>JAABUY010002912.1_pt1 | contig 19534 bp, 29 predicted proteins | sample 5560271 | NCBI WGS metagenome assembly JAABUY01 (sample SAMN10711886, study PRJNA513374) | rock metagenome | isolation source: Antarctica rocks | place: Antarctica: Victoria Land, University Valley
TGATCGCCTCGCGCGCCGGGCCGCACCGGGCCGCATGAGGCCACGCAGTGTCCCTCCAGCCGGGGTGGACGGGATCCAGGGGTCGCTCACTTGGCAGCCGGGCGGCACACGCAGGCAGGAGGCGAATAAGTGCTCCTGCGAGCTGCGCAGCTCAGCAATGCACAGCGCCAGCACACACGGATGGCCGCGGCCCCTGGCGCTGCGCGCGCGCGGCGCTGCACGAGGCTTGCGGCGGCGACGCGGGCGCGCACGGCCCTAACCCTACCCTACATTGCAGGACTTCTTCTTCCAGGAGGGCCGCGGCCTGCGCGAGGCGGTCATGCAGCACCTGCCGCCCAACTTCAGCTCGCTGCTGCGGCAGTCCAGCAGCAGCGCGGAGCGCGACATCATGCCCGCGCCTGCCCTGGACGCGCACGTGTTCGTGCAGGTGCTGGCCGACTGCGGCGAGGTCGAGCTGGACCCGTCCGGGCGCGCCGCCCCCGCCCGCACTCAGCGCGCGGCATGGCTGCCCGGCCGCCATGTCGCATCGTGTTCATGTTGGGGCGCTGTCAAGCGGTTCACGGCTCACTGGGCGTGCTGACATGGGCCTGCATGCGTCCTGCACGGAGGTGTCCGCCGGCGCGCTCGCGAGCGTCCCGGGCCTGGGCGCGCAGGGACCTGAGCGACACGGTGGACCTCAAGAAGGGCGACCTGCTGATCACGCGGTATCGTGGCATCCGCAACCTGCTGCACGAGAAGTGGCTGCAGCTGCTGTGAGCGGCTGCGGCGGCGTGCCGCATCACCACGAGTTTGCAGAGCACCAGTTCATGTACATGTTTGTGCGCCGGCCTCTTGGCACTGCCTGTGCAGCTTGCATGCTGGCGTTAGGACATAGCATGCATGCCGTCTTGTACTTGTGCTCGGCATTGTATGCGTGCTAGAAAGCCAGTGTGTGGTTTGGAACTTGTGGCCTAACGATCCAAGGCGTCCCGCGTGTAAAGTGGCAACCCGGCCAGTAGCAAGTCTTGCCACAACGCAATCTTTGAACCCAATTGACTGCAGATACAAGTTCAATCGCCGTGCTAAGTGAGTCAAGATTGCACCAAACGCCTGCCATGAGTACACGGAGGCCCAGGCAGGGGCAAAGATAGTACCTTTGCTCTGAACAGGGCGCATTGGCACAGACCTGCTCAGCGCTCCTCTAACTGACTCACGCGCCCAGCGGCAGGCCACTTCACGCAGCCGCGCTTGCAGACCTGCGCGCTGCGGCCGAGCGCACGGCCAGCGGCGCCGCCGCCGCCGCCGCCGGCCGGCGCGGTGGCGGCGGCGGCGGCGGCGGCGCCCTGCCCAAAGGCGCGCGCTCCGCACCGGCACCCGCCGTGAGCTCGGCAGGCCTGTGCGGCTGCCAGCCCAGCGCGCGCGCCAGGCGGCGCCGCAGCGGCTCGCGCGGCGGCCGCACGGGCGGCAGGCTGATCTGCGCCGACGCGCGCCAGCGCGACAGCCCGCCCGGCAGCAGCGCGCGCTCCAGCACCCACACGTCCTGCACCTGCGCGCCCGCGCCGCGCGGCATGAGCGCACACCACGCAACCCAACGCACGCGGCTGCTCCACCGCCTTTCCAATGTAGCTATGTGCCAGACTTGCTGCCGGCGTGCTCCAGATTGCGCGGGGTCGCCCACCCTCCTCATGCATCTGAAACAGGCATGGGCTGCTGAGCGCGGTGCACCTGACGCGCGCTGGCATACCAGCACGCGGGTGCTGCTGCACAGCGCCCGACAGAGCCTGCAGCGAATGCACGGCCTGCCGGCGCGGGCAGAGCAGTGATGCCTGGGAAAGAAGCGCCGGAGCGCACCGGCAGCAGGTGGTTGGGGTCGCCCGTTACCAGCCGGCCCTTGGCATCGTACGCCGCAAACGTGTGCGTGGTCCAGTAGCGCACCGTGAACTGCACATACGCAAACTTCTCGTCCTGCGGCGCACAGCAGGCGTCGGGCCGCCGCGCGGCGACGCACGCGCGTGCGCGCCATGTTGCGGCACAGCGTGCTGCGTATATGTGGTCCTGAAGAGAGATGCTTGCCCTAAGTTACATCACAAGGTGTGGAGAGAATTGAGCAAGGCGCATGCAGGCACCAGGCAGTCGCTGCCGCGGATGTGCATGCAATGACTCGTTTCTAGCGGCGCCGCCATCACAGCCAGACGCTGCGCAAGCACCCCAGCGGCGCGCCGTGTTTCAGCTCCAGCCTGCAGCGCTGCGAGCGCGTGAGCGCGACAAAGCATTCGCGCAACCCGTCCGCATGCCAACATGGGCGTCAGCATGCTCGATCGAGCGGCGAGCAGGGGGCCCGCGCGCGCGCCTTTGGGTCCATCATCAGCAGGCGCGCTTGGAGCAGGTTGACGTCGGCGGGCGCCGGCGCGCGCGCCAGGCGCCAGGCCACGCGCGCCCAGCCGCCCTCCGCGCGCACCGCCAGCTGCCTCTTCAGGTTGCTGTAGTGCTTTGGCGTGGCGGCCTGGGCGCGGGCAGCAGCGCGCCTGAGGCGACCCCGCACCGCGCGCCGGCTGCTGCGGCTCCAGTGCTTGAGAGAGTGCAGTTCGGCTCTTCCTGCCTCTTTCCTGCTTCTCCGACAAGATTTTGCACCGCGCAGCATCACTCGGCAACATGCCGGAATGCAAAGCATCCTGCTCGCAGCGGGGTCCGCCAGCGGAGCGACCCTGCGGACAGGCGCAGCAGATGCAGGCTCGCATGATGAAACGGGCTTGGGGCAGCCCAGCACGGGCGGCAGCTGCGCCACGGCCTGCGCCGCGCCCGTTCAAAGACGCCATGGCCTGCCGTCGGTCTGCCCCGCCATGAACACGCGTGCCGGGCAAGCAAGGGCCGCGCCTGGCGCAGGACGGTGTGGTCGCCCGCGGCCAGCGCGGCGCACACCTCCGTGTACAGCGCTAGCGCGTCCTGCTGGAACACGGCCATCCCGAAGCCCGGGTTGGCGCGCTTGAACTTGGCGATGGCAAAGCCGGTCTTGATGTTTGACATCACGCCCTGCCTCAGCTCGCGCCAGCCGCTCAGCGAGAAGAACGCGCGCAGGTAGGGCCCCCAGCGCGCCACCGGCTGCTCGCCCCTGCCAGGCAGGCCGCGACCAACACAGTCAGCCGCTTGCGAGATTAGTGAGCTGGTGAGCGTGCCGAGGCCGCTCCTGTGCGATCGCACTTGAAGGGCTCAACAATCACGCCCGGGCTCAGCGAGCTGGCCTTCACAGCCTTCCTCAACACCGCTCCCTGAGCGCCGCCTGCAGCAGGCCTGCCTTGCGCAGGCGCTGCGCCAGGCGTGGACGGCGGCGTCGGGCGCCATGAGCTGCTAGCACCGGGCGACCGCGCAGGCGCGTCGCTGGCCTTGCTGCTGGCCTGGGCGAAGGAGAGCCTGCAGGCAGCATACTACTCAGCTGTCGAGCGACATCTGCCGTGAGCGAGATAGGCCAGTGGGCAAGGGCATGCCCCGCGGCGCACCGGTATGCGTCCAACACCATGTAGCTGCACGAGCACTCCGACGCCGCTGCCGCTCTGCCAGATGCAGAGAAACACATCGGCGGTGCAGACCTCAAGAGGCGCTGCGCGCTGAGCAGCAACATGGCAGCCATGCTCGTCAGACTGTCCACATCTGCCTGTAATAGCTGCCCCCAGCAACACCCACAATATAGAGGCACCTCGGAAAGCCCAAGGCAACGAGTGAGTGAGCAAGGTGCGGCAAAAACTGCGGCACTTTTCTGCTCAACTTCGCGAGCTTCAAATGATGTGCATGCTGCACGTGTGCAACCCTCCATGCCTAGCTAGGCATAGGCAATAGGCCTATGCCCCATGCCTCATTGCCAATTGTTACAATTTAGAAGCATACCATGAGATTGACGCAATGCAGCTGTAAGATGACTGTGCGGCAATGCCTGATAACACAGGTGTGTCCCCCCCCGCATGCTACAAGACAGTGATGCACAAAGCTCCAGTGCCCGCCCTGCAAGCATGCATGCATGGAGCGGCACTGCCAGCACTGCCGACACACCCGGCATGTGGACACGATGCACGAGGCTACTCCCAATATAAGCAACTTGGCAAGTGTCTCTCTGTCACAGCCACGCGGCCGGCGCAGAGCGCAGCGCCGCATCCTGCAGGCAGGCCCGCAGCGCGTCCGCGCCCGCGGTCCCGCACACTTTTGCAAACGCGCGCTCCAGCGCCCCCGCTTCGCGCCAGTGCTGCTCCAGCGCGGCGTCCCGCGCCAGCGACGGCGCATGGGACTCCTCGATCGAGGCGGCCCAGGGCGCTGCGTAGAGCCACTTGGCTGCATACTTGCGCGCCTCGCTCTCGCGCAGCAGCTCGCCTGCCGCGGCTCCACAGCGTGACCACGCGCAGCGCTGCGTTTGGTTTACCCCTGCCTTGCTCAACAACAAGTACGCTGCTCATGTCCAATACATGTGTAACTAAGTCACTGTTGGCCTGCCAGTCGGTCCCTTTGCAATGCAGGCTGCGTGCGTACAGCATGGAACGCCCCGTGCGGCTCTGCCACCACCGCCTCACCCACCTGGCAGGCTATCTGCAATCAGTGCTCTGCACATGCAGCATCGCATGCATGCAGATTCATGGGCGCACTTGGGGCACGCGTGTCATGCAGCAGCGCCGCTAAGGCAGGCGGCGGCGGCGGCCGGCCGCGCGTCTGGGAGAGCCACAGCGTGAAGCAGTAGCGGTTGCGTGATGATGGCAGCACCCTGGCAGCACTAGCTTGAGTCGGGTTTTGACATCGGCAGTGCCACTGGCGTCACTTCAGCGCACAGGAGCACGGCAGTGAGAGCCACTTGGCACATACATGGGCACAGGATCTTGTTTCGCTTCACATTGGGCAGCAATAACAAGCCGGGGCACCCACTGCATGCTGTGCATAACAATGCCAAGCGCACGGCGTTGCAACGCGAGGCGTGCATGCAAAGTGCTGAGTCAGGGCGGGCGCGCAACCGGTGAAGCATCGTGGTGGAGGGGAAGATGACCAGGCGGTCGAAGAGCGGCGCAATGTCCACGGGCGCGCGCGGGAACGGGTACAGGCGCAGCTGCGCGCCGCCGGCGCGGTCAGGCACCCGCGGCGCGACCAGCGCATGCGGCCGACACGTGCACTCAGCGGCCGCGACGACAGCCGCGCCGGCACTTGGCAGCCCCTGCAACAACTTGTGTGAGCTGAGTAGGCCCGCTGCGTGGCTTGACATGTCTCCGCTTGCCTGCAGGCGAGGCCTGCTATCTATCATCGAGCAGATTATGTCCGACGAAAAGCAGATTCACATAATGCTCACAACCGACTGCTTCCCTTGCCTGTGCTTGGATGTGATGGAGGAAAACTGTTGATGTCAGTGCCGTTGGACCTGTTCAGGTGTCAGATGGGCGCCGTGCATGCACCTCTCCCCCGTCCCCCGGCCGCCAGTGCGCGTTCAGGTAGCAGATGGCCGTGACCCGCCGGCCATCCACCTCCTCATCGCTGTCCACGTGCATCGGGAAGCACCCGCCGCCACCTGCACGCGCACGCGGCTTCCGCCCTGGAGCGCACTCCTCCGTGTACGCACGCGGTGCATGCAAGGCGCAGAGGCTCTGTGACGGCAGGGCCCCTGCTCCTGCGGCAGCGAGGAGGAGGAGGGTGCCAGCATGCAAGGCGGCGCTGAGGCCGCCGCAAGCCGGAGCTGGGGAGGCCGGGCGGGTCACCCTCATTGACCTGCAGCTTGATGGCCTGCGCGTCCAGGCGCAGCCACGGCATCAGCAGGCTGAGCATGGTGCGCAGCGTCGCGTCCGCCTGCAGCTCGGCCAGGCGCGGCGCCAGGGCCTGGACCGCCTGCGCCGCCGGCCACGCGCTCATGCTGTGCCCCTGGCGGCGCAGTGCGGCACGGACAAGGAGACGCCGCGCCGCATTGGCGGACGCATGCACACCGTCTCCAGTCCTTCATGCATGCATGCCCCGCCACCGCATCCGATGGTGCGCTGAGCGCGCAGACACGGTGCTCGCAGAACACTGTCAACCCAGCGGGGTACGACCGCCCCGGTGTGTTTGAGCTTGGCTTGACATGGGGACGGCGCACTGGGTCCAGCAGCTCCGCTTCCAGGATGCCAGCCTTGGGCAGCAGCTGTCGTGCGCCCGAGCGCAGGATGTGAGTCGCGTTGGCATGCAGGCGGCCCGCTCGGTGCATGCGCTGTATCTCGCTGAGCGCCGCGCCGCACCAGGCTGGGCCCAGTGCGCCGTCTATCACCTGCAGGCGCACTGGGGCGGTGTGTGCACTTTTACTATTATAGCTGGCGTTAATGTTCTGCCAGAGCATGCCTCTTAAACACCTGCACCTGCTACAATGTACGCCCTGTACAAGGCACGTCCAGTGGATGCTGAACAGCGAATTCACGGACTGCAGCAGAATGCAGAGGCACTGCCACGTTATACTGACTCAGGCACGCACCGCATAGCCGTCGCGCTGCAGTGCCGCGCAGACTGCGGGCGTTATGGCAGCCTGGAGCGGCGCGGTGGGCACGCTCGGGGCCGGAGCAGCGCCTGGTGGCAGTGCGGTGCTAGTCACAGCGCCGGCAGCACTGCGGTCTGCAGCCTGGGCTCCAGAGCTCCAAGGCCGCAGACTGTTAGAGGCGAACACTTGGGAAGCCTGCGACTGGCCCGGCGCAGTCGCTCGCCGGAACGCCTGCCAGCGCACCAGCGCTGCCTGCAACCACGCAGGGAGTCAACGTGCGTAGGTACGGTACCACGTGACAGTATGCAGCACAAGAGTGCATGCAAGCACGTACCAAGCGCTCGACAGTGGCCATAGCTGGCAAGCCAGGGCTTGCGAAAGCCTTTGCTAGACTTCTCACTGGAGGTGCTGTGTTAGTAGGGACTGCAGGTGCAGTATTGTGCAAAGTGTACAGGTAAAGCGCTCCGTCAATAGCAGTCAGTAGTCAGATTATAGGAAAGACAAGGTCCAGCGGCTGTGTACACGGTGTTTAGCTCAGCAGACGCACTTGTGAAGCCTGACTTGTTCCTTTCCAAAGGTACGGAATGCAAGTGCCAAGGCCAGGACATTTGGGAATAGGGGCCACCAGGGCATTGCAATGCATGCGTTATCCAGTGTGTTCGGCCGTCTAGATGCTGGTTGATGGTCGTGGAGTACACATTCATCATGCTGATGCAGGAGCCAATTGCACTACTCCTCTATACATCGCTACATGGGTATGACACAGCGAATCAGCCTTTGAGCACAACCAAACACCCATGTTTGCTCAAATTAGTCTGCACAAGCCTAAACATACCTAAAAAAAATGTGTGTCGACATGTGCAAAGACGACCCTCTGAATACTATCTCCGAAGCAGCCACCCGAGATGCAAGCCTTGGCTGCGCAGGTGCGGCAGCAAGATCTCGCCAGCCTCTGCCTCGCTCACCACGCACGCCCCACAAGCTGCCGGCGCGGACAATGCCACTATTTCACAAGAGCAGCTGCGGCAGACGCGGTGGCCAGGATACGCAGGCCTCGCCAGCCTCTGCAGCGCATCGCCTTATGCAGCCGCACGGGTCCACGTGCAGGCCGGATGCGCCTCCATTGCCTGACGCAGCTCCGCGGGTTCAGGTGGTGCGCCAAACAAGATGCGCTCCGGCGTCGCCTCTAGCAGCGTGCATGCATGTTGACCGCCGGGCTGCGCCTCTGGCAGCGCCGCGGCAGCCTCCGCATTGGCTTCAGCGCGCGGTGACCGCGGCCGCATGCGGCGCCGACAGCGCCTCCAGCGCCTGGTGCAGGGGCTCCAGGCCGGGCGGCACGGGCACGGCGCCGCCCAGGATGCGCTCCGGCGTCGCGTCCTTGCCGTACGCCTTCTCATTGGTCGCCGTGTGCGCCTTGAACTTGGCGCCTGCAGCGTCCTCGCCAGTGAGCGCGCCCAACCACCTGCTTGCCATGATTGCATGCAGCCTGCATGCGAGCATTATGCGCGCAGGCACGTCCGCAGGCGCAGACAGTCACTGCGGGCGCGCGCATGCAGTCACTGCGGCCTCGCGCATGCAAGCCTTGACATTGATCAAACACACCCACGCTTGTGTGAGCGAGCAGTAGCGCTTATCAGGCCGTATGTGCATCTGCACAAGAGGCGCGCCGACATGATTTGCTGGACGCTCGGGCGCACCGTTGAGGTCGTGGGAGCTCTGCTTGAGCATGAGCCCTGTCGAGGCGGCGAACACGGTGGGCGCGCCCGCGGCCGGCTGCGCGTGCGCGGGCGTGCTCGCGCCCACCATGACCCAGTCCTTGGCCACAAACTCGGGCTTGCTGAACTCGGCCAGATCCTCCGCGCGGTGCAACACGATGAGCGAGTCGACGACCTCACCGCCTGTGCGCCGGCGGCCCCAGCGCTCGCGACAACGCGCCACACAGGCGCGTTTGCCGCATGGACCATGCGGCAACATGGGTAACAGCATGGCAGGAGTATATGGGACGTGACGGCCTGCGCTGCGTGCGAGTCCGCTGCGCCCTCAAGTCGGGACAGGGCCGCGGGACCAGCTGGTGCGTGCCAGCAGCGCCCACGCCCGCAGCTTGTTGGCCTCCACCCCTGCTGGCAGGGGTGCAGGCGGGCACAGTGAAGCACCGCGCCCCCTCTATCAACCCCCTCCGAACAAGCGTGCGCGACATGCGTCCTATATTCGCAGCACTTCTTGGCTCGCACACAAGACCCCGCGCACACACAGTGCAGCGGAGCACCAGGGCCGCACCCATGCTCAAGCCAGCGCTGAGCTTGCTCACAGAGATGTATGCCGGTGCGCTCCACTTGCCGTTGGCGCGCGACAGCACAAAGCCCTGGCCGCGCAGCGAGGTCACGCCGGCCGCGGCATACGCGCTCTGCAGGAACACGTACGCGATGCCGCCGCTCACGCCCGCCGCCCCGGCCTGCTCCTGGACGTTCCTGCGGCAGCAAGAGCTGCACTGCTCTTTAACGTTGCAAGGGGTCTCCTGAGCGCAACTGCCGGGGAAACGCGCGGCGGTGCCAACTCTAATAGTGCACAGCCTGCAAGCAGGCATCAGAACACCGCCAAACCCAGCAACGGCGCAGTGCCCCGACCCTTCTCCACGTCGCCCTGTTCCTGACCCGGCCGCAGGAGTCCCGCAAGAGGCAATGGCTTTGACATTGCATAGATGCGTACATAGCAACCAGGTTGCTTATGCTGGGGATCGAAGGCCGGAGGCGCACTGCAGGATCTTCTGGCCCAGGACAAGCGTCTGCTCAGGCGGCAGGTTGCTCAGCTGCTGCAGCTGCGAAACAATCTCTTGGTCCTTCTGCATGAGCGCGCTCTCATCTGTTTTCAAGGCCTGCTGCGACTCCCCCTGCATCTGCCCTGCCCTGGCCTTGAGCTGGCTCTCGTCTGTGGCAACGGCCTGGTTTGCCTCGCCCCGCAGCTCGCCCATGCGGCCCGCAGGTGCGTTCTGAGCAGTGCCTGACATGGCGGCAGTGTCCCTGATACAATCCCTGCTCTGTGATCTCCCAGGTCCTGCACCTCCCAGGAACTCCTCCCAGTCCTGTCAATGAAGCCAAGGAGGCACTACCCTAAGGCCGTTCCCTGTCTTGTGCTCCTCTCGGAAGTCTCACGAAGGCGAGCCGAAGCGATTTATTGTCCACTGCCTCTGTGTAGCGCCGATCTTCCCAGCTGCGTCTGCCTCAGTGGCAACCAGTTCTATCTGGCGTGCTTGTTGGGCGGAAATCAAGCAGAGTTGATGGGTGCGCATAGCTGTGTATGAAAAGGAAGCGCAGCAGCGAGAGTGCGGACCTGATTGTTGCCCTGCGCTGCCCTCACAGGGGTGCTGCAAATCTTTCCCTTATAGGTGAGCCTATTCACCACCTCGCCTGACGGCTCTGTGCCCGGCGCGCGGCAGTGGGGAAAGACTACTACAAAATCCTCGGCGTCGCCAAGGATGCGGACGACGCGGCACTGAAGAAGGTGCGCGCCTGCCATTCCTCGCCCCTCTGCCTGACCCGCCACAATGCCAGCCTCGTGCGGCGGCACCGGGCTCCCACTGAACTGCTTGTGCTTGCGCATGCAGGCATACAGGAAGCTTGCCGTGAAGTGGCACCCAGGTGGGGGCCCTGCAGCCCAGGCGCAGCTGCTGCAGCTGAGGCACAGGCACGAAGACTGCTCTTTTGCTTGACGCTTCCGCACTGCGTGCAGATAAGAACCCAGACAAGCCCGCGGAGGCTGCTGAGAAGTTTAAGGAGGTGCGCTGGCATATCGCACAGGAGGGTCGACGGTATGACAGAGAAACCTCGGGCTGACCAGGGGCGGAGGCGCGACTCGTGCAGGTCGGCGAAGCCTATGACGTGCTGAGCGATAAGCAGAAGCGCGAAATATATGACAGGCACTGGCCCTGGCCATTTATCAGAGTTTGGACCATGCTGCAAGCAGCGACGCCCGCCACTTGTGTGGCGCGTGCTGTGTAAGCGTCGGAGAGCGCGGACGCGAGCGCGGCACCGCGCGCGCAGGTATGGCGAGGAGGGCCTCAAGATGGGCGGGCCGCCGCCGCCGGGTGCCGAGAACGGCGGCTTTGCCGGTGAGTCCGCCAGAAACCTATGAGCGTGCTGTGCTCTGGGGGAGTGGAAGTCGAAAGGACGGCACGACAGTGTCTAGGGACTGATGTGCCCTGATCCCATTTGCATGGTATCATGCGTGTGCACCCTCGGCTCCAGAGGTCACTGCTGTAGGCGCAGCACATGTGCGCCACCAGCGGCTGCTGGCTCACAAGCGCATGTATATTGACATGCTGTGTTGCTGATGCGGCCACCCCCGCAACGTGCCAGAGAGCTGTGTGGACGTGTGGCCGGCGTTGTCGACAAAGCGCATGGCGCTGATACGGGTGCGCACTGCACTGCACAGGCTTCAGCGGCGGCGTGCCGGGCGGCATGCCGGGCGGCGGCGGGTACAGCTTCGACCAGGAGGCCGCGCAGAAGATCTTCGAGAACCTGTTTGGCGGCGGGCTGGGCGGCGGGCTGGGCGGCATGGGCGGCGGCTTCGGCGGCGGCGGCGGCGGCGGGCCGCGCGTGCGCATGTTCCGCGGCGGCGACGGCGGCGGCGGGGGCGGCTTTGGCGGCCTGGGTGCGCGCCGCTGCAGCAACAGGTGTCGAGGTGGCACTGCCTGTGGCGGCAGCAAAGCCGCCGACCGCGCCCACTGCGGACTTGTTTGCTGCAAACGTGACAATGCTGCGCCACAAGCCATCTGTGCCGCGCAAACACAGAGCATGCACCTTTGCCTGCGACCAGATGCCGCCGCACAGAGGGCTCAGCCGACGTCAATGCCACTCCCAGCGGGGGTGTGCCGACCAGGCGTGGCAGGGCGCCAGCGGGGCAGTGGCCAGCAGGCGGATGGTGCGGGCGGGCAGGCAGCGGGCCTGCATTGACAGCAGGGTGCGCTGGCGCAGGGGGCATGTTCGGCGGCGACGGCATGGACGACGGCGGCGGCTTTGGCGGCTTTGGCGGGTGCGGGGCCTTGCTGTGAGAAGGGTGCATGTGCTCCATGCGGGTGCATGCCGGCGGCCGCGCACTCGCACACATGCCGCATGCGCAAGGCCCGGGCGCAGCCAGGCAGCGCGGCGCGCGGCGCTGCCTCCTGGCCCCCAAGCGTAGGGTCTCCGTGCCACCGCAACTGCCCTACTTTCGCCCGCGCAACTGCCAGCGGTTTTTGAGGCTGACGCAAGACGCGCCCTGCGCGGCCAGGTACGGTGGCGGCCCGCAGCGGCCGCCGCGCACGGTGGAGGTGCCCCTGGTCTGCACGCTGCAGGAGCTGGCCAAGGGCACCACAAAGAAGCGCAAGATCACGCGCCACGTGCTGCGCGACGGCAAGCCGCAGCCCAAGGAGGTGCCGCCAGAGCTACCTTTTTTTTGGGGGGGTAAGTTGCCATGATTGGAGCCATCGTCATCACATTGTCGGCCCCTGTCGGCTTGAACAGACGGCCAGTGGGCGGCCCGACTCAGACGCGCGCCTGGGGCATGAGCTTACATACATACCTGTGATGCCGCTGGCGGCTGCGGCGAGGCACAGTGCGCTGTGGAAGCTTCCTGCTCCCGACATCAGAGCGCGCTATGTAACAAGAGGCAGCATGCTGGGTCACGGATGCATGGTGTGAGGGTGCAACGGTTTGGAATGCTGTGACATGCGCTTGGGTGAGGGAGCACGCGCGCGCGCGCGCAGGAGGTGCTGGAGATCCCGGTGAAGCCCGGCTGGAAGGACGGAACGCGCATCACGTACGGCGGCATGGGCGACGAGCTGCCGGGCAAGCCGCCGCAGGCGCGCCCGGCTGCCGCCCGCAGCCCGTGGGGCGGCCGTCGCCTGGGCTGCTGAAATGGCGCCGACATGCGGACCCACGGCTCGGACCTCAACAAGCGCCTCTGTAGGGTGCTGTGGTCGCTGGTGTGAGCTGGAGCAATAATCACGCACTTCGGGCACAGCACGGCTCTCCTGTCAGGCACACTTTGTCAGGACCGCAGCGCATGGGCCGCGGCCGCCGCTGCGCACCGAGGCGCCGCGCGCGCGTAGGACCTGGTGTTTGTGGTGCGCGAGGCGCCCGCAGTCCCACGCACTTCGAGCACAATGTGGCACTCCCGTCAGGCACACTCTGTCACGACCGCAGCGCGCGGGCCGCGGGCGCCGTCGAGCACAGCGGCGCCGCGCGCTCGCAGGACCTGGTGTTCGTGGTGCGCGAGGCGCCCGACGAGCGCTTCCGGCGCGAGGGCGACGACCTGCTGCTGCGCGTGCGCGTGCCGCTCGCGACTGCGCTCAGCGAGGGCAAGGTCGACGTGCCCGCGCTCGACGGCCGCACGCTGCGCGTGCCGCTCAAGGAGGCGCGCGCGCGCCCCGCCGCCCGCCCGGCAGCGGCGCGCTCGCTCGGCGGCGGCGCCTGCCCCTGCGTGTGCCGTGAATCGCAGGCGCTGGGCGCATGCTCCGAGTGAGTGCACGAGAGGGCACACCTGTCGCTTGCAGACATGCCATGCGGAAGGGCGCTCTCGAGTGACAGCTCCATGCCGGTTCCGCCTCATCGCTCCATGGGCGCAGGCCCTCAGCGCAGCAGGGGGCCGCCCAGCCCGCGGCCTGACTGAGAGACGTGTTTTCAGTGGATGCTTCCGGCTGCTGTGTCAGCGTGCGAGGTTGCGGCTGTGCCGCCATGCGGCCGGCAGGGCTTCAGCCCTGAAGCCGCGGCGGCCGCGCGCGCGCAGGTGGTCACGCCCGGCAGCGAGCGCATCGTCCGCGGCGAGGGCATGCCCGTCTCCAAGAGCCCCGGCCAGAAGGGGAACCTGCGGCTGCAAATGGACGTGCAGGCGCGCTCCTGTGCCCCGCCAGCCTGACCCTAAACCTATCCTCAGAGGCGCGCACGCAAGTGAGCAGGATGCCGAGCTGCGACGCTCCACGCGTGCCTGTTGCACCATGGGCACGGGTATGCATGCGCGGACGGTGGGCAGCGCGGGGCACTGTCGGGCGGCGGGCGGGCCTGACGGGTCTGCGCCGGGGGCGCACAGTTTCCGTCGCGGCAGCTCAGCGAGGCTGAGGGCGCGGAGCTGCGCCGGCTGCTGCAGGGCAAGATGTGAGCACCGCGCCGCCGCGCCTGCGCCGTAGCAGCCTCCCTGTGCTGTTGTCGCCCCTGAGAGAGGTTCTTGGCTGTCGATGTTTCATTGCAGTGTTGCCACGTGAGGGACGTTGGTGGAGCTGTTCGGGTCCGTTGTCTGTGCAGTGGAGCAGGTGTCAGCCTGTGCTGCCCCAGCCTTGGCGGTCCCATGTGCGTGCCGGGGCGCTTGAGGAATGGGCACGTAGGTATAGAATGAGTGCGTTGGGAATGTTTAGATCCTTTGCTGTCTGGACTGTGGAGCAGTTGTCAGCCTGTGTTGTCCAGCCTGGGCAGTCCCAGGTGCATGCCAGGGCGCTTGAGGAACGGGCAGGTAGGCATGGATTGGAAATGGTAACATGGCAAGGATTGTACACAGTGTCACTCGGAGGCCCCGCTGCCGCTGCTGCCATACCCCCCCAGCAGCCCGCCCAGGACCGCGCCGCCGCCGCCGTCCCCAGGTGCCCCAACCCCCGCGCCGCCGCCTGCTGCCCCGTCGCCAGCAGTACCATTCGTCGCAGGCCGCTTTGGCTCGCCCGCGCCCGCGCCCGCGCCCGCTTCGGCCTTGCGCTTGACCGGCACGGCGACCAGCCGCGCGCGCATCGGCGCCTGCTTCGGCGCCGGCCTCGGCGCGGCCGGTGCTGCCGCAGGCGCCGGCGCGCCGTCGGGCTCGCGCCCCGCGCCGGGCGCCCGCGCGTCGCCGCCCGGCCCCAGCGCGGCCGCGGGCGCACGCGCGGCCGGCGCGGCGGCGGGGTCCAGGCGGCGCACGGCGGTCGCGCGCTGCGCCAGCATGTCGCGCACGGCCGCCTCGTCCTCCGCATCCAGCTCCACCTGCGCCGCCGGCCGCTGCAAGCTTCTCAAACGGACCTTTTCGTGCACAGCGTGACGAGCGCAACCTCCTCAAGCGGACGTTTTCGTGCACAGCATGACAAGCGCAAGCTTCTCAGGTGGATGTTTTGCGTGCACGGCATGCCGAGCGCGAGTGCTGTGTGCTGCCCCGCTCTGCGGGTCCTGCAGCTCCTGGCCGCGCTCGGCTCACCTCCGCGCACCCGGCACGGCCTGTTTTGACGCGGCAGGGCCAGCTTTGCCCAGGACAAGCTCTCAATGATGCGAGCTGCGCCCGCTTCAGGTCTGCCTCCCGCCAGGCAGGCCCGGGGCTGGGGCGGCCTTTCTTGCACTTCGGTCCGCAGACGCTCCCGCGCTGCGGCCCATGTCGAGGAGGACACCCTGTCTGGACGCCCAGTCGCGAGCGGCGGCACAGCGCGCTGGGGAGCGCGAGCGGGCGGGCGCGCGGGGGAGATGGCCGCGCGCGCGCCTGCTCGCTCTCCGCGCTGCGCTGCAGGGCGGCCAGCGCGGCGGCGGTGTCCACGCGCTCGTGCCGCTTGTTGAGCGACTGCATCTCGTCCAGCGCGTTCATGATGTCCATCTCGCGCTTGCTGTCCAACGTGCGGTTCTCCAGCGCCTGCGCGCGCGGCGCGCCCGTTCAGCCGCGGGCTGCACACGCGGCGCCGCTTGTTTGGGCACTGGCCGGTAAGCACAACAGGCGTGTCCATCCTGTGCTCGCTGAGCAGTGCGGTGCCCCAGCGCCTACGCGCACGCCAGCCCGCCAGGTCCGGGGTGGATGGAGGATTTGGGGTGGCTGGAGGCTTTGGGGCGGCCGGCACCAGTCACGGCCGCGCGGGCCGCGACAGGGGCCTGGGCCGAAGGGAGCCCTGGCTGACACACGCCGAGCCACGTGCCCGGCGCAGGCCACTCGCGGCCCCTGCCCCTCGCCGCCCCCGCGGCCGAAGCAGCCACGAGCGCGCGGCGCGCCTTCATCGCGTTGCCCTTCTCCTCCTCCTCGCGCGCGGCGATGGCCTCGGTCACGGTGCGCTCCTTGTCGCGCCAGGGCTCGTAGTTGCGCGTGCCGCCGCGCTCCATGGCATAGTCGCTGTTGGCCGGGTCGGTCTTCATGGTCAGCTCGGCCGCGCACGCGGAGCAGCGGAAGTAGAAGCGGAACACCTGTGCATGGTAGGGTTAGGGTTAGCCCGCTCCATGGCGTGGTTGCTGTTGGCCGGGTCGGTCTTCATGGGCAGCTCGGCCGCGCACGCGGAGCAGCGGAAGTAGAAGCGGAACCACCTGCGTGTTGTAGGGTTAGGGTTAGCAGAACACCTGCACGGCGGGCGCCCCCCTTGCTCTGCCTGGGCGGCGAGCTCTGTGTGCGGGCCCCCCGCTGCTCGCCGCGCGGCCCCAGCGTGCACGCCGCGCCAGCCGTGCGCTCCGGCTGCCCTGGCCGGCTGCCCCAGTGCGGTGGCCGTGGTCGCTCAGGTGCTGTGAGCGAGCTCCCGGCCCGGACACGGCAGCTGCTGGCTGGAGGGGGCCGCTCGGGGACACGGGCGGGGCGGCGCCCGGGTGGCGCGCCTGGATGCCGAGGTAGTCCTCGCCCTCGACGTCCTCCTTGCGCGTGTTGAACTTGGTGCCCTTGTACATGTACGTGCCGCACGTGCTGCAGCGCACGCTCATGGGAAGCACTGCGCAGGCGCCACGGGGAGCCTCAACACAAAGGCGGTGTGTAAAGCCACGTGGACTGCGCAATACCTATAAAGTCAAAGGTCGCTGGCGGCGGCGCGGCGCGCACTCATGCGGACTTTCATCATGTTGTTGTCCGGCCGCTTCCCGCGCGGCAACTGCGCCCCACACGCGCAGGGTGAGCGGCAGTGGCGGACGCACAGCACTGCAGGTGCATAGAGCAGCCGTAAAGCAACACCACAGCGAGGACTCGCGCCCAATGCGGGGCGCACCTTCGACGGATCGAAGTCCGGCGGGAAGTACTTGATGAGGACCTGCGCGCGCGGGCAGGGCAGGCCGTGAGGCAGCGCAGGCAGCGTGGCAGGGGGTAGCAACAAGCGACAGGGGGAGAGCGGGCCCACCTTGCGTTCTCCCATGGCTGCGAGCTGGGCCTATCAAGCACGCCGAGTGCGAGGAAGGCCTGGCAGCGAGACGCTGTTGCGCGACTGAGGTGCTCTGTCTCCTTGCACAGCTGACCGGCAACTGCGGATACAGCAGTGTGTGCCGCTCAGACTCTAACGGGAGCGAGAGTTGTTGCGTGACAGACCTTGGTTAGCCTCGCGCTGCAGCTGGCCTACTGTTAACCTATACAGGCCCTGAGCTGCACGTGCGCTTGCTCCCCATTGAGGGAGCCTTCAGCGATCGACGTCCTCCCTACCCATCCTCAGCAAGTCTCCTGCCTTGCGTGGCCAGGGAGTAATGCGTGGCGCTATGGAGCAAGCAGGTGCTGATGAGCACGACCGCTCAGAAGGGCTGACAGCCACCGTCGACCTGGACTGCCCATACGTCAGGCAAGCGCAGCGCCCGCTGCCAGTATGACTGTTCTTTGTGACAGCCGCATGTTTATTGTCTGCTGCTGTGCCGGCGGCAGGGAGCTGGTGCTGCAGGCCTTCCAGCGCCGCCCGGCCTGGCGTGTCACTTCCACGTGCGGCGTCGGCGAGGAAGTGGCTCGGGAGCGCAGCCTGCTGCACTGGGGCGAGTACGAGCGCATCAGCTGGGACGCCGTGCACAAGGGTGCGTATAGCAAGGGACCTGGTAGCCACACCCGGCCTGAAGCTCAGTAGTGCTGTGGCTGTGGCTCTACGTGCTGAGGCACCGCTGGTGCCTGGTGGGGAGGCCTGCAACAACCGTCCCGCGAGCTTTCCGCACAAGCGCAAGGGCGCTGTGGGCAGAGCCCGAGTGGCGACGCGGCCAGCGCCCGGCGGCGCGCAGGCGCGGTGTGGGCGAGCTCGTACTGCGTGCGCAAGGGCCTGACGCGCAAGGCGCACCTGGCGCACAACGCGCGCAAGTGGGCCGCCAAGCACCCGGCCGGCCGCCTGGCGGCGGCCGTGCCGGAGACCTGGCCGCTCGAGCTGGACGATCCGGAGTACGTGGACGAGGCGCTGTGCGACGTGCCGGAGGTGCGCGCATAGCGTTACCCTACCCTCGCCCTACCATGGAAGCCGGTGGGCGCCCAGGGCGGCGCGGGCGCTGCTCGCGGGGGGCCGGCCGAGGCGGCTGGCCGACATGCATGCGGCACTGGGCTGGCTGCCGGAGCGGGGCGGCGCGCCGACATGGTCGAGCGGCCTGCAGGCGCCTCTGCTTGCCTCGCTGCACTGGCGGCTGCTGTCGGCCAGGCGCCAGGAGGGCATGCATGTGCATGCGAGGCGCGCCGGAGGGCCATTGCTACATGCGCAGCACCTGCCCGCGCCCCAGGGTCTTGGGGTGTTTGTGCACGGTCCCGGCGTCCGGGCGGCTGGCGGCCTGCAGACGGGGCGCCCTGAGCGGGCGCACGAGCGCTGGCGCCGGCAGGCGCCATGCGGTGTCAGCACTGCCGCCGTCAGCGCTCTGGATTCCACCTCTGCGTACTTGTGTATCCTTTGTTGGCGCACTTGAGCACCGCTTCCGGCTCTGCGCCCGCGCTTATGATCTCGTCGGCAGAGTCGCAGACCACCACGCGCAGGTGCGGGACATGGAGGACGGCTCGGCGACCTGGATCGCCAAGCCGTCCATCACCAACCAGGCTACCGGCATCTTCGTGTTCGACCGCGTCAGCACACTGCGCGCCGCGCTGGAGGCGTCCGAGGACCTGCGCGAGTGGGTGCTGCAGCGGTGCGCGCCGCCCGGCGCGGCGGCGCCCCTGGTGCAGGCCTGCTGCCCGCGTCGCCCGTGGCGGTGAATCTCATGGTGCAGGACTGCTGCTTGCGTCACCCGCGACAGTGAGCCCAGTGGTACACAGAAGTGCTGACCCCCTAACTACAGAATGCTGCCTGCAGGAGATGCAGGCCTCATGAAAGACGCAGCTGGCTGCTTGTGAATAAACGCCTGCTCTGTCTCGCAATGTGCAGCAAAGGGCCTGCCGGTGTGCTGTGCTGCAGCTGTCAGCAGGCTGCATGCGTCCGCTGTGAGCCGTGCAGCCTCAGACAGGCTGTGTGCAGCCTCTGCTTAATCTGGTTGATGAGCTAGAGGCTGCCGAAATGTGGCGGCCTAACAGCCACGCCTCTGCCATGCACAGAAAGAGGCCCTGGGGGCGCGCAGGTACATCAGCAACCCGCTGCTGGTGCGCGGGCGCAAATTCCACGTGCGCGCGTACGTGCTGTGCGTGGGCAGCCTGGCCGTCTATGTCTACAGGCGCGCGCCCCTTGCCCGCCTGCGCCGCACCAGCGAGAAGATCAGCTGCTTTCCCCTGTCGACACTCCGCTCCAGCTGTCACGGTACCGCACATTCCGCTGCACCCCTGGCGTCTGAAACGACGTCCCCAGCAGGGTATGGCAGGTGCGCCTCGTGCCGTGTCCTGCCGGTTGCCATCGACATGCGCTGAGCTGCAGTGCTGCGATGAAGCGGCGGTGGCTGGCCTCTGGCAGGTTGAAAATACAGAGCAAGGCGCTGCTGATCGGGTGCGGGGCCGCGCGCTGCTCGGTTCACTAAGACCCATCTCACGTGGCTCTGGCCGGGCGCGCAGCGAGGCCCTGGCGCTGTTCGCGGCAAAGCCGTACGCCGGCGCGCCGCTGACCGACCTCGCCGCGCACCTGACCAACACGTGCGCCGCGCGGCGCGGCGCGGGCCGCGAGCGCGGCGGCCCCGCGCAAACCGGCTCTTCCGACGAGGACGACGGGGCCGCCGCGGCGCAGCATGAGCGCGGCGGCTGCGGCGGCGCGGGCTCGGGGGACTACGGGACCTCGCCCGACGGGCGCGCGCGCAGCGCACCCTCCCAGAATGGCGCGGCGGCCGTTGCTGGCGATGCGCGCGGCGGCTGCAGCGGCGCTGGCGGCGCGGCCACCAACGGCCACGACAAGCGTGGCGCCGGCGCTGACCCTGACCGGGGCGGCGGCCTCAGCCGCGGCGGGGCTGCGGGTGCCGCGCTCGGCGGGCGCGCCGGCCAGGAGGGCGGGGACGCGGGGCCCGGCGCTGCGCAGCGGGAGGC
>JAABUY010002917.1_pt1 | contig 19500 bp, 18 predicted proteins | sample 5560271 | NCBI WGS metagenome assembly JAABUY01 (sample SAMN10711886, study PRJNA513374) | rock metagenome | isolation source: Antarctica rocks | place: Antarctica: Victoria Land, University Valley
GCAAAATGTGCCAGGAAGGGCAGTGCTGCCGGCTGAACCATTGAACGCCTCCATCATGGAGCGTCCTATGAATTCTCCTTCACGCCGCGTAGGAAGCCTGCTCGGGCCAATTCACTCGATTGCCCTGTGGCGCCGGCCGCCAGCACGCAGCGCCGCGCGACGATGCGCCACATGCGCTGGCGCGGCTGGTGCGGAGCCGGTTCGGGCAGATGGTCCGACACCCGCTCGACCGCGCCGTAGACGCCGAACACCGTCGTGCGCGGCAGCAGGCGAACCTCCGGCATGCTCTCCAGCTCGGCGACGCCCGCGGCCCAGGCCTGGCCGGATTGGCCGTCGATGTCGCGGTTCTCCGCCAGGCAGCGGCCGCCGAGCCGGCTGTCCTCCTCGGCCAGGATCACCCGGCAATCGGTTCGGGCGGCGGCCAACGCCGCCAGCAGCCCGGCGGGGCCGCTGCCGACCACCAGCACATCGCAATGCGCGGTGACCCGGTCGTAGCTGCCGGGATCGAGTAGGCCGGAGGCGCGGCCCAGCCTGGCGGCGCGGCGGATCAACGGCTCGTAGACCTTCTCCCAGAGAGCCGCCGGCCACATGAAGGTCTTGTAGTAGAATCCGGCGGCCAGGAACGGCGCGGCCAACCCGTTGACGCTCATCAGGTCGACGGCCAGCGGTTCTGGCTGGCCGCCACCAGGCCGTCGAACAGCTCCGCCACCGTGGCGCGGGTGTTCGGCTCGCGCCACGCGCCAGCGCGCAGCTCGACCAGCGCGTTCGGCTCCTCCGGCCCGGCGCCCAGGATGCCGCGCGGCCGGTGGTACTTGAACGAGCCCCCGACCAGCCGCACGCCATTTGCCAGCAGCGCCGACGCCAGGGTGTCGCCGGGATGGCCGGTCAGCTTGCGGCCGTCGAAGCTGAAGCGCAGCGGCGGGAGCGGTCGATCAGCCCCCCTGCGCCAGCCGGTGGCGCTGCGACGGCGAGGGCACGGTCGCGGCGGCCTGGATGAGCTTGTCCATCATGCGCCCCTCGCCAGGGCCACGGCGCGCGCCGGCTCGGCGCCGAACAGCTCGTGGGTCCGGATGTTGCGCGTCGCCACCAGCCAAGACTGGCACCCGGCGGCATGGAACCACAGCGCGCGATGCACGCCGGGCGGGTTGTCGCGCAGGTGCACGTAATCCTCCCAGGCCGCCGTCGCCGCGGCGCCGCCATCGGTCGGGCGCTGCGGCCCGGCGTCGCCGAGGTAGGAAAACTCCTCGTGGCCGCGTTCGCCGCAGTATGGGCAGGGGGTACGCATGGCTGCCTTCAATGAAGGTTCGGCAGGGCGCCGGCGCCCCGCTCGTCGACGACGTGGGCGCTGGCGAAGCGCTCCAGCCGCAGCGCCGTCGTCGCCGGATGCGTCTCGTCGCGGGCCAGCAGGTGCGCGAAGCACAGCCCGGAGGCCGGGGTCGCCTTGAACCCGCCGTAGCACCAGCCGGCGTTGAGGTGGAGGCCGCCGATCTCGGTACGGTCGATGATCGGGCTGCCGTCCATCGACATGTCCATGATGCCGCCCCAATGCCGCAGCAGCCGCAGCCTTCCCAGCGCCGGCATCAGCGCCATGCCGCCTTCGGCCACGTCCTCGACGGTCGGCAGGTTGCCGCGCTGCGCGTACGAGTTGTAGCCGTCAATGTCGCCGCCGAACACCAGCCCGCCCTTGTCCGACTGGCTGATGTAGAAATGCCCGGCGCCATAGGTCACCACGCAGTCGACCAGCGGCTTCAGCCCCTCGGAGACGAACGCCTGCAGCACGTGGCTCTCGATCGGCAGCCGCAGCCCGGCCATGGTGGCGACCCGCGACGAGTTGCCGGCGCAGGCCAGCCCAATGCGGTCGGCGCCGACGAAGCCGCGCGTGGTCTCGACGCCGACGGCCCGGCCGGCCTCGACCCGGATGCCGACCACCTCGGTGTGCCGCAGGATGTCGACGCCGCGGCGGTCGGCGGCGCGGGCATAGCCCCAGGCGACGGCGTCGTGGCGCACGGTGCCGCCGCGTCGTTGCAGCAGGCCGCCTCCAATCGGGAACCGGGCGTTGTCGAAGTCCGCCAGCGGCAGCATCCGCCGCACCCCCTCGCGGTCCAGCAGCTCGCAATCCACCCCGTGCAGCCGCATGGCGTTGCCGCGTCGGGCGTAGCCGTCGCGCTGCGCGTCGCTGTGGAACAGGTTCAGCACGCCGCGCTGGCTGACCATGGCGTTGTAGTTGATGTCCTGCTCCAGCCCCTCCCAGAGCTGCAACGACTGCTCGTAGAACGGGAGGTTTTATCGGGCAGCAGGTAGTTGGAGCGAATGATCGTGGTGTTGCGGCCGACGTTGCCGGAGCCGATGTATCCCCTCTCCACCACCGCCACGTGGCGGACGCCGTGGCGGCTGGCGAGGTAGTGCGCGGTCGCCAGGCCGTGTCCGCCGCCGCCCACAACGACCACGTCGTAACGCGGCCGCGGCTCCGGGTCGCGCCACATCGGACCCCAGCCGGACTGGCCGCGCAGCCCCTCGCGCAACACCGAACGCCACGAGAACTGGTGACCTATCGAGCTACTCCAGAGTGGCCGCTTCCAACGCGGCGCGCGCGATGTCGCGCACCAGTTCGGGCAACGCCCCGAACGCATAGGGACAATGCACCCGCTCCAGCCAATGGTGGTAATCACGTCCCCACGGGCCGACGTTCAGGACCGGGATGCCCGGCGTCGGCGCCCGGTCGAGGTCCCACTCGATCGAGCTGCCCCAGACCGGCGTGTTCTGCGCGGTGCGCCGCAGGTCGTCGACGTCGACGTTGCCCAGGAACGGCATGTCGACGATCACCGGCAGGTGCAGGACTGGCGTGATCGACACCCCGTGCCGCGCCGCCGCCGCCGCCGCGACCGCCCGGATGCGGCTCTCCAGCACCCGGCCCTGCGCCGTCGCGGGCAGGTTGGTGGCCGGGTACGGCAACGACGCGAAGCCGAGCACGACCGCCGGACCCGGCAGCCCCGCCGCGTCCCAGGCCAGCTCCGTCAGCACCCGGCAGCGGCTCGGCAGGTCCAGCTCCGGGCGTGCCATCAGCGCCGCCGCCTGCTCCAGGAAACGGTCCTCGAAGCCGTCGTCGCGGGTGGCCGCGAACTGGCGCAATTCGGCGAAGCTCAGCACTGGGATGTCGTCCCAGCCGGAGGTCATCGGCATCGGGTTGGCCAACCTCGCGTTTCGCTCGGCCATGCGGGTCATGGCCCGGATGATGGCGACGCCGGCCAGCTGGGTCGCGATGGCCAGCACCTCTTCGGCCCCGCGGCGCTGCGTGAGCACGTTCCAGTTGGCCCAGACGCGGCTCGGCGTGGTCACGTTGTAGACGCTCTTGAGGTCGCGCATGCTGAGCACAGTCGGCGGCGCGGCCAGCTCGGCGCCGCTTTCTTCGCCCAATTCCGGCGCGAACTCCATCTCGCACACCAGTTCGGCCGCGAGGTAGGCGGCGTTGACGCCGTTCAGCGGGTAGCAGGCGTGCGCCCCACGCCCGACCACCAGCGCGCTCAACAGCAGCTTGCCGACGCAGCCCAGGGCGACGATGCGCCCGGCGCTGCCGTCGCCGTTGTCGATCAGCGCATCGAGGTTGATGCCGAGCGCGGCGTCCAGCCCGAACCGCGCCAGCACCCCGGGCAGCGCCGCGGCGGCGGCGCGCATGCCAACCGAGCGGTCCTCCTCGTCGGCAGTGGCGATCAGCAGCAGGTTGCCCGCGACGTCCGGGTCGGCGGCGAACTGCTCCAGCACCGCGACGCCTACCGCCAAGCCGGATTTCATGTCGAGCAGCCCACGGCCGGGCAGGTAGTCGCCGCTCTCCAGGTCGGCGCGGGCCAGGTCGTCGGCGGGCGCGCCGGCGAGCCGCGCCAGGATCGCCTCGCGCAGCGCGTCCGGCTCGGTCGCAAGCGGCGCGAGGTCGCCGTAGTCGTCGACCGGCACGGTGTCGAAATGCCCGCTCAGCGTCACCGTGCGGCTGCCGCTGCCGGCCACCAGGGCCATGACGTTGCAGCGTCCGAACGGGTCGTCCTGAATCGGCTGCAGCATCAGGTGCTCGGGATGGGCCATGAAATACGGCGTCGCCGCCAGCGTCTCCATCAGCAGATGCGGAAACGCCGCCTCGCCCGGCGTCGCGGTGACGCTTGGCCATCGGGTGAAGCGGATGGCCAAATCGAGGGCACGCTGGCCCAGCGGGGTAAGGGGTTCCATTGCAAATGCATACAAGTTCGTTCACGGCAGGAACAGCGCGGCATCGTTTGTCGGTGGCAAGGGTCTCGTCATAAGGGCAACGTCTCAGCGCAGTGCAGTTACCCGGAAGTCTGGAACGGCTCCGAGGCCGCCACCGTACCTCGACCAAAAGTCAGCCGCTGTGGTTGAACTGCCGAAGAGCACCCGAAAGCTCTGCGTCAGGATTATCCCGGTCTCAATGTCCTTTTCAAATTCGGCATGAGCTTTGTAGGGATGACCAAGGCTCTGCTCGTCCCAGCCGATCTTGACCGCCGAGTGGGTCTGGCCAGCGATTTTAATGGCGACAAGTCCTAAGTTGGTCACGGTAAAGCGCCAGACCACGCTTGAGACAAAGCTGTTGCCAGCCCAATCGAAGGATGCGGTGAAGCTCTCACTCGTTCCGGATGGACTGGTCAAAACGTGACGCGCAGCCTCGGCAGCCTTCGCCGCTTCCGGCCAACTTGCAGGCCAGATGCCGATCAAGACCGACTGCTGCAAACCGCCAACTAGCTGAAGACAAACTCCTTCATCCGTCTGGCCCTCATATCGGACGATCATGCGCGCATTTCGGATCGCTGTCACGTCTGGCGCTGGACAGTCGTTGAAAGCAATTGCTAAAGACAAAACGTTTGATTGTATGGATTGCGCGTTCGCTTGCGGGATAATTCCAAAAATTAGAGTGCATAATCCTAAAGTCCATGGTCTTTTATTTGACGTGTTCTTAAAGATGGTGGTGATCGACGATAACGCGCTCATCTGTGTGCCTGATACGCCATGTTGCAAACTCGGCCCGTTTTGTAACGGGTACGCAACGCTATCGATAGTTTATTTTATTGGCGTGGCGTATGGCCGGCTGCCCGGATTGCACCGTTCCGAAACCGTTCTCAAGTCACGGTAGATTGTTGGTTGGCGAGAGCTTCTACTGTTCTTCGGCGGTCCTGCCGTTGCGTTGGTGCGGCAGCATCGTAGCCACGATGGAGGCGTCGAGCGCCTCGTAGCCGGCGTAGTCGATGGCGGCGTACAGCTCGGCCCGCGTCTGCATACGGTCGAGCATGTCGTGTGCGCCGCCGTCGCGACGGATGGCGGCGAACAGCTCTTGCTGCGCCTTGTTGGCGACGCGCAGCGAGCTGACCGGCCAGATCACCATGCGGTAGCCCATGGCCTGGAACTCGGCGGCGGTGAAGAACGGGGTGCGGCCGAACTCGGTCATGTTGGCCAACAGCGGCACGCCCGGCAGGCGCTCGGCGAAAGCGCGGAACATCTCGGCCGAGTGCAGCGCCTCGGGGAAGATCGCGTCGGCGCCGGCGTCCATGTATAGGCGCGCCCGCGCCACCGCGCCGTCGATGCCCTCGCTGGCGGCGGCGTCGGTGCGGGCGATGACGAACAGGTGGCGGCGGGCGCGGGCGGCGGCGGCGACCTTGGCCGCCATGTCGCGGGCATCGGCCAGCCGCTTGTCGTTGAGGTGGCCGCATTTCTTCGGCAGCAGCTGGTCCTCGATGTGCACCGCAGCCGCCCCGGCCTCCTCGAAGGCGCGAACCATGTGCATGACGTTCAGCGCCTCGCCATAGCCGGTGTCGCCGTCCACCAGCAGCGGCAGCCCGGAAGCCCTGGAAACCTGGCGGATGAAGAAGCAGACCTCGTCGACGGTGATGATGCCGAGATCGGGCAATCCCATGCTCGCGGTCATCGCGGCGCCCGACAGGTACACGGCGGCAAACCCGGCACCACGGGCCTGCAACGCCGCCATGCCATTATGGGTGCCGGGGATCTGCACGATGCTGCCCTGTGCCAGCAACTCGCGGAAACGCTCGCCGGCCGGACGCGCCGCCACCTCGGCGCCGATCAGGTAACTCATGTCCGCCGCTCGATCGAAACGAAAGGCAGGTCGTCAGGGCCGACGTAGTTGGCGCTCGGGCGGATGATCTTGTTGTCGGCGCGCTGCTCGATGACATGGGCGCTCCAGCCGGCGGTGCGGGCGATGACGAACAGCGGCGTGAACATCGCGGCCGGCACGCCCATCGCGCTGTACGAGACGGCGCTGAACCAGTCCAGGTTGGCGAACATCCGCTTGGTCTCGGCCATCACCCGCTCGATCCGCTCGGCCACGTCGAACAGCGTGCTGTCGCCGTTCGCCTGCGAGAGCTGTCGCGCGACCTGCCTGATGACGACGTTGCGTGGGTCGCTCAGCGTGTACACCGGGTGGCCGAAGCCGATCACCACCTCCTTCGCGCCAACCCTGGCGCGGATGTCGGCCTCGGCCGCGTCGGCGTCGCCGTAGCGCCCCTGGATTTCCAGTGCCGCCTCGTTGGCGCCGCCGTGCTTGGGGCCGCGCAGCGCCGCGATCCCAGCGGTCAGCGCGGAGAAGATGTCCGACCCGGTGCCGGCGACCACGCGGGCGGCGAAGGTGGAGGCGTTGAACTCGTGCTCGGCATAGAGAATCAGCGAGGTGTGCATCGCCCGCACCCACTCGGCCGAGGGCGGGCGGCCGTGCAGCAGGCGCAGGAAATGGCCGCCGATGCTGTCGTCGTCGGTCTCGACCTCGATGCGGCGGCCGTGCTGCGTCCAGTGATGCCAATACGCCAGCATCGAGCCGAAGCACGCCATCAGCCGGTCGGCCACGTCGCGCGCGCCGGCTGGCTCGTGCGCCGGGTGCTCCGGCGTGAGGCATCCCAGCACCGAGCAGCCGCTCCGCATCACGTCCATCGGGTGCGCCGCCGCCGGCAGCGCCTCCAGCACCGTCTTCAGCAACGCCGGCAAGCCGCGCATCGCCCGCAGCCGCATCTTGTAGGCGCTGAGCCGGGCCGCGGTCGGCAGCGTGCCGTGGACCAGCAGGTGGGCGATCTCCTCGAACTCGCAGCGTTCGGCGATGTCGAGGATGTCGTAGCCGCGGTAGCGCAGGTCGTTGCCGGTGCGGCCCACGGTGCACAGCGCGGTGTTGCCGGCGACCACGCCGGACAGCGCCACGGATTTCTTGGGTTTCGGCCCCGCCTGGTCTTTCGGCGTGCTTTCCGACATCGGCGTTTTCCTAGAAGATGCCGCTGCGGCCCACGGCGAGCGCGCCATCCGGCAGCGTGATGGTCAGGCCGGAAAGCTCGTCGGCGCGCAGGGTGGGCAGCCGTTGCGCCACGTCAAGGAACCGTGCGGCCTCGGCGGCGTCGAGCAGGCCCTCGGTCAGCGTGCGGAACTTCCGCAGGTAGTCGGCGCGCCGCCACGGGGTCGCGCCGAGCGTGTGGGCGTTGGCGACCGCCATCTCGTCCGCGACTTCGCGCCCGTCCTTCATGCGGATGACCATCCGGCCACCGAACGCCTTCACCGCCGGATCGGCCGAGTGGTAGCGCACGGTCCAGGCCGGCTCCTCGACGGTGCGGACCTTATGCCATAACCGAACCGTGTCGGGCCGCTGCGCGCGTTCGGGCAGGTACGAGCGGACATGGTGCCAGGCGCCGTCCTGCAACGCGACCGCGACGATGTACATGATCGAGTGGTCGAGCGTCTCGCGGCTGGCGTGCGGGTCCATCTTTTGCGGGTCGTTCGCCCCGGTGCCGATGACGTAGTGCGTGTGGTGGCTGGTGTGGATCGCAACCTCGGCGACATCCTCCCAGTCGGACACCTGACGGCCCATGCGAAAGGCCAAATCGATCAGCGCCTGGCTCTGGTACTCGGCCGAGTGCTCCTTGGTGTAGGTGTCCAGGATCGCCCGCTTCGGCTCTCCCGGCGCCGGCAGCGGCACCTGGTAGCGGGCCTGCTTGCCGTCGAGCATCCAGGCGATGACGCCGTCCTCGCCCTCGTAGATCGGGCTGGGCGCGCCTTCGCCGCGCATCGCCCGGTCGCAGGCCTCGATCGCCAGCTTGCCGGCGTGGCTGGGCGCGAACGCCTTCCAGCTGCTGATCTCGCCCTTGCGCGACTGCCGGGTGCTGGTGGTGACGTGCAACGCCTGCTGCACCGCCTGGTAGGTCGCCGCGGGGTCGAGCGCCAGCAGGGTGCCGATGCCGGCGGCGACGGACGGGCCGAGATGGGCCACGTGGTCGATCTTGTGCGCGTGCAGCGAGATCGCGCGCACCAGGTCGACCTGGATCTCGTAGCCGGTGGCGATGGCGCGCAGCAGGTCCGCGCCGCAGCGCTCGGCCTGCTGCGCCACCGCCAGCAGCGGCGGGATGTTGTCGCCGGGATGGCTGTACTCGGCGGCCAGGAAGGTGTCGTGGTAGTCCAGCTCGCGCACCGCGGTGCCGTTGGCCCAGGCCGCCCATTCGGCATGGACGCGCACGTTCGCAGGGCAGCCGAACACCGTGCCGCCGCCCGGCCGCGGATGCGCCAGCGCCTGCGCCCGGGCCGTGGCGACCGGGGCGCGGTTGATCGCCGCGATGGCCACGCTGGCGTTGTCGATCACCCGGTTCACGATCATCTCGGCCACGTCCGACGCGACCGGCGCCGGGTCGGCGGCGACCGCCGCGATCTTCCAGGCCAACTGGCCCTCGCGCGCCAGCCGGTCGGCCTCGGGATGCACGCGGACTTCATGGAGGATCATCCAGCCGCTGTACGGCGGCGCAATTGCCGACGTCAAGCCGGAGGGAGGGAGGCGTTCACCTCGCTTCACCGGCCAAGCCGCCGATCACCTCGCAGCCCTTCGTCCAACGCCACCCAGTCAGCAGCACGGCGTCCATGGTCGTTACGCGGTGATGCCGCGAGTTGGAAGGGCGGCGGCTGGCGGCGTCGGCGGCAGGGCGATGACGGTTCTAATTCCCCAGCGGATGCGACCCGCGGCGTGGCAGACCGGACAAGCCGGGAGCCAGTGCTGCTGCACCGAGCCGCAGGACTCGCAGCGCCATTCCGGATCGGGCGGGGCCATCGCCGCCTGGCGCAGGGCGTCGCGCTGCGCCATTCGCCCGGTTTCGGTCTCGCCGTGCTCCTCCGCCTCCAGGTCGGCCAGCAGCAGCCACAGGCGGCGCTGGTCGAGGCCGCCGGCCTGGGCCTTGTCGGCGTGCCGCCGCGCCTCGCCGGTAAGGCCGGCTTGCAGGTTGAGGCGGGCCATCAGGAAATGGCTTTCCGGATCGTCGGCGCGGCCCGACACCAACCGTCCGCCAGCCTTCACCTGGTCCATCGGCTCGCTCAGGCGGGCCAGCACCAGGGTCGCCAGGTCGGGTTGCGGCTGCTGCGTCCAGGCGTCGCGCAGCACGTCCTGCGCCCGGCCGTCCTTGCCCGCGGCGCGCAGCCGGGTGGCGTAGGCAAGCGCCGCCGGAATGAACCCGGGGTGTTCCTTCCACGCCCGCTTGGCGCGGCGCAGGCCTTCGTCGGGATTGGGCTCGGCCTCGGCGGCGGCGACCGCATAGGCGGCGCGGGGCGCGTCGGGCGGCGCCAGCTGCAACGCCAGCCGCCAGTCGCCGGTGCGCGCCGCCAACTGCCCACGCTCCTCGCGCAGCCACGCGCCGCCAGGATGGACCTGCTCGGCCCGACCGGCCAGGACCGCCGCCTCGGCCCAGTCCTCGCGCGCCAACGCCTGGCGGAACAGCCCGCGCAGCCCGAGCAGCGCCGCGTCGCCGCCGGCCAGGGTACGGAACAGGCCGGTGGCCCGCTCGTCGTTCCCAGCCAGCCGCTCCGCCTCGGCGGCGAGCAGCAAGGTCTGCGGGGTGTCGCCGAGCTGCCGCCGCGCCCGCGCCGCCTGCCGGCGGCTGTCTTCCGGCTCGCCGGCGGCCAGCGCCAGCAAGGTCCGCGTCACCGCCGCGTCGCCATCCGCCCGCCGCCGCCGCGCCCGCCAGCCGCCGATCCGCAGCGGCGTGCCCAGCACCCACCCAAGCAGCCGCAGCAGGCCCAGCAGCACCAGCACCAGCAGCGCCAGCGCGGTCAGCGCCAGCGGCGTCGCGGCCTGCACGGTGTAGCCCGCGAGCGCCACCGTGACCTCGCCCGGCAGGCCCGCCAGCCACCACGCCAGCGCCACGGCGCCGACTGCCAGCGCCAGGAACCCGAGAACGAACGGCATCAGCGGTGCGCCAGCGCCGAGAACGACCCGGCCAGCGCCGTGCGCGCCTCGACCAGCGCCTGCGCCTGCTCGCGCCACGGCGTCATCGCCTGCGCCGCCGCCGGGTCCAGCGCCTGGAGCGCGTGCAGCGCCCCCGGCAGGTCGCCGGCGTCGAGCAGCTGCTGCGCCTGCGCCAGCGTGGCCGCCGCCGGAGCGCCGACCAGCACCCGGTTGCCCTGCTTCACGGTGACCAGCGACTGCGCCCGGGTCCACATCCGCGTCGCCAGCGACTCGCCTTCAAGCGACGGCCGGCTGGCCTCGGCGGCCTGCTTGGCAACGGCTGGGAACGATAGCCGCAGCGCCGCCTCGGTCGGCGGCGGCGCCGTCGCGAACCGCGTCAAGGCAGGCGGCGCGCCGGCGATGTCGCCCAGCGGCCGTCCTGCGTCCAGCGCCGTCGCCGCCAGCTGCAGCTGCTGCGCCTGCCCGGCCCGGTCGGTCACGGCGGCGGTCTGCGCCTGCGCCGAGCTGGCCTGGCCTTGCGCCGCTTTGGCCTGGTCTTCCGCTCCCTTAGCCTGTTGCTCCGCTCCTTTGGCCTGGTCCTGCGCTCCCCTGGCCTGCTCCTGAGCCGTTTTGGCTTGGTCGTTGGCCGTGCTGGCCTGCTCCTGCGCGGCTTTGGCCGCCGCTTGCGCCGTCGCCGCAGCAACCTGCGCCGTTTGAACCTGCTGCGTCACGGTGTCGAGCTGGGCGAGCAGGCCCTGCACCTTGCCAAGCAGCGGGGACTGGTCCGGCGCCACGGGAGCCGGCCGCTGCTCCAGCGCCGCGATGCGGTCCTCGATCGGTTTCAGGTCCATTTGCGGGGGCGCCGGCAACGGAGACGCTGCCAATGCCGATCCTGGCGATGCAGACTCCGGCGACGCGGACGCCGCTGCCGGAGATGCCGACGAAGGCGATGCGGACGCCGGCGATTTGGACGCCGACCCATCCGATGCGGACGGAGGCGACCCGGACGCTGGCGACCCAGGCACCGAACCAGCCGATGCAGACGGAAGCGACCCAGATGCGGATGACCCGGACATGGGCGATCCGGACGTAGGCGGGGCAGGCGGTTCCGGTTCCGGGCGCGCCTGCAGCTTCGCCACCGTCTCACGCAACGTGGCCACCTGCTCGCCGAGCTGCGACAGCGTGGTCGGGTCGGTGGTCTGTTGCGCCTGCTCGACCTGCTGCACGCGCTGGGTCAGGGCGCGGCTGGTGCGCCACCCCCAAAATCCTCCCAGTCCCACCGCGAGCAGAGACAGCAGCGCCAGCGCAACGGCCGCGCCGCCGCGCCGCGTCTGACGCGGCTCCGGACGCGGCTCTGGCGGCTGCTCCAGCGGGTCGGCGCTGGGTGGGAGCGACAGTTCGCCGGACTCGATCATTTCAGGCATGCAAGCAGCTCGTCCTGGTTCGGCGCCGATGCAACACGGATGCCGGCCCACGGCAAGGGGGAGAGTGCATCCGCGGTGGCCGGCGAGATCGCGATGGCGGTCACCGGCGTCATCCGCGCGCAGGCCGCGGGGCCGCGGCGGCGCATCGCGCCGACGAACGCCAGCGCCGAGGCGGGCGAGAAGAACAGCGCAGCGCGCACCTGCCCGGCGGCCATCTCGTCCCAGGCGGCGTCGGCGATCCGCCCGCACGGCCGCGTCGCGTAGGCGACCCGGCGCGCGACGCGAAAGCCGCGCCGACGCAGGCTGCCGACCAGCCGGCCGCCCTGGCTCTCGCCGGCCGCGACCAATAGCGGCGCGCCGTCCGGGTCGCAGCTGAGCCGTGCCAGCTGCGCCAGGGCCGCGGCGTCGCGCCCGGCGCTGCTGACGCGCCAGAACCCGGCGCTGCGGGCGCGGGCCGCGGTGGCGTCGCCGACTGCGAGCAGCGGCGTCGCGTGCAGCGTCGCGGGCAGGCTGGCGATGGCGTTGCCGCTGGTCACCAGCACCGCCTGCAGCCGCCCAAGACCGGCAAGCGACAGCGTCCGGGGCACGATGCGGATGGCAGGCGACAGGATCGGGCGGTGGCCGAGCGCCGCGACCCGCGTCGCGGTGGCCTGCGCCTCCGACTCCGACCGGGTTATCAGGACGCCGGGCGCCGACTCACGCAAAGCCGACTCACACAAAACTGGCTCACGCAAAACTGACTCACGCGAAGATGTCGGCGGGGCTGTCGGCGCGCAGGCTGGCCCCCAGCTCGGACCCGATCCGTGCCGCGTCGGCGGCCAGGCCGTGCAGGCCGCGCTTCAGCACGAAGCTGCCGTCCTCGCGCGCGACCAGCCCGGTCAGGTGCAGCATGCCGTCCGGCAGCAGCCGCGCGTGGCCGCCGATCGGCGTGCGGCATGATCCGTCCAGCTCGGCCAGCAGCGCCCGCTCGGCGGTGGCGACGGACTTCGCCACGCGGTCCTCGATGCCGCTGAGCATCTCGCGCAATGCCAGGTCGCTCTCGCGCACGGTGACCGCGACGATGCCCTGGCCGGCCGAGGGCACCATGATCTCGGGGTCGAGCACGATCGAGGCGGCGCCCTCGACGCCGAGCCGGCGCAGTCCGGCCAGCGCCAGCAGCGTCGCCTGGCAGTCGCCGGCGCGCAGCTTGTCGATCCGCGTCTGCACGTTGCCGCGCAGCAGCGTCATGCGCAGGTCGGGCCGCGCGTGCAGCAGCTGCGCCTGGCGCCGTGGCGACGAGGTGCCGACGACGGCGCCGCCAGGCAGGCAGGCGTACGGATCGGCGGGATCGGGCGCCGGCAGCCCAGGGGCTACGATCAGCACGTCGCGGGCATCCTCGCGCGCCAGGGTGCAGGCGAGCACGATGCCGGGCGGCAGGAACGTCTCCAGGTCTTTAAGGCTGTGGACCGCGAAGTCGATGTGGCCTTCGGCGAGCGCCTCGTGGATTTCCTTGGCGAACAGCCCTTTGCCGCCGATCTCGGCCAGCCGGCGGTCCTGTACGGCGTCGCCGGTGGTGCGGATGGCGTGCTCCTCGAACATGTCCATGGCGCGCAGCACCGGGCAGAAATGCTGTAGCGTCGCAAGGAAGGCGCGAGTCTGCACCAGCGCCAGCGGCGAGCCACGGGTACCGACGCGCAGCGGCAGCGAGCGCGCGTGCGGCCTCAGGCGCGCGGCCGGCGTCGCCGCGCGGGGCGCGACCGGCAGGGGGTGGCTGGCAGACATCGTGGTGTCCTAGAAACTTTGCCCGGCGAAGGAAAGGCGGCAGCTTCGGTGAATATTCCCTTAAGGCCGCTACTTGGCGTCGAGAGTTCGTGTGACGAGACGGCGGCCGCCGTGTTGGCTGCGGATGGCAGCGTCCTGGCGGACGCGGTGCTCAGCCAGCCGGGCCACGCGATCTACGGGGGCGTGGTGCCGGAGATCGCGGCCCGGGCGCACCTGGCGCACCTGCCGGCGCTGGTTGGCGACGTGCTGGCGCGTGCCGGCCTGGCGCCCGGCGACCTCGGCGCGGTCGCCGCCAGCAGCGGGCCAGGGCTGATCGGCGGCCTGATCGTGGGCGCGGGCTTCGCCAAGGGCATGGCGTTGGCGCTCGACCTGCCGTTCGTCGCCGTCAACCACCTGGAGGCGCATGCGCTCACCGTCCGCCTGCCGGGGCTGTGCGAGGGCGGCGCGCCGTTCCCCTACCTGCTGCTGCTGGTGTCCGGCGGGCATTGCCAGTGCGTCGCGGTCGAGGGCGTCGGGCGTTACGTGAAGCTCGGCGGCACCATCGACGACGCGGTGGGCGAGGCGTTCGACAAGGTGGCCAAGTTGCTCGGCCTGGGCTGGCCCGGCGGCCCGGCGCTGGAGCGGCTGGCGCGAGGCGGCGACCCTGGCGCGTACACCTTCCCGCGCCCGTTGCTGGGCCGCGCCGGATGCGACTTCAGCTTCTCCGGCCTCAAGACCGCGGTGGCGCGGCTGGTCGAGGCGCTGCCGGCGGGCGCCATCGCCGGGGGCCAGGCCGCCGACATCGCCGCCAGCTTCCAGCAGGCGGTGGCCGAGGTGCTGGCCGACCGTGCCCGGAACGCCATGGCGGCCTTTGCCGCCGGCCATCCGGTCGGGCGGCTGCTGGTGGTGGCGGGAGGCGTCGCGGCCAACGCGACGCTGCGCGCCGCTCTCGACCTGGCCGCGGTGCAACACGGCTTCCGGATGCTGGCGCCGCCGGTGCGCCTGTGCGGGGACAATGCGGTGATGGTAGCCTGGGCCGGGATCGAGCGGCTGCGGCTCGGGCTGGCGGACGGCCTTCAGGCCGCGCCGCGCCCGCGCTGGCCGCTGGAGCAGCTGTCCGAGGCGGCTTGTCCCGAGGCGGCTTGTCGCTGAATGCGACCGTCGATTGCATGCGACAATGATCCCCACTTCGTTAGTATTATGATACAAGACACGGTTTCGAAGACGGCGATAAAATATTTGACCGATAATTTCGTTCAAGTTACAAGTACAGGGCTTTTGTGAAACCAACCAGCATAGGTGGACGCAATGTATCGAATCAAATTACGACATTCGCTGAATTTCCGGCGCGGATCCGTGGTCACCAGAATGCGGCAGTGCGGCTACGTTTTCGTTCTGTTTTTATCGGCTTTTCTTGCACAGCCCTGTTCGGCGCAGCCGGCCGCAGTCGCGGCGCCGCGCCCGCAAGCCCTGCAGCGTGCCGCCGCCGGCATCGACGCGCTGCAACAATGGTATGACCCGGCGACCGGCCTCTACAAAACCACAGGCTGGTGGAACGCCGGCAACGCCACCACCACCCTGGTCGACTTCATGCGGGCAGGCGGCTCGGCGCAGTACGCCCCGGTGATCGCGAACACCTTCGAGCGGGCGCAGGCCACTTTCCCGGGTTTCATCAACGACTACTACGACGACGAAGGCTGGTGGGCGCTGGCCTGGATCGACAGCTACGACCTGACCAAAGACCCGCGCTACCTCGACATGGCCGAATCCATCTTCGCCAACATGAGCGGCGGGTGGGACAGCACCTGCGGCGGCGGCATCTGGTGGAACAAGGCCCGCACCTACAAGAACGCCATCGCCAACGAGCTGTTCTTCTCCGTTGCCGCGCACCTGGCGTCTCGTGCCGCCCCGTCTTCGAACGGATCGGCCTACGGCGCCTGGGCCGACAAGGAATGGCAGTGGTTCCAGCACTCCGGCATGATCAACGGCCTCCACCTCGTCAACGACGGCCTTGCCATTGACGCCAGCACCCATGACTGCACCAACAACGGCAAGACGACCTGGAGCTACAATCAGGGCGTGATCCTCGGCGGCCTCGTGGAACGGTCCGCTGCCACCCATGACGGGACTCTGCTTGCCGCCGCTCGCCAGATCGCCAACGCCGCATTGATACACCTCACGGACGGGCAGGGCGTTCTGCACGATAGCTGCGAGCCGAATTGCGGCGCCGACGGCGTTCAGTTCAAGGGCGTCTTCATGCGAAACCTCGGGGCGCTGAGGGCTGTGGCCCGGAACGCGTTCTACGCAAGCTTCATCCAAACCAACGCGAACAGCATCTGGACCAACGACCAGGCGCCGGGCAGCCAGTTCGGAGTGGTGTGGTCCGGTCCCCCGTCATCCACCGGCGCCGGCACGCAGTCATCCGCGCTGGACGCCCTGGTGGCCGCCATCTTCGTGCCGCCGCACCCTTGACGCCGCCGCGCACCGGCCCGCGCATGAAAACGCTGGCCGGTGTGGTTGCGATGACGGGTCCGGCGTCCGGCGCATGAATTACCGGCACGCCTTCCACGCCGGCAACTTCGCCGACTGCATGAAGCATGCGCTGCTGACCTGGCTGCTGCGGGCGCTGGCGCAGAAGCCGGCGGCCTTCTTCGTGCTCGACAGCCACGCCGGCTGCGGCCGCTACGACCTCGACGACGGCCCGGCGACCCGCAGCGGGGAGTGGCGGGACGGCATCGGCCGGCTGGTGTCGGACCCGCCGCCGGAGCTGGCCGACTATGTTGGACTGGTGCAAGGACTTGGGCTGTACCCCGGCAGCCCGGCGTTGGCGCGGGCGCTGTTGCGCGAGCAGGACCGGATGGCCTGTTGCGAGCTGCATCCCGAAGACGCCGCGGCGCTGCGCCGCTGCTTCCTGCGCGATCCGCAGGTGGCGGTGCATCGGCGCGACGGCTGGGAAGCGTTGCAGGGGCTGCTGCCGCCGGCGCAGAAGCGCGGCTTGGTGCTGATCGACCCGCCATACGAAGCGTCCGGCGAGTTCGCCCGCGTGGTTGCCGGCCTTGCAACGGTTCAAGCCCGCTTCGCGGGCGTCGTGCTGGCGGCTTGGTATCCCATCAAGCACCGTGCGCCGGTGCGCGAGTTCCATCTGGCGTTGCAGGCGAGCGGCCTGCGCGACGTCCTCGCCGCCGAGCTGTGGCTGCGCGAGCCGCTCGACGCCGCGCGGCTCAACGGCTGCGGCCTGGTGGTGGTGAATCCGCCGTACCGCTTCGAAGTGGGAGCGGTGGCGATCCTGGCGGCGCTGCTGCGCGTCCTGGGCCGAGGCGAGCCGGGCGAGGGCACGGCGCTGCTGCGGCTGGTTGCGGAGGGTGCGCCCGTGTAAGCAACGCCGATGTTGCGCGGCATCCTGACGGTTGGCGGCTGGACCATGCTGAGCCGGCTGTTCGGGTTCTGCCGGGACATCCTGATCGCCGACCTGATCGGCGCCGGCCCGGTCGCCGACGCCTTCTTCGTCGCCAACCGGCTGCCGAACCTGTTCCGTCGGCTGTTCGGCGAGGGCGCGTTCAACGCCGCCTTCGTGCCCGCCTTCGCCACCCTGCTGACCAACGAGGGCGAACCGGCGGCGCAGGCGTTCGCCGAGCAGGCGATGGCGGTGCTGGGGTTCTGGCTGTTCGGCCTCACCGTCGCCGGCGAGCTGTTCATGCCGCAGCTGATGGCGCTGATGGCGCCGGGGTTCGCGCTAGTGCCGGCGAAGTTCGCGCTGGTGGTCGAGCTGAGCCGGATCACCTTCCCGTACATGCCGCTGATCTGCCTGACGGCGCTGCTGTCCGGCGTGCTGAACGGCCTCAACCGCTTTGCCGTCGCGGCGGCGGCCCCGGTGATCTACAATCTTACCTCAATTGGCTTCATGCTGGGCTTGCTCGGCTTGGTGCCGACCGAGGGGCATGCGCTGGCGTACGGGGTCAGCGTCTCCGGCGTGTTCCAGCTGGCGCTGGTGGTGTGGGGGGTGCGGCGCTCGGGCATGCGTATCCACCTGCCGCGGCCGCGCATGACGCCGCGGATGCGCCAGCTGCTGCGGCGGATGGGGCCGGGCCTGCTGGGGGCAGGGGTGACGCAGCTCAACCTTTCGGTCGACGTCATCATCGGCAGCCTGCTGCCGGCCGGCACGGTGTCGGTGCTCTACTACGCCGACCGCATCAACCAGCTGCCGCTCGGCACCATCGGGGCGGCGGTCGGCACGGCGCTGCTGCCGACGCTGTCGCGGCTGGTCGGCCGCGGCGACGAGGCCGGCGCGCGCACCTCGCTCAACCGGGCGCTCGAATACGCGCTGCTGCTGACGTTGCCGGCGTCGGTGGCGCTGATGGTGAGCGCCGTGCCGATCATCGGCACGCTGTTCGGCCGCGGCGCGTTCGGCGCGCATGCGGTGCTGCTGTCGGCGCAGTGCCTGGCCGCCTACGCGGTCGGGCTGCCGGCCTTCGTCATCGTCAAGGTGCTGGTGCCGGGGTTCTTCGCGCGCGGCGACACCGCGACGCCGGTCAAGATCGGCATGGCGGCGGTGGCGTTCAACCTGGCGCTGAACCTGGCGTTCATGCGCCCGCTCCAGCATCTCGGGCCGGCGCTGGCGACCTCCGTGGCGGCTTGGGCCAACGTCGTGGCGTTGGCGGTGATGCTGGCGCGGCGCGGTCATCTGACGACGGATTTCGCGATCCGCCGGCGGGTGCCGCGGATGCTGCTGGCGGCGTTGGCGATGGGCGGCATGCTATGGCTGCTGCAGTCGGCGCCGCCGCCGCCGCTGCCGATCCCCGGCGCGCGCTGGATCGGGCTCGGGCTGCTGGTCGGCGTGGGCGCGTTGGCCTACGCCGTGGCCGGGCAGCTGTTCGGCGCGTTCGACGTGCGCGGCGTGCTGGCGCGGCTGCGGTTGACGCCCGCCGCCATCGGCTCGACAACCGCGCCCGAACCGCACCCCGTACCCTCCACGGAATGATCCCCATGCAGCGCATCTTCTCCGGCATCCAGCCCTCAGGCGTGCCGCAGCTCGGCAACTACCTGGGCGCCATCCGCAACTGGGTCGCATTGCAGCAGGACCACGAATGCCTGTTCTGCGTCGTCGACTTGCACGCGATCACCACCTGGCAGCAGCCGTCGCAGCTGGCCGGGCAGACCCGCGACCTCGCCGCCAGCCTGCTCGCCTGCGGCATCGATCCGCGGCGCCACGTGCTGTTCAACCAGTCGGCGGTGCCGGCGCATGTCCGCCTGGCGTGGATCTTCAACTGCGTCGCCCGCATGGGCTGGCTGAACCGCATGACGCAGTTCAAGGACAAGGCCGGCAAGGACCGCGAGAACGTCTCGACCGGGCTGTTCGTCTACCCGAACCTGATGGCCGCCGACATCCTGGCCTATCACGCCACACGGGTGCCGGTGGGCGACGACCAGCGCCAGCATCTCGAGCTGGCCAACGACATCGCCCAGAAGTTCAACTTCGATTACGGCGTCGAGTTCTTCCCGCCGATCGAGCCGCTGATCCTGGGGCCGGCGGCGCGGGTGATGAGCCTGCGCGACGGCTCCAAGAAGATGAGCAAGTCCGATCCCTCCGACCAGTCGCGCATCAACCTGACCGACGACGCCGAGGCCATCGCGCTGAAGATCCGCAAGTCCAAGACCGACCCGGAGCCGCTGCCGAGCGAGCCGGAAGGGTTGGAGGGGCGGCCCGAGGCGCGCAACCTGGTGGCGATCTACGCGGCGCTGCTCGACAGCGACGCGGCGGCGGTGCTGCGTGAGCACGGCGGCAAGGGATTCGGCGCGTTCAAGGAGGCGCTGACCGCGCTGCTGGTTGAGAAGCTGTCCCCAATCGCCGGCGAGACGCGGCGGCTGCTGGCAGATCCCGGCCATGTCGACGCCGTGCTCCGCGACGGGGCCGCGCGGGCGAAGGCAATTGCCGACCCGATCGTGGCGGAGGCCGAGCGGCTGGTTGGGTTTTTGCAGTAATGCCGACGGCTTTGAGTGTGGCCGATGAGGCAAGCAAGGTCAGAGGCCTCACCATCCATCAGTTTTGCCGTGATCGGTTGACGACTTGAAGCTGTGTGTGATTCAAGGTTTCCGCCTCTTTTCTGGAGCGGGATCGACCGGTGGTTGGAACGAGTGGGGTCGCCGTTTGGG
>JAABUY010002918.1_pt1 | contig 19496 bp, 18 predicted proteins | sample 5560271 | NCBI WGS metagenome assembly JAABUY01 (sample SAMN10711886, study PRJNA513374) | rock metagenome | isolation source: Antarctica rocks | place: Antarctica: Victoria Land, University Valley
CAACTCCGCTCTGGTCGTCATGCTGATCCGCCTCGCCACCTCGTTGCCTCCCGCCGTGCCGCCGCCCGGTAGCAAACCACCTGAGGCAACAAGGCACGCCGGTAGCAATCAACGTGAGGCAATGCGCGGATGGGTTCCTGATGTCGCTTGATAACATCGAGCTGCAGTTGCAGCTGCTATCGGCGATCAATGAGGTGTTCCACCGGCTGGAGCACGGCGACATAGCGTCGCGGGTGGCGATCGACTTCGCGGAACTGTGACCATGGAGGAGGCAAGGTTAGGGCTCCGCCTCAAACTCTGCCAAAGGGCGAGCCTTTAGAAACCTCGACGGGGCCGGCGGTGCGACCTGCCTTGCCTCATGTGTGCGGGTCCGGGGCGCTGCCCCAGCGGGTCCCGTCTTGAACATGGGGCAGAGCCCTGGCCTTCCTGCCTCCGCCTGAATGCCGCAGCCGCCGCAACCCGGAGCGTGCCGATGACCGACCCGTTGTCCCCCGACCTGCTGCACCGCATGCACGCCTACTGGCGTGCGGCGAACTACCTGTCCGTCGGCCAGGTCTACCTGCAGGACAATGCCCTGCTGGAGAAGCCGCTCCGGCCCGAGCACGTCAAGCCGCGCCTGCTTGGGCACTGGGGCACCACACCAGGGCTGAACTTCCTCTACGTGCACCTGAACCGGCTGATCACCGAGAACGACCTCGACATGATCTACGTCATCGGGCCGGGCCATGGCGGTCCCGGGATCGTGGCGAACAGCTACCTGGAGGGCTCCTACACCGAGCACTACCCGGCGATCGAGCGCAGCCGCAGCGGCCTGCACCGCCTGTTCCGCCAGTTCTCCTGGCCATACGGCATCCCCAGCCATGTGGCGCCCGAGACTCCCGGCTCGATCCACGAGGGCGGCGAGCTGGGCTACTCGCTGGCCCACGCCTACGGGGCGGCATTCGACAACCCGGACCTGCTGGTCGCCTGCGTGGTCGGCGACGGCGAGGCGGAAACCGGGGCGCTCGCCACCTCGTGGCACTCCAACAAGTTCCTCAACCCCGCCCGCGATGGCGCGGTGCTGCCGATCCTGCACCTCAACGGCTTCAAGATCGCCAACCCGACGATCCTCGCCCGCATCGGCCGCGACGAGCTGATCGACCTCCTGCGTGGCTACGGCCACGAGCCGCATTTCGTCGAGGGCGACGACCCCATGCTGGTGCACCAGGCGCTGGCCGGCACGCTGGACACGGTGCTGGCCCGCATCCGCGCCATCCAGGCCGACGCGCGCTCCGGCGGGACGGTGGAGCGCCCGCGCTGGCCGATGATCGTGTTCCGCACGCCCAAGGGTTGGACCGGGCCGAAAATCGTCGATGGCAAGCCGGTCGAGGGCACTTGGCGCGCCCATCAAGTGCCGATCGCCGACTTCAAGGACCCGTCCCACCTCGGACTGCTCGAGGACTGGATGCGCAGCTATCGCCCGCAGGAGCTGTTCGACGAAGCCGGCCGGTTCCGCGAGGAGTTCGCCTCGCTGGCGCCGACCGGGCGCCGCCGCATGGGCTCGAACCCGGTCGCCAACGGCGGGTTGCTGCTGCAGCCGCTGTCCATGCCGCACTTCCACGACTACGCGGTGGCGGTGTCGGCACCGGGCGCGGTCGAGGCGGCGGCGACGCGGGTGCTCGGGACCTTCCTGCGCGACGTGATGCGGCTCAACCTGGAGCGCCACAACTTTCGCCTGTTCGGCCCGGACGAGACGGCGTCGAACCGGCTGGACGCAGTGTTCGAGGTCTCCGGCAAGGAGTGGATGGCGGACGTCGAGGACGTCGACATCAATCTCGGCCCTGACGGTCGCGTCATGGAGATACTGAGCGAGCATCTGTGCCAGGGCTGGCTGGAGGGCTACCTGCTGACCGGGCGCCACGGCCTGTTCTCGTGCTACGAGGCGTTCATCCACATCATCGACTCGATGGTCAACCAGCACGCCAAGTGGCTCAAGGTTTGCCACTCCATCCCCTGGCGCGCGCCGATCGCCTCGCTGAACTACCTGCTCACCTCCCACGTCTGGCGCCAGGACCACAACGGGTTCTCGCACCAGGACCCAGGTTTCATCGACCATCTGCTGAACAAGAAGTCCGACGTCGTGCGCATCTACCTGCCGCCCGACGCGAACTGCCTGCTCTCGGTTGCCGACCACTGCCTGTGCAGCCGCAACTACATCAACCTGATCGTTGCCGGGAAGCAGCCGGAGGCGCAGTGGCTGACCATGGACGAGGCGGTGCGCCACTGCAGCACGGGCGCGGGCATCTGGCGCTGGGCCGGCGACGACGCCGACCCTGACGTGGTGATGGCCTGCGCCGGCGACGTGCCGACGCTGGAGACGCTGGCCGCCGTCACCCTGCTGCGCGACTACGTGCCCGACATCCGCATCCGCGTGGTCAACGTGGTGGACCTGATGGTGCTGCAGCCCTGCGACGACCATCCGCACGGCCTGGAGGATCGTGACTTCGACGCGCTGTTCACCGCCGACCGGCCGGTGATCTTCGCCTTCCACGGCTACCCCGGGGCAATCCACAAGCTGGTCTACCGCCGGCGCAACCACGACAACATCCACGTGCGCGGCTACCGCGAGGAGGGCACCACCACGACGCCGTTCGACATGGTCGTGCTGAACAACCTCGACCGCTACCAGCTCGCGCTCGACGCCATCACCCGCATTTCCCGCCTCGCCGGCCAGGTGGAGGCTGCCACTGGGCGATACTGGGCGACCATGGAGCGCCACAAGCTGCACATCAGCGAGCACGGCGAGGACATGCCGGAAGTGCGCGACTGGGCATGGCGCGCGTGATCGGCAGCCGTCGCGTTGCCGCGTCATAATGGACGAACAGCCGGCGCTGGACGTTCTCGCTCTGAACAGCGGCTCTTCCTCGCTCAAGTTCGGCCTGTATCGCGTGACGGCCGCACGCTGTGACGTGCTGCTGTCGGGCGAGGTCGAAGCGATCGGCGACGACGCCATCTTGCGCGCGCGGGACGCACATGGCGCCGTCCTCGCCAGTGCCTCGACCGGCGACGGCCCGATCCGCGACCAGGGCGAGGCAGTCGCGCGCATTGCCGCCGTCCTGGTCGGGTCTGCCTTCCCGCCCCCCGCCGCGATCGGGCACCGGGTCGTGCATGGCGGGCCGTCGCTGCTGCAGCACTGCCGCATCGACGACGCGGTGCTGCGCCAGCTCGACGCCGCGTGCGCATTCGCACCGCTGCACACGCCGCCGGCCCTGGCGGTCATCCGCTTCGCCCGCGAGCACTTCCCGGGCGTGGCGCAGATCGCCTGCCTTGACACAAGCTTCCATGCGTCGATGCCTGACGAGGCGCGCGTGCTGCCCGTGCCCCGGGCATTGGAACGTGACGGCGTCCGCCGCTACGGCTTCCACGGCCTGTCCTGCAAGTCGATCCTGCACCAGCTCGGCCACGACCTGCCCAGCCGCATCGTGATCGCTCACCTGGGCGGCGGGGCGAGCATCACCGCGGTGCGCGACGGGTGCTCGGTCGACACCAGCATGGGGATGACGCCCTCCGGCGGCGTGATCATGGGCACGCGCAGCGGCGACCTCGACCCCGGCCTGCTGATCTACCTGCTGCGCGAGAAGGGCTACGACGCCGCCATGCTGGAGGAGCTGGTGGACCACCGCTCCGGCCTGCTGGGGATCTCCGGCGTGAGCAGCGACATGCGTCGCCTGCACGAGGCCGCGCGGTCGAGCGCCGACGCGCGCCTCGCCCTGCGGATGTTCCACATCTCCGTCGCCAGGCAGGTCGCCGCGATGACCGTGGTTCTCGGTGGCCTCGACCTGCTCGTGTTCACCGGCGGCATCGGCGAGAACGACGCGGACACCCGGGCGGCCGTCTGCGAACGCCTGTCCTGGATGGGGGTGAGCCTGGACGACGCCCGCAACCGGGCGGCTGCCAGCCCGCTGGACGCTCCGGGATCGCGCTGCGCCGTGCAGGTTCTCGCCTCGGAGGAGGACGAGCAGATCGCTCGCCACGTCTGGAGCCTGTGTGTCTGAAGCCAGGGTGCTTGAGCCATGAGAATTTTCAGGCGGCCTGCTCGTGCCGGTGATTTTACAGAACCCGTCGACGCTGCTCACCCGGTGCCGTCGTTGGCCGGCCTGCTCCGTGGTCTTGGCCCAGGCCTGATCACCGGCGCCGCCGACGATGACCCCAGCGGCATTGCCACCTATAGCCAGGTCGGAGCCCAGTTCGGGTTCGGCTTGTCCTGGGTCATGCTGTTCAGCCTGCCGTTCATGATTGTGATCCAGGAGATCAGCGCACGCATCGGCTGCGTCACCGGCCGCGGCATCGCGGAGAACCTGCGCCGCCACTATCCACGCTGGCTGGTGCGCAGCGTCGTCGTGTTGCTGCTCGCTGCCAACGTGATCAACCTCGGAGCCGATCTCGGAGCCATGGGGGCAGCGTTGCGGCTGCTCCTGGGAGGCGATGCGCGGCTCTACACCGTGGCTTTTGGGATCGTCTGCACCGTTGCCGAGATCTTCATCAGCTACGCCCGCTATGCGCGGTTCCTAAAGTGGCTGACGTTGTCCCTGTTCGCCTACGTCGCCGTGGTGTTCACCGTGCGCCTCGACTGGGGCGAGGCACTGCGGGCGACCTTCGTGCCGCACCTGGCACTTGACGCGGCGAGCGTCACCGCACTGGTCGCCGTGCTTGGCACCACGATCAGCCCCTATCTGTTCTTCTGGCAGTCGTCGCTGGAAGTGGAGGACAGGCTGCGCCGGGGAGCCCGACCGCTCTGCGTCACGCCGTGCGACGCGCCGGCGCAGTTCGCGCGCATCCGGATCGATACGGCGACCGGCATGGCGGTCTCGAACCTCATCGCGATCTTCATCATCTACGCGACTGCGGCGACCCTGCACGCATCAGGAGTCACCGACATCCAGACCTCCTCCCAGGCGGCGGAGGCTCTGCGTCCGATCGCGGGTCAGTTCGCCTTCGTGGTCTTCGCCACCGGCATCGTCGGCACTGGACTGCTCGCCGTCCCGGTGCTCGCAGGCTCTGGCGCCTACGCGCTGTCGGAGGCGCTGCGCTGGCGCGAGGGCCTGGACCGGCGCCTGTTGCAGGCGAAGTCGTTCTACGCCGCCATTGCGGCGTCCACCTTGTGCGGCGTGATGCTAAACTTCACCTCGCTCGATCCGGTTAAGGCGTTGTATTGGAGCGCCGTGGTCAACGGCGTGCTGGCCGCTCCGGTGATGGCCGCGATCATGTTGGTCGCCAGCAATGGACGCATCATGGGGCGTCTTACCCTGTCCCCGGCCATGCGCATTGCTGGCTGGCTGGCGACCCTGATCATGCTGGGCGCCAGCATAGGTTTTTTCGCCCTATGAGGGGCCTCGACGCTACCCATTCTGAGCGTCACGCCCTGTTAACTGATTAGGGCCTGTTAGCGTCTGAACCATACGGCTTGTCCTGCGCTCTTTCCTGCTTTGGGGAGTGCGGGTGGGATGCTCACGGATGCGCAGTGGAGGGTGCTTGAGCCCTTGGTCGAGGCATGTCGCCCTCACGCCAAGGTGCCCCCCCGCCACCTGCGGCGCACCATCGGCGCCATCCTCTGGCGCCACGACAACGGCGCCAAGTGGCGGGCACTTCGCACCGAGCACGGCCCCTGGTGGGTGGCGGCGCAGACCTTCATCCGCTGGGCACGCCTGGGCGTGTGGGAGCGGCTGCTCGCCCTGGTTCAGGAGCGTGGCCTTCAGCTCGGCATGACCTTCCTCGACGCCACGTTCATCCGCGCTCACCAGAAGGCGGCCGGAGCGGCCAAAAACGAGATGCTCCGGCACAACCAGACCATCGTGAGGCGCTTGGCCGCTCTCGTGGCGGCTTTGGGACCAAGGCCTGCGTGCTCGCCGACTGCCTTGGCCGTGCCGTAGCTTTCGTGCTGGCGCCTGCTCAGGCCCACGAGCTGCCCCATGCAGTGCCGTTGCTCGACCGGCTGCCGCGAGTGCCGAGGTGGGTCGTGGCCGACCGGGGCTATGGCAGCCACGCCTTTCGCGAGCACATCCGCGACCTCGGTGCCCAGCCCGCCATCCCGACCAGGCGCAACGAGACCCCAGTGGCCTGCCCCGATTGGATCTACGTCCACCGCAACCAGGTCGAGCGGCTCCGGGCCAGGCTCAAGGAGTGGCGCGCCGTCGCGACCCGCTACGAGAAGACCGCAACCTCCTTCATGGGCGTGACCTGCCTCGCCGCCACATGCGATCGGCTCAGAAACTAACAGGCCCTAGGGTTTCAGCAGCCTGCTAGCTACCACCGTACGCCTTACTTGCCATTTACGAGTCGCAGTTTTGTAGAGCAGCAGGTAGTGTGGACTTTACCAGGAGTCTCAGCACAGCTTCCCCACAAGGATCTGTGGACTTTGGCAGGGGAGGACGTGGCCTTTACCAGGAACCTTGGAAAGAGGGTGCCAGCAGAATCAAATGGTTAAGCGATTTTACCCTGTGGACTTTAGCAGACGCAGTACAAGTACAAGATTTCTAATATCCTGCTAGTAGCTTGTTCCTGGTAAAATCCACATAGACAGCTTGGGTTTTTGCGGTAATGTTCATCCCCATGGGCACAGTTCACAAGCTACTAGAAGAAAAGGGCAAGCAAGCGGCTCTCCAGCTAGGAAGCTTGAGCCGACAAGAAATTGAGGCGGCGGCCGCATATATGGCTGATGAAGATAGTGGCATCGGGTTTCTTTACTCAGGATGGTGCCAAGCAGCCCTACCCCATCGTCGACTTCCTGATCATGAAGGATGGCAGATTCAGGGTGAGAGGGTGACTATGGTGGTCGAGCCCGGAATGCGACCAACATCAAGCGGCAAACCTGCTGCCGTAGGAGTACCCTACGGCAGCCGTGCCCGGCTCATCATGCTCTATCTGCAAAGCGAGGCGCTACGTACTGGCAGCCGCGAGGTCGAGCTTGGGCGTAGCCTACGCGGATGGTTAGCTCGCCTCGGCATCCCTGTCGGTGGCAAATCGGTTGAGGCAGTTCGAGAGCAGGCCGAACGCATTAGCCGGTGTCGCCTGACGTTCCAAGTACGGGCTGGTGTCGCCACTGGTTTGGTTAACCAAAGCATCATGGACTCCGCGATCTTTCTTGATTTGGAGGATGATCAGGGTCAAGGCTCGCTCTTTGTAGAGCGAGCAAGACTATCAGAGGGATTCTTCGAACAGCTCACTAGACATCCAGTCCCGTTGGAAGAGGCCGCCATTAGAGCAGTTAACAATAATTCAATGGCGCTTGATATTTATGCTTGGCTCGCTTACCGCCTACATTCGCTTCCTTCACAACGCAGTATTTCATGGGTAGCTCTGAAGCCGCAGTTTGGTGCAGGCTTTGCGCGAATGGATAACTTCAGAACCACATTCCTTGAGAACTTGAAGTTAGCATTGGCCGTATACCCGGCCGCAAACCTTGTAGTCGAAGAGAAAGGTCTAGTTTTACATCCGTCACGCCCGCCAGTTAGCCCAAGGGTGAAAAGCTCGCTGGGTTAGGTGTGATCGCCTGGTAAAGTCCACAGATTTTTCATCCGTCGCTTTTTAGCACATTCTAGATTCTGTCTAGCTTGAGAACCGAAGTTTCTTCTCTTCAGGGTCAAGGTGGTTCTTAACCCAGAGGCGGTCAGCAACGACGCAAGGGCTCTGGTTGACTCTCGCCTCGAACGCGGCCACGGGCCAAGTCAGGTCTTCAGCAATGGCGTGGCAATGGTGGTAGGTGGCGTCCTCCTGCTGCGCCGGGGCTGGTCGCAGGAGCAGATCGCAGGCAGGCGCACACGCATCGAGGACGGGGTGGAGCAGCAGGCCGACATGGCGATCTCGCACGAGGCCATCTACGCGGCCCTCTACGCCCTGCCGCGCGGCGAGCTGAGGCGCGAGCTGATCGCCTGCCTGCGCCAGGGCAAGCTACGGCGCGGACGCACGCCGAAGGGCAGCGAGCGACGTGGCAAGCTGTGCGACGTGACGCCCATCTCGGAGCGCCCCGCAGATGTGGCCGCCCGCTTGGTGCCGAACCACTGGAAGGGCGACCTGATCCTAAGCCAGGCCAACAGCGCCATCGGCACCCTGGTCGAGCGCATCACGCGCCTGCTGCTCCTCGTGCTGACGCCCACCCACAAGGCGGCCGTCGCCGCCAGCGCGTTCGCCGGCGCGCTCAATGCCATCCCCGCGCCGTTGCGCCGCACGCTCACCTACAACCAGGGCAAGGAGATGGCCCGCCACAAGGACCTGGCGCAGGCCACCGGCATGCGCGTCTTCTTCGCCGACCCGCACTCGCCCTGGCAGCGCGGCTCCAACGAGAACACCAACGGGCTGCTGCGCCAGTACTTCCCCAAGGGCCTGTCGCTGGCCAGCCTCACCCAGGCCGACCTCGACACCGTCGCAGAGAGCCTCAACACACGGCCCAGGAAAACGCTCGGCTTCGACACGCCCCACGAACGCTTCACCCACCTGCTGGCACTGCCCAGCAGCACCACGCCAGACCCCAGCGTTCGCTCCGGAAGCTGAATCCGCCTAATAATTAAATGCTGTTTAGGAGACAAGATCTTCTCACAAAGGCAAATGACGAACGTGCAATGGCGCGAGACAGTCCCCAACCGCATCGAAGAGATAGCATAGCGCACCATGTACGCCGATCTCGATCATGCCCGAACGTGCGACCTCGCCATGGCCATGTGTCTTGACATTGAGGAGTGTGCCGTCAGCGAGAACGACGTGGGCCAGGATTTCGCCACCAAGGTGTTCGACCATCTGCACATGCGCCGGCAACGTTGCCTCAGGAGCGCCGCCTGGCGCCTCGCCGATGCCTAGATGCTCGGGCCGCATGCCAAGCGTGAGGGCTTGGCCAACGGCGACACCGTTGCCGAAGACCGGAACGACGATCGACGAGCCACCTGGCAGGGCGACGGTGACGCCGTCGGGCCCGCTCGCCTGCACGACGGCCGGCAGCAGGTTCATGCGCGGCGAGCCGATGAAGCCGGCGACGAACAGGTTGCGCGGCTGGCGATACAACTCCAGCGGGGCGCCAACCTGCTCGACCTGGCCGCGGTTAAGCACGGCGATGCGGTCTGCCATGGTCATCGCCTCGACCTGGTCATGGGTCACATAGATCATGGTCGCACCGAGCCGCTCGTGCAGGCCGACCAGCTCGACGCGCATCTGCACGCGCAGCTCGGCGTCCAGGTTGGACAGCGGCTCGTCGAACAGGAACACCTTGGGATCGCGCACGATCGAGCGCCCGATCGCGACACGCTGGCGCTGCCCGCCGGACAGCTCACGCGGGCGCCGATCCAGGAGATGCCCGATCTGCAGCACGGTAGCCGCCTCGCGCACGCGGGTCGCGATGTCGGCCGGGGCCATCCTCGCGACCTTCAGCCCGAAGGCGATGTTCTCGCGCACCGTCATGTGCGGGTAGAGCGCGTAGGACTGGAACACCATGGCCACGCCGCGGCGGGCCGGTGGCCACCGCGTCACGTCGTCCTCGCCGATGCTTATTCGCCCCGCGTTGGGCCGCTCCAGGCCGGCGATGCTGCGCAGCAGGGTTGACTTGCCGCACCCCGACGGGCCGACGAACACCATGAACTCACCATGGCGGATCTGCATCGAGATGTCGTCGAGCACGGCGAGCTCGCCGAACGACTTGTGCAGGCGATCGATCCTGACCTCGGCCATCGCGTCCGCCTCCTGCCCAACGGGCGCGTGGCTGCCCGCGTTGACACCCTCGACTCCCCTCCCTACAAAAATGAGACAAGAAGAGCAATCGTCTGCGGCCCGGATGCGCGACAACGGAGTTCGCAGACGCCAGGACGACGGCGGCCACTGGCCCAGGACGCGATCACCGCGCCGGGCATCCCTGGGAGGGGCGTACCATGAAGGCTCGCGGTTTTGCGATCACGGCGGCACTGGCGGGACTATGCGCGCACGGCGGCACGGCACGGGCCTGGTCGCTCGCCGAGGCAGCCGCTCCCTACAAGGGAACCTCCATCACCGTGGTCGGGCTCGACCGCCCGAGTTATAAGATCGCGCAGCAGCTCACACTCGAGTTCGAGAAGGCGACCGGCATCCACGTGAGCTGGAACATCTTCCCGTACGAGGACACGCTGAAGGAGGAGACGCTGAACTTCGTTTCCAGCAGCCAGCAGTTCGACGCGATCCTGTCCGATGTCGTCTGGCCGGTGAACTTCGCCGACCCGGGATGGGTGATCCCGCTCGACCATTTCACCGGCGACACGAAACTCGCGGACCCGGCACTTGACCTGAAGGATTTCTTTCCAGTCTGGCTCGCCAGCTTCACGGTCAACGACAAGCTGTACGGGCTGCCGTTCGACTCCTATGCGGGCCTGCTCTACTACAACAAGTCGATGCTCAAGGCTGCCGGGCTGGATGGCCCGCCCAGGACCTGGGACGACTTGGCCCAGGTCTACGCGCCCAAGCTCACCGACAAGAGCAAGAATGTCTACGGCTACGTCATCCAGTCGGCGCGGGGCGAGACGCAGACGGCGGACGCGTTCGCGCGCTTCCTCTGGCCGTGGGGCGGGCGGTTCCTCGACATCGCCGGCAAGACGATCGAGGTGAACAACCCGAAGTCGGTCGTCGGGCTCGAGTTCAGGCAATCCCTGCTCAAGAACATGCCCGACGGTATTGTTGCCGACGACCATTCGCAAGCTGTGCAGATGCTCTCGCAGAGGCGCGCAGCCATGATCACCGAATGGTCCGCCTTCTACCCGACGCTGAGCGCGTCAGCACTCGGCGACGATCTCGGGATTGCTCCCGAGCCCAGAGGACCGAACGGAGCCTATGCAGCATTTGGCGGCTTCTCGTACATGGTGAGCGCGCAGGTCGACAAGAAGCATCAGGACGCCACCTACCTGTTCATCCAGTGGCTGACCTCGAAGGAGTTGGCCAAGCCTCTGATCGAAGGCGGCGCGGTGGTGGCCCGGCAAGGTGCTGATACCGACCCGTCGATACAGGCCAAGTTCCCGAACCTTGCGCCTATGGTCGAGACGTGGCGCACCGCGGTGGTGCCGGACTGGCGGCCGCAGCTCGAATGTTACCCCCGCTTCTCCGACATCGTCTCGGACTGGGGCTCGCGAATTGAACTCGGCCAGGTGGCGGTCAAGGCAGGCCTCGACAACATGGCGAGCGACCTGACCGGTTACATGAAAAGCTCGGATTGTTGGGGCAAGAGCAACGACCCCGAGCGGGCGATGAAGATGTACCAGTAGCCGGGGCGAGGGGAGCTGGGGGTGAGCGACATCATCGACCGCCGCGAGCCCCCGCTGGCGCAGGCGCCGCGTTCCTGGATGGAGGCGCTGGAGCCCTGGTTTTTCATCGCGCCCTCGGTGATCCTGCTGCTCGCCATTGGGCTGTACCCGGTGATCTACACCCTGGTCGCCTCGATGCAGATCTGGGTGATGGGCATGGCCCCGCCGGCGTTCGGCGGCCTGCAGAACTACGCCCGCGCGTTCACGTCGAGCGACTTCGGCGGCGCGGTGCTGCGCACGCTCGTGCTGATCGCGGTCACGCTCCCGATCGAGCTGGTGCTCGGCCTGCTGATCGCGCTGGCGCTGGACTCCCCGCACCTGGCGGTCCTGCGCAGGCTGCTCCAGGTCTGCTTGGTGATCCCGATCGCGATCACGCCCTCTGTGGTCGGCCTGCTCACCCAGCTTATGTTCAACGAGCAGCTCGGCATCATCAACTATCTGCTTGGCGTGGTCGGCGTGCCCGCCATCGACTGGCTCGGCCGGCCGACGGCGGCGTTCTGCACGGTGCTGGTCGTGCAGGTGTGGGAATGGACGCCGTTCGTGGCGCTGGTGCTGTCGGCCGCGCTGTCCACGGTGCCGAAGGACATCGACGAGGCTGCCATTCTGGAGACGGAGCGCTGGTGGCCGCGCTTCCGGGGCGTGCAGCTTCCGTTCATGTGGCCCGGGATCACGGCGGCGCTGGTGTTCCAGACCGCTTTCACGATCAAGGAGTTCGACATGATCTACACGATCGAGAAGGGCGGCCCCGGGACCGCGACCGAGACCGCAGTGATGCAGATCGAGCGCATGGCGTTCCGCGGCTTCGACGTCGGGCTGGCGTCGGCGGAGTCGATCCTGATGCTGGTTCTGTCCATCGCGCTGGCGCGTATCTACATCCGCGCCTTCTACCGGGAGATGGACTGAGATGGGCGATCTGCGCACCGCATCGCTGCGCGCGCTGCAGGCCCTGGGCCTCGTGCTCGCCCTTGTCGTCATCCTGTTCCCGGTCTACTGGATGGTGGCCAGCTCGCTGAAGACGGAAAGCGACCTGTTCGCGATCCCGCCACGCTGGATCTGGACCCCCACGCTCGCCGCCTACGCCGACGCGATCGAGAACTCGAACGTGCTGGCGACGCTGCTGAACTCCCTGGTCGTCACCGGCTTCGCGGTACTGCTCGGACTGGTCGTCGGCGCCCCGGCGGCCTACGGCATCGCGCGCTACCGGTTCCGCGGCCGCAAGGACGTCTGGTTCTGGTACGTGACGAACTGGATGCTGGTGCCGGTGGTCGTGCTGATCCCGTTCTACCTGACGGCATCCAGGCTGCACCTGATCAACAACCTCGTCGTCCTGGTCCTGGTCTACCAGGTGTTCATCGTGCCGCTGGTCGTCTGGCTGATGGTGGACCAGTTCAGCTCGGTGCCGGTCGCGCTTGAGGAGGCGGCGCAGCTCGATGGACTGAGCCGTGTCGGCATCTTCCTGCGTATTGCCCTGCCGCTGGTCAAGCCGGGCATCGCCGTCTCGGCCATCCTGTCGGGCATCTTCGCCTGGAACGACCTGCTCTACGCCTTCATCCTGACGCCGGCGCCGGCCTCGCGTACCGCGCCGACCATCGTGTTGTCCTACCTCGGCGGCTACGTGGTGCCGTGGCCGAAGGTGATGGCGAGCGCCACGCTGGTCTGCGCCCCGGTGATCGTCGGCGGCATCGTCGTGCACAAGTACATGGCGCGCGGTCTGACCATGGGGGCGGTGAAATGAGCGCCGCGAGGGCCGGTGCCGGCCCGCTTGCCGGACGCCGCGCCCTTGTCACTGGGGCGGGCAAGGGGATCGGGCGCGACACGGTTGGCCGCCTGATCGCGGACGGGGCCGCGGTCGTGGCGCTCAGCCGGCAGGCGGAGGACCTCGGAAGCCTCGCGGAGGAGTGCGGCTGCGAGACGATCGCCGTCGACCTCGAGAACCTGGAGGCGGCGGCGGAGGCGGTGGCGCGCGTCCTGCCCATCGACCTGCTGGTCAACAACGCGGGCATCACGGCGCTGCACTCCGTGCTGGAGACGACGATGACGAGCTTCAGCAGGGTTCTGAAGGTCAACACCATGGCGCCGCTCCGCCTCGCGCAGGTGGTCGCGGGCGACCTGATCCGACGTGGCCGCCCGGGCGCGATCGTGAACGTCTCGTCCATCTCCGCGTCCATGGGCGTGGAGAACCACGCCGCATACTGCGCGTCGAAGGGCGGCATGGATGCGTTGACCCGTGTGCTCGCGGTCGAACTGGGGCCGCATGGCATCCGCGCCAACACGGTCAACCCGGTGGTGACCATGACGCCGATGGGGCGGGCTGCCTGGGCCGATCCCGGCAAGGCGGCACGGATGCTCGGACGCATCCCGCTCGGCCGTTTCTGCGAGCCCATGAACGTTTCTGGCGTCATCGCCTTCCTGCTCGGTGATGACGCCGCCATGATCAACGGCGTCTCGATCGACGTCGACGGAGGACTGCGAGTGGGCTGAACTCAAACCGTCCTATCTAAAGCGCGCCGATCGAGTTCTGGCGTTTGTCCACGTGCGGGTGGTTCTGGCTGGTTCTGGACGATGGGTCGCGGCGACTCCGCGATGGTGCGCGGGTGCGTCTCCGCCTCGCTGCTCAGTCGCCCGGCACCGTCTGTGTGCTGGCTAGGGTGAGTAGGCCAATGCCGTGCTGGTCTTTGCGGCCGCGGTCAGTCGCTCAATCAGCTTGCGTGTCTTAGTGGTTTCAAAGCGCTGAAGCCTGGCGCCTTGCGTTCGATGGTCTTGGTTTGAGGTCCGGTAGGGAGGACCGGGGCTCTGCGCTCAACCCGTCGGAAGCTATGTTTTTAAAAGCTCTTTGTCTGGTGCATGGTCTTGCCGCTTAATTGTATGTCGTAGGCTGAGATGGGATGCAGGTCGGGGGTGAGAAAGCCCACGGCTTTCCGACCGAGATGCTGCCGGTGTTACACACAGATTGACACGCTCGGCCGATCCTGTTGTCGCTGCTGCTCGTCGCCCGTGCCGGGCAGGTTCCGGATACCGCCGTCAAGAAAGCTTGAGGAGGACGCCATGCAAGCCCTCGTGCTCGAACGTAAGGGCGAGCTGTCCCTGCGAGAAGTCGACCTGCCGCTCCATGTCGGGCCGGCCGACGTGAAGGTCGCCCTGCACACGGTCGGCGTCTGCGGCAGCGACGTTCACTACTACACGCACGGCCGCATCGGACCCTACGTGGTGAACGCGCCGATGGTGCTGGGCCATGAGGGCGCCGGCACCATCGTCGAGGTCGGCAGCGCGGTCGCGGGCCTCAAGGTCGGCGACCGCGTGTGCATGGAGCCGGGCGTGCCGGATCTCACGTCGCGTGCCTCGAAGCTCGGCCTCTACAACGTGGACCCGTCCGTCAGGTTCTGGGCGACGCCTCCGGTCCACGGGGTGCTGGCGCCCTTCACGGTCCACCCAGCCGCCTTCACGTTCAGGCTGCCGGACACGGTGAGCTTCGCCGAAGGGGCGATGGTGGAGCCGTTCGCCATCGGCATGCAGGCGGCGGCAAGGGCGCGGATCGTGCCGGGCGACGTGGCGGCCGTGATCGGCGCCGGGCCGATCGGCATCATGGTGGCGCTCGCGGCCCTCGCCGGCGGCTGCTCTCGGGTGCTCATCTCGGATCTCAGCCGGGAGAAGCTGGCCATCGCCGGCCGCTATCCCGGCATCGTCCCGATCGACATCGGCACCGAGACGTTCGCCGCCGCGGTTGCCCGCGACACGGAGGGCTGGGGGGCCGACATCGTGTTCGAGGCGAGCGGAAGTCCCAAGGCCTTCACCGACATCTTTCACCTCGTGCGGCCAGGCGGCGCGGTGGTGCTGGTCGGCCTGCCGGTCGAGGACGTGCGGATTTCTGTGCCGAACGCCATCGCCAAGGAGGTCCGCATCGAAACGGTGTTCCGCTACGCGAACATCTTCGACCGCGCCCTGGCGCTCATCGCGTCGGGCAAGGTCGATCTGAAACCGCTCATCACCGGCACTTTTGCTTTTCGCGACAGCATCCAGGCCTTCGAGCGGGCAGCCGCCGCCTTGCCGACAGATGTGAAGCTGCAAATATGTATTGACAGCGCTCGTAACTGAACCGCGCAGAAAGAATGTCTGTTATTGCTTACAATACATAACCTTTTAGGCTTCTTTTGTCTGTGCGAGGGTCTAAGCCGAGTGTCGTGCCGCGACAAGTTTGGTGACGGCGATGGCCTCGACCACCTGTCAGGTCCTTAACAATCAAGTTGAGCAAACCTGAAAGTCGGGTGGCACTCTGGGCCGGAGTCGAAGGCAAACCAATTGTCCGCCTGACTCTCACATCAAGAAATCGCTTCTAGAAATCAGGCTGAAAACACAGTTTACGATTTATAGACGATTATGTAACTCTGTTTCAGCACGCGATGACCTGTATGAAGCCTTGTGCAGCATAGGCGATGATCTTGGTGTCCCGGGTGACGATCGGGATGCCGAGGTGGCGGGCCGTGGCAATCAGCAGCCGGTCGGCGGGGTCGCCGTGCAGCTCGCCTGGCAGATACGAGGCGTCGACCGCGACCTCCGGGGTAAGGGCCGCCGACCGGATGCTCGGTCCCGCCATCACCCGGGCGAACCACTCCCTGGGATCGGGCAGGAACCGCAGCGCCGGCCGCCCGCCGCGAGGGTTGCCGAGCATCCCGACCTCCCAGGCGGAGACGGGCGAAACGAACACCCCGCCCGACAGCCCGGCCTGCACGATCCTCCTCGCCGCCTGCCGCGCGAGCGGGTCGCCGTTGGCGAGCCAGATCACCGCGCAGGTGTCGAGCAGGACAGCCCCGGCGGCCTGGCTCACCGGTGCAGGTCGCCCCGCACGGCGTCGAGGGGCTCGTCCAGGACAGGCGCGGTCAGGTCCACGCCGCCCGGGATCGCCACGGAGCCCCGCAGGAAGCCGTGGAGGTGGCGCACCGCATCCGCCTGACTCTCGGGCGGGACGAGCACGGCGACCACCTTGCCGCGCTTGGTGATCTCAAGGCGCTCGATCCGCCGGGCCCCGACCTGGTCCAGGAGGTCGAGGCACTTCGCCTTGAACTCCGTCGCGCTGACAGTCTCCAAATCCATCGTGATGCCCCCAAGACATGGTCCTATCGTAGGTCTGGTCATCCAGAATAACCAGTCAACTGATATGTCCACGTTGCAAGATTTTCCTTTATGTCCGATAACTATGATTGTCGGTCATGGACACCCGGCGGTTTTGCGGGCACCCAGGAGCCCTCCCGAGCCGCTGGAGACCGCATGGCCGATCCGTCCGAGCCCCAAGAGACCGGCGACGTCGACGCCATCCTCGGCGACGTACTGCCCCCGGCCAGCACTGGTCCCGCTCCGGTCGGCCAGGCACCCGCCCTGGTGCGCTCCTGGTTCACCGACGCGCTGACCGCAGAGATCCCCGTCTACGACGGCACCCTGTCCAGCGCCCGGCTCAGCGCCGACGCCTACGCCAGCCGCGCCAAGTCGGCGAACACCCGGCGGGCCTACGTCTCCGGCGTGCGCGCCTGGTGCGCCTGGTGTGACCGCCACGGCCTGCCCTCCCTGCCCGGCCGTGCCGCTGACATCGCCGCCTTCCTCGCCGCAGAGCGCGGCCGCGGGCTGAAGGTCAACACCATCAACCTGCGCCGCGCCGCCATCCGCTACCTCCACTTCGCCGCCGGCTGCCCTGTGCCCTCCGCCGAGGCGCAGGTTGCGGAGACCCTCGCCGGCATCCGCAGGGAAGCGGCACTCCAACGCGAGTCACCGGTCAAGAAGACAGCGGCCACCATCGGGCTGCTGCAGGAGATCCTGGCACCGATCGGCGACGACCTGCCCGGGCTGCGCGACCGCGCCCTGCTGCTGGTGGGCTTCGTGGGAGCGCTGCGCCGCAGCGAGTTGGCAGCGATCGAGGTCGAGCATCTCGAAGAGCGCGAGCGCGGGCTGCGGCTCACCCTGCCCCGCTCCAAGGGCGACCGGGAGAGCAAGGGGATGACGATCGCCCTGCCCTACGGTTCCACGAAGCACTGCCCGGTGCGTGCGCTGCGCCGCTGGCTGGCCGCGGCAGGCATTACCTCCGGCCCAGTGTTCCGGCGCATCTGGCCGACGCCTGCCCGTTTTCTGGCACCAGGCCAGACCCCGAGCTACGTCGTCGGCACCGCCGCGATCGAGCCCCGCACCGTGGCGCGCATCATCCAGGCGCGTGCCACAGCCGCCGAGCTCGATGGCCGCAAGATGGGCGGCCACAGCCTGAAGCGCGGCGCGCTCACCACCGGTATGGAGCGAGGCGTGCACGCCTCCAGGCTCAAGCAGCTCGGTCGGCACAAGAGTTACGCCGTGCTCGACGAATACCTAGAGCAGGGCGAGCCGTTCGAGAACCACCCGCTCAACGGGGTGCTTTAAGTGCGTAGAGATGGGTGCTGTCAGGAGCTATGATCATATGATAATTTGCTCATATGATCATATTTATATCCCGTTTAGCGCACTGATTTGCTGAAGCAGGTCTATCCTCGGTTTCGAACTCGCTGCGGAAGTGCACGTATCGGTCCTCTTAGCCCATGCTTGTCGAACCAGTCTTGAACAGCCTCGATCAATAGGTCATGGACCTTCACCTCAGTCGTTCCTGAGTGATCGACGGCATAACGCTGAAGTGTTTTAGATGCGTTCGGGTGAAGGTAGAGAAGGTGGGTTTTCGCGACATCTTTAAGGGTCTTCGCACCGGTGCTGCTCTCTAGAACGGAAGTCCGAACACCTACGAGAGTGACTTGGTCACTTGCTGAAACGCTTCCTGCGTCGTCTGGATCAAGCGCAAATTTTGCGTAAGAGGGTGCCGGCGGCTTACGAGCCATGATCAAGCCCTTCTGCAATCGTCTGAGGATATGAGTATGTGATCATATGATAATATGAGTTTAGTCTTTACCCAAGACCACACTCCTGCCAACTCCAAGGCAGCCTTGCTGTCAGGTTCGCGTTCTTGAGCGGTCAAGCCGTCAGCAGATGCGTAGGGGTGAGCTACAAGTTGGCTTACGGCAACAGGACAGACAGGAAGCTGAAACGACGTTAGGGCAGCTCGGGCGAGGGACAAGGATGTGACCCGGGCAGTAGTTTTATTCAGAACGATACCGCACGGCTTCTTTAAGCCTCGCGCGATTGCGGCCGCAACACCGACCTGTTCCAGATCCTCAGGATTAGGACCGGTCACGAGCAAGGCTGCGTCCGCAGCTTCCACTGCCATGTTGATGATGGGTTGTGAATGGGGCGGAGTATCGATGATTGCAATTTGACCACCGCGCTTCTTCATCTGGCGCAATGCATCCTCAATATTCAGCCCTTCAAGCGCCATGACTGTCGGGGCAACGGCTTCTCGTCGTTTACTCCAACGCACGACGGTTCCTTGCGGGTCGGCGTCAAGGATGCACGTCCGAGCGCCATCCATTAAACCCTGAACAGCCAGGGATCGTGCAAGCATCGACTTTCCCCCTCCACCTTTTTGCGAGATAATTGAGACTACTATCATATTAGCATCCTATCATATGATCGAATGGTAGCTTTCCGCTGAATGCTTCTTACGTGGGTTTCAGGATTTCCAGCAACCTAAAAATAAATCATATGATCACATTATCATACTTTATAAAGCTGTTCCGGGGTGTTCGGAACAGAAGCGACGGCGTGTTGAATTTCGGCAACGTCCATTCGTATCCGAAAGCCTGAGGGCCTCTGAGGAGAGATCAGGGAACTGACTTGATGAGGCTGCTACCGCGTGTGCCGGACGTGCCACAAGCGACTGTCTTGAACGTCAAGACGCGATCCATGCTCGTTGATCCCTGAGGATCGCGTTCAACGTTGTAAGCAGCTTCCGCATGCACGCGGTTAACGCGAGCTTGGGCGGGCGGCCGGCGGCTCTGAGCCGGCTGTAGAACACCTTCAACGCAGGGTTTCGTTGAACCCCAACCAGAGTGGCCATGTACAGAGCTGTCCTTGACACAGCTCTCCCGCCCTGGATGGTGCGCTTGCCTTGCGTCTTGCCGCTATCGTGGTTGATCGGAGCTACCCCGGCTAGAGCGGCAATTTGCCTTCGGTCGATCGATCCAAGCTCAGGGCAGGGCTGTTCAACGCTATCTGACGCCCTTGAACTGCAATAGGTTTTCGATGCCAGCGAGTGCTGCGCGGTAGCGGTCCTGGCTGAACGTGTCGGATCGGTTGGCTTTGCCGATGTTGAACGCG
>JAABUY010002919.1_pt1 | contig 19496 bp, 18 predicted proteins | sample 5560271 | NCBI WGS metagenome assembly JAABUY01 (sample SAMN10711886, study PRJNA513374) | rock metagenome | isolation source: Antarctica rocks | place: Antarctica: Victoria Land, University Valley
TAAGCCTCCGGTAGGATAAGCGATCTATCGACCCTCATCCTACCGGAGACCCCGCTCATTCAGATGCGATTGCCCTGGCATCGAGGGTCTGTGGTTCCGCCAGATCGCGCGTGAAGCGCGCGTAATCCAGCCCGCCTTTCCCCACATCCGCACCGGCACATTCCGCCGCGAGCGCGAGCAGGACATCGCGGCGCGCGATGTTGCGCCGTTCGAGCATCACCGCCTCGCGCAAGAGGCGGAGATACTGCTCCGCGACCGCTGACCCTTGCCGCTCGGCGGCCTTGAAGGCGAGGCAGGCGGGATAGGACGAGTCCGGTGGGTCCTCGTGCCAGAGCCGTTCATTGATCGGCATCCCCGATACCACGCGCACCTGGAACCAGTTCGGCCCCATCTGAACGGGCTTGGACACCGAATTCAGCGGGTCGTTGAAACTATGCCAATCGGCAATCATGCCGCCCATGCGGTACCGCCAGGTCATCTGATCGCCAAACTCGTAGCGCAACCGCCGCCACTGTGGTTCGAGCGCCCAACTCCACGAGCAGAGCGGGTCGGTGTAATACGTGACCGCAACGCGCCACCCTGTACTGTGGTCGCTGTCTGCGGATGGCATCATGCTGCTGTTGCTCCCGTCATCCCTCCCCATATCCGCCCCGGTCATCGTTGCGTGCATGCATGCTCCTTCGATGCCGGGGCCACCACTCATGGACAGATACGACGTGGCATGTGGCATTCACGAACTACGTGGCCTTTTTGGCGCTCTTACCGCCCTTTGGTGGCGGGGTGGCGCTATCCTGCGATGAACTGAGCGTTACATTGCTGGTCATCGGCGGGGGATCGCCCTGGATACTGCTGCTTGGCGGCATCGGTGTCGTGCCCGGGCTGGGAAGCGACGCCTGTGGGTAGGCGGACCACTGGTTCTCGCCCGTCGGCGTCGCCTGAGTTACCTGCTCGCTGCGCGCCTTGCTCAACACATGTTCGCGTCTGTCCATCTCCTTGAGCGTGTGATCAGTGCCGCGAATCTGCTGGTTGTCGGTCAATCCTTTCGTCTCGATCACATGCTTCAGGGGATCGTCCACGTAGACCCAGCTCTCGCCCGGCCCCCACGGTCCCTGCCCCTCGTTCCACGGACCGCGTGCGCTCGCACCGTTCGACATATTGAAGTACATGTGGCTGTAGCGCGGATCCGCCTGCAACTGCCCCTGCGGGAAATTGGGCTGAATCGTCGCCAGCGCCGCCGTGAACATCTGCGCGTGCGAGACTTCGCGTGTCATCAGGAAGCGCAGGCTCTCCTTGACGAGCGGATCGTCCGTGAACTGCAACAGATATTCGTAGACGATCTTCGCGCGGGATTCCGCGCCGATATTGGAGCGGAAATCCACGGTGAGGTCACCGACCGCCTCGACATACGAACCGCTCCACGGCACACCCTGGCTATTCGTCGCCGTCGGCCCCCCACCAGAGAGGACGAGAAACTGGGGACTGACCATCGCTGAGTGGATCAATTTCTCTTTTTCGTCCTTGCCTTTGAGGAGGGACATCAAGTCGCTCTGCTCCGCCGCGTCCTTCAGCGTACCGTTTACCCCATCGAGGAGCATCGTAATCGTCGCGCCGACGATCTCCAGATGGCTGAACTCCTCCGTCGCAATGTCCATTAGCAGATCGTACTTGTCCGGGTACGGCTGCCGGGCGGAGAAGGCCTGCACGAAGTACTGCATAGCGGCCTTCAGTTCACCATTCGCGCCACCAAATTGCTCAAGGAGCAGGCTGGCAAATTGTGGATCGGGTTGCGTGACGCGCGCGTTAAATTGCAGTTCCTTGACGTGGTAGAACATTTGCGGAACATCCTTTCTCACCGGGCGTGGGGTACGAGAACGAAAACGATTGCCTGATGACCGTACGGACAGGCAGTGAGCGAACGCGCAGGTCTAACGCCAGCGCAAGGCGAGAGTGAGTGAGACGCGAAGGCATTCTTTCATTACTTCGCGGTATTCGCGTCACCATCGGATCAATAGTCGCCTTGATGGAACGGCTTCCCCGTACGGAGCGAATTGACTGAGGAAACCACGCTGTTCATTGTGGCGATCGAGCCACTATTTCCCGGTAGCGTAGACTTCAGTCTGCGTCCCTCTCCGGTAGCGTGGTTGTTTCTGTTGGGCGGGCGACGCCAAGCGTCCAGAGGATGGGCTGTTCGGTCGCCGCACCGGAGCGAGCCGACTGCCACCATGCCGCGAGCCGCGCAATGAGGAAGCGGAAGCGGGCCACGGCCCAACCAACGATGATGACCACGAGGGCAATGCCGCCCAGTTTCGCCCACATCTCCTGCACCGCGTCTACCGCCGGGACACGCCCGGGTGCCCCTTGGGCAGGTTGCAACGCGGTCACGCCGACGCCGTGATCGTAGACCATCTGACCACCGAAATAGCCCGTCAGGACGATGCAGACGATCAGCACGCCGCCGAGCGCGAGATAGCCAAAGACGCCCGCGCCGTATAACCCGTTGACATTGCCGAGTCGCATCCCAACCATAATCAGGCAGCAGAGTACAATCAGCGCAGCGAACAACTCGTGCCGGTGGAGAATCGTCAGCGAGGCGGCATCCTTCGCCGCCTGCTCCGGGCCGGAGAGTACTGCCGCCGTCGCGCCGAGGCTGCCGATAATCAACGTGTAAAACCCCGCCTGCGTCAGGCTCGCCCGCCGGAAGCCGACGCCGCATGCGTCCAGCATGACGCTGGCGATCAGGAGCGCGATCGGGAAATGGACGATAGCCGGGTGCAGAATCATCTGTTCAGATAATCCAACCCGTCGCGCAGCGATTTTGGCGCGTGGCCGATCAGCGTCGCGGTCGCTGAATGCTTGCTGCTGTTATCGAGCCGCAGCATCTTCAATTGCTCGGGCGTCACCGGCGGCTTTGGCAGCAGTTTGTCGAAGGTGAATGCCGCCGGTTTCAGGAGCGCGGCAGGTAGCGAGAGCATCGGCCGACGCCTGCCGGTGACTTCCATCAGCACCGCAACCATCTCTTTGTAGGACATGACCGCCGGGCCGCCGAGTTCGTACGTCTTACCAATTGTCTCGGGATCAGCGAGCGCGGTGAGAAAGGCATCCACGACATCATCAAGCCAGACAGGCTGGAACTTCGCTACTCCACCGTCCGGGAGAACGAACGGCGCGGGCAACTTCGCCAGCCCCGCAAGCGTCGAGAAGAATTGGTCACCGGGGCCAAAGATGAGCGAGGGGCGGAAGATCGTCCAATCGAGACCGCTCGCCTGGACGTATTGCTCAGCGCGAAATTTCGTGTCGTGATACGGGAATTGGGGGTCGGGCAGCGCGCCAAGGGCGCTCATCTGCAGGTGACGGCGCACGCCCGCCGACTTCTCGGCATCTACGATATGCACTGTTCCCTGGTAATTGACCGTCTCGAAGGTGCGATCGCCCCGCTCGTGGATAATCGCGACGAGGTGAATCACCGTCTCCACGCCCGCCAATGCCGCCGGGAGGGTTTCCGGTACGGTCACATCCCCTTGCGCGAATGCGACGCCACGCGGAAATTTCTTCTGTGCCGCTACCGGATCGCGCGCGAGAAGGCGCACATCCTCCCCATGCTCAACCAGTTTCCGCACGAGGCGGGCGCCCACATACCCCGTTCCGCCTGTCACGAGTATCATCGCTGCTTGCTCCTCTCAATCAGTAGTCAGTAGCTGGTAGTCAGAAGGGAACGATCCCGTTCTGACTACCAGCTACTGACTACTCCGTTTATCCCAATCGCACGACGTACCGGACGATCAGCCAGAAGCAGCACGCGCTACCCCCCAACACGAAGAGGTGCCAGAGCGCATGTGCGTCGAACGTGCCAGGGATGAGGTTCGGTCGCTCGAAGATGAAGATGAACGCGCCGACGGTATAGACGGCGCCGCCAGCGAGCATCCACATCGCGCCTGCGGGCGGGAGGGCGCGAAAGAGCGCGGGCGCGGCCAGCACACCGACCCAGCCGAGGAGAATGTAGAACGTCGTTGAGGCCCAGCGAGGCGCGTTCATCCAGCGAGTCATCATGATGAGACCGGCGAGGACGAGCCCCCAAATTACACCGAGCAACCCCCAGCGCCAGACGCCATGGAGCGCGATCAGGCAGACCGGCGTATACGTCCCGGCAATCAGAACGATGACCATCGTGCAATCGAAGCGGAGCAGACGGGCATTGCCGCGCGGTGAGAGCGAGAGCGAGTGGTGGAGTGTACTCGCCGTGTAGAGGGCGATCTGACTGAGACCGAAGATGATGAGGCCGATCAGCGCCAGCACGTTGTCCATCCGGATGCCGATTGCCAGCAGGACGCCCATCGCAATGACCGACAGCAGAACACCGATCAGGTGGGTCAGGCCATTCGCTGGCTCACGGACTCGCAGCGTTATCGCGCGCATCATTGCTCTGTCCAAGCAACGCGTTGCATGCGATTCGTATCCATGTGCTGATGTCCTTCTTTTTCGTATCGTCAATTCGGCACAATTACTGTCGGGTCAGGGAGTGGGTGGCTCCCCCGCATGACGCGAGCGGAATCGGCAGACACGTCTCGTACTACGTTTCCATCAGTACTACACCGAGGACGTTTGCGCCCACCTGTTCGAGGATCGCGAGGGCGCGTTGCGCCTGCGGTCGGCGTGTTTTGCCCTGCGCGACGAGGAGCAGGACGCCATCCACGCGCGCGGCAATCGCCCGGCTATCCGCCACATCCGCGACGGGAGGCGCATCAATGAGCACAACGTCTGCCTGGGCACGGAGAGCGGTGAGCAACACACCAAAGGCATCCGCGCCGAGCAGGTCGGCTGGGTTTGTCCCATGCCCGCCCGCAGGCAGAAGCAGAAGGTTCGCCACCCCGGTCTCGACCACTGGCAGGATGATCGTGCGATGCTCCTCGTCGGGACCGAGAATGGCTGTCGCGATTCCCTCCGTCGCGTTCCCCTGCCCAAAGAGCGCGCTCAGACTGCCGGCGTTCGGTGCACCGCGCAGATCGGCATCCACGATAATGACGCGCACCCCGGCAAGCGCGCACGCGACACCGAGATTCGCGACTACCACCGCACGATCCCCGACACCGCCGGAGTCCGCGAGCAGATAGACGTGCCCGCCATCACCGCCCCCGGCACGCGGATCGAAACGCAGGTTCGTCCGCAGCGTGCGGTACGCTTCGGCAGCGGCCCCATTCGGCTCCCCAAGCATCACGAGCCGCTCCCGCAGCGCCCCTCCCGGCCCCGCCTTCACTTCAACCACCTCACGCATCACACTCTCCCAACTCGAAAGCGATTGAACCGCAAAGGCGCAAAGAGCGCAAAGAACGCGAAGAGAAAGAAATGAAACCTTCTTTCCTCCCTCTTTGCGTTCTTTGCGTTCTCTGCGTCTTTGCGGTTCATTTGGTTTCTCCCATTTTCGTCATCGGTTCTCGCTACGGCGGGGGATCGTGGCAACGACGGGCAGGCGAAGGTAGTGTCGCACATCGTCCTGCCCTTTCAGCGAGTCATCGAGCGCCGCCGCACTCATCACAACGATCAGGCCAAGGACGCCACCGAGTACGAGGCCCGCTGCCGCCGTCAGTTTCGTCCGTGGGCCATTCGGCGTGGCGGGTGGTGATGGGCAATTCGGCAACACTGCCTGGCTGAACAGCCCGCCGGATTGGGCAGCGCAATCAAGGCTCGTGACGACGAGGCGCGGCGTCCGTACAGCATTTTGTTGGGACGACTGGCTCAGTCGTTTATCCTCTGCATCCAGCGCAGCGATGTCACCCGTATTTTTATCCACGACGATGTGCGCCAGCGCGCCAACGACCCGCGCCGCGCGCGCCGGGTCCGCATTCGTCACCGCGACGGTCACGGTGCGGTTATCGCGGTTGCTCCGGGTGATAGCGGTATAGGCGAGCGCCGCATCACCCGCCTGCATATAGCCTGTATCAACGGCGGACTGTACCGTGTTCGGGTTATGAATATAGGGTTCGAGCGCCTGCGTCCAGTTCGCGGTGAGTTGGTCCGAGAAGTAGTCAATCGGCACGGCGGTGATGGCGAGGCGAGTACTCGCCTCGTAGGTTTTCGCCTTGCCCGCCTGCGAGGCGTAGCCGATGACGCCCGCGATCAGCGCGGCGACCAGGATCACCCACCAGCCGCGCCGGAGGACGCGCAGATAGACGTCGGGGCGCATCAGGCGGCCCGTTCCGATCGCACGCGCCTTGGGATCGCGCCGACAACCGGCAGGCCGAGTTGATCCTCGATCTCCTGCCGGTCGTGAAGGCGCGTATCGAAGAGGTCCACAAGGAGCGCGATCACTCCCGCCGCCAGTAGCCCCGCGAGGACGGTTCCCGCCGCAAGGACGCCTCCCTTGAGCGATATCGCTTTCGCCCGTACCGGATAGTCAACGATGCTCAGTTCGACCGGACGACCGGGGAGATAGTTTGGCCCGGTCGCCGCGAGTTCGTCGAGTGCTGCTTGCTCCATTGCGAGGGAACAGCTCGCGTTGCTGGTCGTCACTGTAACGAACAATACACGATAGACACGCGTCGAGGAGAGCGCGCGATGGACCTCGTCGGCAGAATAGTTCTCTCCTCTTTCCTGGAGCCGTTTCGCGACGGCATCCGCGAAACGGCTGCCGAGGACGACCCGGGTAAAGTCATCACCCGCCGCCTCGCTCGCGAGATCACGGTAGTAGTTCGCATAGCCAACCTGGGGTGACGACTGCGGCGAGAGATCCGTCAGTGTCGCCTCACCGGACGCTGCATACGACTTCGGAGCGCTCAGGTAATTATATCCCGCCAGCACGAGTGCGAGAAGCGGCAAAATCACCAGCACCGGCCATCGTCGTCGCACCACCCCCCAGAAGCGGGGAAGAGTCAAGTGCGGAGTGCCATCTGTCGGTCGTACTAAGTGCTGAGTTTCCATGTGCCCCTATCCTATATACCCATGATTCAGGACTCGCGAACCACGCGACTTCCCTGATCTGAGCACTCAGCCCTGGTACATAGCAATCTCACCCAAAGGGTGATTGGCTCAGCACTCAGCACTATCCTAGCCGCGCGGCGGCGATACCGCAAACGCTCAGAGGATCGCGATGATCGCCGCAAGCGTGATGATACTGATCAGGGTCGAGAAAAGAACAGTCGCCGTGACGAACGTGGGCAGCAGGTCGTGCTCGAAGGCAATGATCGAGGCGAGGACGGCGGCGGGCATGGCGGATTGGAGGACGCCCGCATCCCGCGTAAGGCTCGTCAGATGGAACGGGATGACGATCAGCGCGGCGAGCGCAGGCCCGATGAGCAGCCGAATCAGGCTCGCGCCAAGCATGTCACCGTCTAGCCGGGGGATGCCCGCGCCCGCCAACTGTACGCCGAGGGCGATCAACATCACGGGCACCATCGCCCCCGCGAGCAGCCCGGCCGGTCGCGCGATGACGAGCGGCGGGTGCGCGCCGAAGAGATTGAACAGCAGCGCGGGCACGACGGCGATCACGGCAGGCGTCTTCAGCACGGCGACCAGCGAGCGGAGATTGCTTCCATGATGCCAGTTCGCGGCGGCAACGCCGATAATGAACGAAATCGTGGACATCGCGATAAAGTAGATCGTCGCGGCGACGAGCGCATCCGGCCCGAAGGCGAACTGCACGATCGGCAAGCCGAAATTCCCGACGTTTGGGAAGACAGCGATCAGCACATACGCGCCGGTCATTTGCGGTGAACGCTTGAAAAGCCGCGCGATACCAACGGCGATCAGCGCGCATGCCACCTCGACGACGCCGATATAAAGCACCATCCGCCCCGCGATAGCCGCGTCAATCCGTGAGGTCGTGAGCACACTGAAAGTGAATGCCGGGACGAGCACGAAGTAGGCGACGCGCGACAGCGTGCGCGCCTCCAGCCTCAGTCGCGGCCCGACGACATAGCCAATCGCAACGAGCGCGAAGACCGGGATGAGGATGTTCAAATATATCTGCGGCAACTGCCCCACGCGGCGCTCCCGATACTCCCGTAATTCCAGCGCACCACTATAGCACGATGGATCGCTCCCCTTCCCTCAAAGGAAGGACGCCGGAAGGAGAATTATCGGCATAGCCGCCCGCTCTCTCAGCCATAGAGAGATGCTATACAAAGGACGCAATTCGGTAGGCAATTCCTTTGCTGGCGTTGTGCAGATGCACGGTGGATGGTACGATATACGGAGTAGGAAATGCTCGGGTTTCGATGGTACGGGGGTTGAGCAGCAATGCAACCCAAGTGGCAGCATCAGATGCACTTCGACAAGGATGACGCGCGGCGCGGGCGAGGTTTTCGTCCGCGTTTTTGTTGCGCGCGTCACGGACGACGGTTTGACGGCATGACGAGGAGGCAAGGAGCGGCATGAGTACGACGACGGCAACAGACTTTGTCCTACGGATCGGCGGCGAGTCCGGCGATGGTATGGTGACGATCGGTGACGTCATTACTGCGGTAGCGGCGGATCACGGCGCGTGGGTCCATACCTTCCGCACCTTCCCAGCGGAGATTCGGGGTGGCCCGGTGCTCTTCCAACTGCACGCGGACACGAAGCCGGTTCTCTCGGTCGGCGACCAAGTGGATGTGCTCGTCACGCTGAACAAGGAAGCGTGGACGCTCCATCACAACGACCTGCGGCCGGATGGCGCCCTGATCTTCGACCCCTCCGAATATCAGCCGCCGTCGTGGTTCATGGGCACGAAGTATGAGGTGCCCGCTGTCGAGTTAGCGAACAAGGCCGGAGCAAAACGCGGCAAGAACATCGTTATTATCGGCGCGATCGCCAAACTCTTTGGCCTGGATAAGGACGTCGCCGAAGAGACGATCCGCAAGAAACTTGGCAAGCGCGCCGAACTGTTGCAAGGAAACATTGACTCCTTCGAGGCGGGCTTCGACTATGCGGGTTCGCTGATAAAGGCAGATCGCTTCGGCTTCGTCTTCCCGGAGACGCGCGGCAACGGCAACCGCCTGATTATGAACGGTAACGACGCGATTGTTGCGGGGGCGATCCGGGCGGGCTGCCGCTTCTATGGCGGCTACCCGATCACGCCGGCCTCCGATATTATGGAAAAACTGGCAATTGAACTGCCGGTGATTGGCGGCGCGCTCCTCCAGGGAGAGGACGAAATCGCCTCGATCAATGCCTGTCTCGGCGCATCGTGGGCAGGCGTTAAGTCCATGACTGCGACGGCTGGTCCCGGCCTTTCGCTGATGACCGAAGCGCTTGGTATGGCCTCAATGGCAGAGATCCCCGTCGTCGTCGTAGACGCACAGCGTGGTGGCCCAAGCACCGGCCTGCCGACCAAAACCGAGCAGAGTGATCTCAACCTCGCCGTCTACGGCGCGCACGGCGACACGCCGCGCATGGTCGTCGCCCCGACCGAAGTTGGCGACTGCTTCTCAACGACCGTCCTCGCTTTCAACCTCTCCGAACGGTACCAGATGCCGGTGCTCCTTCTTTCCGATCAGTCGCTCTCCAGCCGGACGGAAAGCATCGCCCGGCCCGACCTTGAGAACGTCGAAGTCTGGGATCGCATCACACCGGAGAATGCGGAAAAGTACGCGGACCTCATTGGCCGCAACGGTCATACTCCGTCCTCCGTCCTCAATCCTCAGCCCACCCCCGAAGAGAGTGAGGGCAACCGCAACGAGATCGCGGAAGATCCGAGCGGCGATCCTGTCTATGTCCGCCATGAGACAGCGCTGCTCTCGTATGGTGTGGACCTGACCCATGTGGGCGTTGACCGCTTACCGCCGGAGGGCCATTATCTCCGCTACGCGATCACCGAAAGCGGCATCTCGCCGATGTCCATCCCCGGTATGAAGGGCGAATCCCGTTACGTCTCCACCGGTATCGAGCACGATCAGTTGGCCGACCCGAACTACACGCCGGAATACCATACAGTGATGATGAACAAGCGGTTCCGCAAACTGGAAACCGCGAAGCGCGATCTCGGCGACTCGGTGATCCATCGCTACGGCGTGGAAGACCCGGATGTGCTCGTGATCGCCTGGGGCAGCACGGTCGGCCCGGCGCGCGAGGCGGTCGAGTGGGCGGTTGAGGAGGGGCACTCCGTCGGGATGCTCGCGCCGACGCTACTCTGGCCGCTCGTGCCGAGCATTGGCGCGGCGCTGGCGAAGGCGACAAAGATCGTCATCCCCGAAGTCAACTTCGCCGGTCAGTTCGCGCGGCTCCTGCGCGCCGAGTTCGGCGGCGACCGTGACAAGATGATCGAGGTCCATAAGTACACCGGCCTGCCCTTCACGGCGGCTGAAATCGAGAATGTTCTCAAGGAGGCGGTAGCCAGTAGTCAGTAGTCAGTTGGAAACGGGAGCGCCACGCGCATCTGTTTTTCCGCTACTGTTTCCGACTACGCTAGCGTCCTTTCTGACTACCGACTACCGACTGCTGACTACTACGGGAGGAACAATGGTTACAACAGCACCCCTGACTCAGGAACCAAAAACGGTCGCTCATTACCGTTCCAGTCTGCGCCCAATCTGGTGCGCGGGGTGCGGGGACTTCGGCGTTCTCGCCGCATTCTATGAGGCGCTCGTCGCCCTCGACATTGACAAGGACAATCTCTGCGTCATCTCCGGTATTGGCTGCTCCAGCCGCTTCCCCGGCTTCGTGGACGCCTACGGCTATCACGGTCTGCATGGCCGCTCGCTGCCGGTCGCTACGGGCGTCAAGATGGCCCGCCCGGATCAGACCGTCGTTGCCTTCGGTGGGGACGGCGACTACTTCTCCATCGGCGCGGGCCACCTGCCGCACACCGCCCGGCGCGATCTCGACATCACGGCCATCGTGATGGACAACCAGATCTATGGCCTGACGAAGGGGCAGATTTCCCCCACCTCGCCGCAGACGATGCGTACGAAGTCCACGCCGTATGGTTCGCACGACATGCCGATCAACCCGATTGGCTACGCGCTGATGTATGGCGCATCGTTCGTTGCCCGCGCCTTCTCCGCGCAGCGGCAGGTGATGAACAAAATCATGACGCGGGCCATCGCCCACAAGGGTTTCTCATTCATCCAGGTAATGTCCCCCTGCGTCACCTTCCACGACACCTACAAGACCTACAAGGACATTACCCAACCCTTGCCGGACGGATACGACGCCTCTGATCGCGAGGGCGCAATGCATCTGGCGATGACCGAGGAAAAACTCTCTCTCGGCGTCTTCTACGAGGGCGACCGGATGGAGCCTCCCGGCGATTACATCAACGAGCCATACATTGATGTCACGCAGACCGATCCGATGGATCGCCTGAATACCTACCTGAACAAGTTCGCGTAGCGAGCAAAACGATGGCTATGCCGATGCACGGCGCGATGCCACAAAATGACTGGGTGCAGACGAACACACAGAAAGGCTGAACAGATGCCCATCCACACCAACGGTCTTAGCCACATCGCGCTCCGCGTCACCGACCTCGCGCGTGCCAAACAGTTTTACTCCGAGATCCTGGGATTCCCGGTCATGATGGAGTTCGCGGATATCGTCCTCGTCAATGCCGGCGGCGTGCTGCTCGGCATGCGCGGCGGCAACCCGGAGACCGCGCCAGATGATCGCTTCAATCCATTGCGTGTCGGCATTGATCACCTCGCGCTGGCGGTCTCCGACCCGGCGGCGCTCGAAGGGTTGCAAAAGCAACTCGACGCAGCAGGCGTGCGCAACAACGGCGTGGAGGACGACACCACGACCGGCGGGCGGTACATCAGTTTCTACGATCCCGACGGCATCGCCTGGGAGTTGTATTACCTTCCTGCTTCGTAGCAAACCGCGTCAGTGGCATCGCCTTCTCGACGATGCCACTGAACATAGTCGCCTGACGAGCAATGAGCGATCATTTAGTGGGGTAGCATTCCTTCTTTACGTGTTGCGTTATCTTCACCTATCCCTTTGGACACCTGCAAACTGTCCCGACGGACGAATCGGGGAAGTGGCTATCCTGATACGTTATGGACAGAAGAAAACGCAGGCTGGCGTATCCCCACAGACGCGCATCCCTTGCGCTTCCCCCGCAAGGGCTTTTTTGTGAGATCGGAGTTCGAGGATTGTTATTCCGAACTCCATACCTCGAACTCCGATCCCCGAACTTCCCCGCGCGTTGACGCTCCTTGTGGCGCGGCATACAATATGTACGGAGAGAGTAGCAACGGGCAGCAGATGCCAATCACTCATTGCTGCCCGCCCGAAGGGCATCCGCTCATCGCTCATTGCTTCTGAACGAGGAGGTTCAACCGCGTATGTGGCGATGTAATGTTTGTGGCCATACCACGCAGGACGCGCAACGACCGATAATCTGCGCAGTCTGCGGTTCCGAAGATTCATTCGCGGCGTTCAGCCCACCGAGTGCGACCGATCCACGCAGCCAGCGGCATACCCGCTATGCGAGCGTTGGTGTCCCGCAGGAAGAGCAGGCCGTTCGCCCCTCGTACGTCGAGACGCCGAACTGGGCGACCGTTGGTGTTACCGATACGCGGACGCGGGAGGCGGGATATGTTCCACCTGAAGGGATCGTCCCGCTCTCCCCTACGCCGAAGACGGGCGCACAGGATTTCACGCTTGGTGTTATGCCTGCCTTCACGTCGAACCAGACACACAGCACCGTCGCGGCGCTTGCCGCCGTGGCGCAGGTGGAGAACGAGGTCGAGGTAGGGCGACGGTTGCGCCTCCTCGCGCTCGTGGACACCAAGATGGAAGCTTCCTACGTCATGCGCTCCGGCAAGAAGTACAACCTCGCCACAGGCGATGGCACATGGTTCGCGGATAATATCCCCTGCGCGGCGGCCTGCCCGGCGCATACGGATATCTCCCGCTATATCGCCTTTATCGCGGATGAAGAATACGCGAACTCTTTCGAACTGAACCGCGAATCCAACGTCTTCCCCGGCTGCCTTGGCCGCGTCTGCGCCCGTCCATGCGAATCCGCCTGCCGCCGGGGTGTGATTGACGAGCCGATTGCGATCTGCTGGCTAAAGCGCGTCGCCTCCGACAACCGGGACGCTACCCGCCGCGAGCGCCCCGCACCATCGTCCGGCAAGTCCGTCGCCATCATTGGCGCGGGGGCGGCTGGTATTACCGCCGCGCGCGGCCTCGCCCGCAAGGGTCACGCCGTCACTGTCTATGATGCTCTGCCCGTCCCCGGTGGCATGTACTGGGGCGGCGTGCCGGAGTGGCGTCTGCCGCGCCACATCATCCAGGACGAAGTGAACCTCGTCGCCGATCTCGGTGTGGACATTCGCCTCGACACCGCCGTCGGCAAGGACGTGATGATCGCCGATTTGATGGCGAACAACGACGCGGTGCTGATCGCGGCGGGTTGCCAGGTGCCGGTCGGCCTCGGCATCCCCGGCGAGGAATTGGACGGCGTCGAGTACGGCCTCACCTGGCTCGAAGACCTGCACATCGCGGACTGGCAGAAACCCCGGCGCGTCGGCACGAAGGTCATCGTCCTCGGCCTCGGCTTCACAGCGATGGACTGCTGCCGCTCCGCTGTCCGCCTCGGCGCGGAGACGGTGCAGGTGCTCTACCGCCGCACCGCCGCCGAATCCACGGTGGAAGAACTCGAACTGCACGAAGCGGAGTACGAGGGGATCGAGTTCCAGTGGCTCGTCACCGCGAAGCGCGTGGTCGGCGACGAGAACGGCAAGGTCATTGGCCTTGAAGTAACGCACAGCGAACTCGGCCCGCTCGATTCGTCCGGTCGCCCGCGCGCCATCCCGATCCCCGGCTCCGAAGAGATCATTCCCTGCGACATGATTTGCGCGGCATACGGCCAGAAGCCGGAATCCGGCTTCCTCACGGGGCTGGAAATGACGCGCCTCGATCGCCGCGGCGTCCCCATCCTCGACGATAACTACATGACTGAGATTCCCGGCCTCTTCGCCTGTGGCGACTACATCATGAACCCAAAGACTTTTATCACCGCCATCGGCGAGGGACATGCCGCCGTGGACGCGCTGCATGTCTACCTGACCGGGGAGCAGCCGATCGCTCAGCAGATGGAAGTTGTAGAACTGGACATTGACCAGGTGCGAGCGCGACGTGGCATCCTCTCGCAGACCGGCGTGGCGAAGTGGACCGAAGAGGCGATGAGCCGCCGTCTCGTCTGGGGCGACAACTACATTGACACCGCGCGGCAGGAGATGCCGACCTTGCCAATGGACCTGCGCTACGATCAGGTGGCGGAGGTCGAGCTTGGCCTGACGGACAACGAGGGATTCGAGGAGGCGAAGCGCTGTTTGCAGTGCCAACTGAACATCTTCATTGACGGCTCGAAGTGCGTCCTTTGCAATGGTTGTGTGGATGTCTGCCCCGAAGAAGTGATCGAGATGGTTTCGCTCGACCGTATCAACGCGATTGACGGGGACAGCGAGATTGTCGAGTTCGCCAAGCGGCAGATGAGTCCTGCCGCCGCCGTGATGATGATGGATGAGGAACGCTGCATCCGTTGCGGCAACTGCGTCATCTGGTGCCCGACGGACTGCCTGACGATGGGTCACTTCCGCATGACCCCGGACTACAAGATGGACTTCCTAATGGCGGAGGCGGCGGGCGACTAAGAGAATCATCATCCAACCAATCATCGGGAAACCGCTGCCCACACGAGGGCAGTGGTTTCTTCTCTAATTGCTGGAAGTCTGTTGAATGACGGTAATCGTAGAGACTGCATGATCCTCATTGCTGTCGGTTGCCGTCTGGTATACTACGAGCGACTAAAGGAAGCGCGGCAATGCCAATCCAACGTGCTGATGTACTTGCACAAAGACAACAAATCCAGGAAATTGCGACGAAAGATGGCGCGTAACGAGGCAACTATTGTGAGTGACGTTGATAATCCTGTGACAATGACGACGCGAAGAAGTCCATGGTTTCCCATTGGGCTTCAGCGAGACCTCGAAGAACTTCTCCAGGTGCCCGTTCAAGTTGTCACAGACCGAACAGCGTTCGCCCGGATTGTTGAGAAGAACGCGAACCCGCTATGAGGGCGAAGCGCCCGGAGCGTGACATCGAACACTCAGCACGGCAGATCGTTATTGCCGGAGGCGGATTTGCGGGGGTACGGCTGGCGCGGCTGCTGGCGCGAAACGGGCCACGGCGAGACGCGGACGGTCGGCCCGTGCAGGTTACGCTGCTCGACCGGCAGCGGGCGTTCACGTATACGCCACTTCTCTATGAAGTCGCGGCGGGCAAAATCACGCCAGAGCATGCGATGACACCGTATCGTAATCTGCTCTGGGATTCCAGCGTCGCGGTACGGCAGACGACTATCACCGGGTTCGACCTTGAACGGCGTGTCGTCCAGACCGAAGGCGACGAAATACCCTACGACCGTCTTGTCCTTGCTGTCGGGGCGGCATCAACATTGCCGCGTGGCAGCAACGGCAGCGGTCTCGCGGCGCACGCCCTCCCGTTCATGAATCTACCGGACGCTGAAGTGATCCGCACGCGGCTCATCGCCCGCTTCCGTGCGGCGGCGCGCGCCGCCGAGGGCGTCACGGTTGTCGTTGCGGGTGGCGGCGCGAAAGGTGTGGAACTGATCTTCGACCTCGCGGATTTCACCGAGCATCGCCTCGCACCGACGTATGGCATCGCGCGCGATCAGGTTCGCCTCGTCCTCGTCAATGGTGACGAGCGGCTGATGGCCGATCTCCCGGCGTACTTCGACCGCGCCGCCCGCACCGCGATGCGGCAGCGCGGTATCCGCCTGATTCAGCAGCGCCTGGTCATCGGCGCGGATGATGCGCGCGTTCGCCTCGATGATGGCCGCACCATCGCCGCGCGCACACTGATCTGGACGGCAGGCATCACCGCGCACCCACTCATCCGCGCGCTTGGCCTGCCGCTTACCGATGGCGCGCTCCGCGTCACCCAGAGCCTGCAACTGCCGGGGTTTCCCGCTGTCTATGCCGCAGGCGACTGTGTCTGGATGGATAACGGTGAGGGCGAACGCCACCCCGCGACGGCGAGCCTCGCGCAGCAGCAAGGTCGGTTCCTCGCCCACGCGCTCGCCGCCGACTTCGCCGAAGCGCCGCTCCCCGTTTTTCACGACGCGCCGCGCGGCCAGATCATCAAACTCGGCGACGGCGACGCCGTCGCGCAACTCGGCGGCGGGCCACACGCACCGCACTTCACCGGACGCGCCGCGCATGCCCTCCGTGGCGGGCTTGACCTCCTCGAGGTGCCGGGGTTCGCGCAGAAGCGCGGCGCGCTACGCGATTTCCTGCGCCATCAACCGGCGGGATGATGGCGAAACAGATGCTCCGCGTGCCACGGCTCCGTAGCCAGCTCCAGGGCGAGGTGACGCGCCACGCCAGCTGGCTGGAGCTCTTCTTCGATCTGATCTTCGTCGTCGCGATCGCGCAGTTGTCGAGCAGGCTGACGCACGGCATCCGGTTCAGTGGGTTGGTCTCTTTTGTCGCGCTTTTCCTGCCCGTCTGGTGGTCATGGATCGGCACGACCTTCTACGCGACGCGCTTCGTCGCCGCCGATGATCTGATCTATCGCCTGCTCGCGGTCGTCGAGATGGCCGGGGTCGCCTCCCTTGCGATCAATGTACGGGACGGTTTCGGCGCGACAGCGACCGGCTTCGCGCTCTCATACGCCGTCGTCCGCGTCGTCCTCGTGGTTCAATATCTCCGCGCAGGCTGGACCATCCCGGAGGCGCGCCCACTCACAAACTATTTCGCGCGCGGCTTCGGATTGGCGGCTGTGATCTGGAGCGTCTCCATCTTCGTGCCTGGTATCGCGCGCTTTATCCTCTGCGGGGTCGGCCTCGCCGTGGACATCGGCACACCGCTCTTTGCCGGCCGCCTCCAGGCCACTATCCTGCCGGACGATTCCCATTTACCCGAACGTTTCGGGCAGTTCACGCTCATCGTGCTCGGTGAAGGGGCAGCAGCCGTTGTGCTCGGCATCGGCCAGCAGACGCTCATGCTCGCTGCGGCGATCAGCGCCGTCTGCGCGCTGATCATTGCCTTCTGCCTCGCCTGGCTCTACTTTGAGAACCTCGACGGCTCCGCGATCCAGGCGGCGCGGGCCGAGGGGCATATCGCGACCTATCAGGTCTGGCTCTATGCGCATTTCCCGCTTGTCGCCGCGCTGACGGCGCTTGGCCCCAGCGTCCAGTATATCGTGACGAATAAACCGGGAGCCACTCTGCCCGATAGCGCCCGGTGGCTGCTCTGCGGCGCGCTCGCCGTCTGCCTCGCAACGATCGGCGCCGTCCATTGGACGAGCGCCGCCCCCGCTCAACGCGCCCTCGACCGTGCCCGCACCCGGCTACGGATCGTTGCCAGCCTACTCATTCTGCTCTTCGCGCTCGTTGGCGCCCATCTTTCCCCTATACGTATCATTGGCTTTCTTGCTACTCTCTGTGTGGTGCAGGTGTTGATAGATTTACGCAACGATGGCGAGATCGCCCCACATGGGGAAGCCGAGCCTCCCCGCGAAGGAGTGTAACCAGATGGCAAACGTGACGCGGTATGACGGCATTGTGATCGGCGCGGGGCAGGCGGGTGGGCCGCTGGCAACGACGCTGGCGCGGGCAGGATGGAAGATGGCGCTGATCGAGCGCGAGCATGTTGGCGGCACCTGCGTCAACGATGGGTGTACGCCGACCAAGACGATGGTCGCCAGCGCGCGCGTCGCCTACCTTGCCCGCCGCGCCGCCGATTACGGCGTCGAGGCCGGGCCGGTAACGATGGATATGACCGTCGTGCGGCGACGCAAGCGAGACATCGTCAACGAGTTCCGCTCCGGCAGTGAGAAGGGTATCCAGGAAACGCCAAACCTCGATCTGCTGATGGGCGAGGCGCGCTTCAACGGACCGAAGACGCTGACGGTGACGCTAAATGATGGCGGGGAACGGGAAATCACTGCCGAGAAGATTTTCATCAACAGCGGTCAGCGCCCCACGCTGCCGAAGATCGCCGGGCTGGACGACGTTTCCGTCCTCACCTCAACGACGATCATGGAATTGGACAGGGTGCCCGCCCATCTGCTCATCCTCGGCGGTGGCTTCATCGGGCTGGAATTCGCCCAGATGTTCCGACGGTTCGGTAGTGCCGTGACAATCATCCAGCGCGGCACACAGCTCGCCCCGAAGGAGGATGCGGATGTTGGGGAGGAGATCGCGAAGATCTTCCGGGAGGACGGCATTACCGTCCTGCTCGAAACAGAGACCGTCCGCGCGGCGCGGAGTACAGACGGCGGCATCGTCCTGACCGTAAAGGATGCAAAGGGCGAGCGGACGGTAACCGGCTCGCATCTGCTCGTAGCAGCAGGGCGCACGCCGAATACGGACGCTTTGCATCCCGCCGCCGCCGGAGTGACGATAGACAAACGCGGCTATATCCCCGTCAATGAGCGACTGGAAACGAATGTTCCCGGCATCTACGCGCTCGGCGATATTAACGGCGGCCCGGCCTTTACGCATATCTCCTACAATGACTTCATCATCCTCCGCACCAACCTGCTGCACGGCGGCACGGAGACGACCACAGGCCGTCTCGTGCCGAATACCGTCTTCATTGACCCGCAACTTGGCCGCGTCGGTCTAAGTGAGCGCGAGGCACGCGCGCAGGGCAAAAAGATTCGCGTTGCCAAACTGCCGATGACGAGCGTCGCGCGAGCATTGGAAATGGACGAGACGCGCGGCTTCATGAAGGCGATCGTGGACGCGGAGAGCGATCAGATCCTCGGCTGCGCCATCCTCGGCGTCGAGGGTGGCGAGATCATGTCTATCATTCAGATGGCGATGATGGGCCGTCTTTCCTCTACCGTCCTCAAGAATGCTGTCCTCGCACACCCGACGCTCGCTGAATCCCTCAACAATCTCTTCTCAACGCTGGAGGAATGAGCACGAACGCACTTTAGAGCGGGTTGCGTAGATACTGGCCCGATGCGAGACTGTGGGGCATGAAAGCCTACCGCCTCGATCGGCGGGAACGCATCGTCCAGGCGGTTGAGCGTGGCATGAGCCAACTCGAGGTCGCCGCCCTCTTCCGCGTCGGGAAGCGCACGGTCAAGCGCTCCCTGCATCAGTGGCGCACCACCGGCGCGCTCGTCCCCCGCCCCCGCCCCGGCAGACGCCCCGCCATCCGGCCCGACCAGTACCCCGCCGTGCTCGCCCCGTTGGCCACCGCCCCCGACGCTGACGGCGGGGCAGGTGGTGATGGACAACCGCAATGTCCACATAGCAGGAGCCGTCCGCGCGATCATCCAGGGAGCGGGATGTTGCCTGGTCTACCTACCTGCGTACTCGCCGGACTTCTCGCCGATCAAGGGGGCGGACAGCACGGTGAAGACGCGGGTGCGCCGGGCGGCGAAGCGGACGCAGCCCGCGTTGGCGGCGGCGATCGGCGAGGCGGTGGGAGCGGTGACAGCGCAGGATGCCGCCGGATGGTTCCGCCCCTGCGGATACCATCCCGCGGGCCATTACCTATGACATCTGCTCTAGTGCTGCTTGGCAGAAGTGGCCCGTC
>JAABUY010002920.1_pt1 | contig 19490 bp, 29 predicted proteins | sample 5560271 | NCBI WGS metagenome assembly JAABUY01 (sample SAMN10711886, study PRJNA513374) | rock metagenome | isolation source: Antarctica rocks | place: Antarctica: Victoria Land, University Valley
CTGCTGCGGCGCTGTGGAGCTTGTGCAATAGGAACAGCCAGAATCAGGACAGTGTGCGGGAGTGCGGGGGCGTGGCGGCGCTGGTGGGGCTGCTGACGGCTAGCAGCCCCGCTGCCGTGCATGAGCAGGCTGCTGTGGCGCTGGGGACCTTGTGCTCAGGGAACACCCAGAACCAGGACAACGTGCGGGAGTGCGGGGGCGTGGCGGCGCTGGTGCGCCTGCTGGCGCCTGGCAGCCCTGCTGCCGCGCATGAGCAGGCTGCTGTGGCGCTGTGGAGCTTGTGCGATACGAACAGCCAGAACCAGGACAGCGTGCGGGAGTGCGGGGGCGTGGCGGCGCTGGTGCGCCTGCTGGCGCCCGCATATCCTGCTGCTGCGCAACAGGTCGCTGTTGGCGCGCTCGTCACTTTGACAAGCGAGAGTGGCCAGTGCCGGGAGGCAGTCAAGGCATGCGGGGGTGTTGCAGCCCTGGAGGGTGTGCTTGCTCGAGCCAGCTCGCCACTGGCGCGCGAGTGGGCGGCGGCGGCGCTGCGCAACCTGGGGCATGTCTAGCAGGCGGTGGGGGACTTGGACCAACCAATCAAGCTGGAGCCGACGCGCTCTGCAGTCAAGGCCGGGCGCAGTGCTGGTGACAGTGGTAGGTAGTGTCGCCGAGCGCAGCCTGACGCTTGGAGCCTTGAACACAGAGCTAGGCATTTTAAGCGCTTGTACACGCTGTTGACCTCATGCAGAGCTGAACGCTGTCGTCAGGGCGTGCTCTGCCAGAGCGTGCGGTATGGACGGGCGCGCCGATCACACTTCAGACCTACGCCATGCATGCCGATGAGTGGGCAGGAGCACACAACACAGTACCTGAGGCTGTGTCCTCAAGTCAGCACTCTGTACTAAGGCAGACCTGAACAGCTTCTTCTCCAGCACGGAAGGAAGGAAGGCTCTGAGTGCGTGCGCCTGTCGGCGCACCCAAGCGTGTCTGCATGCAAATGCACTGCACTGCACTGCAGTGTCACATTGTTTAGTGCAGCACAGGGTTAGGCTAGAAAGCCTGACTAGGGCAGGGCCAGCATGGCAGAAGGTGCAATTGGACTTGAATGCAGCTTTCTGGTTTCCACGTGCCAGGGTCATCCACTGTAAGCACGGCTGACCTGCGCAATGTGCAGTTCGTGCAAAGGGTTGGGGGCAAGGCTCGCAACAGCCGATTATGTCATCTGTCGTAGCAGCCTTTTCTCTGTGTTCTTTGATCTCTATGCTTTTTCATGCTTGATGGGTCGCGCAAGGTCGTGTGCTGGTGTACAATGGAATGGAGCGCCTGCGACTGGCTACTGCAATTTTGCAGCACGCCAGCTCGAGCTTGCTGTACAGAATTTGCCGCAGAAGCAGCTGCATGTGTGCAACTCCAAAGGCCAGTCAGGGTGCTTCTGGTGCCTGGGCTGGTGGGCGCGCGGCTGTGTAGCTTAGACGAGCTGCTGGGCCACATCAACCCATTTCTGGAACACGGCATGAAAAGCAAGGAGGCCACAGAGAGCCTCTTTAGAAGCTTTTTTGTGCCGTTCTCCACGAAGGCGTTGATCTTGCGTAGCAGTTCGTCTGAGCAAGGCCCGCGCAGCCACCAGCCGAGGCCCCGAACCACTATGACTTGACTTCGTAGTTGTGCGCCTTCAGCGCGTTTTTCAGCTGCTTCTGCGGGGCGCGCAAGGTCGTAAGCAAGTCTGGTGGTCTGTCCTAAGAACAGCCGAGAGTATTGTGCTCTAATGAGAATATCATGGCCCTGGTACATGTTACTGTGATCCATTTTCACAATGAATGATCACAACGACATGCAGACTTCGCCCTGTCATGATCCACCAATTGCAGGGGTGACATGTGTTGCAGCAGTGCCGCATGCGGACAGAGAGGCCCGATGCATCTGTGTGTGGGTCATGAGAGGGTCACAGTGGGCCACCTGCCGCTGATGCTCCCGTTGCAGTGACCCTGTTGTGTACTGTCTTATGCATATACCGCTCGCGTATTTCTGCTGCAGCAGGTGATGGAGCTCAAAAGTTTGCTTGTGCAGCTGCTTCGCTGTGCGTGAGACTTGCTGAGCGTGTCGTGATGTCGAGAGGCCAGAGGTCAAGATCATGGATCTGCATGGAACAAAGTGATGAACGCATCACAGCATGCAACACAACATGCGACTATTGAATTTTAATGTCTTTCACCGGTCAGCCAGAGTGTGCACATGCGCTAAATAAACCCGTAGCATTACTTCGAGCGCAGCGCTTCCTGTCCTGTCACCATGGCCAGCGTTGGGCCACCGTGGCAAACATGATTGGCAAGCATCCTCCTGTCAATACTGACACCGTGTCTGGCACAGATCTAAATGTCTGTCAAGACCCCATGTCCGACACACAGGCGCTGCTTAAACAAGCAGCAAAACAGACACAACCTCCTGAACCAAACTTCCATATCAAGCATGCTTCCAGAACATGTCAGGCTTCAACGGTGCTCGTTCTCTTCTTTATTCAGACCACGGCACCCACTGGCAGCTGTCAACCCGGCACTCACTCCAACTCCGCACCAAGCAGCCCTCTCCAACACGGGCCCTTCATGACTGAGTGTCAGCAGAGGCCATAGCAAGCAGAGCACAGACGCCGCTGAGCACGCTCCAGCACCAGCCCAGCGCGCCGAGAATGAGCTGCCGGCGGTTCCCTGCCGTTTTGGGCTGCTGAGCTTCGGAAGGGGGGCGGTCAGAAAGCAGCAGGGCACGGCCGCCCAGCCAAGCGTCCTGCTCAGTCAGAAACCAAACGGGTAGTGCTGCTGCCCCACCGCCGCCAGCAGCTGCCGGTCGCTGGCGGGCACGCTGGCGGGCGGCGGGCCCCTGGGCGGGCCTCCGAACATTCCCCCAGGGGGTCCCCCGGGTGGCGGCCTGGGCGGCGGCCCGGGTGGTGGCCGCGGCCCCATCAGGAAGCCTGCTGGCTGGCCGGGCGGCGGCGCAAAGGGCAGCTGCAGCGGGGGCTGCGACATCGGCCCCGGCAGATGCATGGGGCCGTCGCGCGCGCCGCCGCGCCCGCCTCTGCGCGCGCGGCGTTGTTGCTTTTTAAGGTGCCCGTATACGTGAGGCAGGCACATAGCGCCAAGCAGCGGCATGGGCGTAGCCACAGGTCTTGCCGCACTCCATGCCAGCAGGGAGGTATGACCTGGCCAAGGCACCAGCGTTCCATGCAAACAGAGCATGCCGCCAATAGATGACCTTCTCTCCTCTGAAAGGTACAGAGAGAGCACAGCCAGCCTGTGAAACCTTATTGAAACCAGGCTGCGCAGGAATGGCAGCGTCGCGGCGCCCATGCTGAGGCACAGAGTCGGACGGCGCAGGGAAGGGCGTCACCTGCCACGCCCTCCGCCATGGCGCCCGCCGCCAGAGCGGTTGCCCGCATCTCCCAGTATGCCTGCAGGCCGGCAGGGCCCATGCGTCAATGTTAGAGCATTTGGCTTTGCCACCCCACACAACAACTGCCGACTGCACGACCTTGGCGGGGCAGGCAAATGCACGTCATGCCGTCCAGGCAAGGACCGCCCTGCAGACATAAACACGTCTGTACTACCCGCTGTATGCCGCACAGGCTCGACCGCACGACGCTCTGCTGAGCTGGTCCACTGTTCTTCCTGGCGGCACACCATGAGCTTGCCCTTGGCAGAAAGGGTTCAAGGCGATCACCTGCACAGCAGTTGCCGAATACAACATAATGAAACGTAAACAAACACTCAAATCAGCCTGAGGACGGGGGCGCGCACCCGGGTTGACAAAGTTGACGACCTTGTTGGGGTCGCGGAACTCGCGCGGCTTGGCCGCCTCGATGCTCTCCGGCGGCGGCGCCGGCGCCGGCAGCCGCGTGTGCTTGTAGCGGCACTGCGGCCCGTACACGCAAAAGCCCAGCTTGTACATGTTGCACTCCTGCGCGGCAACATCATGGGCTCAGCTCGTGCCCGAGGCATGAGCATCTGCCATAGGAGCCCCACAGCACGCGCGCATCCACAAGCATGCAAAATGCGGCAGCGCCTTCCCGCCAACAACAGCGAGCGCACTCCGCTTCTTCAACTGACACGGCCCGCAAGAGCGCAAACTTGTGTGCTCCTAGTGCTTTTGCAACAAAAAGCGAGCGCCAGGACCGTGTTACACAGCAGCTCCGCTTAACCACTACCAGCGTGGCTGGCACAGCCCCGCACAGGGGCGCGCGCGAGCGCGCGGGCATGGGCGGGCGGAGCGCGGGGCCGGGCAGCGGAGGCGCGGCCACCTTGATGTCGTCGAGCGAGTGCTTGTAGGGGCAGTCGGCCTCCTTGCACACGCCGTGCTTGAGCAGCTGGCGGCAGACGGGCATGCGCGCGACGTCGAACACGTGCAGGAAGCCGCACGTGTCGCCCTTCATGCACAGGCCCTTGAGCCAGTAGGTGCACACCGTCTGCGCCGCCCCGCGGGCACGCTCTGTCAGCGCCCCCGCGCGCGCCGGGCGTGGTTGCCACTCGCAGCATGCGATCACTGTTGGCTAATACGTGCTCAAACATGGCAGTTCAAAGCTGTAGCTTGCGCTCCGAGCCTGCCCGCCTGCGCAGGCAAGCGTGCGGCGCATGCAAATGGCCAAGAGCCTTAAGCGCGCAATGGCTACCGCCAGGTGCAGGCGCGCACCTGGCGATAGTTCTTTTTGTAGTTGCCCACACTCTGGCCGATGTTGGCGCCCGGCGGGATGTGCGGCGGCGGGCCGCCCGGCCGCGGACCGCCCTGCGCAGAGTCTCAGTTACAGCGTCTGTAGAATAGAACTTTACCACACCTCCGCAACACCCACAAACAAGGCAGGAGCCCAAGCGCGCAACAGCAAACAAGGCTCCACGCGCTTTGCATATGTTCAGGCACAGAAATAGCAAGCGACGGGAGACCATACGTGTTGACCTCAACGCGTTTCAGTCAGTATCACAAAGACAACGCACTTCAACCGTGCCGCCTCCCACCGTGGACGACATACGGCACGTCGAGCCAAGCCAAGTGAACTTAAGCGGCGTGCATGCGCACCGGCGCGCCAGGCCCGGCATGCGCGCTTGTCGCGGCGGCCTGCTGCTGCTGCAGGTCCTGCTCGAAGTCGAAGTCCAAGTCATCGTCCTCCATCGCGTGCGCCGCGACTGGCGCAGCTTGCCGCGGCCGCTGGCCGAGAGGGCCGCCGGCCGGGAGGGCCCCCAAGCTCTGTCTTGCTTCCAACCTCCACCAAAGCGCTTAAGCTGGCAGACTACATGGGGCTAGTGCCAGAAGCTACACGCGGAGATCTGTCCGTATTAACTGCTCTGTCCCTGCAAGTAGATTTGTGAGCACTCATCAGCCTACTTTCTTGCGTTTGCTTTGCAAGCATTACGAGATTGTATTACAGCGCGAAGCCAGCTTGGTGTGTAATTATTAAAATTAAATTTTATAAACTCAGGCCCCAGAGCTTGAACGAGCGAGTCTTGTGCGAGTCAGGACTGCATACACGGTCCATGTATACACCCGTGCAGCACGGATGTATGTTCATTCTCTGCAGTCTCCTAGACTCCTCTCCGCTCGCTACATTGCACTGTAATGATCATCTGCAAACAACCGTCTGGGCAAGACCTTGCGAGCGCCTTCACGGCGCAAGGCCGCACTGGCTACTACGCGCTCGTACCGTTCACAAGCTCAAGCAACAAACAAGTCTGCTGATACAACGTGAGGCGCCTTGGCATGTGAAGGAAGCCCAAAACTGACGGAGACGCACCAGGCGCGCCCCACCTTGCCCCCGACACGAGCTGCTGCGCTCCTGATCACTGGCACGCACTGCAAGGCCTCCGCGAGTGCTAGGACACGCATCTATACATCCTGCGCAGTGCATGAGCCTGCATGCAGTGGAGCTGGGCAGTGCCACTGGCGCGCGGTACCCCATCCCTACCCAAGACGGTCCCGCATCTCGACCTGCAACCCCCTCCATCATCCCGTGCTTCGCTCGCAGTGGCACGCCCTGTGGTACACCCTACCCCCCAGGCGGCACATGCGCTTGCAGGCGCCGGCACGCGTCCTTGTGGCCCGCGCGCCAGGCTGCCTTCTGGCACGCCGGCGAGCAGTAGCGCGCGGTGCCGCAGCCGGAGCACAGCCGCAACCGCAGGCCCGCCTCCGTCATGCCGGATAGGTCGCGGCACCTGCGCGGGCACGGCGCGCCAGAGCTTCACCCACTGCAGGCGCTCCGTCAGCGTCGGCGAGGACTGGTGTTTGGCCCTAAGCCGGCACGGCGCGAGAGTGCCGCGCACCCCGTGGACCAGCAGCCCATGGGCCGCAGCGCGGGCGCCTGCAGGCGCAGGTCTTCCAGGCTGGCCTCTGACAGGGCCTCCGCCGCGATGCCCGGCGCCACCTCCGCCTCAAACCGCGCGACTGCGGCCATAGCGGTGTCCAGGTGGAGCGGGGTTGCTGTCTGTGGCAGCGCCGCATCGCTCGCTCCCCGGCTCGCGGCGGCGGCCTGCGCAGGCGGCGGGGGCGTGCTCGCGAGGCCGCGAGCGTGCATGCAGGGCGCGCACTGTGTGCCACCCTACAGTCATGTCATGTGAGGCTTGAGCAGGGGCAGCTTCTCAGGCCTGCGAGGGCCCACATCTGGTTCCGCGGCCGCCGCGCCGCTCTCCGCCCCGCTCCCGGCCTCGGCCTGCGCAGGCGAACGCCGCGCATGCTTGCGTGTGCAGGAGAGCGTGTTTGGACCGGAGCATGCAGTAGCCACGAGCGGCGCGCACGCTGACGCCCCTGTCGTCGATGCCCAGCTCGTGCAGCAGCGCGGCGGCCTGCGCGGCGCCCGCGCGGCGTCACCACCGCAGCGCCGCCTGCTGATCAGGCGGGCCGCGAGCGCGCGCGCGCACCTACGGCAGCTGCCGCCCGGCGGCGGCCAGCACCTCGCGCACGCCGCTGAGCGCGCTGGCCGCGCGCCCGTCGCGCTCGGCCGCCGCGTGCGCGTGTGCAAAGCGCCGCGCCAGGCGCGCCGCGGCGCCCAGCGCGCCGGCGCGCACGAGCGCGCCGGCCAGCGCGTGCGACGCGCCGACCAGCTTGGCGACGCTGGCCAGCACGGCCGTAACCTCCTTCTCCGCCTGTGCGGCCCACTCCGCGAACAGCGCGCAGCCGCCGTGCGCGCCTGGCGGCGGCTCGCCTGCGCGCTCGCGCAGGGTCCGCACTCCGCGCCTGCATGACCATGCTCGCGCTGCTGGTGCGCAGGCGCATGGAGCCAGGCACACCCCACACACTGGGAGCAGCTCAGCGGGGCCTCCCTCGCCATGCCCGCCCCAAAGCGCTCCTTCTTGTGTAGGGAGCATCTGCGTGAGCTGAGAGCGCAGGCATGCACCGCGCGCCTGCTGGCCAGCGCGCCACTCCCGGCGCGCCACTCCCACCTGACGTGTCCTGCATGCAGTGCGTGCCATGGATAGGATTAAGGTATGGTGCCCTACGCATGCCATGCTCCCCGCCAGGGCATGCGCGCACAGTGCTCGGCCAGCTCGCGCAGCGCCGCCGCAACGAAGGGCACCAGGCCCGGGCACGCCAGCGCGACCGCTCTGCATCCCGCGGGCCTGTCGTCTGTCACGAGCTCCTCGATATCGGCCTGCGTCCCGCAAGGACGCGCGCGCGCGTCACTCTGCAGCGCGGCGCGCGGCATAGCCGTTTTCTAACACGACTCCAGAGCGGGCAGCCGCGGGCGCACCAATCTGTCACGAAGGAAGACCGACACCATTGGTGCCGCTGAGCACGCCGAGGTCTGTGAGGTCCATCGTGCGCACGCGCTCAGGCGACAGAAGCAGCAGGGGCAGCAGCTGCGCCGCCGCGTACGGCAGCAGCTCCGCCGGCAGGGCGTCGCCGCTGGACGGCTGGAGCGCGCTCGGGCGCAGCAGATTCGAAGCGTAGAGTGTGAGGGCGCCCTGCCGGCCCCGCGCAATGCGTGGTCGCGGGCAGGCGCTCGGAGGGGCTGTCGCAGCAGAGTGCTTGGCGATGCGCTACGCCGGGGCGCTGCGGCCTCCGACGCCCCTGCCTTCTCACCTGGAGCTCTGTGCGGGAGCCACAGGGCGCGCACGTCGCCGCGAACAGCTTGGCCAGCGTCGTGAGCAGCGCCTTTGCAGCCGGCAGAGCGCTCTCGCTCGCGCCCACCGCCTGAAGCATCCGCGCCGCGTGCTCCACTGCCTGCACGCTGGCAGCTGCGCCAATCAGGCTCCTGCTCTGTGGCCTGCACAGGTAGGCGCGCCGCGCCTGGTGCCACTGCATCATTACATCGCCAGAACACCAGCCGCCGCGCTGCTGCATGGGCCAGAGGACCCGCGTGGCCGCCAGGGCGCCGGACACGGAGCCCGGTCCGCCGCGCTGCCGCATGAGCAAAGGACGCGCACGGCCGCCAGGGCTCCGAATAGAGAGCCCGGTCGGGGGCGCACGCAGACCACGGACTCGTCGATGCTGTCTGCGTCGGCCAGAGCGGCCGGCGCGCGCCTCAGCGCCGCCTCCATGGCCGGCAGCGCGATGGCAAGCAGGCCCTCGCGCTTCTCGGCCTCCTCGCAAGGCGCCTCCGCATCAAGCTGCGTGAGCAGCGGAGTGAGCTGCGGCTGCTGGACTGCACCACAGCCCGACAGACCACCGCCGCGCGCCTGTCGGCAAACGGCACGCAGCAGCCTGCCTGTTGTTGCACACGCCCCGCAATGCCGACCTGCACGCAGCGCCTGGCGAGCCTGTGCGGCCTGGCGTCCATGCCGGCAGCAGAGGGCATGCGCCTCATGCTTGCGAGCGTCGCGGCACAGGCCAAGGTCGCACCAGCAGCGCCCAGGGCGGCTGGCAGCAGGCGATGCCCTCGAACGTGAGCTGCAGCTTGCGCGCATTGATGCCCCCTGGCGATGCGTCGGCGCGCTTGCTCGCCTCGCGCGCGCCCTGCGCCGAGCAGACGGCTATTGCGCATGCGGGTGCCAACAGGGTCAGGCTGCGACATACTCCTGCGACCAGGACGGCCAGCTGGCTCACCATTTGACGCTGTTGCGTCATGAATGGCCTTGGGTGGCAAGCTGCCTGGTCACGCCTGTCCAAAAACACAGGCGCTACAGCGCAGGGGTCTCACTAAAAAACGTTGGATATCCAGGACACTTGACTTGTTGCGGCCAGTTGTCCGCGCATGCACGGCGGCGTGCCACGGTGCAGCCTGCGCTGGCACCCAGTGCATGAGCAATGTGCGGCACCGCCCCGCGCATGCCCTGCCTGTGGGCACCGGCGCCTCGCGCGCGCGCACCAGCTCCTCGCGGCGCTGCGACACCCAGTGCAGCACGGTGTACAGGTAGCGCATGCCGCAAACGCGCGCGCTACCGCGCATGCGCTGGGCGACCAGGTCGCACTGCAGCAGCTTGCCCAGCATCCTGCCGTTCCGGCAGGCGATGTTGTCCAGCGTACGCCTCCGGCCTGCAGCAAGAGCGGAGCTACTCGGCCGGCTGCGAGGCGCTGCGCTGCCAGGGGTCTGCTTCGGCTTGCCGCCCGCCCAACAACCCGCTCCTGGCCATGACACCGGGTGGGGTGTGCAGGCGCGCTAACGCGTTGCACGTGTATGGCTGCCCGCGCATCGGACAGCAGCAGCTGCAGCACTGACAGCATGCACGGCAAGTGCGAGAGCCGGGTCAGCCAGCGCGCCTGCAGAGCTGACCCGGGCGGCACAGGAGGACACCGCAGCAGCACACAATCAGGAGCGGTCAGAGCAGCCAGATGCGCAGAACGCGGGTGAGTGGTTGGCGCGGCGCACCGCCTTTCCACATCTGCAGGCAGCACAGCAGCAGCGGGGTGACGCGCTCGGCCAGCAGGGCCAGCCACCGCCGCTCCACCGCCGGGGTGGGCGGCTCTGCGCCGCTGTCAAGCAGCGCAGAGTACGTGAGCATCGCACAGTCTACGCTGTCCAGAGCCGCGCACCATGCGTTGCCTGCCGTGTAGTGAGCAGCCTCCCACCGGCCGCGTGCATCAGGACACGTTTCCTGGCCGGCGGACGCAGACCCTGCACCGTGCGCTGGCGGCGGCGCCTCCGCGGCGCAGCTCACGGCCAGCGCCTGGTCCATAACGTGAAGCAGGAGGCTGCTCCCGGCGGCGCTGCAGAAGGCCGCCAGGTATGCGGCGTCCGGCGCCTTGCCGGCCAGGCGCAGCTTCTCGTACAGCATCCCGGCTGCGCGCAGGTGCTGCGGCAGGCAGGACAAGGTGTCAGGCGGCTCTTGCAAGGGCGGCTGGAGCAGGGGCGCTCGACGACTCGCACCCAGTAGCACCGGATGCAATTCGAGATTTCGTCATCAATGGCGCAGCGTACTGATACCGCCGGATCTGTAGCAAGCACATCAAACAGCTTTGGAGTGTTGCTGAGCCGGACGAGCAGCGTTGAAAGGCTGGTGTAGTACTGCGATAATATGGCAGAGCGCGGCGTGGCGGCCTCGCCCCACGCCTCAGACTCGTCCGCCTGGCACCACAGCCCGAGCATCTGCGCGGAGCGCAGCCTGTCGTGGAGCGGCCTGCGCAGAATAGCTAGCCGAAGGGCGTGCGCGTGAGGGCGCACCTGTTGCAGTGCGCCCACATAGTTGTGCAGCACATCACCGGCATAGGAGCCCTGGGGCTCGTCCGGGCAGCTCCGCGCCAGCACTGCCCACGACGTGGCCAGGCTTGCAGCCAGACCATATATGTCATACTCTGCGTACCTGTAACGCACAGTTGTGCGTCAGCTGAGACAAGGTGCGGCCAGCGTAGCACTTGACATCAGCAGGCGCATCAGGCCAGAGACGAGTGCGCTTGCGCTCGCCACGCGCACCTTTGTGCGGCTTCACGCACAGCCGACACACGGTCTGCCTCGTCTTTTACATAGAACGGGCAGGAGAGCAAGATGAAGAGCCCCCGCACAGGTATAGTCACAGACCGCAACAAGCTGAGCTGTGTGTCACTGCCCACTGCCGCATAGCCCGCCGACCCTCTGACCAAATCGCGCCACACCAGGCTTCTGATTATACTGACCGGCAATTTAAAGCAAGTGTCCGCATAGAAGCGCCGAGCGTCGCGCAAAGTGAGGCTCGCCCCCCCAAGCGCAGCCTCCAAGAGCTCTGGCGGCATCAATATGTTGAACAGACCTGTTAAAACAGGCTCCACCAGGGCGCATACATCCACAGGGCTGGTCGCGTCGGCAGCCAGCGCTGGAAAAAATGCCTCGACTGCCCTGGCCTGGGCAGCAGCCCTGGCAGGCAGGCTCGCCAGTGAGCACATTGCGCTAGACGCTCAGGCTCAGCCGCTGCAGCTTGACGCTGAATTTGAAAGTGGGGGGCTGGTTGCTTATGAACACCGCAGCTGCGTATCTGGACATTTACTCCGATCGCATGCATGCATGCATGCATGCCATGCCATGCCACTTCGGTCGACCGGTGTGTGCTCAACATGCGCGCGAGTGTAGCATTGCAATTTACAGGCGTGCAGAGACTGTCTGGCTCGCCAGCAGGCAAGTGCCTCCAGGGTAGAGCGCATGTCTTGTGCCAGCGCCCCACAGTGAACCAGGGAAGTGTGGCAGTGTCCGTACAGGCTGTGCTGGGCTGCGGCACGAGCAGGATGCCGCAGGGGGCACCACAGGCGCCTGGCCGGGCGAGGTGCGCCCGCGCTGTGCTGCACACTGCAGGCGGACGGCCACACCGTGCTGTCCGTTGGCGCGGACGGCGCAGTGTGCGTCTTTGACTCGCGGCAGGGGGCTGCCGTGCCCCCGCTCGCCGTGCACCCAGATACGTACTGCGGGTGCAACGCTTGGACAGTCCTGGCTCGCCTGTGAAGGCTGTGCATGTCCAGCACCCTGCTCCACTACACTGGAATGCAGACTGTAGCTGGCGCAGTGCTTCCGCACCGGCCCTCCTTCTAATAGTCAGCTCTAACGAGGCTCCATCCTGCTTCCAGTGCTTGTTCCATGTCACTATCCAGGCACCGGTGCATGCAGCTGGTGGGCTAAGCCACCGCGCCGCCAACAGTCACAACAGACAGCGTACCCCCGGTTTTCGACACAGCACTTGGCCGCAGGCCACCTGCCAGCAACCTGACTGCACAAAACTGCAAAATCAGCCAGCGCACTGCTTCACACACTATTGCACACACTCTGGATCATGACCACGCCCCCCGAGCACGGTACAGACTGTCCATCCGCTATGTCATCTGCAGCTCGAGGACGGCGGAACAACCACAAGGCGCAGTGTACAAGCTCAGGTACAGACGCAGGTGCGTCTTCGTCACACCACACCTGGCGCTCAACCTGTCTCACAGCAGCCGCGCGTGGAGCACACCGCTTGGCCCGGCACCGCGCGGCCCCAGGCCCAACCCCGCCCGCCGGGCAGCCCCGCCTGCGCACCGCGCCGGGCGCGCCGCGCCGCGGCCCAGGCAGGCGCGCAGCGCGGGCGCGCGCGGCGGCGGCCCGGCCGGCGCGGCCTCGCCGGGCCCCGGCAGGGTTCGGGTTAGGGTCCGCGGCACGAGCGGCGCAAACTCGCGCGAGAAGAACTGCTCGCTCGCGCGCTGCTCCGCCAGCACCCACTTCTCGGCGAGGCGGCCCCAGTTGCGCACCAGGTCCGCGGACGCCTTCTGCACCGCGCCCGCCGCGGGCGCCCTGCGCGCCGCGGCCCGCCCGCTGCGCTGGCCGCAACGCATGAGCGGAGTTGTGAGGCGGACGCCCCCGCACCAGGTAGTCCTCACGGCGGGATGGCAGGAACGCGAACATGCCCACTGCTCGCATCGCTTATTCTCAACAGTGCCCAACCACGTGCCATATACTGCACGCTGCGAGACAACACACAACATGTCCGCCAAACCCTCAGGCTCGCACCTGACGGCTTCGTACGCACGCAGCGCACTCTCCGTGGGCCCCGCGCGCGCAACCTGGCGCCCCAGCTCCAGCGCGTCCTCCATCGTCTGGCTGGTGCCCTGCCCAAGACCCGCACTAAACCCTGTCAGGGCCCGCCAGCATGCCCGGCGCTCCAAGCTCCAGCACATCACCCACCGCCTGGCTGTTGCCCTGCCAGGCAGCCCACAGGCTCATGTGTCGGGGCCGCCCGCCCACCACAGGCACGCATCAGCCCAACCTGGGCGCGTGACATTCAGCGCACCACTGCGGCTGGGGACGGCCCTGGCGCCTGGGCGGGGGGCCCTTTGCCTTCTCTGCACCGAGGCATTGTCCCTGGAGCCCACCTGACCTGCCTGTACCACGGCACCCCCAGCCCAGTCCAACCTGCCTTCCTGTCCATCACACAAATGGCAGCGCCGCCCATGCGCATGCTTGCCACAGTACGCACTGCCGCCGTCCCCCCGCTCGGCCCCACCCACCCGCCGCCTCACCTGCCCCAGCGCGGCGGCGGTCAGGTGCGCCGCGTCGCCCAGCAGCGTGACGCGCCCGGCGCCGTACACCTCGCAGTCGCCCGGCTCGCGGAAGAACAGCGGGTGCTCCGTAATCGCGCCCAGCTCGGTGCTGCGCAGCAGCTCCAACACATGCTCCGGCCAGCCGCCCTCCGACTCCGCCAGCGCGCCCAGGCACCTGCCCGCCAGCGCGCAGCACGTCGGCTCAAATGACCCGCTGCTTGTTGCCCCGGCCGCGCACTCCGGCACTGCGGGCATGGCTCGCCGCACGCCCGGGCGCGGCAGCGCGCATGTGGTATTGGGGTTACGCTCCCGCGGTATTAGTCTGCTGCCGACCCGCTGCCTCCCCGCGCCCAGGCGCCTGCGGACCCGCACGCCATGTGTATAACTCAGCATAGGCTGGCAAGCACACACTGTTCGGCTCACAGCAGGTGGCTCCAGAGACGCGTGTGCACTCGATGATGCCAGATGCGTTGTCAGGCAAGGCCATCCCAGCAAAACTGTTTGTGTGCCATGACCTTATTTCCCACGCCATGAGGTTGATCAAAGCGTTGCTTTCCCGAGGCAACATGCCCACCTGTCCAGCTTCTGCTGCGGGGTGCCCTCCTCGTGGCCCGCCGTGATGTAGCGCAGGTTGCCCAGGCGCCCCACCTGCGCGGGCAGGCCCACACGCAAATGACATCGCCTGTCATCGGCGTGCACCGGGGGTGGCTCTGTGTCGCGCGCTGAATAGATCTCTGCATGCGCCGCGTGTACGTAATGAGCACGACCGTGGTGAGTTTGAATGACCTCATAATCACAACAAACGGTACCACAGAGCCAAACGACCGCAACACGGTCCCAGGTGTCAGCGCTCGGCCCTCAAGCGGACGCAAAGCGCTGAACAAGTGCGGCTGCCGAACCCCGCGCCTCACAGGCGCCACATGGCAGGCGCTGCTGCGTGCACCATGCAAGCGCTCGACCGCGCGCAGCCGGCAGCCGGGGCTCCACAGCGCGGGGGGCTGCCCGGGCGGCCGGCAGCAGGGTTAGCCCTACAATCCGCTGAGCCTGACCCGCACCTCAGCCTCCGGCCAGGCGACGGCGACGTTCCAGGTGAGCCGGCCGTCGGGCAGCGCGTACGTCATGACCTTGCGCGCCTCGCCCGCGTCCGCGTAGTTGAGCAGGCCCGCGTCCACCGGCCAGCCCGCGGGGCGCTGCCTGTGCGCGCGGCGGGCGGGTCGCGCGCAGGCAAGCGCGCTGGGCAGGATGGGCCTAACCCTATTGCGGCTGCGAGGGCGATTGTGTCGAGTGGGCGGCAGGGCCGCGCGCTGCGGGCGTGCATGGAGGCGCCTGGTAGCCTCCGTGAGGCTCTGCAGGCGAGGCATGCTGGCAGGCTGCCCGGTCGACCGGCAGCTCATCGACCCCTGCTTGGACTGCACGCAGAGCACTTTGTGAAGCGAATGCCCAGCGGCTGTTCAGACTTTCACACAAGAGGTGAGTCTGCACGGCTGGGCACAAACCTCCGGGAGTGAAAAAAGAGACGCAATCCTTTCCCTCCATTTCCTATTTAAAAGCGGTGCGGCACAGCATGGCCCCAGGCCGGGCGCAGGGCCGCACCGCATGGCGCGCCAGACAGCCAGGCCGGCGAAGCGCGGCAGCCCGTCGTCCAGCAGCTGCCCGCGCACGCGCGACAGGTTGCCGTCCGCGCCCACGAGCACCGATGCCGTCACCGTGCGGCCGTCCTGGCGGACCGTGCGAACACACACTGTGAGGCGTGAGGCTGCCCTGCACATGCAGGTGCGCAGCACACCAATCAGCATATCAATGAGCCGGGCCGCTCAGCCTAGCAAGTGCTATTGAATTAGCGACGCGAGCTCCGCCGCACCAGCGCGGACTTCTTCGTGAGCTCGGCAGCGAGCTGCTCAGGCAAGGCGGCTGCCTGGCTTGCAGACTTGCCCAGGCAGCGCCGTCAAGCGCAGACAGACATCGTGGTGATGGAACAATTGCAACCACCAGAAATGTTGGTCGTGGTTAACATGAGGGAGGCTCGCCAGCCAACCCTGCAAGGAGCGCTCGGCACCTGCAGGTGGACCGTCACGGGCGCGTCGGCGCCGCCCGGCTCGTAGCGCTCGAGCGCGCTGGCGGTCTCTAGCACGCCCGGCGGCAGGCGCGCCGCAAAGAAGCTCTGCAGGTCGTACCAGGCCACGGGGAACAGGCCGCCGCCGTACCGGTCGTAGCGCGCCCGCGCCGCCTTGCCATCAACCCTGCTCAAGCGTGAAAGCTCGCAGTCACAGCTAGTGTGCTTTTCATGCACCCGTAAGTACAGCAAAGCCTAGCTTCAGTCAGTAGGTCACAGTTCAGTTCTGAGGCTGGCACAGACGGCCGCTCTTCACCTCTTGTGTGGCTGAACCTGGCAGATTACCACTGACATACCAGACACGCCAAGTAGCAACCAGTGCATAGGCGCGCGGGAGTACTGGAGCGCGCACTGCATGAGCGGCTCCCCAGTGTTGGTGAATATTTCGACGTTGGCCGCGCTGTTTGACGGCCGCAGCGCCTGCTCCAGCTCGCGGCCCAGCTGCTCATCGATTGCGCGGATGGCTTTCAAGGCATTGGGGAGTATGCCCTGCCCCCGTAATATACCGACTCAGTAAAGTATAACAGTGAGAGCCTGCTGCAAGCGCTCTGCACGCGTGCGCGCAACATTGAGTTTGCATCACTTTACATACATTTAAGTGCCCTTCGGCCGTTCTAGCGTGTTCAAGACAGCCACGGTGCGACGAGTGGCCGTACCACCACAAAGCCGGCAGGCCGCAGGCTGCTCGCCCGCTCAAACACCTGCACGCGGTACGCACATGTCAGCAGTTGCGCCAACGGCCAAGACAGGCTGGTCAGAGTCAGCCCTGCAGGTAACAGAACCATAGCGGCCACCTTTATTCGCAGGCTCGAGTCGCCAACCAGCAGCGCGTTTGCGGCAGCCAGGCCGCCAGGACCGGCGCCAATGATCACCACGTCGTAGTCTGCTGCAGCGCCCATCGGTGTGATCAAGCAGAGGCATCGGCGAGGACAACGTACTCAACAGCTCTCCTTAAGGAAGGGTTCACCGGGTTTTCAAGGAGCTGTTTGGACAGCCAGCTCGACTGTGGTGCGAGCCAGTCCCGAAGGATAAGAGCTAGCGCACGATGCGGAGCTGCAGTGCGCAGAGCGGCGTGCTGTTGGGCCGCACAGCGATAGCGCACCGTGCGCTTGCGCGGGCAAGGCAGCCAACTAGCAGGGCGCGTGCCGTGCGGCAGGGGAACGTTATGTGCTTCCTCAAGCCCGTGCAACAGAGCGCAGAGGAGCTGCAGGTGCGTTGCGCCACCAGTGCTTCTCGTGCGCTGACAAGTCGCACGCCTGCACGGCCACCGTAGAGCGGGCGCTCACGCCACTCACTGCTGGTCTTCGGGCGAGGCAGGAGCGCGGCGAGAGGCTGAGCATCACGTTCAGCCCGCTGCACGACAAGTTCGGCGTGGAAGTCGTTGGCGCTGATCTGACGCGGGCGCTGTCAGGCGACGAAAAGGCGCTGCTACAGGCGCGCTGCGGCGTGAAGCCAAGTAGTCTCTTGGAGGAGTTCTTGCGACTGCTGCTGCTTCTTCAAGGCAGTGCACGCCCCGGCCGATGCATAGCGACGTTGCGCATCCTTGCTCCGGCAGGATGCCTTTTGGCACTATGACATGCTGCTCTTCCGCGGCCGGCCGCTGTCGCCGAAGAACGAGGTGGACTTTCTGACCATGTTCCCGCACGACACGGGCGCGGTGGCCGCGGGCCGCCACTGCAACGGCATCATGGCCAACCGTGTGCCCGGCTACCCCCTGCTCGCGGTGCGTGCGCCTCGGAGCAAGCGGCCTGCACGGCTGCAGCAGAAATGGGCACCTGAAGTGTGCGTGTGGCGGTCTGGTCGTAGCAGAGCATAGTGAGCAGCGGCCGCGGTTCCCTGCCAAGGCATTGGTTCGGCAAGTGCGGCGTCAGGGCAGCAGCCGCTGCGGTGCATGGCGGCGCCGGTGTGGGCTCTTTGCGGCCGCCGCCTGGGCTGTGCGCGGTGGGGCCGCATGCGGCAGCATGGCGTGCTGTTGAGCCAGACCGTGAGCCGGGCCCAGCGCGGCGCAGGTGCGCGGCAAGTCCACGGTGCCCGTGCAGTGGCACCAGGACAAGGTGGACGTGGCGTGCGTGCCGGAGGTGGACGCGATGTACATGCTCCGCGTGCCCCCGCGCGGCGGCGAGAAGCTGTTCGCCAGCGCGTCCGCGGCCGCGGAGGCGCTGCCGCCGGGCCGCCTGGCGCAGTTGGAGGCGCTCGACTGCGAGCACAGGCGCGCCATCGCCCGGCTTGCACCCTTTGGAGCCCGCAGTTGTGGGCCAGTCGCTCAGCAGGCCTGCCGGCTCGCACCGTCCGGAGCCCGCAGCTGCGGGCCATGGGCGACCAGCTGTGGGCTGGTCGCCCAGCAGGCCTGCCGGCGCTCGCCGCGCGGCTCCTGCCGGGCCAGGTCGGGCTGCGAGCGCTGCTGCCGCAGGTCTTTCAGTAGTGTAAGCTGTCATGTGCTGGTACCATTGTTTTTGGCAGGCGTTGTATCTAGCGCGCCTGCTCGGTGCTGCTCGCAAGGGTGAGGAATGCGTGGCTGGGGCGCCGGGTAGGTCGGACAGCCTGTTCACGGCGGACGAGGGCGGCCACCGCATCGACGGCGCGGGCGTCTGGCGCATCGACGAGATGGAGGCGGCGGTGCGGCGCGCCGACGCCGACCCGGTGGACACCAAGTTTGGCCCGCCCAGCATCGTGCGCCCCCCTCACGTGTGCCTAGATTGGCTGCACGCCGACCCGGTGGACACCAAGTTTGGCCCGCCCAGCATCGTGCGCCCCCCGCATGTGTGCCTAGATTGGCTGCGGCCTGTTATGTGTGCCTAGCTTGGCTGCGGCCTGTCAACATTGATTGTGCCCACTTGGGCAAATAGCGTTATCAACAGTGACGAGTGAGATGGCTGTGTCGACCCGGGCTGCATGACCAAACCTGGGGTGGCGTACCGCAGCATGTCCATCCCCAGTGTCCTTTCTGCGTGAGCAGCAGAGCGAGAGCTCGGCGACCAGTTCAAAGGGATACTGCCCAAGCCCAGAGGGATGCTTTGGAGCTGTACTTGTGCGACTGTGTAGCACTTGCAGCACTTTTGGTACTCTGGTTCCCTGGGCGAGAGGCCGCCTGGCGGCGCCTGCGGCAGGTGCACCCGCTGCTCATCCGCGACCCGCGCACCGGCCGGCGCTCGATGCTGTACTTCCCGGCCTTCTTCTACCGCTTCGTGGGTGCGCGCGGGGCGCGCCTCTGTCCACAGAAGCGCCGCATGGCAGCCGACTCCCAGTGAGGCCTTGCGGCGATTATGCACTTCGACATGTCCCAGTCGCAGTTTTCAAGAGTGTCACAGAGCTGTGGATGAGCGCGTGGAGCTGGGCCCGAGTCGCCGCGGCACACCCGCGTCACCCGGCGCGCCGGCGGCGCAGGGCACAGCCGCGAGGAGAGCCGCGCGATCGTCGAGGACCTGCTGCTGAGCGCAACGGCGCCCGAGAACGTGTTCACAATGCGCTGGCGCCCGCACGACTTTGTCGTATGGTGCGCAGACCAGGTTTCACGCTAGCACGTGTTGTCAAGCTTTATGGCTGGGACTTTTTAAGCGCCTGCAGCCTCAGCCTTGCTGCAGGCAGCGGGTGCCTGCAGTGAGCTGAGAGGAGCTGGTTGCGCAGGCTGGCACGCAGCCTCTGACATGCTGCTGCTGCGCGCGCGACAGGAACAACAGGATGCTGCTCCACTCCAACACCGACCACTCCATGTTCGACTACCCCGACCGCGAGATGCACCTGGTGTTCCTGGACTCGAATGTGCCGGTGGTGGCCGCGCGCGCATCGTAGGCGAGCTGCGCCGCATGCTCTAGTTTGCACTGGTCTTGAGGATGAGTTGATCTCGTGTGGCCTCGCGCGCGAGCCATCACATTGTGAACCAGCAGCACTGTACTTGCCCGGTCAGTGACCTACAGTTTTTGGACGGCTGTCGTGAACGGATGCCTCTTAGCTGAGATGTTATTCAAGGTTGCGCCCGGTGCTTGAGCGCACGGTGTGTCCTTGCACGAGTGGCCCGAAG
>JAABUY010002924.1_pt1 | contig 19486 bp, 28 predicted proteins | sample 5560271 | NCBI WGS metagenome assembly JAABUY01 (sample SAMN10711886, study PRJNA513374) | rock metagenome | isolation source: Antarctica rocks | place: Antarctica: Victoria Land, University Valley
GGTTGTGGAGGTGGGCGAGGCGGTCGCGCGGAGCCCCGACGCCTACATGCTCTACTACAGCCTGTGCGGCGCGGCCGCATGAGCGGGCGGGGGCGACGATGTAAAGTTGTGGACGGTTTTGGCGCACCCCGAGGCACTGGAGCGTGCCTCGAGGAGGCGCGCGGTGCAGCAGCAGTGAGCGTGGCCCGGGCATGCGCAGCGGCGCGGACTCGACGAGCGCGGCAGCTGGCCAAGCAGCGCTGTCAGGCGACTGTTCGCCCGCCTTGCATGCTGCCTGCCTGGACAGGCATGTATGACTGCACGCATGCATTGGCATGCACGGCATAGTCCAGTGGTGTCAGCCTGACACTGTCAGGGCTGCATGGCTCCGGCGCAGCGTGTAGAAAGAGAGCTGTGCAGCTTTGTGCCTGAGGCCGAGAACGAGCGCGAGCCGCGAGGTCTGAGTTGGCTGCCGTCAGAGGATAGACACATGACGTGGTTTGAGTAGGATAGAGCAGCAAACTCAATTCATATTTTGTGTAGGCAGGCTGTGCACTGAACAGGAAGTGAACGGGCGAATGCATAGCTCAGGGAACATAGGCTGCTAGTATAGTTTTTTCTGCATGTACTGCGCTAGGAGGCTACGCGCGTGCGTCGCCTGTATAACGGGTAGCTTGGGTGGGGTTCTGCATATGCATGCTGGACATGCTGGGCTCGGCGTCTGTGGAGTCATCCAACCCTTGGGGGGTAGGGTCCCGTGCGAGTGCTTCGAAAGCAGCCGGTTGTTGCTGAAGTTGTCATCGCGTTGGACGCCCTTGACTTTGTAGCCAGGCGTGTGGGACTCTTGCAACAATATTTTCAAGCGTCGTGGTCTCAGGGGGTCTCAGGGGAAACAAGGCGACCGCAGGCAGTCCGGGCTCGTTAAGCAGCTGGTGCGTGCGGAGGAGGACTGCCGGACTCATGCAGTATTGCTCTTGACAGCAGGCGGCGAGCGGGGCTGCGGAGGAGGCGGGCTCACTGGGGCACGCCCGAGAGGCCGTGTTGAGCCTGCACACAGGGACCCTGTTCACAGAGGGGCGGCGAGAGGCGTGGATGTCATACTGCACGGCCTGCGACGCGCCCGCCGCCGTGGCAGGCAGCGCGGGGCTGTGCTAGCTGGGGAGGCGCACGTGCGCGCCGCACACACGGCAGCGCTTCCCGCTGCCGCCCGCCTCGCACAAAATGGGGCCCTGCTTCGCCAAGACCCGCCACGGCCAGCCTGCCATGCAAGGTGCGCGAGGGCGCTCGGCCCAGCGTGGCGCTGTGCTCCAGCGCCGAGCGCTTGAAATTTACTTGAGCGCGCCTGTTCCCTGTGGGCGCAATGGCGCCTTTGGCGGCAGCGTGCACGCTGTCAGGTGCCTGGCGCACCTGGCGCCGCGCACACACGCAGCGCCGCGCGGCCACACGCAAAATTTCACGTACGCCGTGCGAGATGCTGTTCCGGGGGGCGCAGAGCCCGACGAGGTGGTTGCGCCGCCGTGCGTGAACCTGCGGGATGTTGGCGCTGTGTGCTCCTCGCTGCGGAAGGGCGCCGTCTACCGTGGGTCGCAGGTCCTCAGGTGCGGCCTGCTTAATCCCGCACTTGGCAGTGCGCATGTCACCTTTTTTTTTTCTCACAGCACCTTGTGCTTGCACTGACGCACAGAGCCTGACGGGCGTGCGCGCGTGTGCGCAGCCCGACGGAGATGGAGCGCATTGGAGTGAGGGTGAGCCTGACCCGGCTCAACCCCCGCTGCGCGCGTCAGCTGCCCTGCTATTCAGCAATGCCCTCGTTTGAAAGAGATCGTGTACATGCATTGCACGACAGAACAGCTCTGGTCACCCTGAGCGGGTGCGCGGCGGTCGCGGGGGAGCGCGCGCCCGTGGACTTGGAGCCGCGCCTGGCGCCGGGGGCTGAAGGGCTGCGCGCCGGCGTCTCGCAGACGGTGGTGGACCTGCGCAAGGAGGCCAAGGCGTGCTGCCGGGCCGGGCGCGAGCGGCGGCGCGCGGCGCGCGAGACGGAGAGCCTGCGCGTCGCCGCGCCGGAGCCCTTCACGCCCGACTCCGCCTCGTCCATGGAGCAGGCGCGCGGGCGCTCGGACTGCGCGTGTGCCAGCGCGGCTGGGTTGGGGCCGGAGCCAGCTGTCGCTGAGTCTTCGTACTAGACCTGGTCTGTGACAGGCGTCACAGGCTGTGCGGTGCATCCCACTAACGGTTTACAGACATTAGAAAGGCTGCAAGCGTGCGAGGCTGCTGTGCAGCCGCTCTGCGGAAGCTCCGGCCGGCCGCGCGGCGCTCGCGCGGAGCCTGCGCTGGCGCGGCGCGACTCTGATAGGGGCGGGGCGCCGGCCGCAGGTGGCCGGCAAGCGCTTTGAGCGCTCGCTGCACACCCTGCAGCGCCAGGAGAACCCGCCCTGCGCGGCGTGCTCCGCCGGCTTCCAGGCGCGCCACGGCGTGGCGGCCGCCGTGTACCATGGTGCGCCCGCGCCGCCGCGCCTCCCGGCTGCAGGCGCGGGGCAGCGGAGGCCGGTGCTGCCTTGGCAGGGTCATCTTGTCCTGGGCAGCGCTGGCCGGTATGTGAGGCGTGCCGCCTGGTAGACGGCCGCGCTCAGCGCAAAGGAGTAGCGCCATGGGGCGTGCAGCACGCCATCGGGCGCAGCTGGTGCCGAGCAGGTCATGCGTGGCGATATTATCTTGCAGGGCGCTGATGCGCGGGCGCCTGCGCAGCGGACCTGCACCCGTGGACGTTCAAGCGGCGCATCTTCCTGGAGATGCCGCCGGCGACGCAGACGTCCGTGGTGGCCGCGCTCTGCCTGGGGCGCAGCGCGCAGGAGACGATCGCGCGCGCGATGTTCGCGCCCGGCCGCCTCGGGCTCTCCGGCATGTACCGGCTGCTGCTGGACACGGTGCGCGCCCGACATAGGTCTCACAGGGCCGCAGTCCCTGGTTCCACCGCAAAACAATACACCAGCCGGCACTGCGAGCTTGCAAGCTCAAACTGCGGCCCGCCCAACGGCTTAGCTGCTCCCCTACATGCGGCCCACATTTCATGCGCGCTTGTCAAACTTCAGTGTGGACCACTGCGCTCATGCCGCAGCTGCTTGCTAGGGTGCAATCTCTTCGCCTGCATGCGCCGAACGCCCAGGGGGCTGACGCGCCGGCCGGGCGGCAGGCGGGCGTGCCGATCGCGCGCGCGCTGCGCCTGTTCGCGGACGCCGCCAACTTCCCCGTGCTGGTGCACTGCGTCATCGGCAAGGACCGCACCGGCCTGGTCATGATGCTGCTGCTGCTGCTGTGCGGCGTGGCGGAGGCGGATGTGATCAACGACTACGTCGCATCGGAGGCGCTGCTGCACGCGGCGCGCGCCAAGGGCGAGCTGCGCACGCTGCACGGCGCGCGCCCCGGCCCCGTGTGGGCAGGGCAAGGTTGAGGGGCAGGCATACCATGCGGCCCGCTGTGGCCCATGCGATTTGCTGGCCCTGCCGCGCCGCGCGCCTGACAGCCGTGCTCTCGTCCGGGCGCGCGCCTGGCGGCTTGTCCGACCTGTGAAGCGTGCGGGTGACTCTTCCGGGGCACAACGCGCCTGCTCCCCGCAGTGTGCGCTCGGCAGAGCAGCAGCGACCAGGGCAGGGTCTGACACGCCAAAGAACTGCTGCGCGTAGACTTCCTAATCAGCGACGAGATGATCGCGTCCGAGGCGGAGACCGCGGCGGGCACGCTGGCGTACCTGGCGCAGAAGTATGGCGGCGCTCGCGGCTACGCGCGCTCGCTCGGGCTCAGCGACGGCGAGGTGTGGTTACAACGCTGTTGGGAGCACCCGGATGGTCTTGAAGCCAGGCAGCAAAGCTTGTGACATCCATCTCCCCTGATCCTCTCTCTGCGTTGTGCACAGCCGGGCACAGGCCGCATGCCTTGATTCTTGTATGGACAACCAACGTGCTGCAAGTCCACGGTGGTGCATGTCCTGCCGTCACATAGTAGTGCTGTGGCAGCGCGGCGGTATGTGTTGCATATGCCGCGGCTCTGGCACACCTGCGCACAACCAAAGCCTCAGTCATATGCCGGCTGGCTCGCAAGCAAGGCCTGATGCGGGTGCGCCACGGCGCAGGTGCGCGCCATTCGCGCCAACCTACTGGCGCCCGAGCTCAAGTCCGCGCCTTCGGCGGCCTCGGTGGACATCTCTGCGGCGGCGTCGTGCGCATGCTGAGGGGCAGGTCATCTAGGGCATTGAGGGCTAGAGGCGCGTTTCTAGAGGTCCACGTCACGGCTGCTCCTTTGGCACAGGCGCCACCGCGTCGACAGCGGGCGCGTTGGGCAGGGCTAGGGTTGAGGGGCAGGCATAAAAGGCAGAGCGGCTCGCAGTATGAGCCATTGGCTACCTCTTCCAACAGACATGCTGCCCCCATGGTGGACCGAGCTATCCCCCGCTATCATCAACACATTGTCCTGTGTGTGGCCCTAGGTGGGCCTGCTGAGCAGCGCAGGCCTCCTAGCTGAGTGCATGCCGGGGCCGTCTGAGTCTTATAGGGCTGCTAGACTATTGTTACGGCAGTTTTCTGGCTGGCGGGGGCTCCTTGGCCAGGGTGAGGAGGGGTGTCGCGAGGGCAAGGTACTCCGAAAAACCAGAAAGTGTGATGTATGCAGAGTGGCCGGCCCTGAGCGTTCAGTGGCGCGCTGCCCTTGCAGGGCTGAGCGGCACCCGTCAGGGCGTGGTGAGCCAGCTCGGTGCGGCTAGGGTAGGGTCGGGCGTGCGCGAGCTGTGCCCGTGCGTGTTTTCCGGGGCGCCTGGCGGCTTGCTTGGCCGTCAGGTCTGCGCCCCTCGACAGGCCAATGAATTTCCCAGGACCGGAGCTGAGCCTCCTCGTTTATGCCTGTTGCCTCTCGCGGACCTGCGCGGTGCGCCCCTATGCGCCCCGCAGCAGCCAGCACCGGCGGACCCTGTGAACGGCAGTATTGCGCAGTTTGTGAAGCTCACCATTACAGAGTGGGGCATGGGAAACGTCGGGGGAATGGCCGCAGCAGCAGTGTGTTGAGCTCAGGTTTCTTTCCCTCATTTGCCCTCCCCTGTATACACCGTACTCCTTCAGTGGCTGCTACATGGGTGAGCCTGCGTGGGAGGCATTGCATGAAGTCTGCGACTCATCTGGATCACACTTGCGGGCCACTGCTGGCAGCCGCTTTCAGACACGACAGGCGGGTCGCTTATGCAGCTTTTGCTGGGATGGGATCCGCTCATGAATCTATGCTGTAAGGTCAGCTCGTGTGATTTTACGCGAGCACATCTCCTCTTCGGGACATGCCATGTATCTGGCAACTCCCGCATCAGCCACCTGCACATTGAGCCATATGCCAATCACCTGCCTTGCCAGGTTCGAACGTTGACACAGTCTATGTTAGCATGATGCTTGACGGCGTTCAGCATGAGCATGTATGCGGTGCGACAGCAGCCCCGCACGGCAAAAGGAGATGCACAAGCGCAGAACACTGCAAAATAACAAATGTGACGTAGGAAAGGTCCTGAATGTGATCAGGAGACTGGTGAGCTCATGATGCCTTTGCATGTATACGCGTGTATCATTGCCTGCAGCAAGGGAGGTAGCGCCACATGCACAATTGCCTACCTGGTGCCTCTGTCACAACGTTAGCATAGATGCCCCTGTGGCGCGCCTATGGACTGTACCACTAGTGAGCTGCTTGATGCCGACAGCTCATGAGCTATTGATTCAGGCATGACAAATTACCTGGGATGCAGACAAACATGGTTGAGGTGAGTGAGGCAGTGGCCGACGATGCTCCACCAACAAGACAGGTTGCACAGGTAAGCTGTGCTGCCCCGGCAGGACGCATGCCTTTGTGAATGAGACACCATACACAAGTTGGTTACACAGCTGACCATCAAAGCGACTCACTCCTGTTTCGCCCGCGAAGGAAGCCTGCAAGAGGCCGAGGCTCACCCGTCATTGCATACATTGTGGCGGCGGGTAGTGAAATCCATGTCCAATGGTGGCAAAGATGCAAGGCAAAGGTGAAATGACCAAAGCCAGGAGTCAAGGACGCAACTCGCATGAACCACACAGAACACGGTAGTCACCCGCGCGTGTCAAAACACGCAAAAGCCGTATTGATACACTGCCGAGCCAAAAAGCGGTCTCAAAACGCACATGCCTGACCACTGAAGGCATCCTTGTGCTGACATGGCATCTTATCAAAGCCAGACTGCCAACCATGAGCCCTGAGCCACATGCTCATGGCACCTTGTGAAGGCCCCTGGTTGAAGGCTGTGATTCATCAACGCCCTAAGCCCGTTCCGTGCGCTTCAATTCAGCCTGGCACACCTCGCATCCCGACAGCAGCGCGCTGCACGAGTACAGCACGCTGACTGCTGACATATAAGCGCTCCAGCGCCGTGACGTACATGGGCTGAAGACGTGAACACTCGGCCGAACGCTGCTGCCCCCTGCAACATGCGCCGGGTGCTGATGCACATGCCAAGTCCCGCGCGAGCCCCTGCTTAGCCCGGCACCTCCTGCACCGTATTCCCTTCAGGCTGGCCAGGTCACCCAGAGCGCTCTTGCGTCGGCGCTGGCAGGTGATGAAAGGAGCCACACCCCACAGCTGGGGCACAGTCATCTGCTGCCAGTGCAGAGGCTGGTACTTGGCCAAGGCGAGCGCGCCCGGGCCGGAGAGGCATGTGATGGCTCCCAGGCTCCCAGCGCCGCTCGCGGCAATCCATCACGCATGGCGCATGGTCCGCATGAAACACGTCCACTTGAGGGCAGTGTAACCGCATCATGGACCCCGCCGCGCTAACAGGCTCACGCTACGCGCTACCTGCGCGCATGGCGCGCGAGCCCCCAGACTGGACGCCCGCGCCAAAGTAGCCGGCGACCTCATACGCCACGGCGCTCCCGGCCGCCGTGGTTGGCAGCGCGGCGGCGGCGTCCGGCACCTCGCCGCCCAGCGAGAGCAGGCTGCGCCGGCGCGCCAGCGTCTCGCCCAGCACGCCCTGCGACCGCCGCGCTCTGTTTGCTTCCACACTGTATGGCGAGAATGTGTGGACCAGATTCAGACTGTATACACGGAGCACGCAGACGCGCCAACCACTCGCACATCACCACCGCGAGCCCAACACAGGCGTGTCACATTCAGGCTGCGGCCGCCCTCTTTGTGAGCTGGCTGGGGCGCGCGGCGCGCGGGCGCACCTTGAACGCGCTCGCGTCGTCCGGCTCCTGCAGCAGCGCCTGGCGGAAGTTGAGGTACGCCGGCTGCGGCACGCCGCCCTCGTCCAGCGTGCCCGCCGCCGTCATCCAGAACGTGATGGACATCAGCTCTGCGCGCGCGCGGCGCCGGCTGCGTGAGCAGACGTGTGCGTCAAAGCGTGGGGCCTGGCGGGCTCACATGGGGGCGTGGCGGCTCCTGCAACGCCGCCCGCAATGGGCGGCTGTCATGCAAACATGGCGCTCGTGGCTTGTGCAAGTGCGCATGACCTCAATCACGTTCCGGTCAGTGCACTCCCCGCAAGCCTGCACCCAGGCGTCGTTATCTATCCGAACCTAGCCACAGCCACATTTAAAGAGGTCAGCCGCAAGAGCGCCCACCAGTGGTCAGCTCGACGGTGTTGCCATAGCCTGGGCGGAAGAGCTGCCACATCATGCGGAACGACTTGCCGTCCTCGCCCTGCCAGCGGTGCTCCTGCTCGTTCTCGCCCTCCGGCATGATCAGCCGGCCGCCGTCCACCCACACTGGCGCAGCATGCGGCGCGCGCGTCAAGCACAAGCCTGCATGACCATAGCAGCATGGGGTGCTGCCTGGTTGAGGCATGCGGCGCATTTCAAGGCCCGCGCAGAGTCCACAATACCGTCACATCAAGCGCTGCAGCAGACCTGGTCGTAATTTCCAGCGCTTGGCGCCTGCCGGTGCCCAGCAGCGGCCCGGCCAAGACCTGCCATGTGATAGCAGCCCAGGCTGGCAGCGAGCCTGGCACCTGACTGGTGGCCCACTCAGGGGCAGAATTGGCCAGCATCCATGCATGCGGCAGATCACAAGGCTGGCCACCAGCATGGCTGGGGCGGGGCGGCGCACAGGCCAGCTCGCCGCCGTCGGAGACCTCGCACACCACGACGTGCCCGCGGTACTTGAACCCGATGCCGCCCATGTAGGTGCCGACATGGTCCCACATCTTGCCCGGCTTCAGCCGCGTCGTGACCTGCACGCAGGGCGCTCTCAGCGCCGCGCCAGCCTGGCCGCGCACGCCGAGCAGCTGCCGCGGCAGCTGATGCTCTGCTGTGCCGCGTGCAGCTCACATACGCAGCGCGTTGCCGCACCTGGTGCTCCGGTGCGGCAATGAGGTTGTAGAACTTGTCTGTCTCGCCCTGGAACTCGAACTTGACGCCATCAAAGCCGGTGAAGACGGGGTCCCCCACGCCTGCACGCCGCCGGCCAGTTCAGCCCAGCGCGCGCTACAGCGGGTCCGCCTCGCCAGCACGCCAGCGGCAGGCTTGCTGCTCACCGGAGGTGCCCAGCCGGTTGACGCCGCTCTGGGTGTCCACCAGGCTCACCACCTCCTTCCGCGCTGAGCCGCCCGCGTCTATGCCATAGGTGTTCGAGGGCGCAACGAGGTGCGGCGCAGTGCCGCTGCCGCTGTCCGCAGCGCTAGTAGCGGGCACCGCTGTGCTGCTGCTGCCACCGGGGTTGGATGACACGGTCGCGCCGGAGGTCGTTGGCGCGTTGTCCAAGTTTAGGCTGACAGTCCCGGCGTCCGAGCTGGAGCTGTCTGTGCCGTCGCTGCTGGACAGCACGGGCGCCGCGTTCGTGACGGGGACGCTGTTCGCGGCGGACCCGCTCGACGCGGCCAGGTACTGCGAAACAGAGGAGGCTGGCTGGTCGCCCGCTGGGCTGGCGGCTGCAGCGTCGGGCGAGCCTGTGTCGGCCGCCGCAGCGCCTGCGCCTGCCAGCACCAGGAGGGTGCCGAACAGCAAGCTCACAAGCTGTCTCATTGCTCTTCTGCCGCTCTCCATGCTCGCCTGCCCTTATCGTGGCACAGCACCATACCTGGAGCTGGTTACCAGTGTAGCTGGCCGGGCTTGCCGGCTTTACTCAGTTCTAGAGCTCTCTTTGCCTAGCCACGGATATCCAAAGGCGGTTGAATTTTTTCATGGGTATGCGTCACGATGCCTGTACAGGCCACAGCTGTCAAAGTCTGTTTTAAATCCCAAGCAATGAGTCGAGGCCGCGTTCATTCTCTGTCACACGTTCGTGTGCTTTTAGCAACGCCTTCTCAAGGCTGAATGTTGATCAGCTCGATGTCAAACAAGAGGGTCTTGTCAATCAGCCCCTGGTTTCGCAGCACAAAGTCCAGCGCGCGCTGGCCCTGGCGCCCCCGAGCATGCCGACGTCAGCACGGCAGCGCGTGGCTGCCAGCGTGGGAGCGCAGGCGCTGTTCGGGCAGACAGCAGACACGACCCGCACCGAGAACGTCAGCGGCCGGGGCCCCAGCGCGTTCATGTCGTTGTTCGGGTAGCCCAGCTCCACGGGCACAATGATGCGCCGGATGCCGCCCACCTGCACGCCAGGCGCCGCTGGCGCATGCTCACACACAGCTTAAAGCTCTCCGTGCAGTCACCCGGCGGGAGCGGCGCGCTGGGTGCAGACCTTCATGGTCTGCACGGCCTCCTCAAAGGCCGGGATGACCGCCCGCTCGCCCAGCCGAAACCTATAAAAGTCCTTGTTGTCGCCCACGAACGACCCGCCCTTGGCCTGCACGCGCGCGCCCCGCACGCCTTGCCCGGCCGTGGTATTACATTGTCCGCGGCGCGTGTGTGCTCGTGCAGCCCTGGCGCGCGTACGCGAGCACACGTGCGCGCACAGCAGGCAGCACTGTCGGCGACGGCCCAGCGCGCTCGGGCGGGGGGTGACGACGGCACTCGCGCTGCCCGGCCTGCTCAAAGGCCGGCCTCGCACCTTGTTGCGCGCTTCAAACGGGCGCCCATAGTACCTGCTCGCAGGAGGCCTGTCAGCCCCTGCTATAGCACGCGTTAGACGCAGCTCATTAGACGCATGCATCCAGGCGGGGCCCAGCGCGCCCGATGGTGTAGCCGTCCCAGTCGACGGTCACCGACGCGCCCGGCGCAGGCGAGGGCCCCGCGCCCGGCCGCAGGTCCTGGTACTGCAGGCCTGAGGGCGTGCGCACGTAGTCCGAGTACCTGCCAGCCCGCGGCCGGCGTGTGAGCGCTGAGGGCTTGCGCATGAGCCCTCAGACTTTGTGTATCACTGTGGCTGCGACGCTTGGATGCCACGCACAGCCTCAGGCCGGCCCGGCGCCACCAGGCTCGGCATGAGCAGGCTCCCAACCAGCACCGCATAGGCGGCCACACGCAGGCCTGGGGCGGCGCGGCCAGGCCCGACAGTGCGAGCGCCGCGCTCAGGCCGTGGTCGGCAGGGCAGCTCGCCTCTGCCGCTCCTTCCCGTAGTCCTTGCCTTTGAGTGCGGACATGGGCTCGTAGCCCTTGACCTCGGCGCCCGCGGGCGGCGCGTGCGCCAGCAGCGCCGCGCCCGCCGCCGCGGCGCCGAGCAGCGCTTGCCTGCGGAGCACGCTGCGAGGCCCGCACAGGCACAGCTAGCTCGCTGTCTTCCCTTGACGTAGATGCCCGCAACCGCACCGGCAAGCAGCTGCCTGGGCAGCCAGACGCTGCCTGAGCAGCCGCTGCACTGAGCTGCAGGCGTCACTTGCAGGAGCAGTGTGCAGTGCCCCGCTGATACATATAGACACGGTCAGCGCACCCTGCTGCGGAACAGCCGCTCTCAGCGCTCACGGCACGATGTGGCGGCACGCTCTCTGGCACAGAGAGCGCTCTCGGGCTGCAGGTCGCCCTGCGGAACACATATCCGTTTGAAAGGCTCGTGATAAGTGTGCAGCGTGTTAGGTGTGCGCTTTACGCAAGCTCTGGAGACCATCCCAGCTGCGCTCGTGAAGCATGCAGAGGGAAGAGGCTACACCTGCAGTGCGCACTGGACGAAGCCAACCTGCGCTGCAGCGACAGGTCACACACGTGTGCCGCCATTGCACAGAGGTTGGGATAGCGCCGATGCAGTCTGATCTCCCTCTGGACACCTGCAGGCACAAAAAAACCCGAGGCTTGCAGGGTCTGTACCGAGATCTGTTTCAAACAGGGCCTGTCGAGACAGCGCACAGCAGCCAGGCCAGTGGACAGAGCTAGAGCCGCGCGTCGCCTGACGCCATGGTAAGCGCTGTCGGCTGCGACGTCCGCCAGTGACCAGCGCATGCGCCTGAGGTCTGCCTGACGCTTGTGCGCGTGGCGTGCAGGACGACGGCGGGCAGTTGCCCGATGCACCCGCGCGCAGCGGCGCTGAAGCAGACTCGCGCGTGCACTCAGACGTTGATGATGAGGAGGAAGTGCGGCGGCCGGAGGGCAGCAATGATGAGGGCGAGGACCTGCTGGAGGGGATGGAGGGGTGCGCTCACGCTTGCCGCACCTCGCCCCGGCCCCCCCGCACGCGTATGGAACAAGATGTGGCGCACATCCAGCGCCGCTCGCTCACAGAGATACCAGACTGAACGCGCCGAGTATGATATGACCGAGAGCGGCCGAGCGGCGCGCGTGCCGCGGCGCCGTAACCGCGCTTGACGCGCATAGGGATTACCGGCCGATGCCGCGCCTGGACAACTACGACGCGGACGACGTCGACGACGGCGAGCTGCCGGAGGAGACGTTTGAGCAGCGCGAGGCCGCCCGCCTGCGCGCCGAGGCCGCGCTGGACCGCGAGGATGAGCGCATGGGGCGCGCCGGCGGCCGGCGGCGCCTGCCGGGCGCGCTGGAGGGTGCGCGCCCGCGCGCCCGAGAGCTCGCAGCCTTGCGCTGGCACGCCCGGCTCCGGACGGACCCTGACACGTTGCGTTGCAGCAGCTTCTAGGATACACAGCAGCGCCGCTCGGCTGCAACCCGCCTCTCGGACCGCTGGGCGCCGCGCGGGGCGTGCTGGCGGCCAGCAGTGCATGCCGAAGGGGTCTGCCAGCCCTGGAGCGGCGTCCTTCGAGCTGCCCTGTCCCGAGCTATGAGTGAGGGTGCCTGAGGGTGCTTGCTCTGCCCGCTCCTAAGTTGGGCATGGGGCTAAGCAGCGCGAACACACACCCTTGCAAAAGCAGTAGCAAGGATGGGCTCAGGCGAGCTCTGGCATGGCGTCCCCTGAAGGGGCACTGCTGGCGCTCAGAGGACCTGGACGAGGAGGACCGGCGGCCGACGCAGCGGCGGCGCATCGAGCAGGCGCAGGGCCACGGCTTTGACGACGACGAGCCCATGGTGCGCCGCAGCTGCGCTGGCTGTGGGTCTGACCCACAGTGATGCCCTGCCGCCATCACACTAAGCTATGCTGCTGCCGGGGTGTGTTGCTGCCAGCGCCCCGCCGCAGTCGCTGCATAGGTAGGATTGTGGCAGTAACCCCATTGTGGCGACCACTGCAGCCTATGCAGTTGCTGCATGCAGCTGGGTGCAGCCGTGGGCGGCGCTGGAGCTGGGCATGCAGGCCCACAGACAGCTGCGGCAGAGGGCGCAGGCGCCTGAGCATGGTCCTGTTGCTACAACCGGCGGCGGCACGGGAGCTGGGCGGGCGGCCATAGCAAGAGCTGTGACGGCGATGTCCAAGCCAAGTGGTTGGGTTGGCGTGGGGGCTGGACGCGCAGCCTGCGCCGGCAGGCCTGCAGGGCAGCCGGGCCGGCGCCGGGCCGGCGCTGCGGCTCAGGGCAGCGCAGCCGGAGGCAGCACTGGCCGGGCCCTGCAGCTGCAGCAGAGAGGGTAGGGTTGCCTGCACCCTCACCCTATGCCGTGACGGCGGTGGCGGCGCTGACTGGTTTGGACGGGGCGCAGCCGGAGGTGGCGCTGGAGCTGGACATGCAGCGCGGGCCGGCGCGCGAGTGGGTGGCGCAGGAGCCGGTGCAGCGCAAGATCAGCGCCGTCTTCCGCAAGTTCCTGCGCGACTTCCGCGACGCGGGCGGCGAGTATGTCTACCGCCAGCGCATGCGCGACATGGTCACCAGTGCGCGCCGCCCCGCGCCCCGCTCCGCCCTGCGCGCCGCCCTGCGCGCGCGCCGCCCAAGAGTCAGCGCCCGCCGCCAGCGCCCGCGCGGCGGGCGCGCCGGCGCGCGGCCGCCGATGCCCGGCGCTTGGCTGAGTGTCTCGGTGGCGCGCACCGCCATGCAAAATCTAGCGCGCGCGCGCACTGCGCAAGCTGTCTCCCACGACAATCTGTGCTCCCAGACACGGCACCCCAACCTGCAACCGGCACTCCGCGAGCCGTCCCGCGACGCACGGAGCAGAGCGGAGCGCCCCGGGCGGCCGCGCGCAGGCAACCAGCAGAGCCTGCACGTCAGCTACCTGCACCTCAGCCAGGCGTACCTGGACCTCGCGGTGCTCGTGCCGGACTGCCCGCAGGCGCTGCTACCGCTGTTCCACAAGACCGCGCGCGACGCCGTGCTGGCCGACTTCCCGGAGTACCGCGGCATCCACGAGGAGGTCTTCGTGCGCATCACCGAGCTGCCGGTCGAGGACTCCATCCGCGAGCTGCGGTGCGGCCGTGCGCGGAAAAAGCGCCGCGACGTTGCGCCCTCATGCGTCCGCGCTCTTGCATAGCACTGCCAGGCGGGGCTCCAGAGCTGCGGTGCGGTCGTGTGCTCAAAGGCACAGGCACTGTGACGCCGCGCCCTGACGTGGTTACGCCCTCGCATAGCACTGCCAGGCGGGGCTCGCGCTGCAGCGGCTGTGGTGGCCGGGCGCGCACAGAGGCAGGGCTGCCTGTCATCCCCGGGCTGCTGGGAGCGCCGGCTGCCGGCGCCACGCACTCCCGCTGCGCGCTCTGCTGCAAAGGAGGCGCGGCCCAGCGCGCGCCGCGCGCGCCGCGCGCAGGCAGGAGCACCTGAACAAGCTGGTGCGCGTGTCGGGCGTGGTCACGCGGCGCACGGGCGTGTTCCCGCAGCTGCAGCAGGTCAAGTACGACTGCAGCAAGTGCGGCTTCGTGCTGGGGCCCTACTTTCAGGCCGGCGAGCGCGAGGTCACGCCCAACACGTGCCCGTCCTGCCAGTCGCACGGGCCCTTCACGGTGCGCGCCTGAAAGCCTAGGGCTCCCTCTGTCTCCTCCGCCTTCAGGGTGCCCCAGCTACAGGGAGCCTCTGTGCTCGCGGCCCGCTCAGCTGGCCGCACAGGTCCTCGTCCGCGCATGCCCGGCTCGGCCGCTCGCCGCCACGCAGCCATGGCAGGCAAGCCGGTCCTCCCGCCGCCACGAGCAACCCGCCTGCGCCGCTACGGGCCGCGCCCTTCGCTCGCGCCGCCATGGGCAAGCGACAGCGCTGATAGAATAAGCGTGGGCCATGTACGCGGCAGGCCGAGCTGCACGGCGAGTCCAGTCTGACGTTGTGCAGCAGCGCGTGGTCTCTCTTATGATGGGTTAAGGTACCCAAACCCTTTGCCTAGGCCGCAGCATCCGCGGCCGCGCGCGCGCAGGTGAACGTGCAGGAGACCATCTACCGCAACTACCAGAAGCTGACGCTGCAGGAGAGCCCGGGCACTGTGCCGGCCGGGCGGCTGCCGCGGCACAAGGAGGTCGTGCTGCTGTTCGACCTGATCGACAAGGCGCGCCCGGGCGAGCACATCGACGTCACCGGTGCGCGCCCAGCGCCCAGAAACCTTGTGCAAGCCCTGCGCGCGCCGCGCCTGCGGCGTGCCTGCAGGCGCATGTCTGCCAGGATGGGGTGAGCCCATCCTGGCTCACCCCGCCAAATGCACCCCCCACCGGCTGCTGCCCACTGCGAGCACGGCCGACCATGCGCGGCGCGCGCGGCACATGACGCAAACGCGCCCCGGGGTACGGCCATAAGGCAGGGTCAGGGCGCGCGCAGGCGTGTACACAAACTCGTACGACGCGTTCCTGAACGTGCGCAACGGCTTCCCGGTGTTCAGCACCGCGCTGGAGGCCAACTACGTGCGCAAGCACGAGGACGCGTACGCGCCCTTCAAGCTGACCGACGAGGACAAGGCGGAGATCCACCGGCTGGCGCGCGACGCGCGCATCGGCGCGCCGGCCTCGGGCGCCGTGGGTCGCATTGCGTACTGTCCTGCGGGCGGCGTTTGTGCTTGCACTCCCAGGGGCCTGCCCCGGCAGGCTCCTCTGGTGCTATGGCAAGCTGTGCGTGAGAGTGCCTGTCTTATGAGCTGCCCCTGACCCCTTGACTTATGAGATGGAGTGATTGACAGTGTGCACACGCATGCTGTGACAAGCTTGGCGTCACCTTCAACAAGGGGTGCCTGGCCTGGCCTAGAGCCGCAGTGAGATGCATGCGAACCAACTCAAGGTATGACCAAGGCGAGGACGTCCGTCGCGGGGGGAGCATCGCACTGTCCTACTCCGGCATTACGCTCGCACCATTGGGGCACTAACCATGGCTTAACCAGCTGCCCGCCGTGCGCGGGCATGGTGCGTGAGCGTGTCGGGGCGCGCGGCGCGGCAGGCGCGCGCATCTGCAAGAGCATCGCGCCGTCCATCTACGGCCACCTGAACATCAAGACCGGCATTGCGCTCGCGCTGTTCGGCGGCCAGGAGAAGCACCCGTCCGGCTCGCACCGCCTGCGCGGCGACATTAACCTGCTGCTGCTGGGCGACCCCGGCACCGCCAAGAGCCAGTTCCTCAAGTACGTGGAGAAGGTCGCCGAGCGCGCCGTGTACACTACCGGTGCGGCGCGCGCGCCGCTGTGCGCGTCTAGGGTAGGGTAGATTAGGGTAAGGCATCGCCAAGAGCCAGTTCCTCAATTACGTGGAGAAGGTGGCCGAGCGCGCCGTGTAAACCACCGGTGCAGCGCGCGCGAGGGGTCATGTAAAACCTGCGCCGCTGTGCGCGGTGTAGGGTATGGTACGTTAGGATCTTGGCACAGGTGCGGCGCGCGCGCAGTGACGTGGCCCTGCGGCGCGTGCACCGCTGCGCGCGGTTGGGTTCAGTCTGGCCGGGGCGGCAGGCGGGGAGTACATGCAGCGCTCTACTCACCGCATCGCCAGCGTTCCAGCAGAGAGCGCGAGGGGATGCGCTGGGTGCCACGCGTGCCTTGCCTGCGGCAGCGCGCCTGCATGCGGGCGGCGCCTCCAGAGGCGAGCCAGAACGCCAGCGCGCGGGCGCCGGCCTGGCACAGCACGCAGGGTTAGGGCAGGGTGCACCTTGGTTGCGCCCGAGCGGGCGCCCGGCGCGCCGCGGCGCAGGCAAGGGCGCGAGCGCGGTCGGCCTGACGGCCGCGGTGCAGAAGGACCCGGTGACGCGCGAGTGGACGCTGGAGGGCGGCGCGCTCGTGCTGGCCGACCGCGGCATCTGCCTCATCGACGAGTTCGACAAGATGAACGACCAGGACCGCGTGTCCATCCACGAGGCGCGCGCCCCAAACCTGACCATAAGCCGCCGCCCTGCCCCTTCGCCTCGGGCCCGTGCCCCGCCGCTCCGCCCCTCCGCCTTGATATATAGGCTGCCCCTGGCTCGCGTGCAGCCGCCCAGAGCATGGACTGGGCTTGTCAGGGTGCCAGGGTGTGCAGCCGCCATGCGCAGCGCCCATGGAGGCGGCTCATGTGCACCTCACTCTGCATGCATCTGGTTCATGCATAACAGGGGCAATGGCTTGCGCCGCATGACCCGACGCACGCATGTGCCGCCCAGCCGGGCAGCATGCGGCAGCGAGCAAGCGAGCAGCAGGCGAGCAGCGGCGCCGGGCGCGGGCGCGCAGGCGATGGAGCAGCAGAGCATCTCCATCTCCAAGGCCGGCATCGTGACGTCGCTGCAGGCGCGCTGCAGCGTGATGGCGGCCGCCAACCCGGTCGGCGGGCGCTACGACTCCTCGCGCACCTTCGCCGAGAACGTGGAGCTCACCGACCCCATCCTGTCGCGGTGCGCCCGCACACCCCTTTGGCTGGGTAGGGTTGGGTAGGGTAGGTTTGCCAGAAACACCGACCCCATCCTGTCGCGGTGCGCCCGCGCGCCCGCCCGGCAGCGCGCTGACCGGGGTAGAGTACGGTAGGGTGCGTTCGCCGAGAACGTGGAGCTGACCGACCCCATCCTGTCGCGGTGCGCCCGCGTACCCTACTCCACGCCTTACCAGCTCCGTCTCCGGCCGGCGCCTGCTTTGGCTGCACTGGCGCCGCGGCCTGGCCGCGTCATGAAGGTGATGAACGTTGCATGGACGTGTTGCTGCACCGCTTTCGTCGACGGCAGGCGCCCCCAAGCGCTTAACAACCAGCGACGTGCGGTCTCGCCGATGCTGTTGCAGGCCTATCGGGATCACGCCCAAGGCTGCGTACTCTGGCCACGCTGACTTCAACCGCTGCGCGCGCATGCAGCAACGCCCCCCACAGGCAAGCCCCAGCAGCGCGGCCGATCGCCGCATGGCGCGGGCGCAGGTTCGACGTGCTGTGCGTGGTCAAGGACGTGGTCGACCCGGTCGCGGACGCGCGGCTGGCCGAGTTTGTCACGGCCTCGCACATGCGCGCGCACCCGGCGGTCGCCGAGCGCGCCGCGGAGCGCGCCGCCGCCGCTGAGGCCGCCGGGCGGGAGCCTGCGGCGCGCGCCCGCGCTCAGGGCTCGTCAGGGTATCAGCAGGGTGCATGCACCCCGTCACAGATGCGTCCTAAATCATCGAGGCCGCGCTCGCCTCCACGACAGTGTTGTTGGTGACGGCGTGGTCTGCTGCCAGGGCGTAGCCAGATACCCGGCCCAGCGCACCAGCGCAGCGCCGCACACGCGCGCTGTCCTGGCTGTGGGGCCTGCACCCCGCCCACGCCGGCGCCGCGCTCACTGGCAGACACTGCCGCGCACGGCCAGAGTTTTGTCATGTGCCGGGGCGCGCAGGCGGAGCCGCCGGCGCACGCGGACCCGGACATCCTGCCGCAGGAGACGCTGCGCAAGTACATCACCTACGCCAAGCACCACTGCCGGCCCAAGCTGCAGAACGCCGACTACGACAAGATCGCGGCGGCGCGCGCCCGAGCCCCCGGCGCCGCCGGCGCGCGCTCTGCCAGCTGTGGGCTCTCAGACGCCGGGGTCGCTTGCTTGGCATGGTATGCGCACCTTCATCTGAAGTCAGCATCGCCCCAAGAGGGCAGAACATACAAACCGCTGGTGCAAAAGGGCCCATCCGCTTGCGTACATGCTGCAAGGGCTTATGCCCTACCATTCATGCAAGCACTACACACCAAAGGAATTCTCGTCCTCACCGCAAGCAGGGCACCTGGCATAGGACCCGCCTGCGGCCAGCAGCTGCGGGCGGCCCTGGCGCCGCGCGCGCTGCTGAACTGCGCGCCTGAGCCGCTTGCGCGCCGCGCAGGTGTATGCGGAGCTGCGCAAGGAGAGCGCGGTGAGCCACGGCATGCCGATCGCGGTGCGCCACCTGGAGAGCATCATCCGCATGAGCGAGGCGCACGCGGCGATGCACCTGCGCCAGTACGTCAACGACGACGACGTGGACACGGCCATCCGGTGCGGCTCGCTTGCGGCGCGCGGCCCTGCCGACGGCGGCGCGCTGCGGGCGCTGCCGCGGACGCTCGCCGCTCCCTGCCACCTGGGCCTCGTGCTTTGACAACAGCGGCCCTGCCACACAGGTTCACAGCACCAGCACGCCGGCCATACATCGCTCGACCAGCTGCGGGCAGGCGGAGCGCGTCGGCCGGCCGGCTGGCCCTCATTGTGCACTGAGCAGAGCCAAGAGCATGGGTGGCAAGGTGCAGCGGCGGGCGCTGACGCGGCGTGCCGCGCGGCGCCAGGGTGATGCTGGAGAGCTTCATCAGCACGCAGAAGCTGAGCGTGCAGAAGATGCTGGGGCGCAAGTTCGGCCGCTTCATGGCCTTCAAGGCCGACTTCCTGGAGCTGCTCATGGCCGCGCTGCAGGGCCTGGTGCGCGAGCAGCTGCAGCTGGAGGCCATCCAGGGCGCGCCGGCCGGCGACGCGGTGGTCGTGCCGCTGCGGTGCGCGCGCGCGCCCGCCTGCAGGTCCCGCGCCCGCCGCCTGGACGCAATTTTGGTAATTGCGGCGGCCGCGCCGCCCCCGTGCGAGGGCGGCTGCGCGCGGATCATGGCTTGTGCTGACGGTACAGCTTTCTAGCAGCGTCATGGGGATGTGGCACAGCCGTAGGGCTAGGGTAGGGTGCCAGGGCAGGGTCCACAGCCAGGCTGAGCGGCGGCCGCACGCGGCGCAGGGCGCTGGAGGAGCGCGCGCGCGAGTACAACATCACCGACCTGGCGCCGCTGCTCGGCAGCCAGGCGTTCGCGCGCGCGGGCTTCCGGGTGGACCCCACGCGGCAAGCGGTCATGCTGCCGCGCTGACGCGCCCTGCTGACGCGCCGCCTGTGCATCCAGGAACGCTTCGGGTGTCTGCGTAACACAAGCAGCAGTGCAAAGAATATGTGCCAAAAGTTGATTTTCAAGCTGGCTACTCATGTCCTCAACAAACATGTCCTTT
>JAABUY010002925.1_pt1 | contig 19484 bp, 17 predicted proteins | sample 5560271 | NCBI WGS metagenome assembly JAABUY01 (sample SAMN10711886, study PRJNA513374) | rock metagenome | isolation source: Antarctica rocks | place: Antarctica: Victoria Land, University Valley
TGGCCGCGCGGGGCGAGCGCGCGTCGAGCGGCCGCCCGTCGAGCAGGACGCGGCCCTGCACGAGGTGCCGCGGGTGGACGCCGAAGATCGTCTCGAGCACCTCGGTGCGCCCCGCGCCCATCAGGCCGGCCAGCCCGACGATCTCGCCCGCGCGCAGGGCGAAGCTCACGTCGCGCAGCGGGCGCCGCCCCGTCGCGCTGTCCCCGCGCAGCCCCAGGCCCTCCACGCGCAGGAGATCCGCGCCCGCCGTGCTCGCGCCCTTGGGGAAGTACTCCTGCAGCGGGCGGCCCACCATCATGCGGATCAGGTCGGCGCGCGGCGCCTCGGCCAGCGGCCGCGTGTCGATGTGCGCGCCGTCGCGCATCACCGTCACCGAGTGGGCGATCTGGGGCAGCTCTTCCAGGCGGTGCGAGATGTAGAGGATGGCCACGCCGCGCGCGGCCAGCGCGCGGATCACGCCGAAGAGGCGCTCGACCTCGGCCTCGGCCAGGGCCGAGGTCGGCTCGTCCATGACCAGGATACGCGCGTCGAGCGAGAGGGCCTTGGCGACCTCGATGAGCTGCTGCTCGGCGATGCGGCAGAGGCGCACCGGGCGCGTCACGGGCAGGTGCAGGTCGAGCTCGGCCAGCAGGGCGGCCGCGGCGCGGTGCATGCGCGGCCGGTCGATGCCGCCCCAGCGGGTGTGCAGCTCGCGGCCCAGGAAGATGTTGTCGGAGATGGAGAGCTCCGGGATTAGGTTGAGCTCCTGGTGGATCATGGCGATGCCCAGGTTCTGGGCGTCGCGCGGGGACTTGATCGAGACCGGGCGCCCGTCGAGGCGGATCTCGCCGCCGTAGTCGGCGAACACGCCGTCGAGGATGTTCATCAGCGTGCTCTTGCCGGCGCCGTTCTCGCCCAGCAGGGCGCGCACCTCGCCGGCGCGCACGGAGAGCGACACGCCCTTGAGCGCGCGCACGCCCGGGAAGCTCTTGGCGATGTCGCGCATCTCGAGCAGGGGTGCACCCGTGACTGGCGCGCCATCCGCGCCCGCGGCAGCCCTGTCCACCCTATCCGTATCCGTGCGCATGGGGCCTACCCTTCGACTCTCACGACACGCGTCACCCACGGCCTGGCGCGGGAGGACCATCCCCTCGCGCCCATGGTAGCCTATCCGGCGGCGACAATTCAAGTGGGCCGCGCCCGGGCACGAGCACATGGCGCGCGACCGCCGCCCGCCTTACTGTATAATGTATACAAAATAGCGCGGCGGCGCAAGGGCGGGCGGCGACACGCCTCATGCCGCAGTGGTGTAGCATAGTCTTAGCGGCATCTCGGCGCCGGCCGATGCGCGAGTGTGGAGTGGTGGTGACCGTGGCGATGGCGATACAAGCGCCCCTCGCCGCGCCGGGCGAGGGCCTGGACGCGGCGCTCTACGACGAGATGTTCGACCTGCTCCTGGAGCGCGACCATGGCGCCGTGCCCACCGCGGTCGACCACGCCTATGAGAAAATCTGGAAAATCTTGATGGTCAATGGCGCGCGCGGTGAGCACCGCCTCTCCGACGCGGCGCTCGCCGCGCAGCTTGGCGTTAGCCGCACCCCCGTGCGACAGGCCCTGGACCGTCTGGCCGGGGACGGCCTCGTGCGCGTCGACCCGCGCCGGGGCTTCTGGACGCGCACGTTCACCGTCGAGGACATCCACGAGATCTACGATCTGCGCGGGGCGCTGGAGTCCCTGGCCCTGCGGCTGGCCGCGCCCGCGCTCGACCCCGCCGAGCTGCGCGCCGAGCTCGAGCTGCTCCATGAGGTCCGTGCCAGGTTGCCCGAGCAGCCGATCGCGCTCTTCTTGCGCCGCGACCTGCGCCTGCACAACCTGCTGATCCACGCCTCGGGCAACCGGCGGCTGATCCGCTTCCTGGCGACCCTGCGCAGCCAGCACGGCCTGTTCCAGGTGCGCGACAGTTCGTACCCGCGGCGCATCGCGACCGCGCTCGACGACCACGAGAAGATCTTGCACGCCCTCATCGCCGGCCGGGTCGACGAGGCGGCCGCTTCCCTGGAGGAGCACATCGCGCACTCCAAGACGGGCGTGCTGGCCGACCTCTTCGGCGTTGCGGAGGTGCAGGCGCCCGCCACCGCGGCGGGCTGAGGGGGAATACCCTCACCCCGGGCCCCTCTCCCGACCATGGGAGAGGGGCCCGGGGTGAGGGCGCCATGGCACACGAGAGGATGGGAGACGAGAGATGCCGACTACTATCACCGGACTCGTCGCGCGCGACATCCGCTTCCCGACCTCGCGCGCGCTCGACGGCTCCGACGCCATGAACCCCGACCCCGACTACTCGGCCGCCTACGTGGTGCTGCGCACCGACCACCCCGCGGGCCTGGAGGGCCACGGCCTCGCCTTCACCATCGGGCGTGGCACCGAGGTCGTCGTCGCCGCCATCCGCGCGCTGGCCCCGCTCGTGGTCGGGCGCACCCTCGAGGGCTTCACGGACGACATGGGCCGCTTCTGGCGGCGCATCACCGGTGACAGCCAGCTACGCTGGATCGGGCCCGAGAAGGGTGCCATCCACCTCGCCACCGCCGCCATCGTCAACGCCGTGTGGGACCTCTGGGCCAAGGTCGCGGGCAAGCCGCTCTGGAAGCTCCTGGCCGACTTGACGCCCGAGGAGCTCGTCGCCTGCGTCGACTTCCGCTACATCACCGACGCCCTGACCCCCGCCGAAGCCCTGGATATCCTGCGCCGCCACGCGCCCACAAAAGGGGAGCGCGAGGCGGAGATGCGCCGCGACGGCTACCCGGCCTACACGACCTCGGCCGGCTGGCTCGGCTACACCGATGAGAAGATGCGCGCGCTGATCCAGGAGGCCGTGGCCGAGGGCTGGACACACTTCAAGCTCAAGGTGGGCGCCGACCCGGCCGACGACGCGCGCCGCGCGCGCCTGATGCGCGAGGAGATCGGCCCCGGCCGCAAGTTGATGATGGACGCCAACCAGGTCTGGGACATCGGCGAGGCCATCGACGCCATGCGCCCGTTGTCACAGTTCGACCCGTGGTGGATCGAGGAGCCGACCAGCCCGGACGACGTGCTGGGCCACAGGGCGATCGCGCGCGCCGTGGCCCCGGTGCGCGTGGCCACGGGCGAGCACGTGCAGAACCGCATCGTCTTCAAGCAGCTGTTGCAGGCGGGCGCGATCGGGTTCTGCCAGGTCGACGCCTGCCGCCTCGGTGGGGTCAACGAGGTGCTGGCCGTGCTGCTGCTGGCGGCCAAGTTCGGCGTGCCGGTGTGCCCGCACGCGGGGGGCGTCGGGCTGTGCGAGTACGTGCAGCACCTCTCCATCTTCGACTACATCGTCGTCAGCGCCTCGTTGGAGGACCGCATCGTGGAGTACGTCGACCACCTGCACGAGCACTTCGTGCATCCCGTGGTGATCCGCGACGGCCGCTACCTGCCCCCCGCGGCCCCCGGCTACAGCATCGAGATGAAGGCGGAAAGCCTCGACCGCTACGAGTTCCCCGGCGGCACGGCGTGGCAGTGACGAACCGCTTACGACAAGGAGCCCGGGACGAAACCAGGGCTATAGCCCTTGGTGCGACGATGGTGCTACAGGGTTCGATGGTACCCCACCCGTGGACCAGTAAAAGCTTCCCTCGCCGGCATGTGGGGGCAGCCAGCCGCGGATGTATAGCGACTCACTGCCCAGCAAGCCGAGCAGGACGGCGCCGCCCGCTTCGGGATGCCACTCCAGGCGGACCTTTTCGAACCACTGCATCGCGTAGACCCGCCCGCTGCCGTCGCTGTTCGGAGCGTACTTGATGTCCGAGATCGGCGCGCCGAAGAGGTCCACGCCGTCGTGCTCCTCCCAGTAGCGGAGGAACTCGCCCCGGACCGCGTGCCCGGTCTGCAGGAAGTAGCGCCGCGGCGACGGCGCGGGCGCCACGCGCCCATATGGACCCAGATCGCCCGAGGACTCGGACGGATAGAGCGCCGCGCCCAGGTGCGCCACCACCACGCGGCCCCGGCGCACCTGCAGCCGCAGGCGCTCGAAGTCCTGCGTCGGCGCATCCCCTTCCATGTACGCCTCGGTGACCGGATAGCCGACGATGGGCAGGCCCAGCCGGCGGTACGCCGCGACGAAGGGTGGGGCGACGGCGTGGCGCGTCTGGGGCACGTAGAGGGCGCCGGGGGCGTGGGCCGGCGCGACCGTGGTGGGGAGGACACCTATCGGGAGCTGCCGCCAGGTGCGGCCGGCGTCGCTGCTGCGGTACAACGTCCCAGCGACACCGTTCTGCGCGCCGCGCGTAAGCAGGTAGACCGGGTCCTCGGCCGGCCGGCCGGCCTCGACGTCGATGACGCTACCCATGGGCACGGGGAGATGGTTGCCGAGTCCAGGCGCGCCCCGGCCGGGCCGGCGCCGTGGAAGCGGAAGACGCCGCGGGCCGTGAAGGCGTATGACGCGCCGACGCCGAAGACGTTGTCGACGACGAAGAGTGGGCACTGCCCGCGCGAATCGCCCGGGCAGGTGGCGGTACGCCAGGCGCGCCTCCCATCGGTGGAGAGGAAGCGCCGGTCCGCCGGCACGTTCGGGTCGGCCGTGCGGCCCACGAGCGCGGTCCCCTCGTGGAGATCGGCGCCGACGGTGAAGGTGCGCAAGGGCGGTGACGCCGTGGGCGTCATGACCATCGACCAATGGATGCCGGCGTCCTCACTGCGTAGCACGGAGGTCGGCGTGCGGCGGAAGAGGTCCACGAAGGTCTCATAAACCGTATCCACGTGGGCGGGGTCGGCCACCACGCCCCCGGGGTAGCCAAGCCCGCTGATATCCCGGGGCAGGTTGCCGCTACCTTGGGGCGAGTCGCCGCCGTCCTGCCACGACCACGGGTGGTCGGCCGTATCGGTGTGGACGACGCCGCCGTTGCCCTCGCACTGGAAGAGGGCGTAGAACCGGCGCGGGGAGACGGGGCTCATGGTCAGGCTCGTGATGCCCCCGCCGTGGTCGCACATCCTCCAGCTGCCCTGCCAGCTGGGGTGGTAAGCCCAAACCGCCGAAATTTTTGTCACTCATGTACGGCGTCGGGTGCAAGGGAGCGGACAAGGGCGTTCTATTCATGCCGGGGCGCAGTGCGGTGTCCTTCACTGAGAATGGGCCGCGGACGTCCCCCGTCCGTGTGTCGAGACTGGACGGGTGGCAGCGGTGTCCGTGATGAGACGGGCCGGGCGTGGTCGGGACGCGAGGCTACGCGCGGTGCGGGTGCGCGGCGGGGTCCGCGGTGACTGAGCGGAGGGCACGCAGCGTGTCGTGGACGAGTGCGGACAGGGGTTGCGCGCCGTCTTGGTCGAGCCACCGGCTGATGGTGACGCTGAAGACGGTCACGGCGAGCTGGGCGGCGAGGATCGCGGTCAGCTCGTCGAGGCCGCGATCCCGGAACCCCTGGTTGATGGCGTCCGACAGGGCGGAGAGTTTCCGCAGCTCGCGCTCGCGCAGGCCCTCGTCCGCCTGAATGACGGCGCGGCGTGCCCTCAAGTACGCGCGCTGGCCTTCGAGCCGGGTCGCCGCGACCGTCTCGAGCGCGTGGGCGATCACCCTCATCGGGCTCAGCGACGCCGGGGCCTCGGCCGCGAGTCGCGCGACCAGCGCGGGGAGTTCGTCGTCGCGCGCGAAGAGCACCGCGCGCTTGTCGGCGAAGTGACGGAAGAACGTGCGCGTCGTGAGGCCGGCGCGCGCCGTGATCTGGGGGACGGTCGTCTCCGCGAAGCCCTGGTCGATGAACAGCTCGACGGCGGCGCGCTCCAACGGTTTCGTTGGGGCGTGCTGAGGTGAGGTATGCTGTGGCGTGATGATAGCTACAGGAGGGGAGCGGCATGCGCTGTCAAAGGTGCGAGGGGAACGAGTTTACGAAGGCTGGGCGGGACCGATCCGGGCGACAACTCTACCACTGCAGCGCCTGCATGCACCGCCAGACGATGCGCTCGGCCTCGGCGTTCTGCGGCTACCGCTTCCCTGACGATATCATCGCCCTGGCTGTCCGCTGGTATTTACGCTTCCGCTTGCCCTACGCTGACGTGTCCGAACTCTTGGCCGAGCGTGGGGTCCAGGTCGATCCGTCGACCGTCTTCGACTGGGTGCAGCAGTTCACCCCGCTCTATAAGGACGCGGCGCGGCCTCACCGTCGGCGCGTCGGCCGACGCTGGTCGATCGACGAGACGTACATCCGTATCGCCGGACGGTGGTGCTACGCCTTCCGTGCCATCGACGAGGAGGGCCAGGTCGTCGACGTCTACGTCAGCCCCACGCGCGACACGGGCGCAGCCACAACGTTCCTTGAGCGCGCCGTGGAGAGTAGCGAGGTGACCCCCTATCGCGCGACGACCGACAAAGCGCCGATCTACCCGCCCGCGTTCGCCGCCGTGCGACCGGAGGTTGAGCACATCACGGGCAAAGCGGAGCAACAGCGCATCGAGCGTGATCACCAACATCTCAAAGGCCGGACGCGGTGCATGCGGGGCTTCCAAACGCTCCCCTGCGCGCAGGTCGTCTGTGAGGGCCACGGGTTCATGCGGAACCTGCGCGATGGGTTTTACGACCTTGCTGTTCCCATCGGCGACCCCCGCATTCCCCACACGCCGCGTCTCGTCCGCGCCTGGGACGAACTGCCACTCGCTCTTGCTGCAGCATAGCTGTCCCTTCAAGGCGGTACACAAGCGCGTCCCTCGACCGGTACCACCTTCCTCACCTCAGCACACCCCAACGACACCCCTCGAAGTACGGCCACATCTCCCCGACGGGCGCCGGCTCGTGTTCACGGTCGCCGGCGCAGCCCGTCCCGTTCTAGATGTCCCACAACGGAGCGTTGCGTGACTCCCTGACTGTATTGCATGTGATACAGTAGTGCTCGGGGATACTATCCGGCATGCCGGATAGTAACGAGTCGACGAACAGCCACGCGGCCCCCCGTGCTGCACAAGGGATTGCAGCCCTTGTAGCAGTTGGCTAACGTAAAGGGCGCCTACGAAAGTGGGCGCTCTGCCTTTTGTGCACGCATTTTACCATCGGGCTGCGGCAGACACACGGGCACGCCGTAAAGGTACGGCTTTTAGGACGCGCGTGCCAAGGATTTTGTGGATAATCCTTTCGGACAACGTTGCTTCTCTGGCTACTCCGTGCCGTGCGCGTCCATGGTCTCTTGATACTCGCGCAGCCACGCCATGACCTCGCCAAAGCGCCGCAGCGGGATATTGTGATAGCTTGAGACGCGGAAGCGGCGGTACAGCTCCCCGAACACCGCCTGGTAGGGGTTGCGGCCCTTTGTGCCTGACCCCTTCTCGCGCTCAGCCATCTCGGTGGCAATGGCCTTGACGAGCGTGCTGATCTCGGCGGCTTGAGCATCGCTGATGACCTGCCCCGGCGCCACCATCCCCTCGACGGCGTTCATGCGGTGGAGGAGATTGCCGACGACGGCCGCGGCCTGGTCGAGCCGACCCATGACCTCCTCGCGTTGCTCGACGATCTCGCCCTGCAGCGCCGTGAAGCGTGTGTCGACGTGCTGCTCGAAGGAGGCTTGCTGGCGGGCCATCGTGGCGATCGCCTCGGCCATCTGCGCGATGTGGATGAGGGCTGTGACATCGGGGGTCGCCGGCGTCATGGCCTGCGACGTCCCCAGGGCGGTCTCGATGCCGGTCTCACGGGCGAAAGCGTCGTAGACGGTTTTGCGGACCCAGCGCTTATACGCGATGAGCCGATCGCGCAGATCGGCGCGGACGCGACTCGGTTCAATCCCCGCGAGCCACATCGGGATCGCCTCGACATCCATGCAGATCAGGTTCTGGGGACCACCGCGCGTCTTCAGGCGCAGCGTGCGCGTACTCTCGGCCAGGACCTCGTCGGCCATGATCTTCTGCCGTTGGCTCGGCCAGTTGACGCCCAGCGCCGTGCAGAGCGGCTTGACAGGCAGGTAGATCTGGGACGTCTCCAGGCGGGCGGCCAGCACCTCGTCCTGATCCGGCCCCGCCGCAGTCAACGTGACCAGCTTCTGTTCGACCGGCTCGAGCACCGTCTCTGGTGTCGGCATCCTACGCCACCCCTTACGACAAAGGTATGGCGTTGATCGCCACACCTTTGAGATCCCTCTCACGCCCTATCTTCAGGGGGTATTATCGCATAGGCCAGCGGCGCCGTGCCGAGGGTTTTACTCCCCTTCCTCAGGCCGTGCTTTCCGGCGACCGCCCTCCTCGTCGGCCATCCGCACGATACGCGGATCAAACCGCCCAAGCACGGCCATAAGGTCGGACTGCGCGGCCCTGACCTCCTCGATGTTCTTATAGGCTTGCGGCGCCTCGTCGATCCCGCCACCCAGGAGTGTGATCTTGCGCTCGGCGAGATAGCGGTCACGATCCGCCTTGGCGATGGACAGGATAGCCTGCTTGCGCCCGAGCCGACGCCCCGCCCCATGCGACGCCGAGTGCAGCGCCTCAGCAACACCCAGGCCGCGCGTCAGGAAACCAGGATCGGCCATGGTCCCAGGAATGAAGCCGAGCACCCCCTTGTGCGCCGGCGTTGCTCCTTTGCGATGCACGATGGCCATGACGCCCGTCCCCTCAGGCGTTGTGACCATCTCGCGGGACGCCACGTTGTGCGGGTTGCCAATAAAGGCTAGCGGCGTCAGTCCAGGCAGGCGACCGACGCGGGCATGGATCGTCTCGTGGTTGGCGCGGGCGAAGCGCAGCGCCAGGTTCATGGCCGCCCAGTACTCTTGGCCGTCCGCCTCGTCGAGCGAGAGCGCCGCCACCTTCTTGGCCTCTCCGACGTCCTTATGCAACTCCTCGGCCCGCTTGCCGTACAGGTCGGCAATCTTGAAGCCGACGCCGCGTGAGCCTGAGTGTGAGGCCAAGACGACGTAGTGACCGGGCAGTACACCCTCGGTCTCGTCCAGCAGCTCAAACGCCCCCAGACTACAAAAGTGGTTGCCGCTTCCGCTCTGCCCCAACTGCTCGACACCCTTGCTCTGCAAGCTGCGCGTGAGCGCTGTATCTCCCCAGGCTGGATCGTCAAGGACAGCATGGGTTGGCCGGCGGCGCGGATCGGTCTGCGCGCCGACGCCGAAGACGGTCCCCTCACGGATGGCACGGCGTAGCGTATCAGTATGCCGCGGGTCATCCAGGATGTCCGGCGACGCATCAAAGATCGTGAGATAGACGGAGCAACCGATGTCAGGACCGACCGCGCCAGGGCTGATCGCGTTATCGAGCGCGAACGCCCCACCGACGGGCAGGCCGTAGCCGATATGCGCGTCGGGCATCAGCGCACCGGCGACCGTCGAGGGCAAGCGCATGGCGAGGTCCATCTGCGCCACGGCACCGTCGTCGATCCCCTCACGGCCCCAGATGCGGTAGGGGATTGGGTCGGAGCGCAGCGCGAACGAGGAGCGAGCGGCTGCCTTCTTGTCGCGCTCCATCGCGGCCAATACGGCGGACGCCAGGCCGCCGAGATCGGGGTCAGCCTCGTGGGAGAGCGGCTGCAAGCGGACGGCATCGAGCGCGTCGAGAACGGCTTCAGTCTCCCACCCCTTCTGCAGGAGGCGCCCGCCCGTCTTCTTTGCCTGACCTAAGAGCGGGCCAGGGGTCCAGCCCCGTGCCTGGAGTGCCGCACCGCTCACCATGTCGGCCATATCCGCGTCCTTTCTCGTTCCCTTGTCTGTTTAGCATACGACGGCGCGTCGCGCGAGAGAAGAGTGAGAAACTGGTAGGATGCCAACAGATTACCCGCACGGCGCCACGGACGGGCGACTGCATCTCCAGGCCTAGGATGAAACATGAACGATCTGACCAATCCGAAGATCCCTGATTACATTGGTCCCTACTATGTCTATCTGCTCGTCGACCCCGCATCAAACGAGGTCTTCTACGTTGGCAAGGGGACAGGCTGGCGCTTTGCTTCCCATCTGACCGACAAGAGAGGGTACAGCGATATCACATCCGACGCCGACACCGATGACACGGAAACTCGTCGGAAAAAGATAGCGCGGATCAAGGCGATACGACGGCGTGGTCAAGAGCCAGAGGTGCAGTTTGCACGGATCAAGATCACGGAAGCTGAAGCGTTCAGCATCGAGGCAGCTTTGATCGATACGCTCAAACACTTCGGTCCTTGGGCTGGAGGAGGACTCACCAACGAAATAGGCGGCCAGGGTACGAAGAACGGGCTGGTCAGTCTGGATGATGTCAGTCAGCTGCTGCTGACTCCTATCCTAGACACGCCCATCCCCGCTATTCTCTTCAAACTTCGTGAGTGGCAGACTGAGGAAGAGCCTGAGCTGCCCCGGCATGGCTATGGCTATTGGAAGGGAATGAGCGATCAGGATTTGTACGACAGCACGCGTGCCTGGTGGAGCATTGCGTCTTATCGGAGACCAAAATATGACTATGCAGTAGCCATTTTCCAGGGGATCACGCGCGCGGTGTATAGGATTGACCAAAGCAGCTGGCGCAGCTATAAACTCGACACAAAAAAGGTGGCTTTTGCGGCCACGCGGCTGAGCGAGGGGGACGTGTTTGCCGCGTTCATGAGTGACGATGATAAGGGTAGACGCATTCCACTAAAAAGACCTAGAGGAGACACCCTCTTTGGTCCCCAAACCTCTCGTGCCTACTGGCCTGAGTGAAAGTAGCCGTTTCAGAACGACGATTCTGCAAAATCACGCTTTGTCGCACGTCGCGCAACGTATATCTTCCCGAAACAGCGCCGCTTCCTCGTGCGTTGTGAGCGGGTCTGTCATGGTCACAGAGGCAGCCCCGTGTCTTTTCCATGCCCCTGCTATGCAGGCCCAGAAACGGTAGCCCCCGGACAGAGCGCAGGGACAGCACGTTCATCGTAGCCGTCCTCGTATCCGTACCAGACGCGTGCGGCGTGTGGGTCTTCTGCGTGTTGAGCATGTATCCGCACTGGCTGATCGTCACTCAAGGTTGGCATCTCCGAACTGTTCCGTCAGAGCGATGATGTGATCGGCAACGGCATGCATGTCCGGGTCAACCGGCTGTCCCTCAAACATGCATGCGCGACACAGTGGGTCTTTGAGACGCAGGTCGTAGATGGCCGACGTGCGCTCAACGGTCCACCGACCCGTCACATAGCTCCGCTCCGGCTTCTCAAAGGTCGTGCCACAGCGTGAGCAGGTCCAGGCTTGGTCGATCTGTATCTAGAGCGGTTCAAGAGTTGCAAAAAGGGCGACTGGGCGGCTGGTAAGTATGTCGTACACCTGGCAGATCGTCTTAGCCGCACCCTCTGGTACATGAGCGGACGAGCAGAACAGCGGTCCCTCCTCATCACCGTCATTGAGTTGGAACGTCGCCGCGAACGGCATATTGTGCTCTGTGGCAATGGTAATGATCTGCGTCATGAGCGGCGCGATCTGCTGATCATAGATCGGTTCGAGATCCTGGTCCATCTCCCTGTCCTTGCTTTCTCTTTATCACTCTCGCTCGTTCATCGCGACCATAGGGCGAGCATATCAAAGATGCTCCCCTCAGATTCCACGGGATCGCGCCCTAGCAGATCACCAGGGTCTCGCGCTTTTGGCCGTCCTTGCTCATCTGACATGAGACAGCATCGGCGCATCGAGCAGGGGCTGATTGCCCGTATTGCCCGCGATGGCGGTGGCGAGGCCGTCCGGCAGCGCGAAACGCGCGTCTCATTTTAGATGCGCAAGGAGATCGCAATGCGCGAGACCCTGCTCGCGCGCGACCCGCTCGCGGATCGCCGGCAAGTCGGCCAGCAGGTCGTCGGCGCTGAGGCCCGCGGTCGCCACCGCCGCGGCGGATCGATCTAGCGCGGCGAGCAGGTCGGCCAGCGCGGGGTCGGCGCGGAAGATCCGCTCCAACTCGTCCAGGGTTGCCATCGTGCCGCCTCTCCTCTCGCGTCGCTATTCGTGATAGTGCGGTAACGTGCGTTTCCGTAAAAGTTAGCCGGTCGTCGCCTGCGCGGAATACGTGCCCTGACGTGTTACCCCTAGTTACCGTCACTCCGATGCATCGCGCAAGGCATCCTCGGAGGCGCGCACGTACCGCGCGACGACGGCCGCATCGTAGAAGCGGATCGACCAGTCGACCTGGCGCAGGATCATGTGCGCGAGGTACATCGCCAGGGTACCCGGCGATGCCTGGCTCAGCGCCCGCTGCCACAACACCTCGCGCACGCGCCGCGCGTCGGGCGCCGCGTAGGCGTAGTAGAGCAGGGTCACCAGATCGAAGGCGCGGTCGCCGACGCACGCACCTTCCCAATCGACCACCCCGCTCACGCGGTCGTCCTCGACGAGGATGTTGGCGCCCTGGAAGTCCCAATGCACCACGTCGCCCCGCGCACAGGACTCGTCGCGATGCCGCGCGGCAATCGCTTGCACCCGGTCCAGCAGCGCCGCCGTGTCGCGCGAGTAGCCCCGCAGAGACGAGAGTACGCAATAGCCGTCCCCGCCCTCGAGCACCGTTTCCACCACCGGCGCCGGCCAATCCCAGCGTGCGCGTGACGGGGCGGCAGCGGCTATGGGCACGCCACGCTCGCGCTGCAGGTCGTTGAGCGCGAGCAGGCGAGGCAGGACCTCGGCCGTGGCGTCGCCCAGCGGCGCGCCGGGGAGCGCCTCCTGGATCGCGTACGCCGCCCCGTCGATCGCGCCAGAGAGGACATAGCGGGGGACGGGATATCCCGTCGCGCGCAGCGCGTCGGTCGCCGCCACAGCCATGCGTACGCCGTCAAGGTAGCCGGCGTAGGCGGGCCGCTTGAGTACATAGCCGCGCCCGGTCGCGTCCTCAAGCGCGAAAGCACCCTGCTCGCCGCGCTGGTAGCGCCGCACCAACCGGAACGTCGTCCCGTGTCGTCGGTTAATTTCATTGAGTACATGCACAAGTGGGAGCATAGTCACAAGGCTCGCATCCTTACATGCCGATGTAATGCTTGGGCTCGCGCCTTCCATCGTACATCAGTCGCCCGGCGCGCCCGGTGCCCGTGGCCCGTGCGCGTCGTCGATCTCCGCGAGGCGTTCCCTGACGCGCTCGCCTGCGTCGAGCAGGTCGTCGACGAGGCGCTGTAGCTCACCATCGGTCACGTACTCGCCGGCGATCATGCGCAGGCCGTGGGCGTTGGCGGCGATCTCGTCGGCCTGGCCGCGTGCGTGGTCCAGCCAGGTGCGGTCATAGGTCGCCATGGGTTCCTCCTATAGGGTGTCTCTTGGCGCGGCCGCCGTCGCCCCGACCAACACGGGCGCGGCCACACCGGCGGGCTGCTGGCCCGCGGTGTCGCCGTCGCCGTCGTCCTCGCTCTCGTCGCCGGCGGTGCCCGCGGCCGTGTCGCGCAGCGTGCGCGCCGTCTGTTGGAGCGTGTCGAGGCTGCGCACGATCTCTTGCTGGCGCATCCCCCGCATCTCGGCGTCGAGTCCGACCGTGGCTGTCATGCCCTGGTCGTCGGCCAGCCGTGCCACCATGCTCCCGCGCCGGATCGTGCCCGGCTTGCCCTTCTTAGTGGCCGCGCTTACGCCCCTCGACGCGTGGGCTGCCTTCCTGATTGACGCGCGTTATCGCGGCCGGTTGTGAGCGAACCGCCGCCGTCTTTTCTCCGCGCCGCCGCGTGCGACTTGTGTGGGGGGTCATCCTACTACGGCTGGTTACGCGATGGAGGACTTCCGCAGGGGGATGTTCCCTCCTCATCGATGTGCTAAGAGCGGCACGCCCGACACTCACACGCCGCATTCCTCCAACGGACGACACGAGCGCGGGTGCCGCGTCGTGAACGCCGTCTTCGATCGGGACGGCGGCCATACCTTTACAGCGCCGCGCCCGTGTGCTACCGTACGGCTAGTCCAACGGGGAGGTGAAGACGCCTGATGGCTCGGCTCACTCGCTAACGCTCAGCAAGAGATCAGTATCTCCATAGGGAGAGTGGCCACGGCGCTGCCGGTTCGTGCATGGATATGTATGCCACGGCCGATAGCCGCCTGCCTCTCCCCTATCGGCCTGTGCTCTGCGCTGACGGAGTGAGCCACCGACGACCCGTGATGTGAGTTGTGAGGCGGGTCATCCCTCGCCTCTCCCGACCGCGCTGTGTCCTAAGGCCGCACGTCAGTCTTGACGTGCGGCCTTTTGTTGTCCGGCGTCCCCCGATTGATATCATAGGAGTGCCATCGTATGCGACTCATCACAGAGAGAGCGCCACGCCGGCGCCTCCCGTTCTTCGCCCTGATTGGGGCGGACGCCATCTCCCTGACGGGCAACGCCCTGACCCAGATCGCCGTCCCCTGGTTCGTGCTCACCACGACGGGCAGCGCCGCGCGCACCGGCCTCGTCGCGTTCTGCGGCTTGCTCCCCCTCATCCTAGCGGCGTTCCTCGGCGGCGCCGTCGTCGATCGCCTGGGCCGGCGACGGATGAGCGTCATCGCCGATGTGGCGAGCATGGTCTGTGTGGCGGCTATCCCCCTCTTGTACGCCCGCCATGCGCTGGCCTTCTGGCAGTTGCTCGCGCTCGTCTTCGTGCGGGGAATGCTCGATGCTCCCGGGACGACAGCCCGCGCGGCCCTCCTCCCGGAGCTGGCCGCCCGCGCGCGCCGGTCGTTCGTGCGGGCCAACACCATCCATGAGGTGATCGAGAGCGGCTCCCAACTCTTAGGGCCGGCGCTCGCCGGGGTCCTGGTGTCCGGGTTGGGCGCGAACAACGTGCTGTGGGTGGATGCGGCGACCTACGCCGCGTCCGCCGCCCTGATCGCGGCGGCGGTCCCACGGGCAACGTTGACTGCGGAAAGACCGGCGCACTCGTATCGCCACGACCTTGTGGAGGGATTGCGCTTTGTGTTCCGCGACCCACCGATCCGCGCGATCTTCGTCTCGGCCACGGTGCTCAACTTCCTCATCTCGCCCCTGCTGGCTGTGATCCTGCCGGTCTATATGAAAGAGACGTACAACAGCGCGGCGAGCTTGGGGCTTGTGATCGCGGCCTTCGGCGGCGGCTCGGTGCTCGGCGCCGTCGCCTACGGCGTCATCGGCGACAGATTCGCGCGCCGATCGACCTTCATCGCGGGCGTCGCCGGCATCGGGGCGGCCATCGCCACCCTTGCCGTGTTACCACCGGCGCCGGTGATGGCGGGGGCCATGCTGTTGGGCGGCATGATCAGCGGGCCGAACGGCCCGCTCGTCTCCACGGTCCTGCAAGAACGCACGCCCGAGGGCCTGCGTGGCCGCGTCTCCGGGACCACCACAGCCATCGGCTTCGCCGCCGCCCCGCTCGGCGTCGCCATGGCCGGCTATGTGGTAGACGCTATCGGCGTCCGGCCGACGCTGATCGGGAGCGCCATCCTCTTTCTTGGCGTCATCTGTGCCTTGGTATACGATCGCGGTTTGGGCGGGATGGATGATGCGCGCCACGGGCAGCGGTGATGACGATCCTGTGACGAGAGGGACGTGTAGCCTCACAAAGGCCGCCTGCCGTTTGACCAGTGTATGAAAGGCCTCTGGGGCTTGACATAGAAAGTCTGTGTGTCCGCATCACGCGCCATGAGTGCGTTGAGTCGGTGGGCCAGGCTGGTTATGTATGATAGAGGTGACTATGGAGGGACACCCATGCACCGACACGCTATCATCGCTAGCGCCGCGGCGTTTGCTTTACTCGGCCCGACCCTTGCCGCCACGCCCGCCGCCGCCACGCCTCACATAGGACGCCTCGCGACCGCACCCCCGTCACGAGTAACGGGGTGCGGCGTCGAGCGCTGGTCCGTCAAGACGGGCACGGATCCGGACGCGCGCCTCGTCGATCAGGCGCGGGTCACGCCCACGAACATTGGCACGCTACGCGCGTTGCCGGCCCCGGTCCAGCCGCCGCTCAACAGCCGCGTCAAGCCGGTGGAGACCACCGTCTGGTCGCTCGACGCGATCCTGCTCCGCTACAAGCAGGAGACCGACAGCGACTACCACCTCGTCCTCGCCGATACCGGCGGCCGGACGCTGATCGCCGAGATCCCGGTCTCGGAGTGCGTCGGGGCGTCGAGCCCGTTCCTGCCAGCCATGCGCGCCGTGCGCACCGCGTTCACGGCGCGGTTCCACCCGACGCCATCATTCCAACGTGTCAGTGTCACGGTCCACGTGAGCGGGGTCGGCTTCTTCGACGTCGACCATGGGCAGAGCGGTGTCGCCCCCAACGCCATCGAGCTGCACCCGGTCCTGAGCATCCGTTGGGGCAATGGGGCCGCGATACCGCCGGCAGGCGCGGGCGCGGGGACACCGGCCCCAACGATCAGCACGCCGGCTCCCACGATAGGGAAAGGGACGGATGGAACACTCGCGGTGCGCGTTCGGGTCAGCCCGAACCCGACGTCGTACGGGACGGCCACGACGGTGCAGGCCACGACCGCGCCGGGCGCCCGGTGTGGCGTCCGCGTGGTCTACGCCTCCGGCACGACCTCGACGAGCCACGCGCTGCAGACGACGCAGACGGCCGACGGACGCGGGGCGGTGGCGTGGACATGGCGGTTCGGGTCGCACACGGCGGGGCAGGGGGGCACCACGGTGACCTGCGCGCTGGGCAACCGACAGAGCACGGGGAGCGCACCATTCACGGTCGGGTGATGGTCGGGCCGGCGACCGGGAACCCGTGGGTTTATGGCACGGGCGCGCCCGGCCCTCCCGCGAGCCAGCGAGCGGCGCGGCACAGCGTCGGACCCGCGTAGTACCACCCCTGGGTGTTGTCTCCGAAGCGATAGCCACTGATCTCACCGTACAGCAGCCTGAGCCGCCAATGCACGGCGGCTGCCTCGTCGATGTGTCCGATCTGGTCCCGTTCGTCGCGCTCGACGAGCAGGCTTCGGATCAGGGCATGCGCCGCGTCCGTGGGCAGCAGGTTGTCAGGGTTGTCGTCCTCCCAGGCGAGTGCGTCCCCGAGGGCGCGCAGGGCTGTACCGTCGATGGCCATGGTGAGTGTCCTCTCTCTACGCGGTTGAGGGGCGCAAGGGGCGCGAGAGGGTGCCGGGGCGCGCGGGATGGCGCGGGGCTGGGCATAGTGTAACACGGACGGCGACGCCATTAAAGTGCACTGGCTGCGGTTGCCGATAAACACAGTGAGGCTGGTGGCGGTGTATGGGCTGTGCGCCGGCAATGGCCTCGACGATAGCCGGGTGGGGGGTATGGGCTGTACACTACCTTTGCACTTTTCGATTATTGTCAAGTAAAACGGCTTTTGTCGGCTAGATATTGTGGTCGTTGCGAGTGACGAACAACAACATGTGGTAGTCAAACTAAAAGTGCAAAGATAGAGGGCTGTACCCCGCGCTCGGCTTTTACATTTATCGAAGGGGGCGCGTCAGCGCAGGTGCGGCCATGACGGTCGGTCCCTGATAGCGGTGCGCGCGGGCGTGGAGGTTGCGCGCCAGGCTGAGGCGTCGGCGATAGGGCGCGGGGAAATGACCGGACGGCACATGCCTGGGGCGAGGGCAGAGAATGTCACGGCGGAGGACGTGGCGCCGGTGCTCGACAGGGAGGCGCGACGATCTCGCGGAACGCGACAGCAGGGACGTGCGGTGTGAGGCGTGGGCGGCTGGTCACAGGAAGACGCGAGCAGGCCTGTCCAGGCGTGGACTGAGCAGGGTAGGATCGCCGGACGCGACGAACAACACCGACCACGTACCGCGCAACGAAGGCGATGGGCACGGCAAGCACACTGGATTCGATGGACGCGCTGGACACAGCAGATACCACGGCTGGACAACAGGCGACAGCGCAGGCGGGCAGCGCAGGTGGACGGTCAGGGACGAGAGGGCGCAGCGGCACGCCTCGGCAAAACCCCGACGATGGATGGGCCGTGGCGACCAGGGTTGCGATCGCTTTCAGGAAGAGCGTGATGGATCGCATCACAGAAGCCGAGGATTGTTGAGCGCGTGCGTGATGCCGGATGGTCGCGAGAGCGGCAGGCGTGATAGACGGCGAGGCGAGAGAGCACAGGCGTGCGCTAGGGCGAGGGAGCACGTCGCACCGCAACGAACGCCCGGACTGATGCGCGGCACAGCGCCACAGTACGACGACGGCGGGACGAACGCTGGTTTCCTTCTTCTTCCCGCCCCCTGGACATACGGAGATACCCGAGTAAATAGGGAAGAAGAAGGAAACGTTGGGACCCCACACGCTGTCGCCGCAGGCGCTTTCACACAGGAAATCGGGGGCGACGTAACGTGTTGGCCGCATTTCTCATGTTGTCCCCATTTCTCACTCTGTGCGCTGTTGCCGTGACCGTTCGCGACACCTGGGCGACACCTGGGCGACACCTCGGCGACACCTGGGCGACACCTCGGCGACACCTGGGCGACACCTGGGCGACACCTCGGCGACACCTGGGCGACACCTCGGCGACACCTGGGCGACACCTGGGCGACACCTCGGCGACACCGCTCACGGCCGTTTTGGTCCCCTACACGCGGGGGCGGAACAGACCGGGGACGAGGTAGCAGCACCGCAGCGCGACCGGGCCGGGGCGATCGGGTAGGCGTCCCGGAGCCACATCTCCCCGAAGAGGTCCCACCGCTCCACCGTAACGAGGTGCGCCACCACGACGCGCACGGCCCGGCCGTCTATCTCCCCGCGCGCCACGTCCTTCGCCGTCTGCAGCAGGTTCACTGCCCGCTCTTCGCTTTGCGTCGTCACGATAGCCACCGTGAGCGGAGGCACGGCGACCTGCTCACCCCCGCGCACCTCCTCGACCCGCCGGCGCTCGATGCGCGCGCGCCGATGATAGCGGTGAAGCTTGGCCGCGATCGCGGCGTGCGTCTCCGTGCTCCGATCCACCTCCACGTACACGTCGATGGAGACACCCTCGACGGTGGCCAGCAGCCGCGCGTCCGGCCGCAGCACAGCGACATCCAAGCGCGCGTCATCGGCGCGGTCCTCCCGCGCCTCCCACGTCTCGTCGCCGCTTTCTTTGTCCTCTTCCCGGTCACGTAGCGGCACGACGCAGCCCCACTCCCACAGCCAGCGCAGCGCGCCCGCCCGGCGGGTGACCGCGGCGTGCGCGGCGACGAACACCTCCTGGATGGCCAGCGTGTGCGCCGCGTTGCCCAGCGCGAAGGCGAGCCCCGCCCGATCGCCCGTCGGACTGGCGTCCAGCTTCTTGTGGAGGATGCGGTAGGTCGCCGGCGGCAGACCGGCCCGCGCGGCCAGCAGGTGCGTCCCCCGCCGTGTCAGCGCGTAGGTCATCACCGGCCGCTCCCCCCCCCCGAAGGCCCCGGACCCCCATGCCCGCTCGTCGACGAAACGGGGCCGGCCGGCCCCGTCAGCGCCCCGGTAGTAGACCTGGACCAGGTCGAGCGCGCGCAGCCAGCCCAACTCGTCGCGCAGCGCCGAGGCGTTGCGCTCGGTGACGTCCCCGATCATCCGGGCGTCGAACAGGGGGTGCGAGCCGATGGTGGCGAGCACCCCGATGACGCCGCGCGGTAGGGCCAGGGCCAGCAGGCCCGTTGGCGTCGGCCTTTCCTCGACGAGACCCGTGCGCA
>JAABUY010002927.1_pt1 | contig 19475 bp, 18 predicted proteins | sample 5560271 | NCBI WGS metagenome assembly JAABUY01 (sample SAMN10711886, study PRJNA513374) | rock metagenome | isolation source: Antarctica rocks | place: Antarctica: Victoria Land, University Valley
GCAAACGAAGATCTTCAGCTATTTCAGTTCTCGCGTTCAGAATCATAAATTCAGTCGACTGACCTTTTGGGTGTACTATGTCCTGGATCAAGGGTTTTGGGGGAAATGGAGGAAGGGCAACCGGCCAGCTTAGGAGTGGGGTTGAGGTGATGATAACACAAAAGTGATATTGGCGTTTGGAATACGGGTTTCTCGTGTACTTTCGATTTACAGCATAAGATACCCCACGAGCGAGTTAGTCCGCAACACGTTATGGAAGTGTTTCTATGAACGTGTTGAAGCGGATTGAAAATGGAAATGAAATGACTGACGATGTATGTGATTTTATTATAGTGTGCCCTTGTTCGCGTTCTTGAGTCCACGTATCCTACTGATATCTACCGAAAAAAATGTCAAAGGCCAACTCCAGTTGCCCATGTACCCGGTGCCCACTGTATTATCGATATCTCCCCCATGGCAAGCTCGATACAGACCACCATCGGCCCGGGCTCCCTCGCCATTCTCACCCCCTCAAACCCCCCAAGCCATCCACTCCTTCCCACCTCTTCTACTTGCCTACCCCCGAATCACTCTCCTAATATCCCTAACACGAACATCAGAAGCCTGCAAGCTTCGTCACGCTGATGGTCTAGCTGTGGTGGGTGGCTCAGTATGTCATTGTGGAGGTGGGCGCTGCGCCTCCTCTTTGGGAGTGAATTTGAGATTTGCTATAAGGGGGAGCAGGGAAGCTAGAGGAGGTGGAGCGAGGAGTGAATGAGGGCGTGGCTGTGGTGAGGATGTTGGAATACTGGAAGCTCTTTGTTACCGTGGAGGGTTGTGGCTCGGTACGTCAGTGGGTGGGTACTGCGCCTCTCTTTGAGGGTGTGAGTTTGGTTCTTGATATACGGGGGGGCAGGGAGGTCGAGGAGAGGGAGAGAAAAAGTGAATGTCGATGTGGCTGTGGCTGTGCGGTAGGGGTGGGTAGGGGGGCTGTGGAGGGTGTGTAGTATATGTAGTATATAAAGGGAAGAGCTTTCCTGAGGATATTCTGTTCTCCTTCCTTCAACCTCTCCTCTACTCTTGAAAAGTCTTGTTCTTTCATTTCTTTCTTCAGCTTGATTGCTCTCAGACCAAAGTCAACTTTTCAATATCCTAGAAGCATACCTCCTTTCAACCTCCTATTTCGTCCTCCACCATCATTATGAAGACCACCATTGTCTTCCTCTCCCTCCTCATCTCCCTCGTGTCCGCCGCTCCAATATCCAACGGAAATTTCCTGATCAACCTGAACACTGGCGGCGGCAACTTTTCAACCTTGGTCACCGTCCCTTACGGAACCCTGTTCAATACTTCTTGTACGTTTCCAGCCACAGCCACTCGATTCCTAGCTCTTTGAATATTTCCTGACGTGCTCTTTCCAGCTTGGCCAAAAGCCGAAGGTCTCATAATTAACTACGGCGCCTACACGCCCACCGTCTGCCAAGCCTTCAGCGACACGGCCGGCAAGGATCTCCTGGGTGCTAGCTTCAAGAACGTGAGTCAACTGTGCCATCATTCACCAACACGTGACTAACTTGCCCTTCCCCAGCTCATCCCTGGCGCGTCGTTTCACACAGACAAACCCCTGCAAATCGGCTCCATCTTCTGCTCCGACTCCGCCGGTGTCAAAGCCCGAATCGCCAACAGCACCAAATTCACTTCATCGTCTCCTATTGGGACCGCGCATATCCAGCTCAATGGCAACTTCAATCCCTACGTGCAAGCCTCCATCCCCATCGGTCCAGACGTAAATTTTCCCCCCATCATACCCGCTGGCGAGGTCTTCAAGGTGCCCATATGCCAGACTATTTCACTTGAGTCGACGGATGGTATTGCTTCAGGCAACGTTTGGTGCCAGGCGTTTTCGGATCTGGAAGGGGTGAATAGATTAGGCGAGGAGTTTAGTGGGAATGGGAGGCCCGTAAGTACCTTGGCCACTGATCCGATGATGGATGTGATAGTTGGAGCGATTAAGTGTTGGACTTATGGGAGTGGCGCTTGAAAGGACGCAGTATTCGGCTTGACGATGTTATGCGGGACGTTTGATGGTTGTGCTTTCAGCAGTCTTTGAGTCGGCTGACTCTGGACATCTACAATCATTTTCTTGGCTTTACTGCGCTCCTGTCACTTCCTGAGTCGGCTGGCTCTGGGCGATCATACTCATTTTCCTTAGCTCTATGGGCTTTTTTTCAGTCTTTAGCGAGCAGGGAGTTGGCTGGCTCTGTATGCTCATCTTATCTGTCTTTCTAATTACGTACAAATCAAGGCTTTTTTTAGCATTGGTTTTTCTGGCTGACCTCTGTTCGGTAAAATAAAGCGCAATACGATTCAATCGAAAGAAGATGCTACCGCAAAATCAAGGCAGCACTTCATTGTCCTTCCCTGTCTCACTTCCTTCGTGCTACCCCTCCAGCTCTGCTAGATTATAGTGTATAGTGACTTCATATTTCGCACATCTCTCTACGTCCATATCATGCATGACACGAATCTCTTTCGGTCGGGTAAAGAAATAAGCAATACCGGCAGGCGGTCATGCAAATGGATCAAGCTGCCATTAGAACTGAGCTGTACAGGTCTCTATCCAAGTAGGACTGTCAAATCTGGGAACAAGAACGAAAGGGGGTAAAACGACAAGGAAGTTCCAATCATAAGGCCACCGGCACTCCGAGACAGCTTTTGATGAATCGATATTCCAACTGCCTACGAACATTTGTGAAACGCAGGACTATCCCCACGCCGTCAATCCCCGGTCAAATCCAAAATCTTGACATCTTTATACACAACGACACCAGGTCGAGCATCGACTTCCCACACCTCCAAATCTTTCCAAGTGCCATCCAAGCTTTCGCGCAGTGCGGTCAAGCGCCCCTTCTGCTGATCTTGAAGCCACGACTGTGAGCATCTCGATTCTGGCAGGCTTGGGATCCCGAGGGAGGGCTTGGTAGCTTTGCTAGATAGTGGAGATAGGAGCGTAGATAGTGAGGGGAGGGATGAGGATGAAGATGCGGGGGATGCCGGGGGAGGGGTTGGTGCGGGCGAGAAGTTGAGTTTGCGATTGACTTTGTAACATGTCAATGGCTCGTTGCTCGATACATCATCGGACGTTGTTTTGGGTCGTTGCTTCTTCGAGTTTTCAGGTGTTCTTACGGCCTGGATCTGAGCCTCACCGCAAGCAGCTTTGGTCGGCGTTCGTTTCTTCCTTGGCGAGGGTTTGCACAGGTTAACCCCATTGCTAGAAAAATCTCGCGGTGAAGCAGGTTTCAATGAAGAGGGTTCTTCCTGTATGCCATTGTTCTCGGTCTCGGACAAGGATGCCGTGGAAAGCCTTGAGTGCTTCTTCGACGTATGCTTAGGCGTATGTGGAGTAGTCGACAGTGGGCACGAAAGAGTCCCCAGAGCGACCTCCTCATCGGATTCTGGAAACCCTTGTATTCCCAAAGTCGAATATCTTGCACGGGGAGATATTTGGCAATCGAATGTGTCCGATGGTCTTTTTGCCAAAGTCCAAGGGTTGGTTCCAGCATGAGGTGGTATTGTTGGGGCTAAAGTGTTGGGGGAAGATTGCCGCCGAAGACTTGGCTTCCCTGACTTTCTAGTTTGAGTACTAATCTTTCCTTCGTACTCAATCTTTGAACTACGCTTCACTGTTGAGGAATTTTCCTCTGGACGTCCGGGGATAACGGCCGTGGACGGAGCCAAGAATTCAGGGGCGAGGTCAATGGTATCAGCAACTTTCACACGGCTTATACTTGGTTTTGCGACCTTGAAGAAGGCATCAAGAGCCCCTTTCTTCGTTCCTCCCAAAGGGGCTCGCTGTCGTGCTTTGATCACTACCCTTTTCTTTGGGAGTCTCATAGACTCTTCCCAGGTCTCAACCATTGAGGGGACACCAAGTTTAGCGTAAGTTTCTAGTATCCAGATTTTCTCTGACTTCGTGGGATTATATGTGGATCGCTTGACGTGACTCCGAGATCTGCCGCGGCTATCCTCGCATGATAAAGGATCATCGGACTCGCTACCGATGTTAACTAAGCCCTCATCTGATTCATCGTTGTCCAAATTCAGCCCAACTATATCAGCAGGTATGTATTCGACCCGAATTTCAGGGGTTCCATCAGTGTTGAAATGACTACGACGACCACAGATGCTAGTGACGAGCTTCGATTCCTCTTGCTCCTTTGCTTTTGAGTCATCACTGTCTAGAAGATTTGATTCTCCCCGCACGCGTAGACGGTAGACCAGCAATGCCGGAGCCAAACCACGCACAAACTTCTTAGCGCCCGACATATTGCGCCATTCGAAAGCTTCGGCTACAAAATGGCGTAGTCCAGGGATATCTATAGGCGAGTCCCAATTGACGCTGGTCAATAGTTGGGAAATTGTCTCGGATGACGAGACAACTGGATGGGTGTAGTAGCCTAGTACAGCAGAGTCCGGGAAATTCTCGGGAATGGTAAGAGCCTTGTGCTTGGAACGAAAGAAATGGCTTTCATTCGTCTTTAATTCATGGGCAAGCTTCTCTCTCCATTGCTGGAGCCCGGTCTTGTCTTTCCTAGACAAATCACACAAATCAGCCCCAAAACCAGCTTTAGCAGCTTGACAAGCAATTTTAATTCCACATCCAGGTATACCGGCTGGTATGTAATCTCCACCACTCATCAAAGCTACTAGAATCATACCACTTCTATCGAGGCCGGATTTCCCCTCCTTTGTCGCTTTCGCTTCGTAGAGATTAACATGAGTGGGAGTCTTGTTCCCTCTCGTGCCCTCGCTTGTCCAGTTCCGTAGGCTTAATCCACACCCAAACATCAAAGTGTCGACGTCCTCACTAAAAACCGCATCGACGATTCCTTCTCTCTGTAGTAGCACGCATTCGGCCTCAGCTTCCCCTGGTGCTGTATGGAATGGGAAGCCGAATTGCTTCAGAAGCTCTTTGGTCATGAAGTTCGGTAGATAGGCCGTATTTTGACTCGTCTTGGCGTTGCGCTTGAATGGTGGCTTATGGGGGCCATCGAAAACGAACAGAGGCTGTATATTTAGGGAAAGCAAGCGGAGGAGTCGATAGTAGAGGGTTCGCAAAGCAGGGTTGCTTCCTCCTTTGCCAGACTGTATCTGGAAGTTCCATATAGAGATGTCAACAGCAATGCGAAATGGGCGGCAGGTTTTTTCATAGTGCTCGACTGCAAGCTTCGATAGAGCTACTCGTTCCCCAGGTCCGATTTCACCAAAAATGCTACAGGGCTCAATTAGCAGGTGGCTATTCAAGTCTTGCTGGCACACTCACCCTTTGATACCCATCGATAAGCATAATATCCAATGAAAAGCCCAAAATCAAAATATATCTATACTATAACCGGTATCGTCGACTTGAAGCAAAGACCTGATGTTGTGTTGACAGCATTCAAGGTTGCCGCTTTCGGCGCGATTGCCGCCGCGCCATAGCAACATCTGCAGCGCTCGGCGCTCCATTGGTAAGGAATTGGGAGAGGATGGCATAAAAATTGAGACCTCGATACGAAAATGACGACGACAGCAGGTTACTTCGATAGAAAGCCGTCGTCGACCATTCGCCCAGGCTTATCTCACCTTCAGCGCGAACCTGGATCGCCTCACACGCCGCAAAGGACTTACTCATCAGCCTTTTCGTCGCCGTCTGCGAGCTTTATTCGAGAAGAAGAGCCACTAATCTTTGAGCTCGGGGCACGCCACCTTGCTGCTGGCTTTGCGGCTGACAGTGCGCCGCGATGTACGTTAGGTTTTGGGCCGGAAGATTCGAGGAGAGTTGGAGATTACCGAAGGTGGCTACCAGGTTACGAAGATAGCACCAAGAAAAAGAAGCAGGTATACTCTTGGGGAGAAGATTATGAGTTGTGGCGCATGGATCTTGGAAATGTCGATCTTGGACTCGTAGAAGACAAGATTGAGCGCGCAGCGCGTGAAGCACATAGCAAGTATCTACTTCTGGATGCGAAATCAAGAAGATTGTTCCTCATTCTACCATCTGTCCTTCCACATCAGCTGCTTTCTAGTGCTCTGTCTACATTTTTCTTGAATTTTCAGAACCCCAGCATAACACTGCTTTCCGCCCCGGTCCTATGCACCGTCGCGGCAGGATGTCGATCGGGTTTGGTTGTGGATATTGGGTGGAGTGAGACTGTATTGACTGCCGTATACGAGTATCGTGAGGTCTATGAGCGCAGGACAACGCGGGCCATGAAAATATTGACAATGAACATGGCCGAGCTCTTGTACCGCCATGTCGACCAAGGCCGTGGGCTTTCTCCAAAGTCAGGGGACTCTGAAATTGCAGTTGAGTCTAAGATCGGTTCGTACTTTGAGCAGTCCGAAGAAGTGACCATCAGAATGGCTTGGTGTCGAAAGCAAGAAGAATCATCTAGGGCTCTAGAACACCCAGAGAACCTTCCTCAGGAGCTAGACCGTTTGATTATAGCCGAAGACAGCCCAAACAAAACCACATCAGAGAATGAAACCCAGGACGATCCCATGGTCTCCGTCCCATCACCGCTTCATCCTCGCCAGGTTTTGCAAATCCCTTTCTCAAAATTCTCCAAACCGGTGGAAGAGGCTTTACTAGCAACAACCAAAAATCCGCGCGAGCTGGACGACCACGAGATAGCTCTTCACCTACTCATCTACCGCTCTCTGCTCGCTTTGCCAGCAGACGTCAGAGCTATATGCATGTCGCGAATCATCATCACAGGAGGCGGTTCCAACATACCTGGCCTGAAACCCCGGCTACTCCAAGAAGTTGCTTCGCTTGTCAGCGAGCGTGGATGGGATCCAGTGTACGGTAAAGCCGCGGATGAGCGGCGCAAACGGCTAAAGGAGATAAGCAGCAATCGAGGATTCGCGACTCCAAAGCTCGACCAGCCCTCGAGGTCGACGGAGGACGGGCCTTTAGACTCATCAAAGAGCAAGCTTGCGCGTCTCGAGCTTCAAGAACCTGACCCCATCGAAGACAAGATTAGATATGAAGAAGCGAAAGGGACCAAGCCTACCGTCTCGGGCGTCATACAAGGCGTAGAGACTCTAGGAGCCTGGGCTGGAGGGAGCCTTGTTGCTGGATTGAAGATCAAAGGGATTGTAGAAGTCGAGAGGGAGTCTTTCCTGCAATACGGGCTTGCAGGGGCGAGGAAAGACACCGAGCTAAGTACTGTGGCACAGAGGCAAAGCTTCGGTCCCGGTATGGCCAAAGCCGGCATTGGAGAGAAGGGCGGGTGGACATTAGGAGCGTGGGCTTGATTATTGAGGAAAGCGGAGTGCTGTAGCATTGAATCGTACATAGGTAAAGTACAGAAATCTAAATCGTGGGTATTCTATACTACCTTCTCAGCGAAAGACCTTGAAGAACCCCCAAAGGCCCAAGCCGCTCAAGACCGGGATCGTCAAGTTATCGTCCCATCCAAAGACATCCACGACCTCGCTCGCGCTTGCTACGAACCCACTCCATAGGCTGACTATTCCCAACGCTGCCCACCCTCCTAAAGTTCCCTGTCCCTCCCCCTTCCATCCAAGCCCCTCCCTCACCACCTCCGGTAGCCTCAATTCTCCTCTGAACAGGAAGTCCTCGTCATGTCCAAACCTCGGTGCAGCCCATCCCCAGAACATGCCCGCTGTTATTACGCCCACCAACGCCGCAGCAGCACTCCCCGCCAAACTCTTCCCTCTCCTTATTCTGGGAGTGTATCGCCCATATAATCTCCCGAACGTGCTCGCTGCCGTATCGCACCAGCTGAGCAACAATACCCCCATCACTCCGACATCCTTTGGCATAAACCTCAATACTGTCCATGCACCCAGCAAGTACCAAATCACGCCATTCCACCCATCCACCTCGCTCTCACGCATAAGCGCACCCAGCACCCGAATGTAGAACCTGTTAAACGAGGGGAATGTATGTCTCAGGTAATCTACAGACGCAACCGGCACCAGTGCGCCCAATAACCATGGGTGTATAGAAGCGGCGCTGGTACCGCGCGCATAGAGGTGTAGCGTAAAGAAGCCAATGGAGAGATGGAGCGCTTTACGTGGTATCTCATGTCGGTGGACAAAGGAGCGCCAGTGTCTATGTACAGGAATGAGACCTAGCGGACTTGGCGAGCGGCTGAAGTCTCGCCAGTAAGAGGACATAGATGGAGCGGCGGAGGAGGGGGAGAGATGCCCATTTGTGGTGGGCTCCGAGGATTTCTTGGGTCGCGAAGACGTTGTGGTAGGTTTTGCATTGCCCGAAGTAAGGGCGGTGGGACGATTCTGGTTTAGAAGGGATTTAGGACTGCGACTTCGTGCTCGGGCGCGTTTGTCTGAGTCGGAGGAGTCGGGTTCGTTTTCTTCAGTGATGGGGCGGGGGGAGGTGGCTCGTTTAGAGGCGGAACGAGTTGTTGGCGGAAAGTACCCATCTCTGGTTTCGTAGGAGTCTTGGATACCGGGTGAGGGAGAAGTGACCTGGGGGGTGCCGGGAATTTGGTACTGTTGCGACATAGGAATTGTGGGTTGAATGGAGTGGAAGGGTGGGAGAGCCGGATGCCTAATCAGGCCATATACATATAAGGTCGGAGGCGCTGGAACTCGGAGATTCTCTACTGAGTAGAGAGCGGAGACGATTCTAAGGGCGCGTTGCTCGCTATCGTGATAAATCTGCCAGCTCAGCTGCTGCCAAGTTGTGGTCGGAAAGGTCGAAAGCCCAACATGTCGATCGCAGAACTTTACCCTACTATGAAGCTCAATAGCTTCTTTTAGAGTACTCAAAGTGAGAGGGCTTTCTGCAGAGTCTTAACAGCGAAGCAAGATGGTTATGGCAGTTTTCAAGGCAGTGTCACATCAAAAATCTTGGCTAAGAATGTCACGTGAAGATAACGATAGCGAAATACCTTTATTGGCCTATTCTACTCACGCCGCTTTAGGTTGTCTTCTCGCCCTTAGTATCTAACTGGTTTTTGACTTCCCCCTCGTCCAGCCATCTGCGATGTTAGAAGCAAATCATCACTCGACCTCGAAATAGGGAGTATTAGGTTGTAGGAGATAACATCATCGCAACTTGAAACAAGGTTCCGGTCCAGATCCCGCAGCTGCGAAGCAGTTGGTACCCATCCCTCCTTTCGCGGCCATAACCAGCTGCCTGTCCTCCCTCTCCTAGCGACGATCCTGGTGCCACTTTCATCTCAAAGCCCCAAAGAATACTGGCGAGTACAATCATCATTTCACGATAAGCCATCTGATTGGCCACACAGTCCCTTGGTCCCTTACTAAAGGCGCAGAAAGCACTCCTCGCCAAAGCTACTTCTTCTTTGCTCGATTCCGTAACGCCAGACACTTCTGGTTCAGTGAGCCGCTGTTCCGGTTGGAACGAGAATGGCGCAGGGAAATAGATTGGCTCATGATGTATTGCGTAGGTCGGGGTCCCAATGTCCGGGATATAGTGCCCATCAACGTTGATGCCTCCAGGTAAGACTTCTCGGGGCAGTAGGCCTGGAACAGGAGGGCACATACGCATAGCTTCATCCACACAAGCCCTTAGATATTGGCAGCTTGAGAGCTTGTTACCTGATCTGATCTCCTCAAAACTAGAAAAAGCACGCCTGACTTCATCTTGAGCCTCTGTAAGTGTCCGCGGATTATGTACCAATTAAAACAATGCTGCGGTGATAGCAGTGGTGGTAGTATCCGACCCCGCAAGAACGAGCAAAGCTGCTTCGCTATTCAGCTCTGCACATGACCAGATCTGAACTCCTGTCTTTGGGTGCCGGGCTTCATGAATAGCTGTGAAGACATCTATATATATCTCACTACCTCCACAAGTCAATCAACGATCGCAATGTATTTCAACATACTCTACAAACTGCTTGAGATTGCGGATCAGAGAAGGGGAGAGCAATTTGTGAATTCAGGTCTTCAAAACCTGCGGCATATGCCCAACCTAGATTTCAGGTTAACGGTGCCTCAAAATGGCATCGATTGTGCCAGATACGAACAGCATAAAGACACCGACCGCCTTGTTTCATGCTTCCAAAGATGTAATGGTTAGTACTGTAAACCATCATCTGGAAAGAGTGCCCGAAACAAATATCTCCCATGACATCAAACGAAAGTTGGCTGACGAGCTTTTAGAAATTGCGAGCGGTAGACTAGTCTTGTGCACCTATGGCAGAGTCGCTCTCTTCGGAGTCAACCAGCAACTTGCGGAAGATTCGCGTATGCTGAAGCATGACACTGTCTATCAGATCCAGCGAGCGGCCGGTTAAAGCTTGCGCTATCACTTTACGTTTTTGAGCGTGTTGGTATTTATGTACATCTATCGTCCACTGGCTACTCTAGGTTTCGAAGAAGAAAATCTAGACCGAGTACCATGGCGATTTTTGGACGTTTGCTTGGACGCCATAGATAATTTTCAACGCAGTGTGGCTATTGACCGACAGCCTGTTTGGTCCGAAGCGAACAAAGTTGCCTGTGTACCGTCAATCTAATTTCACAAGGGTAATTAGCACAGCCCTCAGTCGTACTGACCGTATCTCTGATGGATTTTGTAAAGCTCGATATGGCGATCACCTCGAAGATAGTGATAGACGTTGTACCAATCTGTGATCTTCGCAATGAGTGGACCTGGGTATTTAGCAAGTGGATGAAAAGTGAATCTATAGATAATGGTAATGGTCTGGCCCCATGAGCTTATAATCCAGCAGGAGCATGTTTTGTCCTTACATAGCTAAGTCCCAATGCACACAATGCGATGCCCGATGCTCCAAACGCTCCGTACCAGTTATACATCTTTATGTCGAACTTCTCCACAAGAGAATCTTATCAACGGAGTGAAGTGCGTCAATGTTGAATAGACCTCAACCGTAGCCTTGGAAATTGTCTGTGAAACAATGACTAGATGTTGTTTGAGAACGTTGCATAGAAAAGAGAAACACAGTCTAGGTATGCTAGCCCCGAACAGCTTTGGGTAAAATACTGAGGGTAATTTAAACTGCAGAGTATTCTTTCAGGAATTTCATACATAGGAGCCTGCTATTTATTGTTGCAGTGGACGCAGTAAGATGGCGCAGTGTCCACATGGTCTGGGATCCTTTGGTGTACTGGGGTTACGTTTGATAGGGTATCTGACTCAAGTACTTGGGAAATCCCTTGTTTTGTGGAGACTTTTGGATGGATCTGGTGGTCGGTCCTTGTTTCTGCTGGTTGTGGCCTTCCAGATGTTAATAGACATATAATTCTTTACTTTACAAGATTGCATTGATAGTATTGTATCGAGTGCAGGCCATGGCATCAAGTTCTTTTGTAGTTTACCTTCTGCTTTGATCCTTGGCCCTTTTTTTGAACAGCTGTATTGTATATCCGACGTCTCCAATATCAAGACTTCAACAGCCAACTTAGAACTCTACTTTTGCTGAGTCGAGAACAGCGAAGCGAGTCATCTCCTGAATGATCAACTCTTCATGCTCCTTGCTTCGGACGCTCATCGTTACCGGGAATGGCTCTTCAATTCGTTCGTGGCTTAAACAATGGCTATCGTATGGACCGGTCTATCATGTTATAAGCCACGAATTCATCTCTCCAAAGTAACGTCCACTATTTCTAAAAGTTGTCTGTAGAAGGTATGGAAATTATCATCTTTGCTTTGCAGCTGACACAAATAAAATATCCTTCCTCTGATTCTCATGTACCTACTAACACCTCCATACTCTCAGTTATGCATCATCTCTAGCACCATGAGATAATTCCAGCCAATCCGTAAAGACGTCCATCCGAAAAGATCCTGCTTGCGGGGACGCCCTCGCCCTTCTCGCGCATCCGTTCCATTTTTGCTGCTTGTAGACCACGGCAACTTTGGAAACTAGAAGCTGGTAGATTCTTGGTGGACCCTCAGGGCCTCAGGGGTAGACTAGATATATTCTATCCTCTCAGAATCTCGTCGAAGAGAACAAGTTGCTATAGACTGGGATCGAGCGGGTGCATAGTTTTTGATTCGCACTCCATGTCATCGTCATCATCGGTCATCCGAAGGTACCTTAAGGGAGAGAGATAGAAGAAGTGACGGTTGAGATGACGTTCAATCGGATTGTTTTCTCTGGCCTGATGACATTTACTTTCTTTTCTAAAGCTGGAACATCTTTGCGTTATCATAAGATAGCCATCGTGGCCGGATTAAAGGTACAACAAGCTCAGCCTTGTGCAGGGATTCTGCCGCGTTGCGCGACGATAAGGCGGCGCTCACACGATTCCTAATCGGGGGTGAGGTCGGCCGAAATTTCTGTCCCTCTTGGCAACAACAGAATCTCAACTGATACTTTTCAACTCCAGATGGCGCCTGAAACCGCCAATGCTACGTCCAGAGCCACGAGATCCTCTTCATCATCCCGAGCATGGGAAGCTTTGACACCTGCACTGGCGGAATGGATCCTGGACGCTGTTACCAGCATGGGTTTCTTACGGATGACCCCAGTACAGGCTTCAACGATACCTCTTTTCATGGCACATAAGGATGTAGTAGTTGAGGTAAGAATGGCAGTCCATCAGGATGGAACCGGATGTTGAGATGTTGAAGGCAGTCACTGGTAGCGGGAAAACACTTGCCTTCCTCATTCCCATAGTCGAAAGACTTCTCCGACTAGAGGACCCCCTCAAGAAGCACCATGTTGGAGCTATCATCATTTCGCCTACCAGGTACCGAACGTTGCAAACATCCTGTAACTGTCAAGTTATCTGACTATGTCAAAGGGAGCTTGCGGCTCAGATTCATGGCGTCCTCCAATCGTTGTTGTTTTTCCATGGACCATCCGCCGCAGCCATGAAGCCTCCTGAAGAGGACCCAGGCGAAACAAAAGTCGACCAAGCTCAAGCACTACCGCCTACTTCCTCTTCATCAGCTTTGACAGTAGTACCTCAGTTGCTTGTTGGCGGAGATACCACTACCGCTCAAGATCTGAATCATTTCCTCAAGCATTCTCCAAATCTACTGATCTCAACGCCTGGCCGTCTACTAGAGCTATTATCTTCTCCTCATGTTCATTGTCCGCAATCGTCTTTCGAAGTGCTAGTACTGGATGAGGCCGATAGGCTTCTGGATCTTGGCTTTACTGCGGACCTGCAGAAGATCTTGGGCAGATTACCGAAACAAAGACGAACCGGTTTGTTCAGTGCAAGTGTTAGTGAGGCCGTGGATCAAATCATTAGAGTCGGTCTACGCAACCCAGTCAAGGTTGCAGTCAAAGTCAAGGGTATAAACGGTGGGGAGGACAGAAGAACCCCTTTAAGGTAACTCCCAGAGTTCCCTAGACTAGCCACACTGACGGTCGAGTATGTAGTCTTCAGATGAGCTATCTAATCACTTCTGCCTCCCACAAGCTTCCTGCTATCTCTAAACTCCTGTCGTCACTGACGCCAATCCCAAACAAGACCATCATATACCTCTCAACATGTGCTGCTGTTGATTACTTCCAGCATGTTCTACCCTCCATACTTCCTTCCCGCGACAGTCAACCATTTTCTCTTGTTCCACTCCACGGCAAGCATCCCCCAAAGGTTCGGGAAAAGAACTTTGCGAAATTTGCCAACGCAAGCATACTTAGTATTCTCATCACCACTGATGTCGCAGCGCGCGGTCTTGATATCCCTCAGGTAGATTTGGTGATTCAGATTGATCCGCCAAGTGATCCTAAGGTGTTCCTCCACCGCTGTGGCCGAGCAGGACGTGCAGGTCGTAAAGGACTGAGTGTCATCTTTCTGCAACCCGGTCGGGAAGAGGATTACGTGTCGTATCTAGAGGTTCGAAAGACGCCTGTGACTCCGTTGACCACACCGGCTGTTGGCGTTACTGACGAAGATGCTACTGCCTCGACCGAGGCGATGCGAAAGGTGGTACTTGCGGACCGTGCACTTCACGACAAGGCGCAGCGTGCTTTCGTTAGCTGGGTTAAGGCATACAGTAAACATCAAGCCTCTAGTATCTTCAGAGTCAGTGATCTCGACTGGGAAGACCTCGGCAAAGCTTGGGGTTTACTCAAACTCCCCAAGATGCCCGAACTCAAGCGTTGGGAAGGCGACAAATCACTGGGAGTCAAGATAGACTTTAGTACCTACGCTTACAAGGACAAGTCGAGGGAGCAGCAAAGGCTGCAAGTGATGGACGAAAAAGAGGGAGAAAATGCTTCCGCTTTTGCTAAACCATTACCGGTCAAGAATGAACTAAAACGGGCATGGAGCCAAAAGCATGACCTACAAGAAGAAAAAGAGAGACGAAGGGAGAAGAAACGAACGAAACGCGAGCACGAAAAATGGGAGAAGATGACACCGGAAGAGAAAGACGAACAACGTGAACTAGAGAGAATGATTGAGGAGGTGAAACGCAAGAACATACGCGAGCAAGAGTATGAAGACTTTGAGGGGCTGGATTAAATGTGTAGGATATTCACTATACTCCGGGAAACCTTGGTTCTATCGGCCAAACCCTTTGAGTCTGCTTACTTCCAAATCATACTGTCCCCAATGCATTATGCAGGAGGACCGATCCAGTCCCACGAACACTCCTCGCCACACTTCACTTCACAAACTTCTTCCTCTCCTCCATCCGCCTCTCCTCATAATGCCCAAACATCTCTTCCCACTCCGTCTGCGTCGGCAACCTCCCCGTCCCTCGACTCCACTTTTCCCTGCAACATTTCCACTCCTCCCCCACCCACTTCCCCCCCGCACCCACCACCCCCAGCAGCTCCTTGCCGTCCAGCTCCACCACCGCCTCCTCCTGACTGCCGTTGCTCGTCCTCGCCGCTTTTCCCTTTCGAGAGCCGGAAGAGAGGCTTTTGCGGCCCAGGGCGATTTCCACGCGGAGGTGCTCGTCGCGCTGCCAAACTACATTGCGCTCGAGCTCTTTACGCCACTTCTTTATCATGACCACGCGCTCGGTGAGCTCGCTGATGCGGCAGTTCTCGGCATATTGCTCCTCGGTCATCGCTTCCATCTCCTCCTTCGTCACCACCATCTTCTCACCACTCTCAACCCCCTCCCCCTCAGCCCTCTCAGCCCCCGCCTGCCCCTCCTCCGCTTCCTCCCCCCCAGCAACCGCAACCGCAAACGCCCCCTCAATCTCAAACCGCACCCCCCTCTTCAACCGTTCCAACACCACGCAATCCGCATCCATCCACTCGTTCAGAAAATCGCACCGGTCCGCCAGCCGCTGCAGCTCGCCCGCGTGATGGTTGAGCAAGCCCTCGAGGTCGGTCTGGTGCGTGGGTAAAGGATCGGTGTGTGGGATCTTGGTGCCAGAGCCGCTGGGGGTGCGCACCGGGAAGTGGGCCTGCGAGAGCGGGGAGAGGGAGGTGGATTTCTGGAGGTAGGTGAGGGTGGTGGTTAGCAGGGAGGGTTTTTGCTTTTGTTTGGGAAGTTTGGGAAAGCTGGGTGAGGGGCGTGTGAGTGTGAGTGTGGGTGAGAGGGGTGATTGTGGTTGCGGGTGGGGGTGTGGGGAATACAGGTCTGCGGCATCCATTGAGAGGAGCATGACGTGGACTTTTTTATTTTTTTTTGGGTGTGGAAAGGGATCGCACGATGAAACGTACAAGAAGATATTCGAAAAATGAAAAAAAAAAATTCAACGCCGAAAAGAAGGAACGCGATGCTTTTGCTCCCGCCCCCTCGCACCAAAGAAAACAAAGCCCACCTCTCAAGCCAAAAAAAATGAAAAATACAAAATGAAAAAACAACCGCATTGTTTCCCCCTCTGAAACTCTCAAACTCACAAACAAAGCCCCACGCAACAAACGACGACGCGAACTTTTCAAAGCCAGGGAAGTAAACCGAACGATGAGAATGAGAATGAAAGCAACGTACCCGATTCTGATTCCGCTTCCGCTCCTCCACCGGTCGATCCATGGGCTGGCGCGGGGTGTGGATGCGCCAGGGGTGGAGGCGGAGTTCCATGTTTCTTGGCTTGGGTTGCCTCGAGGGATGGATGGATGGATGGTGAGGCGAGAAAGGACTGGGTAGGGGGGGTGGTTTTGCGGGGTGAGTGGTGAGGGGTTTGAAGTTTGGTTGTGGGGATGGGGTGATGGGAATGGGTAGGTAGAGATGAAAAGGGGGAAAAGAGTGGTGGTGATGTGGGTGGAGGATGAAGGGGTTGAGGTGGGATTGTTGTTTTGTTGTGTTATTTTGATAATGAGGGAAGTAAACAAGACGGTTTGGCGCGAAGGGTTTGTTGTTTTCGCACGAGCACGTACAGTAGTAAGATGAGGTGGAGTGAATGTTTGATGCATGAGCTAGACTAGACTAGAGAAAGCCAAGGTTCTTTTGATTTGGCTTAATGGAGTCCACGGATGTGTTGTGAATAGAGAAGTAAGTTTTGTTTACTGACGGCTCACTTCCGGCCATGCACACGATAGCTCACTTACTCCGATACGCTGCAGGGCAAGCAGATACTGGCCCTTTGGGTCTTCGGCTAATAGAAGCGTTTTTGCACGATCCTATTCTTGAGAAGCAGAATAATTTTCGTATGCATACCCTCTAAACATGACCACGAGCTGCGCTTGCTTATGCAGATGGAAGAATCAGACATCGTACTGTCAAACTGAGACCATCGAGATGCTTGTCCACTAGTAATGGAGAACAAAGCTAGCATTTCTCCAAAATCGAAATGATTCTCTATTACTCCGCTGATACTCAGATTGACATCCCAAACCACTGCGACTTACTCCTTTTCCTTTGCATAAATTTGATAATGCCACCTGAATAATCCGCCTTTGTTTTAGAAACTCCAGTCAGTGAGCCCATGAGCACAAACGCCGTCCGTGGTATCGAATAGTAACCCGAGCGCCTCTTGTCAATTATCAACTCCCACTTAGCTCTATCACTAGTAAATGCCGTTGAAACCCTGTACTGGCGCAGCATAAGTCGATCTGAAGTCCTTGGGTACTTCCCACTACAAAGCCGTTAGCCAAAGCCATCCATTATCACAAATATTCGAAACTCACTCCATGTGTTTGACAAGCCCGAATGTAGGCTTCAATCGCCTCTCCAACCCCATAATCACGAATAGGTCCTGGCTCGAGACGTGCAGGCTTTGGATCCGTTGACGAGATAGCCAAACGTACCTGCAGTAATACTGACTCAATGTTCGACACAGCGCTCCAACCAGAGTTGGTCAGAAGTTCCATGCACAAAGCACCCCCAGCAGTGACGTGTCCACCTCCACCTTGCATAAAACTCAGAAACCGAGGACGGATGATGCGAACAAATGGTGGGCTCATGGGGTAGTCCTTGCCAAAGCGCATCTCCATTGCTATACTCTTCAGGCCTTTGGATTTCATCTCCTTTGCCAGAGGTAGATGGGGTTCGAAAGAATGGAGCTCGATGATCCATTGATAGACGTTACTGATGAGTTCTGGGTTAAGGTACCAGCCTAGTTCATGTGAAGGATGCGTATCTTGAACTTTCAAGGTGCCAGTGAGTTCTCGCTGGAGTTGCCTAGAAGCAGATGAAGTCGCATAAGCTGGGGGTTCCAGTAATGGTAGTGACTTGTAGTCAAGAGTGCCAGGTACGAAATCAGTTTTGGGAACTTCTGCCACTTTCGTGAATAGATCTATGACAGCCTTCATCTTGCCTGTCTTCCGGCTTGCTGGAGGCTGCTGAGGCTGCTGAGGCTGCTGCGAGTGGTGTGACTTCGGCAGCGCCTCTTCGGTATCTGAAAAGAGGATCTCGAGATCCTCCGCGTCGGTATCATCGCTAAGAAAGACAACCTCTTCCATGTCCATTGAACTTTGCGCGTCGACTTTCGCTTTCTTATGTCCACTCTTGACGGCCGTGACAGCTTTTGGCACAGGTCTCCTAGACTTGCTGACCGCGGTGATTGGAATAACAATCCTCTCATTATTCGATCCCATAGGTGTGTATTTAGGATCTTGCCCATATACCTGAGTCGGAATTTTATCCTCCAATTTCTGTCCCTGCACATTGCATTTGACGAAGAGGTAGCGTGATTGGATCCAATCGAGCTGAGCAACCACAAGATGTGGGTTGCTGCTGACATATTTTTCTGGTGCATTAACAATCTCGTTCAATGCAATAGCTTGTGAGATCCTCAGATCACTATGAGGCCAAGTTCCAAAGGCGCACATTCCATCCTCGCTAAATTGTGAACTGAAGTTGTGCATTCCGGAATAGCCCAAGCTCGTGTTTACCTGTAACGAGTGATATACACCATTACCAAATGCTCTGCCATGAGCAGTATGTTGAAAGTGAAGTCCTTCTCTGACAATCCCGTGCCAATTGTGCAGGGGACTACCATGCCAAGCAAACATGGTTGGGAAAGTCGAGTCTCCTTTTGTCTCACGAACTGCAGAAACAAATCTCTGCTCTTTGTCGGGTGCTCCCTGCGCAAATCTGAACTGCATCCATTGCGACATGCCAGACACTCTTTCTTCAGCTTTGCGAGATTCGCCATCAATGTTATCAACCTGGACGATGCAAGATCTGTTGGAAGCAATGATCCAGCGGAGCACGCCAAGTGCTGCAGGGCTGAATCGATCCGGCCATGCTCGAAGGGACACGTCCTTGCCGTTTCTTGTCCCTAGGAAGTCTTTCATCTGGATAATGCTCGGAAGTGTATCGAGGAGCATGCACAATGAGTTCTGTTTCTCAGCGTCATCGAGGTCGTCAAAGTTCTGGTCGTAGACAACGAATTCAACCTCCGGACGCGAAGATCCATCGACCAGAGAGGGCACAGGGGGTGGTGTTGTTGCGGGAGTTGGGGCCTGTGCTTTTCCAAAGAGCGAGACATGGCGGTGCTGCTCAACGATGCTGGTAGCGTTGCCCTGTCTTGGATTATCGATGTTAATGGAGGTTCTCACGATAGGTTGTCCTAAACGAACGGTAGGATATAATGCTTCTATAACTTTACAATGTAGTCGCTCCTCAGGCACCCCAGCGATAGTAACGCAGATCCAGTGGCCAGGGCGTAAGAGACCTGATCTCACACCCGAAGGAAATATGAGCTCCATACGATTTCGATCGAACTTAGCCTTGAATTTCTGGACATCCTCTATTTTCTTGGTATGTGTAGCTGCCTTTGGAGAATTTACACCATCCGCCCTGTAAGGGAACGCCAATGCATACGCCCGAGATGCATAATTTCCAGTATACGGGTTTTCCCGGAAGGCAATAAGAGACAGTGGAGGAACCATTAGGCCCATGCCAACCGGGAGACTTGACAGCTTACGACTTGACGCACTGGAATAGCAAAAACTGACCAGGAGATCGACAACGTGGGGTTGTGACATGATTTCATGCTCGATACTAGGCCCAAAGCCTAGAGCCATGTACTGATAAAGGCATAGTGGTTTGGAACAGACGTATGGTTTGAGCGCCTCAAAGTCGGCTTCGACCTTGCAATGGCAGACCAAGCAGAATTCGGTACATCTGACGAGGTGACGGAGGGCGAACTGCATTGCAACTAG
>JAABUY010002928.1_pt1 | contig 19457 bp, 18 predicted proteins | sample 5560271 | NCBI WGS metagenome assembly JAABUY01 (sample SAMN10711886, study PRJNA513374) | rock metagenome | isolation source: Antarctica rocks | place: Antarctica: Victoria Land, University Valley
GGCCCCATGTGGCCGCCCCGTGAGCGCGCCGTGGCCGGCTCACCCGAGGCGGCCACGTCCATGGTTGAGAGGAGCTCTTCTTCGATGGGTTCGCCATACGCCGGACGTCACCGGGATGCCCCGGGCACGTTCGAGGTCAGCGCTTCCCAGGTCAGCGGCCCCCGACACGCCAGGCACGTGCCGGCCAGCAGGCGGGTCCCCGCCAAGGTCGTCCGCCGCCCGCTCCTGTCGGCCGGTGCGGCCCTCGCGCTCGTCGGGGCCTGCGCCGCCGGCTACGCAGCGGCCGGCGACAGCACGTCGCGCTCCCCGGCGGCCTCCACCGGTCTGCAGGCCGCGCTTTCCCAGGGCCAGCTCTCGCAGGCCCCGCTCTCCCAGGCCGCTGAGCGCAGCACTGAGCAGCTCGAGCAGAGGTCCTACCACCAGCAGGCCAGCACGGTCCTGGCCGTGCGGCAGTCCGCCGCCGCGGACGTGGCCCGGGCGCAGCAGGCTGCCGAGGCGGTCCGGATCCAGGCCGAGCGTCAGGCGGCCCAGGCACAGGCGTCTCGCGACGACGAGCGCCAGGCCGTCGTCGCCATAGCCCAGCAGGACCCGCGCTCCGTCGCGCGGGCGATGCTCGCGGACTTCGGCTGGGGCAATGCGCAGTGGTCCTGCCTCGAGCGGCTCTGGGTCGGCGAGAGTGGGTGGGACTACCGGGCAGAGAACCGGTCCTCCGGCGCCTACGGCATCCCCCAGGCGCTGCCGGCCTCGAAGATGGGCACGGTGGCCAGCGACTACCTGAGCAACCCGTTCACCCAGATCACCTGGGGCATGCAGTACATCAAGGCCAGCTACGGCACGCCGTGCGGCGCCCTGAGCTTCTGGAACGCCAAGTCACCGCACTGGTACTGAGCCGAGCGGACAGGCCGCTCGGGCGACGAGCGGGGAGGCAACCGCGGAGTCAGAGCTTGCGCAGGCGGACCCGGCGGACACTGTGGTTCGCCCCCTTGCTGAGCACCAGCGAGGCACGTGACCGGGTCGGCAGGATGTTCTCCGTGAGGTTGGGGCCGTTGATCTCCCTCCAGATGCGGGCGGCCGTGGCGCGGGCCTGCTCGTCGGACAGCCCGGCATACCGGTGGAAGTAGGAGTCGGGGTCGGCGAACGCCGTCTGCCGCAGTCGGAGGAACCGGTCGACGTACCACGCCTCGACGTCCTCGACCCGCGCGTCGACATAGACCGAGAAGTCGAAGAAGTCGCTGACCGCCATCCCCGTGCTGCCGTCGGGGCGGACGGTTGGGGCCTGCAGGACGTTGAGGCCCTCGACGATGAGCACGTCGGGCTGGTGGACGACCACCCGCTCGTCGGCGACGATGTCGTAGGTCAGGTGTGAGTAGACGGGGGCGGTGACCTCGGCCTTGCCGGCCTTGACCTCCGCGACGAACCGCAGCAGGGTCCTGCGGTCGTAGGACTCGGGAAAGCCCTTTCGGGTGAGCAGGCCCTTGCGCTCGAGCGTGGCGTTCGGGAAGAGGAACCCGTCCGTCGTGACCAGCTCGACCTCGGGGGTGTCCGGCCAGCGCGCCAGCAGCTCGCGCAGGATGCGGGCCGTCGTCGACTTGCCCACGGCGACCGACCCGGCCACGCCGATGATGAACGGGGTCCGCGGCGGGCTCTCGCCGAGGAAGCTGCTGGTGATCTGATGCAGCTGGCCGGTGGCCCCGACGTAGTAGTTGAGCAGCCGGGACAGCGGCAGGTAGACCTCCTCCACCTCCCGGAGATCCAGCCGGTCCCCGAGACCCCGCAGCCGCAGGACGTCCTCGGCCGTGAGGCTGAGCGGCTGGTTCTGGCGCAGCCGCGACCACGCCGCGCGGTCGAGCTCGACGTACGGGGACGGGAGCGCAGCGCGGTCCGAGGCGGTCTGGCTTGACACGGGCTCATTGTGGCCCCCCGGTAGGTGAACGGCGCTCCGGTATGCCGGTGGGTGAACGGCGCTCCGGTATGCCGGTGGGTGGGCCGCCGATGGAAGGGCCTCCCGATCCGCCCCGTCAGGCTTTGCCGGTCACCCCGTTAGGCTCTGCCGCATGTGCGGGATCGTGGGCTACGTCGGCCCGGCCACTGACGGCAGGGCTGTCGACGTCGTCATGGAGGGCCTGGCCCGGCTGGAGTACCGCGGCTATGACTCGGCCGGGGTCGCGGTGATCGACGGCGACCACCTCGCCACCGAGAAGCGTGCCGGCAAGCTTGTCAACCTGCGCGAGGCCCTCGTCGAGCACCCGATGCCGGTCTCGGGTACGGCGATCGGTCACACCCGCTGGGCCACCCACGGCGGTCCGACCGACGCCAACGCCCACCCGCACCGCGGCGGCGCCGACGGCAGGCTCGCGCTGATCCACAACGGGATCATCGAGAACTTCCACTCACTCAGGTCCGGCCTGGTCGAGCGCGGGGTCGTCTTCACGTCGGAGACCGACACCGAGGTGGCCGCGCACCTCGTCGCCCGGGCCTTCGAGCAGACCGGCGACCTCACCGAGGCGGTGCGCAGCGTCGTGGCCACACTCGACGGCGCCTTCACGCTCCTCGCCGTGCACGCCGGCGCGCCCGGCGTCGTCGTCGGCGCCCGCCGCAACAGTCCTCTCGTGGTCGGCCTGGGCGACGGGGAGAACTTCCTCGGCTCGGACGTCGCCGCCTTCATCGGCCATACCCGCGAGGCGATGGAGCTCGGCCAGGACCAGATCGTGACGATCACGCCCGACTCCGTCTCGGTGACCGGTTTCGACGGCAAGCCGGCCAAGGGCCGGACCTACCACGTGGACTGGGACGCCGCGGCCGCCGAGAAGGGCGGCTTCGCCAGCTTCATGAGCAAGGAGATCGACGAGCAGCCGCACGCCGTGGCCGACACGCTGCTGGGTCGCACGGACGAGGAGGGCAGGCTCGTGCTCGACGAGCTGCGGATCTCCGAGGACGCCCTGCGGGCCATCGACAAGATCGTCGTCGTCGCCTGCGGCACCGCCGCCTACGCCGGCATGGTCGCGAAGTACGCCATCGAGCACTGGACGCGGATCCCGTGCGAGGTCGAGCTGGCCCACGAGTTCCGCTACCGCGACCCGGTCGTGAACGGCCGCACCCTCGTCGTGTCCATCTCCCAGTCCGGCGAGACGATGGACACCCTCATGGCGGTCCGGCACGCCCACGACCTCGGCGCGCTGACGATCTCCATCTGCAACACCCACGGCTCGACCATCCCCCGGGGCTCCGACGCGGTCCTCTACACCCACGCCGGCCCGGAGATCGCCGTCGCGTCGACCAAGGCCTTTCTGGCCCAGATCACGGCGACCTACATCCTCGGTCTCTACCTCGCGCAGCTGCGCGGGGGGACCTTCGCCGACGAGGCCCAGGCGGTGATGAAGGAGCTGCACGGCATCCCGGACAAGATCCAGACCGTCCTCGACTCGATGGACCGGGTCCGCGAGGTGGCCCGGTTCATGGCCGACACCCGCTCCGTCCTCTTCCTCGGGCGCCACGTGGGATATCCCGTGGCCATGGAGGGCGCGCTCAAGCTCAAGGAGCTGGCCTACATCCACGCCGAGGGCTTCGCCGCCGGCGAGCTCAAGCACGGGCCGATCGCCCTCATCGAGGCCGGTCAGCCGGTCTTCGTCGTCGTTCCCTCCCCGTCCAGCGAGCACGGGCTGCACGGCAAGGTCGTCTCCAACATCCAGGAGATCCGGGCCCGCGGCGCCCGGACGCTCGTCATCGCGGAGGAGGGCGACGAGGACGTCGTGCCCTTCGCCGACGAGATCATCCGGGTTCCGGCCTCCGCCCCGCTCCTCGCGCCGCTGCTCACCGTCGTCCCCCTGCAGGTCTTCGCCTGCGAGCTCGCGACGGCGAAGGGGCTGGACGTCGACCAGCCCCGCAACCTCGCCAAGTCGGTCACGGTCGAGTGACCGGCGTGGCGGGCGGCCAGGAGTGATCATCGGGTTGGGGATCGACGTCGTCGACATCGGCCGCTTCGGGAAGACCCTCGAGCGCACGCCGGCGATGCGCGAGCGGCTCTTCACCGAGAGCGAGCGTCACCTCGGGCTCGCCTCTCTCGCAGCGCGTTTCGCCGCCAAGGAGGCCTTGGCCAAGGCGTTGGGCGCTCCGGCGGGCCTCTCGTGGACGGACGCCACGGTGGTCAGGGACGGCGACGGCCGGCCGCACCTGCAGGTCACCGGCACGGTCGCCTCCCGGGCCGACGCCCTCGGCGTCGGGTCGCTGCACCTCTCCCTCTCCCACGACGCCGGGATCGCCTCCGCCGTCGTCATCGCCGAAGGCTGATCCCATGATCAAGGCGTACTCCGTCGCGGACGTCCGGGCGGCAGAGGCGCGGGCGATGGCCGCTCTTCCCGAGGGCGAGCTCATGTCGCGCGCGTCCGGCGGGCTCGCCGAGGTCGCCGCAGCCCGGCTGGCTGAGCGTGGCGGCCGCCGGGTCGTTGCCCTCGTCGGGCCCGGCAACAACGGGGCAGACGCCCTGTATGCCGTGGGCCGGCTCGCGCAGGCGGGTCACAACGCCGCTGCCGTCGTGTCGGCCGCCCGGGTGGACGACGAGGCCGTGGAGGCGGTCCTGGCCCTCGGTGCCACCGTGGTCGGCGGGTCGGACGCGCACTGGCACGCGCTGCTCGAGGAGGCCGACGTGGTCCTTGACGGCATCACCGGCATCGGCGGCCGACCCGGCTTGTCCGCGGAGGCCCGCAGGTGGGTCGACGCGGTCCCTGCCGACGCCTGGGTGGTTGCGGTAGACCTGCCGAGCGGGACCGACCCGGCCGGCGAACGCGCCTCTGCCGACACTGTTCTCGCCGACGAGACGGTGACCTTCTCGGTCGCCAAGCCGGTCCATCTGCTGCCGGCGACGGAGCCAGCGGTCGGTCTGCTGACGATGGTAGACATCGGGCTTGACCTCGACGGCTTCTCGCCGGCCGTGGAGCGCCTGGGCCACGACGACGTGGCCGCGCTCTGGCCCGTGCCGACGGCCGGCTCGGACAAGTACTCCCGCGGCGTGGTCGGCATCGTCGCCGGCTCCCCGACCTATCCCGGAGCGGCCGTCCTCAGCGTGCTCGGCGCGCTGGGCGCCGGCCCGGGCATGATCCGTTACCTCGGAGCTGCCGAGGTCGTGCGGCTCGTGCACGTGGCCGCTCCCGAGGTCGTCACGGCCCCGGGGCGGGTCCAGGCCTGGGTCGTCGGCTCCGGGATGGACCCCGAGGACACGAGCGAGGCCGGGACCGAACAGCGGCGGCGCGTCGAGGAGGCGCTTGCGAGCGACCTTCCCGTCGTCGTCGACGCCGGAGCCCTGGACCTCGTCGAGCGGCGCGACGCGCCGACCCTGCTGACCCCACACGCCGGCGAGCTGGCCCGGTTGCTCACCCGGCTCGGCGCCGGACCGGGCGGCACGCGACCGGGCGAAGTAGGTCCGGGCGCAAGCGGCTCGGGCGCAAGCAGCCCGGGCGCAAGCAACTCGGGCGCAAGCGGCTCGGGCAAGGGGCCCGGCGGGGCCGAAGTGACCCGGGAGGACGTCACCCGGGCTCCGCTGGAGCACGCCCGGGCTGCTGCCGTCCGCACGGGCGCGACGGTGCTGCTCAAGGGCGCCCACACCATCGTCGTCTCGCCGGACCCGAAGGATCCCGTGCGCTCCCAGGCGGACGGGCCGCCGTGGCTCGCCACGGCCGGCGCGGGCGACGTCCTCGGGGGCGTCCTCGGGACGCTCTGTGCTGCGGGACTCAGCCCCCTGGACGCCGGTTCGCTCGGCGCGCTCGTCCACGGGGTCGCCGCCGACCGGTGCAACCCCGGCGGCCCGATCCGGACGCGTGACGTGGCCCACGGCATACCGGCCACCGTCGCGGCGCTGCTCACTCGCGGCTGAGCACCGCACTGCTGCCTGGCCCGGCCCGGGCCCGCTCCGGGGAAAGTTCACCACGTCGGGGCTGGGCAGGGCAGGGTCGGGGAAGGGGCAGGTTGGGCTCGTCCGGGCATACCCCGGCATGTCCGCGAGGCTGGGCGCCCCCTCGCGCGGGCACCTGAGAGACTGGGAGACCCATGACTGCCCACCAGACGCCGAGCCCCGGCCAGACCCCGAGCCGCAGCGCGAGCCCGAGCGCGCGCGCAACCGCGCCCGCCACGGCGGTCGTCGACGTCGGCGCCATCAGCGCCAACGTCCGCGCGCTGCGCGACCGGGCTCCCGGGGCCGCCCTCATGGCGGTCGTCAAGGCGGACGGATACGGCCACGGTCTCCTCCCGAGTGCCCGGGGGGCACAGGCCGGGGGAGCCAACTGGCTCGGCGTCGCGCTGCAGAGCGAGGCCGTCGCCCTGCGCGACAACGGGATCACCGGGCCACTGCTGACCTGGCTCCACGTGCCGGGCACCGACTTCGGTGCCGCCCTGACCCGCGACATCGACGTGTCGGCCTCGGCCACCTGGGCCATCGAGGAGATCGCAGCGGCGGCTCGCGCGACGGGTCGGGTGGCCCGGGTCCACCTCAAGGTCGACACCGGGCTGGGCCGCAACGGCGCCTTCGGCACGGACTTCACCGACCTGGTGGCCGCCGCCCGCCGGCTCGAGGCTGAGGGAGTCGTCCGGGTCGTCGGGATCTGGTCACACCTCATCGCCGCGGACGAGCCGGCGAGCCCCACGGTGCGGGCCCAGCAGGACGCGTTCGAGGCGGCCGTCGCGCAGGCTGAACGAGTGGGGTGCCGGCCCGAGGTCCGCCATCTCGCGAACTCCGCTGCCACACTGAGCAACCCGTCCGCGCACTACGACCTCGTGCGCCCTGGGATCGCGGTCTACGGCCTGACGCCGGTGCCGCAGGTGGGCGGTGCGGCCGACTTCGGTCTGACGCCGGCGATGACCCTGACGGCACGGCTCGCCAACGTCAAGAGGGTCCCGGCCGGTCAGGGGGTCAGCTACTCGCACCGCTACACGACCCCGACCGAGACGGTCCTCGGCCTCGTCCCGCTCGGCTACGCCGACGGCATACCGCGTAACGCGACCAACGTGGGGCCGGTCCGGGCGCAGGGGCGCCGGCGCACGATCGCGGGCCGGGTCTGCATGGACCAGTTCGTGCTCGACCTCGGGCCGGACAGCACCGCCCGACCCGGCGACGAGGTCGTCCTGTTCGGCCCGGACCCCGCGGGTCCTTCGGTCCAGGACTGGGCCGACGCGACCGGCACCATCAGCTACGAGATCGTGGCCCGGATCGGGCCGCGCGTTCCCCGCACGATCACCGGGGACCCCTCGATCCGGCGGGACGACGCGTCATGAGCCCGAGCGGCAGGAGAGGCCTCGTCGGGCTGGGCGTCGGACTGGGGGTGGCCGGCGCCGCGACCGCGGCCGGGATCGTCACCGACCGCCTGAACCGCCGTCTCGGTGAAGCCCTCGAGACCGGCGACAGCCTCCTCGAACGGCCGTCGCGGGAGATCGCCGTCCTCGCCGACGACGGCGTCCCGCTGCACGTCGGGATCGACGAGCCCGACGAGGGCAGTGAGACCCAGATCGACGGAATGGCCAAGCCTACCGTCGTCCTGTCGCACGGCTACTGCCTGACGTCGCAGTGCTGGGTCTTCCAGCGGACGGCGCTGAGGCAGGCGGGATACCGCGTCGTCGTGTGGGACCAGCGCGGGCACGGGCGCTCGGAGAAGGCGGCCAAGGAGTCCTACACGATCGACCAGCTGGGGGAGGACCTCTTCCGGGTCATCTGCGCAACGGCCCCCGAGGGCCAGCTGGCGCTCGTGGGCCACTCGATGGGCGGGATGACGACGATGGCTCTCGGAGCCGGCCACGCCGACCTCGTCCAGGAACGCGTCATCGCCTTCGGCTGCATCTCGACCTCACCGGGCGGCATGCCGCTCGCCAACGGCGATCTCGCCGCGAGTGCCGGCCGGATCCTCCTCGAGCGCCTCGGGCCGCGCGTCGCCGGGCTCCTGGAGTCACGGCCGGAGCTGCTCACCGCCTTTCTGCGCGTCAACAGGGACCTGGGAGAGTTCCTCGTCGAGCGCTACTCCTTTGACTCGCCGGTGCCGCGCAGCGTCATCCAGCTCACGGCCAAGATGTTGCTCGGCACCGACCTCGGGGTGATGTCGTCCTTCACGCCGGCCTTCGAGGCGTACGACAAGACTGCGACGCTCGCCCACTTCGACGGGGTGGAGACGCTGGTCTTCAACGGGGAGCACGACGTGCTCACCCCGCCGGAGCACAGCGAGGCGATCGTGCGGGCCATCCCCGGAGCCGAGCACGTCATCGTCCGCGACGCCGGACACGTCATCATGCTCGAGCACCCCGAGATGCTCAACGAGCAGCTCGTGGCGCTCTTCGAACGGGCCGCCCGGGCCCAGACCCGCGACGTCGACGTCGAGCGCAAGCCGCGCGTCCGTCGAGTCGTCACCGACCTCGGGAAGCGCCGCCGGATCGAGCGCGGGCTCGAGCGCCAGAAGGACGAGCGCCAGAAGGACGAGCGCCCCGCCCGGTGGGATCGTCGGGACCATGTCTCCTGAGCCGTCCGACGATGCGCAGCTCGAGTGGCCGCTGACGCTGGGCACGGCGGACGCAACCCGCCGACTCGGGAGGCGGCTCGGCGAGATGCTGCGGGCCGGCGACCTCGTCGTCCTCACCGGCGGCCTCGGTGCCGGGAAGACCACCCTGGCGCAGGGGCTGGGCGAGGGGCTGCGGGTGCGCGGGCCGCTCACCTCACCCACCTTCGTCCTCGCCCGGGTGCACCCGTCGCTCGTCGGTGGGCCACCGCTCGTCCACGTCGATGCCTACCGGCTCGGCGGCGCCCTCGAGCTCGACGACCTCGACCTCGACGAGGCGCTCGACGAGAGCGTCACCGTCGTCGAGTGGGGGCACGACGTGGCCGAGCGGCTGTCCGACGACCGGCTCGAGGTCGTCCTCCGCAGCGACCCGACGTGGCCGGCGGCCGACCCCGCCCGGGCCGACGACGCCGAGCGCACGGCGTCGATCGCGGCAGTCGGTCCCCGGTGGACGACCGCGGCGGCCCGGGCCGCACTGGACTCGGTCGTCGGCGCGTGCCGGGCCGCCGGATAGCCTGGGCACCGTGCTCCTGCTCGCTCTCGACACCTCGACGACGGCGATCACCGTGGCCCTGCACGACGGGTCCACCGTGGTCGCGCAGGCGACGACGCTGGACGCCCGGGGCCACTCGGAGCACCTCTCGCCGGGCATCGTGCGGGTGCTCGAGGAGGCCGGGCTGAGCCCGGTCGACGTCACCGACATCGTCGTCGGCCTCGGGCCGGGCCCGTTCACCGGGCTGCGGGTCGGCATCGTCACGGCGCGCACCCTGGCGTTCGCGACCGGGGCGACGCTGCACGGCGCGTGCAGCCTTGACGCCCTTGCCCACGAGGCGTGGTGCAGTGGGACGGTGACCGGTGACGAGGTCGTCGTCGCGACGGACGCCCGGCGCAGGGAGGTCTACTGGGCCCGGTATGCCGTGAGCTCCGGGGGAGTCTCCCGGCGCACCGAGCCCGAGGTCGCGGCTCCGGCGGACCTCCCGGCCGAGGTGAGGAACCTCCCGGCGGTCGGGCGCGGCGCGGAGCTGTACCCGAAGGTGTTCCCGCGGCACGGCATACCCCTCGATGTGTCGGCCGCCTGGCTGGCCGACCTCGTCGTCTCGCGGCTGGCCGCGGGTGAGAGCCTCACCGACCACGAGCCGCTCTACCTGCGCCGCCCCGACGCCGTCGCCTCCGTGTCCCGCAGGTCGGAGGTCGGGTGAGGCTGCGGGAGATGACCTGGCAGGACATTCCGGTGCTGGCCGGTCTCGACCGCAAGCTCTTCGCCGACGATGCGTGGGACGAGCCGACGTGGTGGGCCGAGCTGGCCGGACGGCCTCGGCGTGACTACGTCGTCGCGGTGGAGGGCGAGCGGGTCCTCGGGTATGCCGGGCTCGACCACGGCCCCGACGTCTCGGACGTCATGACGATCGCCGTGGCGCCGGGCCACCGGGGGCGAGGGGTCGGCGACGAGCTGATGACCGAGCTGACCCGGCGGGGGACGGGCGCCGGCGCCGGGGCGCTGATGCTCGAGGTGCGGGCCGACAACGCGGCGGCGTTGCGACTCTACGAACGGCACGGGTTCGAGCAGGTCGGCGTGCGTCGGCGGTACTACCAGCCGGGCGACGTGGACGCCGTCATCATGCGCCGCCGGGTCGGAGCGGGCCGATGAGCGAAGAACCTCTCGTTCTCGGCATCGAGACCTCGTGCGACGAGACCGGTGTCGGGATCGTCCGGGGAGGGACCCTGCTCGCCGACGCGGTGGCCAGCAGCGTCGACGAGCACGCACGCTTCGGCGGCGTCGTGCCGGAGGTCGCCAGCCGGGCCCACCTGGAGGCGATGGTGCCGACGATCGAGCGCGCGTGCAACCAGGCCGGTGTGCGGCTCGGCGACCTCGACGCGATCGCCGTGACGGCGGGGCCGGGTCTGGCCGGTGCGCTGCTGGTCGGTGTCGCCGCGGCCAAGGCGCTCGCCGTCGCCCTGGGCCGGCCCCTCTTCGGCGTCAACCACCTCGCGTCCCACGTCGCCGTCGACGTCGTCGAGCACGGCGCCCTGCCCGAGCCGACGCTGGCCCTGCTCGTCTCCGGCGGCCACTCAAGCCTGCTCCTCGTGCCTGACGTGACGAACGACGTGCGGCCGCTCGGTGCGACCATCGACGACGCCGCGGGCGAGGCGTTCGACAAGGTGGCGCGCCTGCTCGGGCTGCCGTTCCCCGGAGGTCCCCACATCGACCGGGTGGCCCGGGACGGCAGCGCCGTCGCGATCGACTTCCCGCGGGGGCTGACGTCGGGCAAGGACATGGCGCGCCACCGGTTCGACTTCTCGTTCTCGGGGCTCAAGACGGCCGTCTCACGCTGGGTGCAGCTGCGGCAGCAGTCCGGGGAGACCGTCGACGTGGCGGACGTCGCCGCAAGCTTCCAGGAGGCGGTCGTCGACGTGCTGACCCGCAAGGCGGTCCTGGCCTGTCGCGAGCACGGCGTCGACGACCTGCTGATCGGCGGCGGCGTCGCCGCGAACTCCCGGCTGCGGGCCATGGCGCAGAGCCGTTGCGAGGACAACGGAATCCGGTTGCGCGTGCCGAGGCCCGCTCTGTGCACCGACAACGGGGCGATGGTCGCTGCGCTCGGGGCGCAGATGCTCATGCGGGGTCGGCCGCCGTCGCCGCTCGACCTGCCGGCCGACTCCTCGATGCCGGTGACCCGGGTCCTCGCCTGACCGCCCGCACGTCCCCGCCGGCACGGCATACAGGTCCTTTGGGGAGCGCGCCGACCTGTCCGGGGCGCCGCGCGACCGCCAGCTGAGTATGCGCACTCATCTGTGGTTTTCTCGGCGAGCGAGGAACCGCCGGGCCTCCGGTTGCCTCAGACCTGCCACTGCGGGCCTCAGGAGCGCTATGACGGGCAGTACCGTGCCGGGGGCAGCGTCGCCCTGGACCCGCAGGTCCCCACCGGCGCGACCCCGGCAGCCCCGGCGTCCGCGCTCGCGCCACCAGAAGCGGGCCAGCCCAGGACACCCACCCCGGTGGGTCCTCGCGGACCGGGAGCAGTCAGCTACGAATGAGCGAGCATCCCGACCAGTCCGGCATCGCCACGTTCAGCCGGTTCGACGCCGACGCTGCCAGCAAGCTGCGGGGGAACCTGACGGTCATCTCCCGGCATACCGACAGCGAGGAACTGCGCGGCCTCATCCGGCGCGTCCTCTCCGGCAAGGAGCATGTCCGGGCCGTCTTCGGGCACCCAGCGTTCACGGCGATGGCGCCCCCGAGGCTCGAGAATCTCGTGGAGGGCATTCGTCAGCTGGACCCGCAGGCGAGAGCGGAGGTCTTCGAGCGCGGCGGTCCGCCGGCGCCCACCGACGCCGAGCTCGACGCCCTTCGCAGCTCGGACTGACCACTCGGTCAGCCGCAGGAGGCCAGCCCCATGGTGACCTTGAGCGCGATGACCCGCCGAACCGAGGCGTCAAGCTTCTGCGCGAACGCGGAGTCCTTGGCTGCTTGGGCCGTGAGGGCGGTGGTCATCGCAGGGGCCGTCGATGAGGTTGCGGTGAGGATGATGTCGCCGCCGGCCGCGACGAACCGGACGGCCCGTTCTCCGGCCGGGATCGCCGCGACGGACTTGGCGGCCCCGAGGTCGTCCGAGATGACCACGCCGCCGTATCCGAGGGTGCCACGCAGCAGTCCCGAGATGACTGCCGGGGAGAACACCGCGGCGTTGGCGGGATCTATCTTCGGGTAGCGCGCCGAGGAGATCATGACGAGCTGGGCTCCGGCCCTGACTCCGTCGGAGAAGGGAGCAAGGAGGGGGTCGCTCGTCGTTGCCGTGTCGTCCGTGATGCCGGTGTCGGTCGTGTCGGTGTTCCCGGAGACCCGCCCCAAACCCGGGAAGTGCTTGACCGTCGACGCGACCCCGCCCTGGGCCAGGCCGCGGATGGCGGCGGCCACTCCTCTCGTCACCGTGGCCGGGTCGTCTCCGAACTGGCGGGAGTAGCGCCCGATGGGGGCGTTGGCGGACCCGATGTCGGCAGGCACCGTGTCGGCGACCGGGGCCAGGTCGATGTTGACCCCGGCACGCTTGAGCTCGGCCCCGACCGTTGCCCCGTTGTGCTCGATCGACGACTGCGAGGACTGTCCCTGGCTCAACGCGGACGGCATGGTCGTGAAGCCGGAGCCCTTGAGCTGCTGGACCTGCCCACCCTCCTGGTCGGCGGCGACGAACAGGCGCACCCCGCCGCTCGCGGACCCCGTGGCCTGTCCTTGCAGGTAAGCGGACGTCTGCGTCACGACGCCGGAGCCGTTTCAGCCGCCGAGGTAGATCACGCCGCCGACGTGCTGGTCCCTCATCGTCGAGTCCAGGCCGCCGGGTGCCTGACCCGGCTGGATCCCGACCATGAGCAGCTGCCCGACGCGCTGCTCCGGCGTGAGCCGCGCAACGAGCCGGTCCGGGCAGGCCTTCGAGGCGGAGGTGGTCGCAGAGGCGGAGGTCGTCGCAGAGGCGGAGGTCGTCGCAGAGGCGGAGGTCGTCGCAGAGGCGGAGGTCGTCGCAGAGGCGGAGGTGGTCGCAGAGGCGGAGGTGGTCGCAGAGGCGGTGGTGGTCGCAGAGATGGTGGCGGCGGAGCTGGTGGCCGCAGACGCCTGGGTGGTCGGCGCGACGACAGTCGACGAGGTGGCCGACCCTGGGCCCGAGGCGTTCGGAGCGCCTTGCTGGGCGCCGTCGGTGCAGCCGACGAGACCGAGTATGCCGGTCGCCGCGAGGGCGGCGACGCTACCGCGGGCGCGTCGTCCTCGCCGGGCACCGGCCGGTAGCGTCGTTCCCATGTCGATGGACGCTACCGTGAGTCGCTTCTCGGCCTCGACCGAGCGCTCCTCGACCGGGCACCAGCCGCGACGGCCGGTGGTGCTCGACGTGGACACCGGGGTCGACGACGCCTGTGCGATCCTGCTCGCTGCCGCCCACCCCGCGCTCGATCTACGCGCCGTCAGCTGCGTGGGCGGGAACGCCTCGATCGACGACGTCGTCGCCAACACCCTGACCGTGCTCGACGCGGCCGGCCGCGGCGACGTGCCAGTCGCGCGAGGCGCGGACCGGCCCCTGCTCGAGCCGGCCGCCCACGCCCGACACGTCCACGGCGAGGACGGCATGGGCGACCTCGACTGGCCGAGGTCGGCACGGTCGGCGGATCCGCGCCACGCCGTGGAACTGCTGCGCGACCTGCTCGTGGGCGCGGCCGCCGCGAAAGAGCAGGTCACCCTCGTGTCCCTGGGCCCGTTGACGAACATCGCGCTCCTGCTGCGGACCTATCCGTCGGCGGCGGACGGCATGCGCGAGATCGTCTTCATGGGCGGAGCCGTGGACGTCGGCAACGCCACGGCCTCGGCGGAGTTCAACGTCTTCCACGACCCCGAGGCGGCGGCGATGACGCTGGACGCTGCCGCACAGCTCGGCATCCCCGTGACGATGTACGGCCTCGACGTCTTCTACGCCCCGCGGGTCAGCCGCTCGGAGGTAGAGCAGCTCATCGCCGTCGGTGGCCGCGGGAGCGCAGAGCTCGCGGGCCGGCTCATCCGGTTCCAGTGCGACCGCTTCACCAAGGACGACGCGACGATCGGCGACGCCGGTGCGGTGTGCGCGGTCATCGACCGGGCAGCCCTGACCACCCGCCGGCTCCCGGTGCGTGTCGAGCTGGCCGGGTCGTGGTCGCGTGGACGGACCATCGCCGACCGACGGAACTGGTCGGGCGATCTCGACCACGACCCGCACGGCCAGGCCCCCAGCATGATCGACGTCGCCCTACAGCTCGACGCCGAGCGCTACCGCCGGCTCTGGCTCGACACCGTCTCGGCGCGCTGATGGGCCGGGTCATCGTCGTCGGGTCGCTCAACATCGACCTCGTCACCCACGTGGAGCGGCTTCCCGGCCCCGGCGAGACCCTCCTCGGGGACGGGCTCGAGCGGCTCGCGGGGGGCAAGGGAGCCAACCAGGCGGTTGCGGCACGCGAAGCCGGTGGCGAGGTCACCATGGTCGGGGCAGTGGGCAACGACGAGGCGGGGCGCAGCTACGCGGAACGCCTGCGTCGGTTGGGGATCGACACTCGGCTCGACGTCGTCGAGGGCCCGAGCGGACACGCCCTGATCACCGTCGACGAGGCCGGTGAGAACTCCATCGTCGTCATCCCCGGCGCCAACGCGCGGCTGGACCAGGAAGCCGTCGCCGCCGCCGAGGAGGTCGGCCCCGGCGACGTCGTCCTCCTCCAGCTCGAGATCCCGCTCGCCACCGTGGCTGCCGTGGCCCGGCGGGCGAGCGGGCGAGGGGCGCGGGTCATTATCAACTGCGCCCCGTATGCCGCCCTGCCGCCGGACGTCGTCGAGCTCGCCGAGCCCGTCGTCGTCAACGAGTCGGAGGCCGCACTGCTCGCCGACGGGGACCTCGTGCCGGCCTCTCTGCTCATCACCTTCGGGGCCGCCGGGGCGATGTGGGACGGCGAGCGGGTCGAGGGCGTCACCGTCGCTGGCGACCGAGTCGTCGACACGACCGGCGCGGGTGACGCGTTCTGCGGGGCGCTGGCGGCGGCCCTCGCCGCCGGGTCGGCCCGGCCGGCAGCGCTGCGCCTGGCGGTGGAGGCCGGTGCCCGTGCGGTGCAGCGCGTCGGCGCTCAGGCCGACCCCGCCCTCTGAAGGGACTGCGGCACGGCACGGCCGTTCACAGCTCCTCGGGTGAGGACTTGTGGGCGCGAGGAGCGGAGGCGGGTGGACGCGGGGGTTTCAGGCCGGCCGGACGACGAGCACGTGCGGCTGGGAGCGCAGCCTCGTCAGGACCAGGGTCGCCTCGGCGGAGCCCTTGACGCGCAGCTGCTTGCGGACGGCTTCCGGATCGAGCGGCACCCCCCGCTTCTTGATCGTCAGCCGGCCGATGTCATTGTCCCGCAACCACGCCCGGAGCGCCTTGACGTTCCACGGCATCGCCTCGACGACGCTGTAGCGGTGTGCCCAGGCGACGTCGGTGGCCCGGTCGCTCGAGACATAGCCGACGCCCCGGTCGAGCTCCGTCCCGTTGACCGCCCGGGCCAGCGCCCCGCTCAGCCCGGCCCGGATGACCGCCCGGTCGGCCTCGTAAACATAGGAGCCCAGTGCGCGCAGTCCCTCGAGCGGCTCGGGTGAGCCGTCCGCGTCCGCCTCGGTAAGGGTGACCGCGGGCGTGCCGGCACGGCATACCGTCGCCGTGCGTCCGACGCTCTGGACGAGCGGGCCCCACCAGAGCGCGCACTCGACGACCTCGCCGTTCCACGACGTCCAGGCTGCTTCGGACCCCGCGGGGACCGCCTGGTGCGGGAAGGCCGGGCCGAGCTTGGCGCCGGTGGCCGGCACTGCGCGGGCGAAGTCCTGCACCTGGCGCCACGTCGGTGAGATCGCGTCGAGGGAAAAGGCCCGACGAGTGCGGCCGGTGATGTCGGCCGCGCCCCGCACCCGGCGGGAGGGGTCGAGCCACAGCCCCGTGTGCCGGGTCCTCTCGCCGCTGGGAAGCGTGACACTCTCCGCGCGCCCTTGGGCGACCTTCGCGTCCGGCCAGTGCCGCAGGTTGACCCCGGCGACGACGGCCGTCACCTCGTCGGAGTCGACCGCCCGCACGGCGACGTCAAGCCCGGCCAGCGCCATGGCGTCCGCGCCGATGCCGCAGCCGAGGTCGTGGACGGCGCGGATCTCGGCCCGCAGGTAGCGCGCGGCGTGCCGGGCGGCCACCTGGAGCCGGGTCGCCTGCTCGAGCCCGTCCGGAGTGAAGAGCATGCCGTCGGCGAACTCGCCGAACTTCTCACGGGCGCGGGCCCGCAGCCGCGACTGGGTCAGGGCGGCCGAGACCACCTCGGGACCGAATCCCGCCGAGCGGAGCCGGGTCTGGAGGGCCAGCTCGCCGTCCGCGTCGTAGGGCGGGAGGGACTGCAGCAGCCCCCACCCCTCGCCGCCCACGAGCAGCGCGATCGAGGCGAGGTCCATGCCGCCATCCTCGCACCGCGGAAGGCCGGCCACCCGCGCTGTGAGGGGTGGCTCGGGGTGGTGCTCAGGAGGTGCTCGGGGGCCGAGCGTCTTGGGGCTTTTGGGGGGTACTCGGGGGGCGGAGCCCCCCGAGCGTTGGCACTCGACTTGACCGAGTGCTAACCGCGAACCTAGATTTGGCGCGTTGGCACTCTCCACCCGGAAGTGCCAGCCGTTCGGTGCCATCGACCCCCGCGACGGCGATCGGCCCGAGCACCAAGACAGCTATCCGTTTCGACATTCCCGAAGGGGAGGTCAGTATCGTGTCGGTTTCCATCAAGCCGCTCGAAGACCGCATCGTGGTCAAGTCCCTCGAGGCCGAGCAGACGACGGCGTCCGGTCTCGTCATCCCGGACACCGCCAAGGAGAAGCCCCAGGAGGGCGAGGTCCTTGCCGTGGGTCCGGGTCGCATCGACGACAAGGGCAATCGGGTCCCGCTCGACATCGAGGAGGGTGACCGCGTGATCTACAGCAAGTACGGCGGCACCGAGATCAAGCACGGCGGCGAGGAGTACCTCATCCTCAGCGCCCGCGACGTCCTCGCGGTCGTGCTGAGCGTCTGATTCATGAGGTACGAGCTGGCTGGGGTTCCCGCGCTCAGCGCTGGGAGGCTCGAGCGGTTCGTCAGCCCGTCAGTATGCCGTGAGCCCACCTCGGGCGTGAGGGTCACCTCCGCCCGAGGCGGCGTTCACTCGTAGGACACCGCACCACCCACCCGCTGGGATGCCGCCGACAGGGCGAGCACCCGGCATACGAGAAGGATTTTCATGGCCAAGACGCTGGAGTTCAACGACTCCGCACGCAAGGCGCTGGAGCGCGGCGTTGACGCGCTCGCCAACGCGGTCAAGGTGACGCTTGGCCCCAGGGGCCGCAACGTCGTCATCGACAAGAAGTGGGGCGCGCCGACGATCACCAACGACGGCGTGACCATCGCTCGCGAGATCGAGCTCGAGGACCCCTACGAGAACCTGGGTGCCCAGCTCGCCAAGGAGGTCGCGACCAAGACCAACGACGTGGCCGGTGACGGCACGACCACCGCAACCGTCCTCGCCCAGGCGATGGTCAAGGAAGGTCTGCGCAACGTCGCGGCCGGTGCCGCTCCCTCCGCGCTCAAGCGGGGGATCGACAAGGCCGTCCAGGTCGTGAACGACCGCCTCCTGGAGCACGCCCGGGAGGTCGACGGCACGTCCGAGGTCGCCTCGGTCGCGACCCTGTCCGCCCAGGACGAGACGATCGGCTCGCTCATCGCGCAGGCGTTCGACAAGGTCGGCAAGGACGGGGTCATCTCCGTCGAGGAGTCCTCGACGACGGTCACCGAGCTCGAGTTCACCGAGGGCATGCAGTTCGACAAGGGTTACATCTCGGCGTACTTCGTCTCCGACCCCGAGCGCATGGAGGCCGTCCTCGAGGACGCCTACATCCTCATCAACCAGGGCAAGATCTCCGCGATCTCCGAGCTGCTGCCCGTGCTGGAGAAGGTCGTCCAGTCCGGCAAGCCGCTGCTCATCGTGGCGGAGGACGTCGACGGCGAGGCCCTCTCGACGCTCGTCGTCAACAAGATCCGCGGCACGTTCAACGTCGTCGCGGTCAAGGCTCCGGGCTTCGGAGACCGCCGCAAGGCCATGCTCCAGGACCTCGCGGTCCTCACCGGCGGCCAGGTCGTCTCCCCGGAGGTCGGGCTCAAGCTGGACCAGGTCGACCTCGACGTGCTTGGTCAGGTGCGCCGGGTCGTCGTGACCAAGGACAACAGCACGCTGATCGAGGGTCTCGGCGACAAGTCGGAGGTGGACGGTCGGGTCAACCAGATCAAGGCCGAGATCGAGCGCACCGACTCGGACTGGGACCGCGAGAAGCTGCAGGAGCGCCTCGCCAAGCTGGCCGGTGGTGTCTGCGTCATCAAGGTTGGCGCGCACACCGAGGTCGAGCTCAAGGAGAAGAAGCACCGCATCGAGGACGCCATCTCGGCGACCCGAGCGGCCATCGAGGAGGGCATCGTCGCCGGTGGTGGCTCGGCCCTCATCCACGCCGTCTCCGCCATCGACGACCTCGACCTCCAGGGTGACGAGGCCACGGGTGCCTCCATCGTGCGCAAGGCCGCGGCCGAGCCGCTGCGGTGGATCGCTGAGAACGCCGGCGTCCAAGGCTACGTCGTCACCTCCCGGGTGGCCGAGATGGAGGTCGGCAACGGCTTCAACGCGGCGACGGGCGAGTACGGCGACCTGATGAAGGCCGGCGTCTTCGACCCGGTCAAGGTCACCCGCTCGGCGCTGCTCAACGCGGCCTCGATCGCCTCGATGATCCTCACGACGGACACCCTCGTCGTGGAGAAGCAGGAGGAGAAGGCCGACTCCGGTTCAGGCGGCCACGGCCACGGGCACAGTCACTGACCGGCTGAGCCACACCGCCGGCGCCTCGCTGGCCGACGTGACGACAGGGCCGCACCGTCGCCTTGCGGCGAGGGTGCGGTCCTGTCGTTCGCCATCCGCCTCTCCGCGCCTGCGGCGGGAACAGGGGTCGCAGAGGCGGTGGCCTGACGTCAGTAGGCTGTGCCCTGAGGTCAGGGAGGCTGTGCCCTGACGGCAGGAGGCGGTGGCCGACGGCAGGAGGCGGTGGCCGACGGCAGGAGGCGGTGGCCGAGGTCAGGAGGCGGTGGCCACCGCAGGGATGGTCGTTCCGACGGACTCTCGTTCGTCCTCCGTCAGGCCACCCCAGACGCCGTACGGCTCACGCGCCCGGAGCGCATGCTCGCGGCACTGCCTCAGCACCGGACACGCGCCGCAGACCGCCTTCGCGGCCGAGTCACGACTGCGACGGGCGGGCCCGCGCTCACCTTCGGGATGGAAGAACACGTCGGGGTTCTCGCGCCGGCAGGAGCCGTCGAGCTGCCAGTCCCACAGATCAGCAACCGGACCCGGCAACCGGGAGATCTCTGC
>JAABUY010002931.1_pt1 | contig 19451 bp, 25 predicted proteins | sample 5560271 | NCBI WGS metagenome assembly JAABUY01 (sample SAMN10711886, study PRJNA513374) | rock metagenome | isolation source: Antarctica rocks | place: Antarctica: Victoria Land, University Valley
CAAGGAAAAGACGTTTCAGTAAGGGCTTTTTGTGGGACATGGACGTAGCAATAGTTTTGACAGGATGATAGCGCTAGAGCCCTTTAGGCGTAGTGCCTCCGGGCGGAATAAATTACCTACCTACCTAGAGTACTAATAACGTCTCGGATTGCAGGCACCTCAGGGTATTCGCATACGGTTGTCAGTTTGTCTCAGACCACAAACTCGATCCCTTCTGAGTGTCACGTCTTGTTCGAGCTCAATGGCAATTCTCAATGGCTAGGATTGTCAATATGTCGTTATACTGTATGAGAGACATTGAAGCCTATATGTGCACCTCTAAAGACAACGATATCCATCACGTGGCCAAGACACTATGTAAGACCTTATGCACATCATCCAGTTCGGCATCGCTAGGTTGCCATCTCTCCTGGACCTGATCCCACACCTCGAGCATCCTATCTCTCCCCGAACACTTTGCAAACGCGCGCAAGATCCATATAACCATCCATTTGCCCAAAGAGATCTGATCCATGTGCTCGTCCAGCGCTCGCTGTAACGACGACCAGACCCCTTCCAACCGCGCCTTCGACCAAGGCGTGTAGCGGACTCCGCCATGGATCGTAAAACCCTTGAGTAGGGCGATGAGTATGGAGCCATGGAGCGGGACTCCGAAAAACCGCATCTCATCCAGGATGACCGCCACCCGATCAAGCTCGCCCGCACGTATGGCGTAGTGGCTCACGAGTACCAGGTACGTGCGCAGATTCGGCGCCATCGACTGCTCGTCCTGCAGCATCTGCCGCTTCTCCGGATCGTCCTTGTACCGCTCCGCCGCTCGAGCCAGGACGCGGCCGAGCTCGCGGGACTCTTTCCAGCCGAGAACGGGGAGTTTGGCGCCGTTTTTCATGGCGTGCATGTGTTTCATGCGTTCGTAGACCTGGTATGCGGCCGTCGGTTCGCCGGCTCGGGCGAGAGCCGCGATGACGCAGTTCATAACTAGTGTGTCCACGATCTCACCTGCTTCGACCAGAGCTTTGTATGCGGTCCTGACGCCGTCGCCATCGCCGCGGAGGCCGTGGTAGTAGATTATTCCGACACGCGCAAACCGATTGAGGCGGAGGTTACGATTACTCATTTCTTTGAGGATCATCTCGGCCAGGACGAATTTCCCGGCTTTGACGGCTATGTCGAAGAGGATGTTGAAGGTGACATGTGTTCCCTTGACTCCTGCGTCATGTTCCATCTCTCTCCAGATGTGTAGGGCCGACTCGACTTCGACGGCGGTTACCTTGACGAAGCACCGACCCGCGAAAGCTATGGCGCTGCTCCACTCTCCGGATGTCAACGATCTCCCGGCAGCTCGTACATCGTCAATCACAGACATGTATTGGATCATTGATTTTTCGGATTTCCGCTCAACTACTGATAAGCGATGTAGTAGTCTTCTTACAATGTTCCGGCTCAGGTGTGAAATTCGAGGTGAGGGGAGAGCTTTGTACCGCTCGTATATTGTTTCGTTGGTGAGGCTCTCATCGCCAATTGCAGCGACGAGGTCTCTCAAGGCAGAATTCTCCTCCTCACCAAGGTCAGCCCAGCTATGGTTTGTAGCGGACGCCGCAGTCTCATCAGTCTCATCTTCGTCAGCTCCAGGCAGAGCAGAGTCTTCAACTTCAGGCAAGTATGGCGACGTGGCTTCTGGGGTGTCATATGAAGTATGATAGTGATCCACAAGGTCCATATAGTCCTGACGAGTGACCTCTACTGGCTGTTCCGAATGTGATGATCGTTTCAGGGTGTAATTGGCGAAGAATTTGGCTTTTTTCGTTCCCATTGGAGTCTCCCTTCGCCGTGAGCGATGAAAGAACCTTCTGCAGGTAGCAGTCGACGAAGTTGTACACAGCTGAGACTCATGGTTCGGACAAGATCCTGCCCTAACCAGTGCACTGATGAAGAGATTCTCCATGTGCTCTAGTCTTGCGCCTGTCGGCCTGTTGAGCCCATAACAGGGTTGACGAGGTGGAGAGGGTACTAGGCTGAGGTTTCGCGGCTGCCGCGATGAGCTCAGATACTGAAGAGTGCGGGATCTGACTTTTTTGACTGTAGTGTAGCTCGTCGACCTAGTCAGGGTGCCGAAGGAGGACATGAGAGGACGGACATTGTGTCATGAGACTGGGGCCCGGTCCATGAATATTAGGACTCCGATGCTATAGCCGGCAGTGCCGCCGACCTTATGCTTCACTCAGTAATGGAGCGTGAGGGCACGTGGTTTAGCTTGTGAGATGGTTGATAAGATGTCTGCAGTGGAACGCCAAAGCTTCTGTAGCGGGACTTCCCGTTTGATCGCGAGATACTGCATCTCTCGGATGCATCATCGCAACTCCTTAATCAATGTCCAACAGTCAAACTGTAAATATCTACCACTGTCACCGACCAATTTCTTTGCTGCTACAAGCGGCCCTACAAGTGCCAACGCGCACGGTGAAGTATTCCCAGCCTCTTCTCAACCTCGGTCATGGGGCGCTACGATCTTAGACCTTTACGAGTCCACCAGGCCGCAACCCAGCTTTTAGCCACAGAGCGAATGAATGTCGTCCCCCCATGGTACGAGATCATCGGCAACGTACCTCCAGCGCAGGCGCTCGTACGGACCCAGCCAATTCAGCATCACGCAAAGCGAACAAAAAGCAAAGCGAGGAAACCGAGTAAAATGTTTCAACCACAGACTATTGTATACGAAGAGGACGCTTTGCGGAAGGACTTCTTCGGGGACCATCCCTGGGAATTGGCTCGGCCAAGGGTGGTATTAGAGAATGACGGCAAGGACTGGCATCACGATGATTGGAGCAAAATACAGCAGCCAGGCAGGCAGCTGAGCGGCGAGAGGTTCGTGCCCGGATACTCATCATGTTGATTAAGGAGTAGTGTTCACATATCACAGTGTCGTGCAGCGCCAACTATGGCTGTTAAATAACGTTAATGGTATGACCACTGCTAAGGCCTACGACCATGCACGGCAAGAGTTCTATGCGTTGCGGCAGCAAGAAGACGTCGAGAGAAGGATAGCCAAAGAAGAGGCGGAAGCCACCGGCGCATACTTTTCGAAGTCAACACTTGAGGTCTCTATGGATATCGAGGACAAAGTCTACGACAGCTGGATGACATGGGCGCTGAAGGAGACGGCGGCGACGGACCAGGCGCGCGAAGCGGCATACACGGGCACAGATCCTGAGCCTGCATTGGTACCGGAGGATAATCCTGCTTTACAGGCTAGTTTGGAGAATATTGATCAATAATAACAACTACCTGCTTAGAAATAGGTTTTCTATAGGGGTTATCCACGATTTATCATTACCCATCAAGACTATTTGACCATACGATGTGATTATGTCCTATTATATGCCCAGCTTATGACAACTTGGTTGTCGTTCCACATTAAGTATCGCGTTAGTCTTTCGATGACTCTTTCCATGACAGGACTGCTGCTGTACTCGGTCCGATCGGCCTTATTGTGCCTGACGAAAAGGCCCTGGAATCTTATATCGCTCCATGCTCACTTCATGACACAAGGGAGTGACAGAATAGAACATAAGCTTCAGCACATCAAAGGCTTTTGAATTGGTTTCGTGGCCGGCATGAAGATCACCCCCTAAAGCGCTTTCGACTACCACTCAAGGATGAGTTGTGTTGCTCCAATGACTGTGCCGACGTGGAAAATGCAACCATGGATGGAGGGCTAGCTCCATCACTTTCTGTCTGAGATTTGATCTTCAAGGCTTATTTAAACTAGCTGCCCTACAACCTCTATCAATGGCTTTGCTCTGTGTTCCGTAATCTCTTCGTGGGTAGGTAGGTACTGTGACTGGAATCTTTGCAAGTAGAACATAATAGAGGACAACAAACTTTTGAACTGGCCTTCAAGTCACCCCACGTTGTATGCTGAGCGCAACTCATCTGTACAAAGAAAGCAGTCAATGCAGTCGGTATTATGTAGGAAAATACGTAGCATCAAAAGACACCGCACAAGAACATCTCCTGCCCAAAATGAAAGACCCCAGAACTTCCAGCTAGATGGTAAACCGCCTTTGGGGGAACTCCATCTCCAGCTTCCCTTATGGCCCCAGGCGTCCGCGGGATAGAGCGGCCCCATGTGTGAAGCGGACGCAGGCATGCTCTGCACAGTTCCCTGCGATCCGGGGCTCTGGACCAATAATGGAACGTTGCGACCACGCATGTCGGATGATCTCACTAAAATGTCGGATGGTCTTGACAGGGTTTATCGGGAGACCATCCGACCTTCCAAAACACCTCAAGATCAACTGAGGTTCAAATTCTTTGAATATATTACTAATCTATTCTGAATTAATTAACTCTAATCCTAATGTATCTGAAATGCATGCATAATATATTTCATATTGCTAACCCAAACCCTCTAATCCTAACCGCCTAACCCTTAAACACTAATCCCTAACCACTAATCAGTTACAAATAGATTCTTAATAGATTTGTAATGAATTACTAATGAATTACACAATCTCAAGTTCAGTATCTTGCTTGTTAGCTCTGCAAAAAACCTTAAAGTTCAGAATTAGTGTAGGATCATCCGAGGTTTTAGTGAGACCATCCGACCTGTGTCCCGGAACGGTGCTATTTGTAGTGTGGGGAACTACTGTACCTAAGGTAAGGTACGGTAGGTGCTGTACCCGGTACGGTAAGTTATTGGCTTTAAACTTCTCGCTTATACTAGCGCCGGGAATACTTCGTACCTTGCAGCTCAACTGTAAAGCGCCCCGTCCCTCAGTTCTGACTCTCCGTTCACACTCCACGTCGAATGCGCCCATCCATGTCGCCACATCGCCACATCGCCGTTCCAGAAACGATCATACCCGGCAGATTGGGCATCTGTGGAGTTGTCCTCCATACCAGCCGGCTTCCCAACCTTTACCCATCCCACTGTCCGACATAAGCTTGACTGGCATCCGCAAAGCTGCCAAACCACAGTGAGAGCAGACCTGATGGCAAGTGTGAGCCAACAACATGTGCCTCGTCTTGACGATGTTTGGGATGAGACAAGAGAGACCATTGACGGCTTCACGACTGTGGAAGCTTCCTTTTATCCTGGTCGCTATCCGGAAACCTACAAGTATCCTGTCCGCTATGAGGGCCCTTCTCAGGATTCATTCGAGCAGATGGAACCGTCGCTAGGCCCTTTCGAAGTTACGGAACTTGTTCGATCGGCAGTGGAAAAAGGCCGCCAAGAGACACAGCGATCACTGGCCGGCAATGAGGGTGTTAGCGAAGCAGTCGAGCTCAAATTGACGATAGACCTGGGGCACCAAAACATCCAGACAATTCCAGATGAGGTGGTGACCATAATCAAGGATGAAGTGGCAAGGTATTGCTTCTTCCTCTCTCTCGCTATAAGCTCCGCGTCGTCCCACTGCACAACTTAGCGATTTCCAAGTATGGCAAATACTGCATGAGTCTCTCACTAATTCACTCGCAGACTTTCCCTATCACATAATCAAATCTGGCACATCCCATACAAGTTCGCCGAATGCACCAAGTTGACTTATGTCAATATTCGATACAATCTGCTGAAAGAATTTCCAAAGGCTGTTGGTCTTCTACTCATACGCCGGCAAGGGAAGAGCCGTACGCTGACTTGAAGATAGCTATTAAATCTCAATCAGCTTCAGATCCTGGACCTTAGCCGAAACAAAATACAGCGACTACCTGAGGACATTGGGAACATGGTGGCTCTGAGGGTACTTTCAGTTCAGCATAATCGACTGGAGACCTTACCACTGTGTCTCTCCGACCTCACTACCTTGCAAATACTCAAAGTTGCAGGCAATCCACTCATAACTCCTCTGAAGCGTGTTGCAGAAGGTAGAGAAGGTGATCCAATACCAACCATGTTGACCGACAATGAGCGGGACGCCTTTCTCACCACCAACATCAAGATATGTTTGAGACTATCTGCGATTCCATCAAAGTCAGAAACTGAATCTGGGGGTGAATCAAGGTACGGGGCCTTTCCTGGCCCACCAGTCTGAGACTAACCTTACGAAAGTGAGGGACCACTCGACACTCCGCGACCAGTCTTAAAACGTGGTTTGAATGGACGCTTTCCCGTGATACCAAGCACTAGTGGCTCTGAGTCGGCATCTGATGCAAGGTCACCGTCTCTCAACAGACCGCCTCCGATCCCGTCACGTTCTCATTACCGTATTGCGTCAGGTCAAACCGCTGTATTACAGAATGCTGCACTCCGTCGTCCCGGATTGGCACCATTAGCCATCGGTAACGAACGGAATAGAAGCAACAGTGAAAGCATCCTCCAAGCAACGCAAGCGACTCGCAACAAACGTATGGGCATTATAACTAGAAAGCAGACCAACCTAACCACGGTGGATGAATCTCGGCTGAACCGATATAGTCACTACCGCGGGCTCAGTTACGGCTCTGCCCTACATGGGAAGCGCAGTAATGGAATAAACGGCAACGGCAATAGTTCATCAAGCCCCGTGAGCCCTACCGAGAACGAAGGCCAACGGCCTACCATTGTGAAACGCCTCTCAAGCTTACCGGAACATCGACGTGAATCATCCTCGACCGATGAAGTGGTGGAGGCAGCCAAAGGCGTTCTTTACTCGCTGTTCCAAGTGGATCCTCATATAAAATCACTTCTGAGTGTAGCACGAGATGGGGCTTCGAAGAGGACAAGCTTGGAACGGGTCTACTACAATGCTTCCACTCATGTTGAGGAGCTAGACAAGGAGCTTCATATGTTTGAGGTCTCATTTGATGAGGAAGATGAAGACGGATCGCTTTCGAACGAAGCAATACAGAGGGCTTGTGCCACTTGTATCATGGCTTATCAACATGTCTGCACTCTTTTGTTACAGAATATCGGCAAACTCATCCAGAATGGCGATCCTCGCTATGTGCGTACCCTTTTGCTACTAGTATATGGTAGCTTGGTGGAAGCCCGCAATGCTTGCTCAAGTCTCGGAATAAGTTTCAAGGCTATTCAAGAAGCCAAGTTTCGGCAACCAAAACCGGACGTTATACACGAGGAAGTCTCTCGCCGCCGCGACCGCTCTGTCACCCCGACTCGCGTGCGACCAAATCCTGGAACGCGTATGCGAAGCGATACAGCCATACAACACGCCGCTCATTACAGCCACTATGCATTGAGTGGGACTGGTACACCAGCCGTTCCTCTCTACGTCAATGGTCGCAGCCGGTCGAATAGTCGGACTAGTACACTGACGAGCTCGACGACTAGCTCGGTTGCAAACACACCGCGATCAGGAGAAACCTTTGGCTTGCCAAGCACCCCATACACGGCATACACTGCCTCCCGTAGCAACACTATGCATGGTTTTGACGAGACCGAGTCGGAAGCCATGTTCGAGAAGATCTTCATGAGCCTCACGTATGCATACAACCATGCGCTCAAGGGCATTCCGTTGGTTCACCGTCATGTGTCTCGTTGTCTCGAGCTGGCATTAGAGACACATACTCCGAAAGAGATATGTACCTTCTGGAAGCACCTGGTCGATACCTGTCACGTCGCGTTAGACGTCTCCGGCGCACTCAAGCTTCGGCTTTCGAACATCAGACTCAAAGACCCGGGAGTCCGCAACCAGCGTGAGTTCTGGCAGCTCTGCACCGCCTTTACAAAGTCTCTTGTCGAAGTACTCATGGGAGTCAAACGCGCCAAGGAGCTCGACATCATCCCGACCGACATCATCCAACTCCTCCGTCCTGTGCAAACATCCGTCAAGGAGGCGGGGAAACTAATCAACAGCTCACCGTGGAGCTACCTCGCTGCCGACAACGTCCCGGTGCATGATGTCTATCATCATAGCCCGAGCTCTTCATCGCCATACGTGACCTCGATGCCTCCCACTCCTCTGAGTGCGGCTCTTGGCCCGGCGGCGCAGGCCACGGTACCAACGACGCCTGCCTCATCGTACGGTGACCGTTTCTTCTCCGGTGATGTCTTCCAGCGCGCCGATCCTCTGCTGGCATCGCAGCAGCATACGATGCACTACCGTCGTTAGAAAGTCATGTACAATGAGATGTAGTTTACTTGTTGTTATGTATAGCGCGGCGTCGGGCGAGGGCGGCGGCGGGTTTACGAGATGATGAGGATGGACATGAATTGACGATTTTCGAGATCTATACACCACTACGATGTACCTACATCTCCACGCTCCTTATTTGGATACACTTAGAATAAACAAAACAGCATCACTGATCACCTTATGTGTCCTGTTCAGCGACGTCAATTAGTTGATTATCCGAAATAAACAATGGATCGTGAAGACCTTACACACACCTCCGAGCTTCCATGGGCTGAGTGCTTAGTCAGCCAGTTAAGCAAAGTATCTACCTTACCTTAGGTAGGCCTAAGGCACGGCACGTAAGCCACAACACGTCAGGTACTGTAAGGTATCGTTTGATGCAGGGTTGCCTGACCTTGCCATTGCCATTATCCTCAACCCCATTCCCTCGTTTCAAAATGATAAGAGAACTCAAGTCCGTTCTGCCTACCCCGTTCGCCGCTTCAGTACTCTCATCATGCTCCTCGAACTCGAAGAGCGTGGCACACTTCGCAGCCTTTGGCTAGCCACCACTACGATTCCGTGGTGGGCTATTTGCTCGGTCTTTGCTTTTGTTTGTTGCTTCACGCGTGTTGTCACTGGCTACGCTGGTAATTTCAGTAATGAGAGGTCTTCGAGCAAAGTGGCCCGAAAAGTGGCTGTTATGCCTTACTGGATACCATACCTCGGCCATGTTACTTTCTTGTTCTCGTTGAGTTCCTCCCTTCGTGCAGCTCGGTAGGAAAATTTCTGCTTGCTCAGATCATCTGCCATGCTGAACGGCCAACAGCGATCAAGTCAAAGCCGGCATCTTCGCACTGCGCCTTGGGCCTGGTAAACACTACATCATCCACACACCATCTCTCACTAAGGCCATCTTCCAATCGCCGCCGGACACCGTTACTAAAGATCCCATACTCTGGAATGTACTGGTGAACATGTTCGGGGCTCGACGGCAGAGCAAGGACATTTACGCTCCCCTCTTCAAGGCTTTACACAAATGCAGCGACGAAGGGCTCCTACGCAGAGCCGCTCTGGCAAAGATAGTCGACGTGACCACACGCGGTATTGAACGGAACGTGGCGCAGCTGTTGACAAGGACATTCTCCCCGATTGATGCACAACCGTGGGAAAGAGCAGCTGTACCGACTCTCGATCGGTATAGTAAGGTGACAGCTGCAGAGGTCAGTCTCTTCGCGCTGATTCGAGACTTTGTGGGTATGACTTCGACGCCTAGCATCTTCGGAACTTCCTTGATTGAGCAGGGAGGTCTATTTGAAGACCTTTGGACGTTCGACACAGGCTCCCACTTTCTAGCCATGGGTCTACCGCGCTGGCTGCCAGTTAGATCTCTATCCCGCGCTTATGCAGCTAGAGAACGACTACTGCACCACTTTAAGCGATACAGTGTTGCAATGGATCAGTTCGTGCGTGGGGATGAGCCATCTGGGGAATGGGGTGACATGTCCGACGTCGGAGAGCTTATCCAGAACAGAATGAAGATCATGCGAGAAGCAAACATATCTCCAGAGTCTAGAGCTCCATTCGATCTAGCCTATCTATGGGCGTGAGTCACTTCCAGAAGCTGTGCTGCTCATGTGACGCTGACTGGAATAGAATGAATGCGAACGCCAACAATCTTGTGTTCTGGATCATTCTGCGGATCTGTGCAACACCGGGCCTTCTGGAGCGTATTCGAGCCGAAACAGCCCCTTATGCCTTTGTCTCAAATCCAGGAATAGCATCCCACTTTCCAGAATCGAAAAGACTCAAACTAGATGCAGAAGGTCTCTCGAGAAACTGTCCATTGCTGAAAGCGTGCTACCTGGAAGCTTTTAGACTCCACTCGGAATCTGTAACCATCAAGCAGGTGCGAAAAGATATCGTGGTGAGCGAGAGTGCAGATGATAATCTCAGCGGAAACCCCCAATCTTACGTCCTCGAAGCTGGATCGTACGTTGAGATTTGCCACGAGCTCCACCAATCTGATCCGCGTTACTTTGAGCGGCCCGAGCAATTCATGCCGGAACGATTTCTTATCTCGGGGAAAGACGGCTTGAAGATAAAGGACCATACATTGACACCTTACGGTGGTGGAAGCTGTGAGTCTTTGGCAAATCGAAGAAGTGTCTAATGATGTAAACTAACCTCGTATAAAGCGACCTGTCCGGGGAGACTGTACGCCGCCACTGAGACCGTCATTTTCGCCGCTGCAATCCTAACGTGCTGGGACGTCGAGCCGCTCGGCTCAAAGGGCTGGCAGATCCCCGCAAACCAGTTCGTCACAGGTGTCTCTCGGCCGGTTAAAGATATTAGGGTCATGATGAGGTCAAGAGTTGAGTGAGCGTCAGCGTCAGAAACGCTGACTGCTCACTTGCGGCAATGGCTTGCGTGATTACAACTCCCACTACTTGGCCCCAGAGTTCTAGCGCTTCGCTGCGTTGCTCTACGTACGGGCTCGAACGTGGGATACGGAAGGCTTAGAGGGGATGTTGGCGTCCTCTGCTCGCAAACTTGATAGCTTGGATACATCTTTCCACAACCACACAATTGATCAGTTTAGCAATAAGTCCTTGGTCAGCATAGCAACCTCATCGCATAGCTTCAGGCTCTCGCTACCTGACAATGTAGACTACTCGATCAAAACCCTCTGCCGAAACTACACTACAGCGTGCAGCAGCGAAAACCAAATAAAGAAAGTCGTGGCCCAAACACTTGCCTTGGCTGTTGGCAACGCAAGCACCCCTCTAGCACAATGCTGGAGTAGTCAGATCCTCGTGAAACCAGGCAAAGCCGATAACCATTCTGTTTCCCTCCCACTCTCCTCCCGTCCCTGCCTCGTTTCCTCCTCGTCTCAGCCAACCTTTTAGGCATACTGACCGCGCACATACACACAAAGACCAAATGACCTTCCCCCATTCATTCAATCCAATAGATGATCGTTCCTATCCGCACATCCTACTTCGACTCTTTTCCATCCTCCCTGCATCCATCGTACCTGCAGCCATCCACCCATCTATGCTCTCCCACCTGCCCTAATCAAGAATCGGACAAGCCCTGTATCCCTTGGCACCAGACTGTCTGCTCGCCCACCTTCCACTCCTATCCGCCTTGCCTTTCCTTGCCTTGCTTTCCTTTCCTCGGCTTCCACTGGCTTCTGGACCTGAACAGCATACCCACCAACCTACTGCTCAATCTCTACCTCAGCCTCGACTCCACTCCGGGCCTTACAGTAATCAAATCTAGGGCTCGGGCTCGGAGCCTGTACGACGTCACTGCCAATTTTTCCTCATCCCATCCGATCTCATGGCGCCTCGAACAGGCGTCCCCCGACTCCTTACTCACTTTTTCCCCGCCGAGCCATCTCTCCTTCAACCTACCAGTCTCGCTCACCTCACCGATTTCACGCAACCTCTTCGACGTCACATTTAACGACATCATCTGACAACAACTTCATCAACATCAACAACGAGTACGGTACAGCATCCGACCAGTCTGATCCAATCCAATCCAATCCAATCCATTGTTACGTTTCCTCATCTCTTACTAACAAAGCTAACTCCCTATCCCTAGACGTACTATACATGAAAAAAGGTCCATCACCACAATCACATGATCCAACCCATCGCCATCGTCTACATTTTCCGCCATACTTGTGCTTTTCGGCCCGACCAAACATGACGGCTGCAGTTCCCAAAAGATCTCCAACCCCTCGTCGAACTCATGGTGCAGTCAGATGATAAAATGTCATCGCCGTCATATCCAAATGCGATCAGCTTTTCCCAATGCCCCAAATTGAGATAATGAAGCCAGACTATCCAAGTGGCTCGTGAAGATCCAAGCATCGCCCCTGGGGACGTCGGCTCCCAATGTGAGGCCGGACGGACGAAAAGCACGAAGCACAAGCACCACGGCTGACGACGGCATCCAAAAAGGACATCCAACCCCGCCGTGTGTAAGTTTACAGCATCCAAGAAGGACATCCAACCCCGCCGTGTGTAAGTTTCCCAACCAACCGGCTTCTTCTCGCTTCCCGTTTTCCAACATCTTCTTCGCCATCTGAATACCGCCCTCGGATGGAAACCAGGAAAGACCTAAGGTGGCGACTGCGCCAACCCATTCATCTTCCCGTTCGGGCCCAACATGCTGGGGATAGGCTTCCGTCTCGCCTTAGTGGTGGTGATGCGCGGCACGCCTTGGATGACGCGCGGCTCTTTCATGAGGGCCGGGTCGAGTTTGGCCGGGACTGTTACATCGTCAAAATGTCATTAGCAATTCTGGCCTGCCCTAGCATCCTTGACTGCCTTTCACCGGAAATTTAGGCTGAAAGAGAGGGAGGGGACGTACTTCGGGTGACGATGGACCTATAATCGCCAGGAAAGCGACTATTCGGGGGCGTGGCGGCGGCGGAGCGCCAGAGGTGATCGGAGGTATCGGAGAGGAAATCAGTGCTGGATTTGGAGAAGAAGGAGGTGCGGCCGCGGTTGCGTTTCGAGAGGATGATTTGGTCGAAGAGGAGGATGGAGGGATGGGAGGCGGGGGTGGCTTCGCGTTCGTGGATGAATTCGTTGAAGCCTGGTACCGGTTTTAGTCATGACTGCGCTGCAGTACTGTTAGAGAGGTATTTGTTACATACCTTGAGTTTGGCGCAAGGTATGGATATAATCCGCATTCTCGCGCGGGAGACTCTTGAGGAAGCCATCCATGTTGAAGCGATAGAGCATGCCCGCCTTCTTCTGATCGCCCGTGGCGGGGTGGAGATATTTGCGGTAGGTGTAGAAGAGACTGGCGAAGCAGCGCACGAATGCGGCTCGGATCTGCTCCGGGTGGAAGGCGGCGGGACAGACGATGCAGATCTGTTGGGCGCACCGGTTATGGCTGACGATGGCGCAGCCGGCGCACCGGTACATGCCATCTTCGGCCTTGTCGTCGCAGACGGAACAGACCGTCTTCTGGTCGTGAGGTCGCCATTGGAGACAGTGGCCTTCGATCCAGGTCGTTGTTTCCGTGTTGCGGACCGGTTGCATCAGCACGTTGGGCATGATCGTCGAAGCGGCTATTGTCGATTGTGCGTAGGTAGATGTAGCGTAACCGGAGGTCAGTGAGCTGTCGGTCGAGAGTGTCGTCATGGAGAGACTAGAGGAATGCCCGCTGAAGGGCATGCTCGGTCGTCGTAGGGTAGGCACCCGCTCGAAGACGAAGGAGGAACTCCGCTTCGATGTCGCGTCGAAGTGGCCGGACCGCTTTTCCCGTAGTGTACTCTGTAGCGCAAAGCCAGAGTCGTTCCGGGAGACTGGTGTGGTGGGTAAGGAAGGAAAGCTGCTCGACGTCGGAGAAATCTTTGGTGAGGGAGGCAAGCTGCCCTTCGTAGTCGATCCCGTGTTGGGTCTGTCGGCAAAACGTGATTGATCACTCTTTGCTTGGAGGAATGCGTTGAATATAGGTGGACGAGGTGCAAAGTTAGAGTTGGCATCACCGAAAGATGTTGAGTTCAGGCTGACGAATTTGGCCAGGGAGGTTCGAGGTGCATCGACTGTGAAGATGGACGGGTTCTCGGAAGAAAAGGCATCGAAGGGATAGGTCTCCATGGCGTGGGCGGGTGGGCCTGGAATGACACCGTATCGGTTGTGGTGAGGGGCGGCCAGTTGAAGCAGAGAGGTGAGTTTCCGCCGTTGCTGGCGAGGAAGTGAAACAGGTCGTGTGGTACTTTCAATTTCGTCTTGATCTAGGTCAACAAGAACGAAGTCATCTTCGGGCAGCTCAATCTTCTCATATCGCCGTTCAATACCAACAATGTAAGGACACGGGGCTTCGAGTGCTTGGATCAATCTTGCTGGAAGGACCGGAATGAATACCCCGGACCACACGATCGGATAGAGCAGTTCCACCAGAGCTTTGCTGGCGAGGTGAAGCATTGCGGTGTGCGAAGAAAGGAGGATGATGCGAGATTCCGCTAGAGCAAATTCGAAGAGCACTACAATGTTCGGTATCGATAATGCTCGGAACAGAGCGTAGAGATCTGTGTTCCGAGATCCAGGCAATTCATTGATAGCTTCCTTCCGAGCGAAGAGCCGCAGCTCTCGGACAGCGATCTCGACTTGTGTCTTTGACGATATGGGACTCAAGGCTTCTGCACAAAGGTTGACGACGTAACGCTCTAAAGGTTGCCACATCCCGATCTTGGGCGAGCTCGGCGGAACCCTCAGGATACCACCGTTTGTCATCGGTACCACCACAGCCCTCAACCATTCCTTCCAGAAGGTTGTCAATGTGGGATCTCGGCCAAGGATGCCATACGCTCGTGGTAACCAAAGGCCAGTATCGCCATCCGTGAGACCATCGATCTTCGCCGCGGCCCCATGTCGTACTGGCCGCAACAGATCTGTCATAAGCCCAATCTTCTCTTCGACCGCACTGATCTGGTCTTCCAGCTCTTCTCTCGCCGTACTACCCGAGGTGGCCGAGGGAAGCATGGCCAGTAAGCGCGAAAGCTTGGCTCTTTCGACCGCAAGCCTCTCTCCTAGGCTACTTGCCAGTTCTCGCTCCTCATCCGTCATGTTGCCTCGCCTCCATTCCTCACACCGTCGCTCTAATTCCTCGGCGGCTTGCTCGTTCAAGGGTATCCACATTATCACACAAATACCGTACAGTCGGGAGTTGTCCCCCGAAGTCATCGTAAAGCCATGCCACGTGGATCGCGGCCGCTCATCCGAAGAGACGATGTTGACGTCGTTGGGAAATGCAAACATTGGAACGTAATCAGGAAAGGGCCCTCTCTGCTTTGTTTCGTCTGTCATGCATTTTGGTGGGTATCGATCCAACAATACGGGTTCAAACCTCCGCTTCAGAGGGTGCTCGTTCGCTGGCGCGTTCAGAGGTTGAGGAGCTGGTATGACGGAGTTATAGTTGCTCAGGCGTTTGGATGTCCGTATAGAAGCTATCAGAAGATCACATTAGCATACATTCAAAGCCCCACTATCATTCCTAAAAGCATCTCATAGGGTCCCTTTCCGTAACTTGCAAGTGACGAATAACACCCACATTGCCTCGCAACAGACGGTTGCCGCTTCATGCTGTTTATATCCCTGAACGAAATCCTCCGTCTAATGCTTCCAACCCCCGACTTCAGCCCAGCAGCATCCTCGTTGACGATCCTCTGCGTTTTTGGACGTGCTTTCGGACGGTTTTGAACCACCGCTCCGGCACTGAGCGTGAGATCCGACAGGAAGGAGTCTCTCTCCGTGGCGAACTTTCGAAGTGCTCTCTCAAAGTCAATATCGCTGAGTCCTGTGCCAGGTCCGTTGACTTGCGGGCCCTTGATTGTTGCACTGCTCCTATTGCTAGCCGTGCCATTTCTCTCAATTGTAGCGAACGACTGATTGGATAGACGAGCTTCGTTGGACTTCTTGGAGGACCAATTGCGGGAGCTTCGTTTCTCTGGTTTCGGGCTTATCGGTGACGCTATCGCGCCAGAAAATCCTGCCTCTGCGGCCTGATCTTCTTCGATCGTGTTTTCTTCTATGGTCGAGGCCACCGGCGAGGGAAGAGCGCCGTTGGCACTTGCCTCCTGCTCTGGTTCGGTAGAGGGCCAAGCTAGTTGTTCCGAGTCCACCCCCGCGATCCAAAACCAGAGACCAAGAGGTTCGGACGATGTGTCAGTCGCAACGGGAGCCATTGATGGGTGCTAGACCACATGTGAGCTGGTTAAAGGAGCGGAATGTGCAACAAGCACGCCGTTGGCTGCGTCCCTGCGTGATCAAATCATGCCAGCAGTGTGACGATGTGTTATTCGACAATCAAATGATGGGCTAGACTAGGTACAATCCAACGCTCGATTGGGAGCGATTCTCTCAATTCACAATGACTCTGGTCACTGATATCATCAGCCAGAACAATCGTATTGTTGTAAGGAGGATCTGGTGTGGTTTGGTCCTGATGGCAGTCCTCGTAGCACAAGCACAGGGCGGAAAGGGATAGCTAGGTAGGTAGAGATATCCAAAACGTCGGCTATGCAGGCCGGAGGTCAACGCTGGAGGTGCATCTGTGGAGATGGCCCAAGCCAACGGTCAGGATTTGATTGTTTTCCCCGTGGGGGGTGGGAGGCTGCAGATCTTTAGCATCGACAGCGCTTATACTGAGCCATACAAAGTCAACATTCCTGCCACACACGCATACACAATCGAACAAGGGAGGGCTGACAGTCAGAGAAAAGGGGATTTGGAGGACCGCAGTGAATCACATTGGACCACGTCGATATCTGCTCGTATTCAGGCAGGTGTACATTTTTGGAACCTTTCGTCCTTGAAGTATTTGCACGTTAAGTTTACAGAGTAGTATATGATTGATCTGTTAGGCAAAGCAAAGTTCATAGACTGGAGGGGTATCAATATGCCTTAGGCGAGATCTGGTTAGGCATGAAGAAAGGGGTGAGGGGTCTAAAGCAGTGCCTAGAGCCTAAGGCACCTTAGTGTCTACTGTAATGTGTTTAGTTACAATCTGGGTTCGCCTTGTGGCTGCCTTTTACCTTGCCAGCCAGTGGTCATCAAATGCACCACTTGCTCCCGCGGAAGAAGGAAGAAGGAAGAAGGAAGAAGGAAGAAGGAAGGTTAAGGATCGTGCGTCTCAACAATGACGGGTACAGCAAGATGTGGGTGCACTGATGAGATTATTATTGTCACCGAGAGATTGCTGTTTCCTACGTCCAGTGTACAATCAATGTGCAGGTAGCCGAAATGGAGGACAAAAATTCGTTGATGGACTCGGCACAAAGGCGCATATACCCGCCAGGGGCTGAGAAGATTACCTGGTAGGCGAGTGAGCCGCGGCAGACGCTTAGGTTGAAGCTGCAGCCTGCACGTGTATATCTTTACTTAAGGTATGGCTCATTGTGTCGGGAAGCGTAGAACGGAAGTCTGGCTGGAGTACAGCAACTGTATGGAGATTCTGAATCAATTGCTTGATTACAAATCTACCAGCCAGACCCCCTAATGTTTTGTTAGGGTTACTAACCCTACCCCTGTTGTCAGCGTCGTCGGCCGGTCTACATATGTATGATCCATGGGCTCTGCGGGGGCCAAAGGACCCGTGTGCGGGATTGTTGCTGTTGCGGGAGGACAAAGGGTTGGTGGGTGACAACAGAAAGTCCTTAGGAGCAATGGATGCTTCTGCTGTGAAGGCTGGGCTCCAGTCGCTAGGATCCATGCCCCGGAGGCGCTTGTCGTCAAGGCACAAAGCTGGTCGATACGATGTCTCTTCGAGATCGTGGTGTGGAGGGGTAATTTACTTGTGGCTGGCTGAGCCTGCAAATGACCACATGTTACCCCCCCGAAAAAAGGGTATGGTGGTTAACGGAATGCTTGGCAGTCAGCTCGGTGACTGCTTTCGAAGTCAACCAGCCAGCCACGACGCCCTTCCTGTCAAACTCTTTCGTATTTGTATTGGAGAGCTTGATTTGCGGCGGCAGATTCAGGCCCAACGCTGATAGCAAGAAAAACGTTGGCGTAATCCCCTTTATACCGACAAAGGCCTCTTTCCGGGTCGAGACTATCTCTACGCTACACACTTGTTAGGTGTGCACTGCAAGTCGTGACAGCACATGGCGTAGAAGGCCCTCTAGCCAATTCATTGAGCGTCCCACTCCTCAGCCGTCTATGACTGGTGGGGCCAAGTGTGTAGGTTTCCGCGTTGGAGCGCCTTATAGATTCTGCATGGCCAGCGGGGTCGGTAATAAGGCGACAATGATTTTCTTTAGAGCGAATGCGCTGCATGTCGCCTGTCCAATTGACGAGGTCATGCTCTAGGACTTGGTGACCCCCTTTTCCCCTGAGCGCTGGCTAGCACTATGCCGTAGTCGAAGGTGGCAAAGCGTCGGATCAGTCGGTCCGAGGATCTTAGCACTCACGGGTGCTGAAAAGGATTCTTCTTGAGAGAGCATGCTATCGTCTCCTCGTGGTCAACCACCCCGTACTGAGCATCCCAGGATCGCCCATATTGCTGCGCCACTGTATGGTAAGCTGGCCCAAGACGGCTCGGCCGTCCTTCGAAAGACTCTTCCGCACCGTCTCGCTTCCATCAAGATCTTCCTTTTGCTGTTCAAGTAGGAAGGCTACCTGCCAAACATCGTGCGGAGCAAGTTTCGGCAGGTCCAGCTTCTCTAGCCCATCAGGCACCATATCCCCATTAATAGACGTGGATTTGAAAGGCGGTTTTGGTTCGAGTGACACTCTCTGGAGGGTAATGGAGCCTTCGGCCAAGTTCTCTAGCTGCGCTTCAAGCGCATATCTCTGAAGCCGAGCTTTTTCCGAAGGCTGCTCCGGATCCTGGACCTCTGCTGGGGGTAATTCAGAGGTTTTCGTGCGAACACCAAGACAGGGTTGAGCAATAAATTGGTAAAGCTTTCGGAAAGTTCGGACCCTTCCACTCGCAGCTGAATTGTCCTTGACAGATATGGATGTCTCGGAGTAATTCACACTCACGGTAAGGATGTGGTTGCCTTCTTCCTTGAGATCGAAGCGCACTATCTGCTGCAAGGATTGCTGGGGCTTCAGTCCTGAGCTTGACATATCTTCATCAGGAGGTGTAAGTTCGAGAGGCAAAGTCTGAGATGGCGTTTGCATTTCTGCAGTAATCCGCACTGAGCTGACAACTCGGGCATCCTGCGTATCCAAGAGCTCATTGTTGGCACAAAGGGTACAAGAAAACGTCTCCCCGACGTAAGCGGTACCGAAAGCCGGAGGGAGCGTGAGCTGGACATAATCAGCAAGACGGCAGAACACTGCTCAAATCCTTGAACTCACCAAAGGACTCAGGATAAATTTATCATCGCCATTGCCCAAGGGGTAGCTTAGGGCAGCCTTGGGTGAGATGTCCGACTCAGAAATCTCCTGAGGGAGAGGGTACTGATATGGGAAAGCAGGTCTTGAGAGCCTAATATACTATTAATCCCAAATGATGTATAAATCCAGCCCGATCTCCGCTTACCTCAGGACTATTTGGGTCCATCAGTCATTGTGCAGCCAGGCAGCAGATCGGGACCGTACCTTTGATGGACACTGAATGTGGCTCTTTCTGAGCCTCAACTGTGGATTGTGTCCTCTGATGAGACATTATGTGATCTGGAACTCTCCAAGGACCAGGGCACTTAACTTGCTTCGGAGCTCAAGCCAAGTTGCTTAGTAAGCAAATCCATCGCGATCTTTACGGTATTGCTCTGGGCCTCATATCTTGAATGGGGCCGGCGACGACTCTCACCTCCACGTGGTGCCGGCTGGGAACCTGTGAATACTGTTGCTCCAAGTATTTGCAGAGCTAAGAAGAGTCAACACCAGCCAGCGCTGTCCGCAGGTTGGGGCTACG
>JAABUY010002932.1_pt1 | contig 19451 bp, 29 predicted proteins | sample 5560271 | NCBI WGS metagenome assembly JAABUY01 (sample SAMN10711886, study PRJNA513374) | rock metagenome | isolation source: Antarctica rocks | place: Antarctica: Victoria Land, University Valley
CGGGCCTGTCGGGGATGAACCGAAGGTCCCGCGCCCCAGGCCCACCAAGCGCGTCTTCTCCTCCTCCAACGTCGCCCCGCCCCGCGCCCGCACATCCAGGTGGACGCGAGTCTTGCAGGTCTTGGGCCCCGGCACTGGCTGGAACCCCAGGATCGGGCCGCCGCCCTCCACCGGACGCACGACGACCCCGCCCTCTGCCTCCTCCTGCCTGACATAGCCAAGCACGGCCGCCCAGAAGGCGGCAAGGCGCTGAGGGTCGGCGCAGTCGAGCGTGATACAGTCCAGAACAGACCTCGCCATATGTTGGGCTACGCCGGCTTGCGGTACCTTTGGCCGAAACGGCAGCGACAGGGTACGATCTCTATTGGCTAATTTACGCCTGCGATGACGCACTAACGCCTGCGTTAGCCCGTACGTTTTCGGCCACGATTAGTGTATGTATACGTAGCCCCTCCTCTGGCGAGGTCTGGTCCAGAAATACGGCCATGCGTGATGCCCTCCTCCTTGTCGCGTACTGGGGCACGTCGCGTGCCGGCGGCGCCGTGTCGAGTCCGTGCCGCCAGCCTCTCCAGCCAGGGCGGCGCGGCTTGATTCCTCGGACCAGCGGCGGCTAGAGGTGCGGTCACGGTCAGGTGTCCAGGAACCGCGCGACCAGTGCGGCAATCGTCGCACGGTCCGCGCGCCAGGCGTCCCAGACCGCCGCCACCCATGTCCTCAGGGCGTCGTCCCGGGCGCGGCCCGGCTGTGCCTGGGTAACGTCGGCGACCGTCACGTCCCCCACCTGCTCTGGTGCCATAAAGCGCGGCCACTCCCGCGAGCACGCCGCGAGCCGTTGGTGCGCCTGTTGCACGGCCCGTTCCGTGTACCCTCGTTCAACGGCCAGGTACAGGCCCATGGATATAGTCCCAAGTAGTGGTGGGCTTTCTGGGGGGATCGACGGGACGATAGTGCGTCGGGCCGGTGCCCTCGGGGAGGCGATCACGTCGGCGTGTGGATAGCGCGTTGACAGGAGCAGCCACCGTGTGCTTTCCAAACGAGGTGAAAGAGTCGTTAGAGAGGAGCACACGATGACTACGGATAGGATGGCACTGGTCGATGTCCTGCGCAAGGGCGAGGACCCGGAGGCGGATTTCCTCAAGGAGGGGGTGCGCTGGCTGATGCAGGAGTTGATCGAGGCAGAGGTGAGCGCGCAGATTGGGGCGGGGCGGTACGAGCGCAGCGACGAGCGGACGACGCAGCGCAACGGCTACCGGACACGGCGATGGGACACACGGGTGGGGACGTTGGAGGTGGCGATCCCGAAGCTGCGCGCGGGGACATACGTCCCGCGTTGGTTGGAGGCGCGGCGCCGAGGCGAGCAGGCGCTCGTCGCCGTCGTCGCGGAGGCCTACGTGCAGGGGGTGAGCACCCGCAAGGTCGACGCCCTGGTGCAGACGCTAGGTATTACGGGGATCAGCAAGAGCGAGGTGAGCCGGCTGTGCGCCTCTCTCGACGCACAAACGGAGGCGTTCCGTACCCGCCGCCTAGATGCGGAGTACCCCTATGTGTGGTTCGACGCGCGCTACGAGCACATCCGAGAGGACAACCGGGTGCAGTCCATGGCGGTGGTCGTGGCCTACGGCGTGCGGGCCGACGGGGTGCGGGAGGTGCGGGGCCTGGACGTGGGCCTCTCGGAGGATGTGGCCCTGTGGCGCGCGTTCATGCAGGGCTTGGTTGCGCGCGGCCTACGCGGGGTCAAGCTGGTCATCAGTGACGCCCACGTCGGCCTCAAGCAAGCCATTAAGGAGGTGTTCCTGGGGGCATCCTGGCAGCGCTGCCGCGTGCATTTCATGCGCAACATTCTGGCCCGCGTGCCCAAGTCGGCACAAGCGATGGTGGCCGCCACCGTGCGCACCATCTTCGAGCAACCCGACCGCGCGGCGGCCGAAACGCAGCTCCTCCAGGTCATCGAGGCCCTGCAGGCGCGCTTCCCCACGGTGGTGCAACTCCTGCTCGACGCCGAGGGCGAGGTGCTCGCCTACGACGACTTCCCGCCTGAGCACCGCCGCCAGATCGCCAGCACCAACCCGCTCGAGCGGCTCAACAAGGAACTCAAGCGGCGTAGCGCCGTCGTCGGCATCTTTCCGAATCGTCACGCTGTGCTGCGTCTGTTCGGAGCACTGCTCGCCGAGCAGAACGACGAGTGGCTCGTCGCCGGCCATCGCTACATGAGCGAGACAGCGCTGCGCACGCTTCTTTTCCAAGCAGAGGAGGACGCGCCCGCCCAGTTGGAGGTGAAGACGGCTTAACAGAGGTACGAAGCCACGGTGGCTTTTCCACCACTTGACAGGACGCTATCGGCCCATGAGCGCGAACGAGATGGTGATGGGTCGCATCGTCGCCCCCGCGTGCTGGGCGGCATACGTATCAACGGCGTGCTGGTGGAGAAATGTCCCGTCATTGTGCGTGAGGGTATAGGCCGACAGCTCCCCATAGAGCTGGTAGCACGCCGCCGAGGCGTTATAGTGGTCGGGCGCAAAGGCAGCTGTCGCGGGGAGACGGACGCCACATCCAGGACAGGAGTCTGTGTGCATGGGCCGAGTGTAGCACATGTCCGGGCGGTGCCGGCACCTCACGGTGGCCCGTGTTTCCGCAGCCGCTTCCTGATGATCGACATGCCCTCCCGGCGTTCGACCAGAGCGCGTGATAACGGCGCCCATCACTCGTGGGAGGAGCAAGAGGACGGGATAGATGAGGTGGGATGCGGAGCGACACGCGCACGATGTGCCGGTGGACGGCTGCATGGGTAGGCCGTCTGACGCGACAGCGAATAGTCGGTGATCGTGCGCACACGAAGACGGGACGTCGTGACGTGGTCGGCTCCACAGGCACAGACAAAGGACGGTGCGACGGGACGCCTACTGCTCCCTGATCGTACCCCATCATAACTGGACGGAATCAGCTCTTTTGTCCAACATGGGACCCGCCGCACAGGGCTGGGGCCACCTTGTACCCCTTGATGACTGCTCTCACGGGCTACTATGCTGGACAATAATTTCACCGGTCCAGTTTTTCGCGGTCGGCAGCACACGGCCCTCAGCCGGGTCCAGACCATCACCCCCTACCTCATGCCCAAGCAATCGGCGTATCCTGATCGGCAAGAGTGCAGAACAGCGCTGCATGATCAGTGCGGTTTATCGTTGCACTTGACATAGACCACGATCGCGTCGTGCGATTTGTGATAGCGGCCCCGTCGTCCGCTGTGTCATGCCTCGCCCCACGGCTTGCCCTCGAGGAAGGCCTGGATCATGGTGACCGAGCGCGCCAGGTACGCGCGTCCCCAGGGCTGGTCGTCGGGGGACGGCCAGCTCATGATCCAGTTGACGAAGTCGACCACGCGCAGCACCAGGAAGATTTCCAGATATTGTTCATCGCGCTCCGTCAGCGCGTGCTCGCGGCGGTATCCGCGCAGGAAAGCCGCGCGCAAGGGCGCGTAATCTTCCCGCCGCCGCAGCGCGAACAGCGTGACGGCCATATCGAAGAGGTAGTGGCCGAATCCGCACTCGTCGAAGTCGATGGCGTGGACATTTCGGCCCTGGAAGAGGTAGTTCCCCTGGTGCAGGTCGGAATGGATCAGCCCGAAGACCTGTGGCTCTTTCCCCAGGGCGCGCATCACACCGTCGGCCTGTCGGGCCAGTGCGGCGAAGACGGCGAGGTCGGCCGCACCGAAGAACAGGTCGCGCTTGGTCGCGCCGAGGACCGACGCCGCGCCGAACAGCCGCTCCCAGTCCCAGCGGGGGCGCATGAACCCGGGCGGGGGCACGAAGGCCGCCGCGTGCCGGTGCATGCGCCCCATGAATCGGCCGACCCCCTCCAGGTGCGTCGGAGTCAGGCCGACCGAGAAGCGGCGGCCGGGCACCCACGCCGACAGGACGCAGCGCCACGCCTCGGTGTCCCCGACGATCCGCACCTCGGATATCAGCGCCCCGTCGTCGGCCGGGATCGGGTCGGGAACGACGAGGCCGGCGTCGTGGCGTAGGGAGCGTAGCCACACCAACTCCGACACGATAGACGGCATGTCGTGGTTGGCCACATACCCACCGCTCGCCGGCCGGTAAATCCGCAGCACGAAGCGGCGTCGCGGCTCTGTCTCCGGCGTGGCGTCGGCCGGCGTGGCCGGGACGTCGACCCGGAACACGGCGTTGACGGCCTGCCCGAGGAGTGTCAGGCGTACGCTCGCCAAGCCATACCGCGAGAGGGCAGCTCTGGCCACATCTCGCTGGCGGCGGCCCTCGCCCCGATGCGACGTCTCCGGCTCCGCTTGCGTCATGCGCCCTCGTTCCCTTCTGTTTCGCGCCGACGCGCGATGTTGCTCGGCCCGCGCCTCTCGTCTCGCTCGCTAGCCGCGCTCACTCGATGCGAGGCGCGTCCGGACGACTTTGTCCAGGCTTCTCCTGCCATGATCGCGCACCGACCAAGCCGTACGCCACCTCCAACTGTGCGCGCAGGTCGCGGATCTCGGCGTCCTGTTTCTTGATGCGCTCGCGCAGCGCCGCGATGATGCGCTCCTTGGAGGCGTCCGAGGCCCGTTCCTGCGGTGGCACCCACACCTTCGGCCGCGGCGCCTGTTGCGCCCGCAGCTGCGTGACGCGCGCCTTGATGCCGGCATTGCCGTAGAGCCACGCCGTCGAGACGTGCGCCGTCTCCGCCACGGCCGTGAAGGTGATCGGGCGGCCCTCCGCGACGAGGAGATCGATCGCCTCCTCTGCTCGTCGCTGCGTCGCGGCGGCCTTTCCTTGTGCGGTCCGCTGAAGGCCACTGGTGTTGCGCTCCCACCGCGCGCGGTTCCGCACCATGTTACCCCTCCCCTAGCATAGTGATGAGGGCGGTGAGGCAGGCGATCATCTGCGCGCTCTTCTCGGCCATGCGCGTGTATCCCTGCGCCCCGAGCTCCAAGGCACGCCCCCTCTCTTCGTCCAGGCGTCGCTTGAGCAGCGGGATGGCCCTGGCGTCGATGTTGGCCCCGCACACGGCGAGCACCTCCTCGATCACCTCGACCGACTCCAGCCCGATGTAGCGGTCGATTAGGTCATGCGTGCGGTCAACGGTCATGCGCAGCCTCCTCCACGACGGCGATGCGTGCCCGTAGATCCGCCACCCGGCCCTCTAGCTGTCGCGCCGCCATCATGAGACGTGCCTCCCGCGCCTCGGCTAATGCTGCCTCGGCGTCCAGCGCCTCGGCGCGAAGCCGGTTCAGTTCGTCGGCTCGGTCGGCTGGCCCAACGGGACCGCTGTCTTCCAGGGCCGCGATCCTGAGCTGGACGCTCGGGTGGATGTGCTCCAGATTGGCGACGACGGTCTGGTTGTTCGCCGCGCGTGCCCGCGGCAACAGGCCCGCGATGCGCTCGTCCATCCGCTTGAGGCCGGGCAGATCGTGCCGCGAGGTGAGCCAGAAGTTGCAGCTCAGGCACTTGTTCTCGTGGTCGCACGGCCCCAACACCTGCAAGCGTCCGCAACTGCCGAGCGGCAAGACCTGACCGCGCAGCCCTTGGCGGACCAAGGCGACGTCCGGATCATCGGCGCGGGGGTCACCACTGACCACCTGACCGGCGTAGTCGACGGTCTTGTTCCGCTGGTGAGCGCGTGCGAGTTCCGCTCGCACCGTCTCGGCGCGCTTGCGGGCGTAGACCTCCGTCATGGTGATGGAGCGATGCCCCAACAGGCGACTGATCACGTCGAGGGGCACGTCGTCGTTGATCAGGCGCATCCCCACCGAATGGCGGAACTGATGGGACTGGAAGCGATACACTCGGCCAGTGCGATCGCGGATGTCCTGCGCGATGGCCCAGCCGTTGAGGAGGGTGCTGAAGGTGCCTTGCTGGAAAGGCTTGGTCGGTGAGCGCAGGCTCGGGAACGGATAGGGGCAGGCCGTGTCCCACTGCTCCCGAATGTCTCGCTGTTGCGCCTGGATCGCGGCGACGACCTCGTCGTTGACCAGCGGGATGATGTGTTCTTGCTTGAGCTTTGACTGGTAGAATTGCAGCGACCACTGCCCCTTGCTGTCCTGGCACAGGCTATCCATGCGCAAGGTGCAAAGTTCGTTGATCCGCAACCCGCATTCTAGCGTGATCACGACCATGCGCAGGATGGGCATGGGCAAGGTGGCCAGGCGCTGCCGGAGCTGGGCGAGCACCTCGAGCGGGATTTCGCGCGGCAAGGGACGCTCACGCAGGGGTGCGTCGTGGGGGAAGATGATTTCTTCCTTGGTGATGTCCGCCATCCGCAACTCGTGGGCGCAACTGCGGAGCACCGTGCGCAGATGCGTCAGCAGGTTGTACTTGCTGTAGTTGCTCACCCGCCGGTCCCCGAGGTATGCGATGTACGCGACGATCAGGGCACGGTCGATCCCACGGGGCTGAATCGTAGGCTCACGCTCCGCCAGAAACTGGGAGAAGTAGCGCAAAGCCCGCAGCTTCTGCTGGCAATTGTCCGGGCTGTGGATCTCCTTGTTGTAGCGCATGTAGGCCTTGGCCAGGTCGCGGAGCCAGGGCTGGGCGAGCAGCGTGAAGTTGAGCGCGTCGCCCGCCCGCGTCGGGTTGACGGCATGGCCCATCCGGCGCAAGTCCCACAAATCCTTGTCCGTCGGCGCGCGCCCATCGTAGGCGTCGGCCACCGTCGTGTAGATGTAGCGCAGCAAACGGATACGCGTGTCCTCGATCGGCCGGGTGGCATACTCCTGAGTGGCGAGGAGATATGAGCGGTTGCCGCGGCGGTACTGGCCGCTCGCCACGAGGTAGGAGCGGAGCCGCACCTCCCACTGCTCCAGGGGTTTGACCAGCAGCGAGGGCGCCGACGGGGCGATCTGATTGAGGAAGCCGATGAGTAGCGCCAGATGATCGGGCTCGGCGTGCGTCCGGAGGGGTGCCCCGGCCCGGCTCTCGAACTTGCGCCACAGGGCGTACTTGAGTTCGACATTCAGCCCCGCCGAGGCGCAGGTGAAACGGTAGGCGTAGACGCGCCGACGCTTGGCGTCGAGCGCGGTTGGGAAAAGCCACTCGTCCTGTGCCCAGGGATCGATTAACCGCTCCTGCAGCGAACGCTGCCGCTCCGCTGTCCACCCGCTGGGCTCACCGACCATGCGCTGTTCCCCTCCGCGCGGTCGCCTCCAATGCAGCGCGTAGGTCGTCGTCGGTCAGATGCACGTAGATGTCGTGGGTCGTGGCGATGCTGGTGTGCCCTAATAAGCGCGAGACCGTGGCCAGCGGCAGCTTATCATCGCGGAGCCACTCCGTCGCCCGCGTATGCCGGAACATGTGGGGGGTGACGCGGATGCCCGTGGCGCGACCCAAGCGACGGAACAAGGACCGCACGGCAGCATACGTCATCGGGCGACCGATCTCACCGTCCCACAGATTGATGAAGACGTAATCGGGCAAGTGCTCCGCCTCAAAGGCGCCGAGGTCCTCGACGACGTATTGGATGTACAGGTCGATGGTCTCCTTGCCGGGGTAGGTCGCGTAGCCGACGCGTGTCTTGGCCCGGGCACCGTTCGCGTTATCGTCGCGCGGCACGATCCGGATCGCCCGGTCTTCCACTGCGATGTCTTCGTGCCGCAAGCCCAGCGCCTGCCCGATCCGCATCCCGGTGTCGTGCAGCAGGCGGAGCAGGAATCTGTCCCGCACATGGTGGCATGCGGCGATGAGCCGCCCGACCTCCTCGCGCGTCAGGGTCTTGGCCAGGGTTTTCTCGCGCTTGACGATCAGGACGCGCGTGCGACGGGGTGTGGAGTGGGCGATACCGTACAAGAACGGCTTGTAGCGCCGATGGGGAAGGGCCAGGAAGTGATAGAGGGCGAGGTCCGGGACCGTCTTCATGCGCGCGTGGAAGTCGTAGAACGTATGCACGGCACCCAGAATCTGGTCGATCGTCGCCTCGGTACGCCGCGGGCGCTGTGCATGCAGTGGAATGGGTGTCGCCGCCGGCCGGCGGAGCCAGCTGATGAAGGCGGCCAATTGCGCGACGTCGACGGCCGTCCAGTCCAGGCGCCCATCGCGGAGATATTCCCAGAACAACTTGAGATGGTGGGCCTCGGCCTGGATGGTGAATGGGCTGCAGCCGATGTCGCGCCGGAACGTAAGGTAGACCCGGATGGGCTCGATCGGATGATAGGCGTCGTCGAGCACGAGCCAAGTGACGTGGTTCGTTTCGGGGAGGCGAATCCGCTGCACTTTCATCGCTCTCGTCCTCCACGTTGACTATGAAGATACTGTATACCTTTCCATGACGAATAAAACAGTGTTGTCAACATACACCGTGGACGTTGTGAGCAGATAGTCACGCCGGTCCACTTTTCCACGGCACAGCGCCGGGTAGAGGCGCGGGACCGGCCGCGACCACCGCCACCAGTTCGCTGCGCTCGCTCGTGGCTTGTCCCCTCCGTGTGGTAGATCGAGGCGGCGACGCCTGGCCCCCCTGAAAAACGTCCCCGGCGTCACGCTACCGGCACCTTCGGGGTGAGCGTGACATCAATGATAGGCGCGAGCGCAGCCGTCCGGTAGGGGTGAGCGAGCGTGTAGCATCAATACCCCGCGTCCGTCCGTACCCGCTCAACCCACTCGGCCCACCAGCGCACACAAAACAGCTCGCCGGTCGGCCGATACTCGACCTCGATTTCCCAGTAGTGGTCCCCGCGGCGCGCCGCGACCATCCCGCGTGAAAATAGGACGGGGCAGCAGCGTCGGCGGCGGCTATTTTCAGACGAGGGCAAGCCCTCCGGTTGCAGCAGACGCGTCATGCGGTAGGTCTCCGCTTCCTGGTCGATGTCGCGGCGCAGGGCGCGCGCCTGGCACCAGTCCATGCGTAGCTCGTCGGGGAAATAGTCGGGTGATAGCTCCATGTTCTAGGCATCGGCCCCGACGACGCACGATGATAGCCACAACCCGGTACTATCGGCTATCCCCATATGGGGGATATAAGGCAGCAACTGAGCCACGGCGACGACTGCCGTTGGTCTGTCCCGGTCCACGACCGTCGGTGCCGTCGTTATGTCGCGTTCCGCAGCTTTCCCGTCACGGGTCGATGCGCCAGCGACCCTCACTATAGACGAGGCGGCGTTCCTCACGGCGCGTGTCCAGGCGCGCGAGCTGGGCCGGGAGCCCGTCGATCGCCTGCGTTATGTCGCGTAGGTCGCGGCCCCTGATGGACACAAAGATCCCGTCGGCCTTGAGTTGGAGTATGGCCGGCACCGGGCGCTCTCCAACTCCAAGTGCGGCGGCGAGGGCCGGGGCGACGCCGGCGGGGGCCGTCGCGGGGCCGACGAGCCGGGTCAGCGGCACGGGTGGGCCGGACGAGGCCAGCAGGAGCACGCCCCAGGGATGCTGCTCCTCCCCGCGTACGGGGAGGAAGGCGTGTCGCTCGACCGCGACGCCGGCGGCGTGCAAGGCGTCGGCGAGCGGGCCGGCGGCGGCGGCCGTGACGTGATCGGTGGTCAGAAGGACGTGCGCCGGCGCGACGGTGTGCCCCATTGAGCCTGTCCCATGTGCGTCGGCCATACGTTCCACCTACCCCCAAGGCTTCCAGGCCCGTTCATGACGAGGCATGCTGCTTGCTCAGACCTTGATCGCTGAGGCTGTAGCAAAAACTGTGGGCGTCGTTTCAGCGCCGACCTCGCATAATTGATGCCGTGACTGTTCACTTTCGTCACGAAAGTGAACAGTCGCAACGGCTTTCTTTCGTGACGAAACTCCCTCGCCTTGTCACACCCCCGTCAGGTCGGTCAGATCAGCCTCGATTGCGTGCAGAAGATCCCGGCGCAGGTCATCGGTCAAATTGGGGACAATTGTCCGCAGAATCGCCGACAGGTGCGGGAGTTGGTCGAAGGAGAGCGAACGGGTGGCACGTTCCACTCGCGTCGTCTCCTGCCGTGACGCCCTCCCTTTTCTACCGACCGACGGTGAGTTTGGCGATGTGGCTGCCTGCCGCTTGCCTGCCAACCGTGAGCGTGTCTCGTGTAGCGTTTCGCCGTGCGCCGTGATGCGGTCGATTTCCCGGGCCACCTCCGCATCGTCCGCAGCCCGTGACAGCACGGTATAGGCCTGCTCGACGCTGATCTCCCGGTCGCGGACAGCCTTTGCGGCCCGCGCCGATTCTAGCAAGCGCACTCTCTTCGATACCCAGGACGGATGCTTGCCTAAATGGCGAGCCACCTCATCTTGCGACTTCAGCATGTTAAGGAGGACGCCGAGCATGTCCATCTCCTCGCCCGGCGTCAGGTTGACGCGCTGGATGTTCTCGATGGTCGCGAGCAGGTAGGCCCGGTCGTCGTCCAATTCTTGGATCATGACCCGCGCTTCGTGCCAGCCCAGAATATCCCTCACCGCTGCGATGCGGCGGTTGCCGTACACGACCTCGTACCGCTCACTTCCGTCCCGCTTAAAGCGGACGCCTGGCGCTTCCAGCAAGCCGTAGGTGCGGATCGTTTCGGCCAGTTCCGTCAAGGCGTCGGGGTCCATGCGTTGACGCGGGTTGTGCGGGTTGAGGTCGATCTGGTCGAGGGGCACCGTCCTTAATTGCCCGCCCGTCAACTCACGCACCGCAGCGTTCTCACGGGCAACTCTCGGCACGACCATCGACCGTGTAGCGGCCTTCGCGTAACGATTACTCACGCCGGGACCTCCTCCCCCAGGATCGTGCCCACCATGTCGCGCCACTCACGCTCACCATCGGCCAGTATGTCGGGGGGCACTTGCAAGCCCACGCTGTGCCCGATCAAGGCCGCGGCGCGACGATAGGCTTTACCGATGGGCGAATTGCGTTGCGCGAGCGCCGTGGGCACGCTGTCAATCGTTTCCTTCCCGGCGTGCTCGGAGTAGGGGATCGGTGGGTAGCAGGCGTATCCTGCGTCGTGAGCCATGCCGACCAGCGTGTTGAGGACCGCAGGCCCCATCCCCGCAGGCTTGAAGGCGATGGGCAGCACCCCTAACACGGACACGTCGAAATCGCCGTCCTCCTGGATATCGCTCACCAAGCCGAGTGAGCGCACCACACCCTGGACGGGTTGCGGCTTCGTGATGCACGGCAGCAGGACGTGCGACGACGCGGCGATGGCGCCGGTCACGGAAAGGTCGACATCCGGCTCTGTATCGAGGAGGATGATGTCGAACGACGAGCGCAACGGCGCAATGATCTTTGCGATGTACTTCTCGCGCCCGGTGACCCGTTTGGCCATGGCTTCGACGCCGTAGCGCAATTTCTCGCCCGAGGGCAGCAAGTCACACCCAGGCATAGTCGGGATTGGCCAGGGGTCGGCCTGACCAGTGAGCAACCACGAGCCGCCCGTCAACAGGCGATCTTCGGGATAGCCGCACGCTGTCGTCAGGTTGTGGGCGGTATCCAGGTCAACCAGCAATACCCGATTGCCCCACTGGCCCCACACGGCGGCTAAATTGTGGCTCGCGGTCGTTTTGCCCGCTCCGCCCTTGCGGTTCGTCGAGGCCAGCACAGACGCGCGCCGCTCTAGCTGATTCCCGTTCGCATCGATTGTTAGCGTCATGCGCGCCCTCCTCTTCGCCGACTTGCCTCCCAATGCGCCACCCCTACGCTTGGTAGTATAGGTCGATAGGGGCGTGCTCGTCCACTGGTTTATTTCGTCAACAAAATAAACGTTCGTGGTCATGCAATGAGGACACGACACATGACGCTGCTTGTTCCAGCAGTTCTACTTTCGTCACGAAAGTGGAATGTACCCCATCTCTTCGGGGTATACTGGTCAGTTCTATAGGTCGTGCCCCCCGCTGACGGGCAGGTAGGCCCCGGTGACGAAATCGGCCAGGGGCGACGCGTAGAAGAGCACCGCGCCGGCGACGTGCGCGGGGCGGCCCTGGTAGCCCAGCGGCGTCCCAGCGATCAGGCGGTCGATCGCCGCGCGGGGGGCCGTGTCGGCGCGCGGGGTGGCGATCCAGCCCGGCGCGACCACGTTGACCGTGATGCCGTCCGGTCCGAGCTCGGAGGCGAGGTTGCGCGAGAGGGCGACCATGGCGCCCTTGCCGGCGGCGTACGCGGAGAAGCCGGGGCCGGGACGGCTGAGGGCCTCGCTGGCGATGTTGACGACGCGACCCCAGTGCTGGGCCTGCATGGCGGGGACGGCGGCGCGGCAGGTGTGGACCACGGCGTGCAGGTTCAGGTCGATCATGCGCTGGTAGTCCGTCGCCGTCAGCGCGAAGGGGGGCGCCACGGCCTCCTCGCGCCCGGCGTTGTTGACGACGATATCCACTGGTCCGAGCGCGTCCGCGGCGCGCGCCACCATGGCGTCGACCGCCGCGGCGTCGGTGACGTCGGCCTGGTGGGCGAGGGCGCGCCCCCCGGCCGCCGCGATGCCGGCGACGACCGCCTCCGCGGACTGGGCGCTGGATAGGTAGTTAACGACGACAGCGGCGCCGGCCGTGCCGAGCGTGCGCGCTATCTCGGCCCCAAGTCCCTGCGCGGCACCGGTCACCAGGGCCACATGGCCCGCGAGGTCGATCGTGATCATCTAGCACCCCTCTCACGCGTCCGGACTTGCTCCGACGCCACCAGCGGCGTCCCTGATGTTCTATGTCGCGGTCGCCCGTCACCGTTGAGCGGATCGTCGAGGGCGGGGGCCGCACGCTTGTCGTCGGTGGGCGCGCGCTGCAGGGCGGGAGCGACGGTCATGGCAGCATCCGGCACTGTGGCACGCGCCACAGCCCAAACCAGCAGGGGGCTGAATGCACGCTGACCTCGTGCGCGCCGAGCGCGGCCAGGTCGATGACGAGCACCGCGGTGATGAGCAGACGGAACGGTGTCACGCATCGGGTCATCCAACCTCCTTGTCCATAACCAGCCCGCGCGGTGGCTCCCGATCCGTACCAGCGGCGCGCGGCAATCCCAGCACGGCAGATCGACCGCAGCCGGGTGGCGCGCGGCCCGCATCGGTACCTCGCTCATAGCTGTCTCATGCCTCCTCGTCGATCACGTCGGCGGGCGCGAGCGCGTCATCGTTGATCGCTCCATACAGCCGGTCCAGGTCCCGGCGCGCGTCGATGAGGTCATCGAGCACGTCAATCATGCGGTCGAGCGGCGCGGCCGGGTCCGGCGGCTCCCCGCGTGCCTGGGCGGCCCGCGCCCCCTGCACCTCCTGCAGGACGCGGTGGACGAGCCGCATCAGCACCTCGTCGATCTCTGCGCTCCGTGCGCGGGCGTGCGCGTCCCTGTCCGTGTCGCGGTCACTGCGGTCTCGTGGGTCCGTCACGTCGATGAGCGGGGTCCCTCCGTCCTGGGTCATGGCTGGCCTCCGTCCTGTCCCTGTCCATCTGTCTCCGACGGAGTGGCCGCCCGTACGCCGGCGCCGCAGGCGCCGCACAGCCTATGGTCGCCCCGCGCGGTCGTAGCGTCCTCCTCGCCGCAGGTATCGCAGAGACGTTGCCCGTGGGTCATGAGGTCTCCTCGTCGGCCGGTACGATCAGCAGACCGGCCGTGCGCAACGCCTCGTACTCCTGGTGCAGCGCGTCCATGAACGCGTCGCCATAGGTCGCGCGCATGACCCGCTCGCGGATCGCGGGTAGGTCGGCGGCGGTGAGGCCCGCGGCCGCTACCGCCGCGGTGGATCGGTCGAGCGCGGCGAGCAGGTCGGCGAGCGCGGGGTCCGCGCGAAAGCTGTGCTCCAACTCATCGAGCGTCGCCATTAGCCATCCTCCTGCGTGGTGGCGGTGTTTGCCCGTTCGGCGGCCTCCTGGCGCTTGCGCCGGCGGTACGCGCGGAAGTAGGCAGCGCGGGAATTGGTGGGCTGATAACTGGGGTCCTTGCGCGTGGTCCAGCCCTTCTGTCCAGCCCTTTCGGCGCGATAGCGCTCCAACTCGTCCGCGGCGATCAGATTGCGGCCCAGTTCCTCCATGTAGCGCACGGCGATGGTCCCGTTCGCTACCACGGTGCGCAGCGAATTGGGCTGCACGCCTAACTCGCGGGCCGCCTCATTGGTGGTGTAATAGGTGATGCCGTCGATCGTCAGTGGCATGGAACCCTCCCCCTTGGAGGGTAACGCATGCTCCTGTTCATCGGCTACATCGTCCATGAAAACAGACGCGTGTGTCACCTCGGTCTGTCTCTCCTTCCTTTGCTTATGGTGTTCGACAGGTGTGAGGCGGGAGGATTCCGGCCGCCCCGCCTCGCGTAACCGGCACGTCGCTCCGTTTGTCGGTGGGGGCCCGTCGCGAAGGCCGGCCCCCTCATGCTCATTCCCGGTTACGCGGCCCGTCGATGCGCGTGCGTCCGGCCCTCGTCGATGGCATCGAGGGCCGCGCCGAGGGCGTTGACTATCTGACGCAGACAAGCGTCCTCGGAGTGATCAGTGACCAGACGTGCCGCGATCACGGCGACGCCATGCAGGACCGTTGAATGGTCCCGATGGCCGAGCAGCCGGCCGATCCGCTCGCTGGGGAAAGCCGCGTTGCGGGTGGGCGTGGGCCAGAGGAGGCGCGTGCGCATGAGGTACATCGCCACCTGGCGGGCCTCGGCGAGCGGGTGGGCGCGGCCGGGGGCGTACAGGTGCGCCGGTGTCAGGGTGTAGGCGTCGGCGACGGCCTGGCGGATGCGGCGGGCCTCAGCGAACTGCGCGTGCCGGAGCCGGTGGAGCGCCGCGCGGCGCTCCCCGTCGTGGGTGTTAGGGTACATTGGCGGAGCCCTCCCCGTCGTCGGTGTAGGGACCTAACGCCCCCAAGCCCTCGTCCATGTGGAGGACGCGCGTGCGTGCGTCCTCGTACAACGCCTTGAAGGCGGCGGCCAAGAGGCCGCGGCCCCACGGTGCCAGGGCGTCGTCGTCGAGGGCGTCGAGGGCGTCGAGGGCGTCGAGGGCGTCGAGGGCGTCGAGGGCGTCGAGGGCGTCGAGGGCGTCGAGGGCGTCGAGGGCCTGCGCCGCCGCGTCCGCTTGTCGCGCCTTGAACAGCCGGGCGATCTGCCGGCACGCCTCGGGTGTCGGGATTATGTCAACAGCAGTCATCGCATGTTGTCCTTTCAGGGGGCCGGCTACCGTGGGCGGTAGCCAGCCCTCACACAAGGCCTAATACTCCTCGGGGAGGAGCAGAGTGGTGGCGGCGCGGTGGCCGTGCTCGTCGGCGGCCTCGGTGATGATCCAGACCTTGACGCCGTCCGCGATGGTGTAGGCGCTCAGGAGGCGGGAGCCGTCGCGGAGGGCGGCGTCGTTGGCGGCGCGGTCATGGGCGTCGAGGTCGCCCCAATCGCCGCTAGCGTGGCGGTTCAGGAGGGTAGAGGGTGAGGTACCGGCGACGGCGAGGGCGGCGAGGGCGCCGGGGGTAGCGACGATCTGGCCTAAGTGGTCTACGAGTAACACAATCATCGGTGTACACTCCGTCAGCTAGGGGAGGGAGGGCTGGCGGGGATGCCAGCCCTCGGCGCGTGCTACCAGGCATACCAGGGGACGGGCAGGAGGAGCGGGGCACGGACGGGCGCGGGGTCGGCGTCGGCGTCCATGGCTTGGCGGTAGGCGTCCCGGTAGACGGTCAGGCGCGCGATTGTCGCGTCGAGGAGATTGAGGAGGGCGGTAGCGTCGGGGAGGTCGATAGAGGCGACAACCTCGGTGAAGCCAAGGGGATCAAGGGGGCGAAAAGTGGCGGTCAGAGACACGTCAGCGTCGTCGAGCGCGACGGCAGGGCGGGGCAGTATACTGCGGATGCTGGCCGCGATGTGGGGAGCGGTAATGGCTTGAGTCGTCATCTCTGTGTGTCCTTTCCGTGGTCTGGTTAAAAGTGGGCGGGGGCCTTAACACCCCGCCCACTTTTTTATGTGAGGCTAGGCCCCGAAGGCGTCGAGCAAGGCGGCCGCACCGGCAGGCCGGGTGTGCGTGGGAGTGTGCGGCGTCGCCGTGGCGTGTGCCCGTTTGGGGGTAATGGCGCGATAGCCCTGCTCCACCATGAGGGCGAGGACGAGCGCCCAGCAGCGCATCCCCTCTTTGCCGGCCTCGCAGCTGCATGTCAGGCGCAGCGCGTCGATTTTGTGCATGTGGCCGGGGCGAGTCCGGCTGTTGACCTCGAACGTGTACTTACCGGTTCTACGGATGGTGGCCGCGCGGGCGCTGGCTTTGCTCTGTCGCCGTTTCTCTTGCCGGGTCATGTCGTGAAGCTCCTTAACTGCTTCGCTGTCCGTGGGAGCCCTACGCCCCTCACATCTTCTATTGTATTATATGCTTATAAACATATCAACAAGAAAATTCCGGGGAGCGGCCTCGTTGTCCAGGCGATCCGGGAAGCACGGCCAGCGGCACGCGCGGCCGTGTCGGCGGCGATCCGGGGGCGACGAGCTGTGCCGGCGACAAGCAGTGCTGCTGCGCCGTGGTGAGACCGTGCTCGCGACGGCCTAGCGGGCGGGGGGAGCTGGGGGCCTCGGCCGGGCGACGAGCTGGCCGGGCACGTCGCGGGCGATCCGGGGGCCAGGCGGGAGAGCGCGCCCGCGCCACGGCGGCTGCTGTAAGTTTTCAGGATACATGGGCGGGGCGCACACCTAGAAGGGGGCATGTCGTCACGCTACGTGGGCCACTTTTGTCAGGATAGGTGGGCCGATCCGCGCTTTTCGTCAGGATAGGTGGGCCGATTGCGCCGCCCATCTCCTCATCTGGGACTTCGCCCCCCTGGCGTCACCTCCTCTTCCCCGTCGTCCCTCTCCTGACCCTCCCCGTCGCCGTCTGGTTCGACCTGCTCGCCACCATGCCTCCCTTTCCGCCCCCCTGCGCCGTGGACCGCACATCTCCCCGCCCACACGGACCGCCCACCCCCTCACGCGCCGACGCGCTCACCCCCACGAGCCCCCGCACGGTCACAGGGCCACAGGAAACACAGCACGTCCCCAATGCCCACCTCCAGCCACGTCAGCCCCGCACGCGCCACCCTTGCTCGTTACATCTAAAAGGTGAGTGTCGCATCAGGCGCCCGCGGTCTTCCCGCCGCTATCCTACAGGGCAGTAGAGGGTGGACGCGCCGTTGTGGGGACGCCGGCGTGCTCACCCCTTATGCCTGCGCTCCCCCGTGCATCATCCTCCCCGCCGCGTACCACCGCCCTCACACACGGGCCGCGGCGGGACAGGCGTCCCCCCTCCCCCCCTGTTGCCCCCTGCATCAGGGTAGGCCTCCTCCTGCTCCTCGTCGCCGCGGCGGCTGGCCTCGCCTGGTGATGCGGCCCACGGCCGCTGACAGCCTGCTCGACCCGCACATCCCCGTCCCGACACCCCTCCCCGCCTCTACGCCGTAAAACAATGCTTTAGCGCAGCCCCGATTCGCAACAAATGATAATTTGCTACGTAAGAAAGACGCGCAGGGCGCATCTTTATACGCGAACGGGAGAAACGGCACGGCGGCGTATAGGCTGTGCGCTGTCGCATCCCGTACCTCTGTATCAGGAGAAGTATGCGCTTGCTCGCCCCGCCGGATTGCCTCGTGCTCGTCGGCGACGACGGCCCAAGCGGTGCCTACCTCCGCGCCGCGCTCCCTGCCGTGCAGATCATCCCCCTCCCTGCCGCGGAGATCCCGCGCGCTGTCGCCGCATGGCGGCGCGCGGGGGCGAGGGATGCTGGCCCCCTCGTCGTGGTCACCCCCGTGCTCGGCGCGCTCGCGCTGGCCACGCTCCTCGACCGCCTTGGCCCCGCCGTCCCGGCCGTCGTGTTGGTGCGTGGGGACTCCCCACGCGCGCGCCGGCTGGCCTTCGCCCACGGTGCGGCTGACGTGATCGGCCTTCCGATCGCTCCCCACGCCCTAGGCGCCCGCCTCGCCGCCGTGGCCCAGGCGGCCCGCGTTACGGGGTCTGATCGCTGCCCCTCGCCGTCGAACACGCGGACCGATGCCGAACCGGTCTGGCCACGCCTCGACGAGTGCCCTGAGATCCCATAAGATCGTGCGCCGCGTCCCCATCCACCCCGCCCTGGGTACCGCCCGTTGTGCCAGGCCGGGCATGCTGCCTGTACGTCGTCACACGACGTGCGCCACTTCCACCACGCGCATCGACGTTCTGCCACGCATCTGGTGCCGTTCATTGGCTATTGTGTGCGGCCCGCCCGCCGACGCGTCCGTGCACGGTGTCGCCCCGCTAGCCGGTATACTAGGGGGCGTGCACAGGTCGCGCGCCGTGTCTCGCTAGGCCAGAGCACGCCCCATCTAATCCGTGCCCGCGGGTGAGATCTGCTTGCGTAGAGAGGCGAGTCACCATGCCGCAGTGCACCGTAGCCCGGCGCGCCGTCCAATTCCAGCCCGAGGCGACATTCCCCTTCCTCGACGAGGCGCGCCGCAATCTCCGCCTGCTGCGCCAGTTCGACGGCGCGCATGGCCGGCGCTATCGCCGCCTCGTCCGACAGTATCGCGCCGTCGCCGACGAGCTCGGCTGCCGCCGACCGCTCGAGCGGCTGCTCCACCCTCTCCGCCGCCCCCACTCTGTCCCCACTCCCCCCCTGCCGTGGCGCGAGGCGCGTAGCGCAGCACGACGACGGTGAGCCCGCTGCCGCTACACGCCGCCCCACAGACTTCCCGCAGTCAGGCTGCGCTGCTCCGTTGCATATATAACTATACTATTCATGCAACAATGCACGAACGCCTACATTGAACCGTTAGCATCGAGAGACCAATGGTCTCTCCCGTAACCGTGCTCGTCGGCGACGACGCCCCCGCGATCCTCGCCCCCCTGGAAATCGCCCTCCAGGATGAGGGCGACGCCGTGCTCACCGTCCTCCCCCACGCCCCCGCCTCGCCCTCATCCTCCTCGACGTGACCATGCGCGGCGGGGGCGGCGTCGCGGTCAGCCGCCACCTGCACGCCGATCCCCGCAGGCGCGACACCCTATCAGCGTGATGTCCACCCAGGATCGCGCGCGCACCGCTCCCCGCCGACGATCGGCTCCCCACACCCTGCGACCTCACCACCCTATACAGAACCGTGGCCCGCTGGGCGCCCCCTGAGCGCAGCCCGTGTCCCCGCCGCCGGAAGGAGGGGCGCTTGGAGCAGCAGGACCGCGCAGGCGGCGTAGATCGCCCACACATAGCCACGCAACGCGCGGGACATCCTTCACGGCACCTTCACGGTTCGACTCACACCCGGGACGGGAGCGGGCAGGACCGCGGCAGCTACCACCTCCACTTGTCGCCCCGTTCGATGCGTGGGCAGACCCCTGGACATGACGTCGCCACCACGCTCATCTCCTCTGACGCTACCCGCTCACGTCCTGTGACGGAGCGCGGCGTCGTCGGCGCGGAACCGACTCACCTACGCCGCCGTCTCACACCGCCCCCAGGAGTCCAGGGGGCGCGCTGTTGCACCCCTGCGTCGCACATGGTCTAATGGTACCGTAATTGCTAGTTAATGTTAGCGCAGGTCAAGGCCAGCACGGAGGCCGCGACCTTGAGAGCGAAGCCGGCGTTGGTGCGGGCGCGCAAGTGCTGCATGCCCATCGCCTCCGCTTGGCTGTTG
>JAABUY010002933.1_pt1 | contig 19449 bp, 21 predicted proteins | sample 5560271 | NCBI WGS metagenome assembly JAABUY01 (sample SAMN10711886, study PRJNA513374) | rock metagenome | isolation source: Antarctica rocks | place: Antarctica: Victoria Land, University Valley
GCGGTCTGTTTGATCTTCGCCTTCATGTATACCCCGGAGACCGGCCTGATCACCAAGGCCTTCAGCCTGGTCGGGCTCACTGCCCCGAACTTTCTGGGCAGCACAGGTGGGGCCTGGTTCGCCGTCACCCTGCTCACCTTGTGGTGGACTTTCGGTTTGAACTTCATCCTGTACACGGCCGCCATCCAGGACATCTCCGAGGATGTGTACGAGGCCTCGGCCATCGATGGCGCATCCCCGTGGCAGCAGATCACCCGCATCACCGTGCCGCTGCTCCGGCCGACCATCGGGCTGGTGCTGATCCTGCAGATTCTGGCGTCGCTGAAAGTGTTCGACCAGATCTACATCCTGCTGGCGGGAGGGCCGGGCAACAAGACCAGACCCGTCATCGAATACATCTATGACACCGGATTCACCTCCTACCGCGGCGGCTACGCGTCGGCGGCGACGATGGTCTACGTGGTCATCCTGATAATCGTTTCCGCGGTGTGGGTCGTGCTCCGCCGGGTCAGCAACAAGACCGCCAAATCCACCATCAAGGCGTAAGGGAAAAGGCGCAACCATGACAACTTCGTTTGCTCCCGGCGCGACGCCGGTTCTCCGACGCGACACGGAAGTCGAAGGCGGTAAGGGGACCAAGGTTTTCAACCGCCTCGCGGCAACCTGTCTGACCTTGTTCGGTCTGATCTGGCTGGTGCCATTCGTGTGGGCGTTGGTCACCTCACTGCGGCCGGACAACGAGATCACGGCCAATCCGGTGAGCTGGTGGTCGAGCCACTGGACCTTCAGCGCCTACAGCAGCACGCTGCACGACAACCCCATCGGTTGGTGGTATCTCAACAGCTTTCTGATCTCGACACTGTCCGTGGTGTTCACGGTGGTCGTCTGCTCGATGATCGGGTTCGCACTCGCGCATCTGAAATTCCGCGGCCGTGGCGCTGTGACCGCGGTCGTTCTCATCGGTCTGATGGTGCCGACCCAAGGAACTGTGCTACCGCAATTCATCGAGTTCCGGTCCATTCACCTGCTGGGTACCTACTGGGCGCTGATTCTGCCTGCAATTGCGGCGCCGATAGCGGTTTTCGTATTCCAGTCCTTCCTGCGCGGAATACCTGAGCCCCTGATCGAAGCAGCAAGATTGGACGGTGCGAGCTGGTGGATGATCTACCGCCGGGTTTGCATGCCACTGTGTCGTCCAGCCGTCTCTGCCGTGGCGATTCTGACGTTCGTCAGTTCGTGGAATGCGTTCCTGTGGCCACTGCTGGTACTGACGCAGACAAAATCCCAGACCATCCCGGTCGGCCTGTCCGGTCTCGTCGGTGGCTCGGCCAACCTCTACGCAGAGGTGATGGCCTCGTCCGTACTGGGCATTCTTCCCTTGCTCGCGGTCTTCCTGCTCTTCCAACGACAGATCGTCCAGGGTGTGGCCCAGACCGGGATCAAATAGCCACCGGCAGTCCTCGCGAGTTCGCTCCTGTCAGGACTTGGACTTCGCCGCCGGAACCGGCTTGCTGGAAGAGGTCGACTTGCCCGAGGAGGAAGCGGCGCCGTTCGACGAAGACGTCGATGACGCCGAAGTGTTCGACGAGGAGGAGCCGCTGTCGCCGGACTTACCGGTGGAGGCGGCGGCAGCGTCTTTGACGGCCGGCTTCGACTCGCCCGAGGATCCCGAATCCGACTTGTCGCCGCCGGATTTGTCGCCGCCCGCCTTGTCCCCGCCCGCGGCGGCCGACGCTGCCCCGGACCGAGAATCGGTGCGGTAGAAGCCGCTGCCCTTGAAGACCACGCCGACAGATCCGTAGACCTTGCGGAGCTTGCCGGCGCAGTTCGGGCAGTCGGTCAACGACGAGTCGGAGAAGGCCTGAACCTGCTCGAAGCGATGTCCACACTCGGTGCAGGCGTATTGATAGGTGGGCACGCGTTCCTCCGGCGGTCACCTCACGGCCGTGGCGCGCGAGGTAGGTGAAATCTTGCTCAGGATGTGTTGCTGCAGCCGTCTCGATTCCCGGATCGCACGCAAGCGCACGGATTCGAGCACTCAGGTTGGCACTCGGGACAGGAGACTGCCAGTTCGATGATGCGCCGAACAGGGCGAGGCGTGCAACTGACCACCGCTTACCTGCGGAAATACTCGAGTCCGCCAGTGGGGGTCGTGACTGCAGTGACGGCGACGTCATGCGATTCGACCGGTACCCCGGCGATGATCTCGTCATCGAACACGACGGCGATCAGCTCTGGAAGGGGCGTCCCCGGTTGGGCCGTCTTCCGCAGTGGGGCCGTCATGCCCAGCAGGGCCAGGGCGCGGTCGTAGTGGCCTTCGCCCCGGCCCAGTCTCCGGCCGGCTCGATCCACGGCCAGCGCGGGGATCAGGATCGCGGTTGCCGTGGTCACTGCGCCGGGGCCAAGGCGGCGGCCGCTCGGTTCGGCGATGCCGAAGGGGCCGGGATTCGTCGGCCCGGGGAAGCGGCACCAGTCCAGTGGAGCGTCCGAGGCGACGACGGGCACCAGAACGGTCGTACCGGTCGTCGAAAGCCGCTCGAGCAGGACGATGCTCAGCGGTTCGCTGGGCAACGGCAGAAAGGCGCAGACCACAGGTGCTCCGGACAGCACGGCCGCAAGATGTTGCGAGTTCCGGGTCGCCGCAGCAATCCGATCCGTGGCGGACCGGGCCCGGCGCGCGCCGACCAACGCGCGTCGCAGCTCCGTCTTGTCGATGGGGCGGCCGGTGGCGCGCGGGTGGTCGGTCACCGGCCGACGGTAGCCGTTCTCCGCAACTGGAATGCGTCCCGCGGTGCCCGGCTCGGGGCGCCGACTTAGTGGGCTGGCGTTCGCACGCCGGCCGGGCCGCAGAGGTGGCGGATGTGCGCCGGGTGGCGCAGACAGTAGCGTTACCCGACATGACCGAGGATCCGCCGACGAAACCGAGGCCCGAGAGGCCGGCCGCAGGTCGACCAGCGCCACGCCGACCCGTGCAGGGGAACTGATGCGCTCGGTCACCGATCAACTGGATCTGGTGCTCTCGTCCGCCCTCACGCCACCGCCGGTCCGGGTCGCCATCTCCGAGGCGCAGGGCTTGTTGTGTGCGGAGGAGGTGGTGGCCTCGGCGGCGCTGCCGGCTTTCGACCAGGCCGCGGTCGACGGCTTCGCGGTCCGCTCGGTCGACGTGTACGGCGCTTCGCCGGAGAACCCGGTCGCGATGCCGGTCGTCGGTGAGATCGATGCGGGGACCAGGTCGGCCCACCGACTTCAACCACATCAGTGCGTATACGTGGCTACCGGTGCGCCCCTGCCGACCATCGCCGACGCGGTGGTTCCGCGATCAGCAGCGGAACGGGCAGGCGCTCGGGTCGACGTGACGCGATCGCTCCGGTCCGGTCAGTACGTCCGGCGGACCGGCGAGGACGTGCAGCCCGGTGACGTCGCGGTGCGGTCGGGGGCCTTCATCGGGTCCGCGCAGGTAGGACTGCTCGCCGCGGTCGGGCGGGACAAGGTGCTGGTGCATCCCAAGCCCCGGCTGTCGATCATCTCGGTCGGCGACGAACTGGTCGACGTGTCCAGATCTCCAGGGCCGGGACAGGTCTACGACGTCAACTCGTTCGCGCTCGCCGCGGCCGCCCGGGACGCCGGCGCCGAGGTCAACAGGGTCGGTATCGCGCCGCGGGATCCGCGCAAATTCCGCGAGTTGGTCGAGGCCAGGCTGCTCGTGTCGGAGGTCGTCGTGATCTCCGGCGCAGCCGGCGGCCACAGCGCCGAGCTTGTGGTGGAGGCGTTGTCCGACCTGGGTGAGCTCGATCTGACCCGGGTCGCCATGCAGCCCGGCTCGGCACAGGGTTTCGGCCGGCTGGGACCGGATTCGGTGCCGACGTTCCTGCTGCCCATCAATCCGGTCTCTGCGCTCGTGGTCTTCGAGGTGATGGTGCGCCCCGTCCTGCGGGTGATGTTGGGTAGGCGTAATCCCTACCGGCGCACAGTGTCCGCTCGAACGCTCGAACCGATCAGCTCACCCGATGGTCGACGTCAGTTCCTGCGCGGCCAGCTGATGCGCGACGAGGACGACGAGTACCTGGTGCACATTCTCGGCGGCGGCGGCACCCACCTGCTCGCCTCCTTGGCGGAGGCGAACTGCTTGGTGCTCATCGATGAGGACGCGACCGAGATCCCGGTGGGGACCGAGGTTTCGGTTTCGTTCCTCGCCCAACGTGCGTGAGTCATCGTGACGGTCGACGGATGGCTCCCCGGCGTGCGGCACCCTGGCTGGCCCGCGCAGCTGGGGCCGGTCCGGGTTCAGGCCGGTGCGGTCGAACTTCGTCCGCTGAGCCGCTCCGACGGCGAACGCTGGCGGGGGATCAGGACCCGTGACGAGGCGAGCATTGCGCCGTGGGATGCGACCAGCTCGCTGAGCTGGGAGCAACGGCATACCAAAGCACAGTGGCACTCTCATCGATCGTTGCTGATGGCTGCGGCGCGACGCGGTGAAGTTCTGCCGTTCGCCGTCGCGGTCGACGGACAGTTCGTCGGGCAGGTGACCGTGGGCGGCATCCAACGCGGTGCCCTGCGTTCGGCGTGGGCCGGCTACTGGGTCGATTCGACCAGACAGGGTGGTGGCATCGCTACGGCGGCACTGGCCCTTGCCGTCGGCCATGCCTTCGGACCCGTTGGGCTGCACCGTATCGAAGCAACGATCGCGCCCACCAACGTGGCCAGTCGGGCGGTGGTGGCGCACCTCGGGTTTCGGCAGGAGGGCTATTTGCAGCGGTATCTCGACATCAACGGCGCTTGGCGAGATCACCTGCTGTTCGCCATGACGAAAGAGGAGCTGCCGGACGGAACCGGCCAACTGTTGGCCCAGTGGCATCGTTTTCGCGCGAACGGGTCGCAGTCGCGTTCGGAGTGAGCTGCGCCCCGGCCCCGGCGGAGCGGGAAACTCGACAGGCCCGGCAACCCGTCCGCGCTCCGATCGCCCGGCCCGATGGCGACGGAAACCGGCGGTGTTGGCGTGTCCCTACGGAGCTTGAGGTCGGTCGGTCGCTAGCGTGAACCCACGGCCTGTCGTGCGCGTGCGCGGCCGACCGGATCCAATTCGAGAGGAGGCGCGATGTCCACCATCCCCACGTCGCTGATCATCGTGTTCCTCGTCGCAGCATGGCTTGTCGTCCTGGTGCCGATGGTCGCCAGACGACGCGAACAGGTGCCGGAGACCGAAACCGATGGCGGCACTTTTCGGGTCCTGCGCATGGCGTCGGCCTCCATTCGGCGCCGACCGAAACTCGGCCCGCGCAACGCAGTACAAGTAGAGGATGATTTCGTGGCCGAGCCGGTAGCCGATGAGCTGTCCGAATCCGAATTCGACGACGCGGATTTCGAGAACGAGGACCGCGAAGCGTCGCGCACGGCCGGCAGCACCCGGTACGAACCAGGCTCGTACCGGAGCGATGTGAGGACGATTTCCCCGGAACTGGAAACGGAACCGGACTCGTATCGCACCGAGTATGTTCTGCGCGCACCAATCGAGCGCGACGAGTCGACGAACGACCGTGGCCAAGGGTACGACAGGCTGCGCACGTTGGACGAGGCGCAACTGCGTCCGGTTCCCCGTCGCTCCGGCCGAGGTGGCTACGACCCCGACGCTGCCGAAGCTGCTCGGGCCTACCGATTCTCGCGTCGTCGTCGAGTCACGCTGATCCTGGTCCTGGCCACCGTCGTCTTCGGGGCGGCGGCATATCTGTACAAGCCGATCTTGTGGAGCGTTGCGGTCGTGTTCGGCTTGTTGACGGTCGGATACCTGACATATCTGCGACGGCAGGTTCGGATCGAGAACGAGATCCAGCAGCGGCGCGATGCCCGGCTGCGGCGCGCGAGGCAGATCCGACCTGAGCAGGAGATGGCATTTCCGGAAGACGCGGGCGCCGGCTACACCGTTGCCGCCCACCCTTTCAGCGGCCGGCCTGTCGTCGTTTCCCAGGTGCCCCCATCTGGTTACCGCCGGGGCAGAGAAGTCATCGACCTGGAAGACGACGATCCGACGTTCGACGATTTGGAGTACTACCTGCCGGAGGCCTATCGCCGTGCTTCGGGGCAGTGACCCGATGCCTTCCGCCGGCTGAGCGGGCGCCGATGATTAGGGCCCGCCAATGACGCGGCCTGCCACCGATCACCACCGTCAGCCGGGCTGGACGATCCGATTCGACTGGGGCATGCCCGGTGCCGCGGCGATCGCCCACGGCGCCGCCGTCGCAGTGGTCGTCGACGTCCTTTCCTTCACCACCGCGCTGTCCGTCGCAGTGGACGAAGGCGTCGAGGTCTTTCCCTTTCGATTCCGGGATGCCTCCGCTGCGGCATTCGCCGCTACCCGCGGCGCGGTACTGGCGGTAGGGCGGCGCGAAGCAGGTGCCAGCGGGGTGAGCCTGTCGCCGCTGTCGGTGCAGGAGGCAGCTCGCAGTGGTCCATTGGCCGGAGTGCGCAAACTGGTGCTGCCCTCGCCCAACGGCTCAGCGATCTCCCGGCAGCTGGCCGAGTCGGGATTGGTCGTTCTCGGAGCCTGTCTGCGCAATGCACGGGCAGTGGCCGCGTGGATCGGCCGCGGCGCCGTGCACGGGCCGATCGCCGTCGTCGCCGCGGGCGAGCGGTGGCCAGGAGATCTGCTGCGCCCGGCCGTGGAGGATCTGTGGGGCGCCGGCGCCGTCATCGACGCGCTGCTCAAGGCCGGTGTCGGTCCCGCGTCGCCCGAGGCCAGAGCCGCCGCGGCCGCGTACCGGGAGCTCGGCCGCAACACCGAGGCCGCACTTCAGGCCTGTGCCTCCGGCCGCGAACTGGAGGCTGACGGCTACGGCAACGAGGTTCCCGTCGCAGCCCAGGAGAACGTCTCTCGCAATGTGCCGGTGCTGGTCGGAGAGTCGTTCCGCGCCGGCTGAGTCGGCGCGTCGGAGGTGTCTTGGCTGCCAGCTGGGCGCTGGTATTGTTCTCCAAGGTTCGCGGAGAGATCCGCGTTCGGGGCTGTAGCGCAGTTGGTAGCGCGCTTCGTTCGCATCGAAGAGGTCCAGGGTTCGATTCCCTGCAGCTCCACCACATTTGTGCAGTGAAAGGCCGGTCTCAGCATTCAAGGGGCTAGGCCCATTTCGTTTACCACCCGCACTATGCCCCCAAGAGTCCGAGAGGTACGGAGGTCTGCGGTGATCACCGCATTGATCGTCGGGCTGTAGTCCGGGCACCAGGCATCCGAGCGGCTGGCAAAATTGGGAGTGGAGGGCTGCTCGGTCCTGAGGTTCATCCCCGATCAGCTCGTTGCACTCGTTCTGAAATGGGCGGATCATCTGGTCGAATCCCGTGACGAGGACCGGCATCTGCAAGACGCGGCCGGGTTGGTCGTCATTTCGTGATCACGTAGGCCGGCGGCCCCGTAACACCGGTTCACCGGGCCGGGTTCGGGGTAACAGGCCGATATGCGGCAGGGCCCCATTTCGTTGACACGGGGGGTGGCTTGGGTTGTCGTACCTCGGGGGACGGCCCGGGCCAGACGAGGACCGACCCCGACGACGAGAAGGAGTTGGAATGCCCACTGACGAGCCGCAGTTGCCCGGCACGCTGAAGAGGTCGCCGAAGAAGGTGCAGCGGACCTACGAGCAGACCCTGGACAGTGCCGAGGAGCAGTACGGAGACGAGGCGCGGGCGCATCGCACGGCCTGGGGATCGGTCAAGAACATCGCCGAGAAACGAGGCGACCACTGGGAGCTGAAGGACGAGCCGGGTCCGTCCGATCCGCGGTCGATGCAGCCCTCCGATCGAAAGCGGGCGGGTGAGGGTGAGACGTTCGGCGGAGTGGACGTGGTCGGCAACACTCGCGGTCAACTGGTAGAAAGGGCCAAGAAGGCTGGCATTCGTGGATACTCGCGGATGACGAAGGTTGAACTGGGACGCCAGTTGGCCAGGCACGAAAAGTAGCCAGCCCTGGTGTCCCGCCCGATTCGGGCGAGGGGATCGGACGCAACGGGTCACCGCTGGGTCCGAGGAGGTCGAGGCATGACGGAGGCGCCGGATGAAGGGTCATCTGTTCGGTGATCGGTACGAGGCCGGCGACGTCCTCGGCCTCGGCGGCATGTCAGAGGTGTACCGGGGTCGCGACCTCAAGATGGATCGCGACGTCGCAATCAAGGTATTGCGCGCCGACCTGGCTCGTGACCCGGCCTTCCACACCCGATTTCGTCGGGAAGCGCAGAACGCCGCGTCGCTCAACCACCCGGCCATCGTCGCCGTCTACGACACCGGCGAGAGCGAGAGCGAGAGCGGCACACATCCCTACATCGTGATGGAGTTCGTCGAAGGCGAGACCCTGCGCGATCTGCTTCGCCGACACGGACCGTTCTCGCCGCAGGATTCGATGGAGATCGTCGCGAACGTCTGTGCAGCGCTTGACTTCTCCCATCGCCACGGCATCGTCCACCGCGACGTCAAACCGGCCAATGTGATGCTGACCGACGGCGGCTCCGTCAAGGTGATGGACTTCGGGATCGCCAGAGCGATGGCCGATGCTCAGGCAACCATGACCAGCGCCGCGGCCGTGATGGGGACCGCCCACTATCTGGCGCCGGAGCAGGCCCGAGGCGAGGCCGTCGATGCTCGCTCCGATGTATACGCAGCGGGTTGCGTCCTCTACGAACTGCTGGTCGGCGCTCCTCCGTTCACCGGCGAATCCCCTCTTGCAGTGGCCTATCAGCACGTGCGGGAAGAACCCAACGCACCCAGCTCGGCTCGCCCGGAGTTGACTGCGGGAGTCGACGCGTTGGTTCTCAAGGCGCTCAGCAAAGCTCCGCTGGATCGATTCCAGACAGCGGCCGAGATGGAGTCCGCCTTGGTCGGCGCGGTAGCCGGCACGTCCGACCGTGCCACGCCGGCGGTAGGCGGTGGCAGCGACCCGATCCTTCCCGCAGCGGACGAACCAGCGGTTTTTCCCCCTTCGGCCATGGCGGGAGCGTCGCTGTTCGCTCCGGCGCAGACATCACTTCCAGCCACGCAGCAGCGACCTGAACCGAATCCATCGAAGAAGCGGTGGGCAACCGTCGGTATCGGCGTGCTGTGCCTGGCGCTGCTGGTCGGGGCCATTCTGCTGACGATGAGAGTGACGCGCAGTACGTCCGCGAGTCGGCAGGTGGTCATGCCGCAGGTCGAAGGACTGACGCTCGAACGGGCTAAAAGGGCATTGACCGACATCGGGCTGACCCTGGGCGCCCAGACCGAGACGGAATCGGCGACCGTTCCGCGCGGCTCCGTGGCAAAGCAGGATCCGAGCCAGGGTACCCCGATCGTGCTGGGTCGGCCGGTCAAGCTGCAGATCAGCATCGGAATCATTTCCGTCTCGGTGCCCGATCTGAAGGGGCTGACGCCGCAGGACGCTCAAACCAGGTTGGCGAAGTTGAATCTGGCGTTGAAGACTGTGCCGGTCATGTCCACGGAAGCGGAGAAGAACCAAATAGTCGCCCAGATTCCGAATTCGAATACAACGGCGAAGCCGGGAACCACCATTACCGTGCAGGTCGGTGCCGGGCCCGAATATGCCGTCGTACCGAAAGACCTGATCGGAAAGTCGTATCAAGCCGCCGTCGCGGAATTAAGCGCCGTCGGGCTCACCGCAATCCAGCGGCCGGTCGACGGAATCGAGCCGCTCGGTACGGTTCTGCGCTATTCCGGCGCCCGCCCCGGCGTGAGCGTTGCGGTTGGAACTCCTTTGACACTGCAAGTTTCGAACAACCAGTTGTTCGTGGTGCCGAATCTGGCGAACCAGACAGTGGACGGTGCGGTCGTCCAACTCACCGCTCTGGGATGGGCCGGAAGAACCAGCGCGGACCTGCTGCAAATACCGGTGATCACCTCGGACCTGGCTTTGGTGGGCTTGATCGCCAGTACGCCAGAATACATCGATCACCCGGATCTGATCTCGATAGCGCCAACGCAACCGCAGACACCCGCGGCAGGCAAAACGGTCAGGAAAACGACCCAGATCTCTGTTCTTGTCTATACAGGCTCGTCGAGCGCAATTGTCGGAGCAACGGACGCTTCGACCTCGTCGACGCGCGCCGACGTGACTACGCAGTCGCCGAGCACCACGGCTTCTCTGAGCGCGACCACGGCGTCTACCACGACCCGTTCCACAGTCCACACCAGTACGGCGACGACGACACCGACCAGTCGGTCTGTTCCCGTTCCGCCGATCACCACCATTCGAACGAGCCACTCCACATCGTCGTCGACGGTCGTCGCGCCGCCCACGGTGCCGTCCACCGCGCCGCCCCCGACCACAGCCCGGACCACCACGGCTCCGGCTACCACGGCTCCGACCACCACGGCTCCGCCCACCACCAGCAGAAGCGCAACGTCTACGTCAGCGCCGCCGACGACTCCGACGACCCCGACCACTCCGCCGCCCCCGACGACAACCACCGCTGCGCCTGCCCCCTAGGGGCCGCGGGTAGGGCCCGCCGGCTCGAGAGCTTGTGGGGTCGGTGTGAGCCGAGTGCGTTCGGATCGCCGTCCCGTCCCCGGAACGCCGCTTCGAGCCGGACAGGGGCTTCTGTTGCTGCGAAATTGGCCGGCCGTCCATTTGTCCGTTCGGTTCTGGTCATGCCGCATCGCCACGCTGGCGGGTGAACGGACCGCGGGGATCCGTCGCGGGGATCCGTACAGACCAACCGGCTACGAGCCCGGGTGCAGGGACTACCCTGCGCCCGGGTGTTTCGGTGATCTCGGGCGAGCCTGGGTGGTTTCGGGTGGTCGGCGGGAATCGCAGCTGCGGCTCCGGGCGAGGTCAGCTGCGCCGAGGTCGGCTGCAGAGCGTGTCGGATGGCAGCTGGAGCGGCGGTCAGTGGCCCGGGAATTCGGGCCAGCTCTCCCGCCGCCAGGCGGCATCCCAGAACATCCACTCATACCGGCTCGCTGCGCGAAAGACATCGAGCATACGGAGCCGAAGATCGGCTGAGCCCTCTCGCGCCAACCGATTCACGATGGTCTTGGCCTGTTCGGTGGCAACGGCGAATTCGGGATCGCCATAGGTTGCGATCCAATCCGCGTACGGGTGGCCGTCGAGCGACACCTCGGCCAGCAGGCGGCGCCCCACGTCCTCGTAGATCCAGAAACACGGCAGCACGGCAGCGGCGAGCGCGGGGTAGGAGCCCTGGCCCCCGGTCGCCAGCAACAAAGACAGATAGGCCCGGCAGGTCGGCGACGGCTCGACACATCCGCCGACTTCATCGGCGCCGGGCACGAACTTCGCGTGCAGCGAGCGCTCGACCAGAACCGCTTCCCGTGCGCCTGACGCCCAAAATGCGATGTCGTCCGGTTCCGTCGACTGGGCGGCGCACGCGGCCAACGCTCGGGCATAGCCGAGCAGGTACTGCGAATCCTGCGTCAGATATTCGACAAAGACGGCACGGTCGAGCGTTCCGTCGCGTAATGCGAGCAGAAAGGGGTGTTCGTCGATGGCCTTTCGAATGTTGGCGGTCGCGGCCCAGGCCACATCGGTGAAGGCGCGATCATCGGTTGTCGTGGTTTCACCGACTTGGGTGCTCGGATCTTCGATCCCGGTTCTCGTCATGGCTGGGAGGTTACGTGGTTGCCCGGAGCCGGGGCGAAAGCGCGACGATGGGGTAAAAGATACGGTAGCGGAATGAAACGATCTGTCGCCCTCGCGGTGATGTGTTCGGCGGTGCTGGCGGCAGCGGGCTGCGCAACCGGGGTTGGAGGAACCGCGCAGATGGGTCCGCAGCCCTACCCGGCTTCGAGTGCATCGACGCCCAGCGAGTCGGCTTCGGGGTCGGTGACGCCCAGCGAGTCGACGGAGTCGAGCAAGCAGCTGACCGAGAACTCGGCGTCGGCCAGTTCTGCCGGCTCGTCGGCACCGACCACGTCATTCTCAGCCGAACAGAGCCCCGGGGGAGCCTCCTCGGTTTCCCCACCCACGGCCCCACCCCCGTCGGCACCGTCGACGGTCTCGAAGCCGACGACGACGAAGGCACTGACGCCGCCGACGACGACAAGGGCACTGACGCCGACAACGACACATACGGTTCCGAAGTCCCCGTCGGGTCCCTCACGCCCGACGAAGCTGCACTGCGCGAAGGGTGCGATCACCGCAAATGACGCTCCCTTCTGTTATCTGCTGCCCGCAGGCTTCCTCGATGCGTCGGCGACAGCGACATTCCCGGGCGCAGATCCGATTCGAACGGCGGTAGCGCCGATCGGCGATGGCCACGTCGGCGCCAAAGATCTCATCTTCGTCCTGTCCACGGATCTGAGCACGGATTCCGACAACTTGTCCGATGCTCTGCTCAAGGCCGCACTGAAGAAGGCACTTGATGCCGGAGTACCCGGCACGACGAAGGTAACGCCCGTCGTCCAGCTCTCGGTGGCCGGAGACCGCGCCTTCGAAAGCGACATCACCTTCACCGGCGGCGCTCAGAAGCGGTACATCATCATTTTCTCCGGTCGGCATCGGGTATCGATCTCGTGCCAGTGGCAGACCAACAAGGCGATCATCGCCTCCGGGTGCGCCGCCGTGTTGAAAACTTTGCAGATTGCCAATCCTTGATAGGATGCGGCGCAGGTCCGACGAGTCGCGGCCCAAATCGACAATTCGGAACTGATGTCCGGAACTTGTGCACGCCCGGTAACAATCGCCTGTCGCGAACCGAAATATGTTCAAGCGAGTGACGAAAGAATACCCGGATGTCGTCGGCGTGGTATTGGCGGCCGGCCGTGGGTCGAGAATGAGACCGATCACCGATTTCGTGCCGAAGCCGCTGCTCACGGTGAACAATCAGCGTCTCCTGGACCTGGCCTTCACCAGAATGAGCGGGATCGTCGACGACTTGGCGGTGAATGCCCATCATCTTCCGGAGCAGATCGCCGAGGCGGCAGCAGGTTTTGATCCGCAAATTCAGGTATCAGTGGAGACCGACGTGCTGCTCGGCACTGCTGGGGCGCTGGCCCGTCTGCGGAATTGGATCGACGGCAGGGCGGTGCTGCTCAACAACAGTGATCTATGGCTGTCCGATCCGATCGATGATTTCTTGCGAGGGTGGGACGGAACCCGTCCGCGGCTACTGGTGCAGGACGTGGGACGGCCGGCCGATTTCGGGCATTTACGTTATATGGGCGTCAGCACCGTTCCGGCTCGAATTGCCGCTGCGCTTCGGCCTGAACCGTCCGGCTTGTATTCCACGGTGTGGCGGGACGCGTTCGCGCGGAATGAGTTGGACTTCGTGCAATTGACCGGTACGTCATTCGACTGCGGAACGCCGGGTGAATTCATCACCGCCAACCTTTCGGCCGCCGGCACCGATTCGGTGGTCGCCCCGGACGCGCAGATTACGGGCAGCATTGATCGAAGCGTGGTGCTGGCGGGCGGCCGGGTCGGCGCGAACGAGCATCTGACCTGCGCCATTCGAGACCGGTTCGGCAACACACTGACCGCAGACCCGGCCGACGTTTCGGTACGCCCCCGAGGATGAGGTCTCGTCCTGGTCCGTTGCCTGGATGATGGGCGACTTGCGCCCACCAGTCATGAACCGGACTGATCCGGGCGGGCGGAGTTGACCGTCGCGGCGATACCGTGGACGGATGAGAACGCTGGCTGACGCCATCGCGGCTGGGCCGGTCGTCCTGGACGGCGGGCTCGCGACACTGTTGGAAGCTTGCGGACACGACTTGACCTCCGCTCTCTGGTCGGCCCGGCTGCTCCTGGACGATCCCGCGGAAATCGTTGCCGCGCATCGACAGTTCTTCGACGCGGGTGCGCAGGTGGCGATCGCGGCCTCGTACCAGGGCTCGTTCGAGGGTTTCGCCGCCCTCGGTCTGGATCGGGCTGCCGCCGAAGAAGCCCTGCTCCGATCCGTGGCCTGCGCGTTGACGGCGCGAAACTCAATGCCGGACGGTGTGGCCCGCTGGGTCGCGGCTTCGGTCGGCCCGTACGGCGCCATGCTGGCGGATGGATCCGAATACCGCGGGGACTACGGGCTGAGCATAACTGCGCTGCGGGACTGGCACCGCCCGCGGTTGCGGATTCTGGCGGACTCCGGGGCAGATGTGCTGGCGTTGGAGACCGTGCCCGCTCTGGCCGAAGGGCAGGCGTTGGTCGAGTTGCTCGCCGAGTCGGGTGCACTCGGCTGGCTCTCGTTCAGCGCCGTCGACGGTCGCACTCGGGCAGGTGAGCCGATCGAGGAGGCGTTCGCGTTGGCAGGCTCCAGGCCGGAGATTCTCGCGGTCGGCGTCAACTGTTGCCGGGCGGAGGAGGTTGCCGAATTGGTCGAGATGGCCGGCACAGTTTCCGGTAAGCCGGTCGTCGCCTATCCGAACAGCGGCGAGACCTGGAACGCGGCCACCAGGAGCTGGTCGGGCACCCCCACCTTCTCTGCGGCGGAGGTCCGTGCCTGGACCGCGGCCGGTGCTTCGTTGATAGGCGGCTGCTGCCGTGTCGGGCCGGCCGAGATCACCGACCTGGTGGCGGCTTTGGCGAACTGATGGCGACCGGCGACCGGCGACCGGCGACCGGCCACCGGTGAACTGACGGCGACCGGTGACCGCCATCGCTGCGATCGGCAGCGCAACGACGGCGACCGGACTGGCGAGCCGATGCACCTGCCGCTGGTGTTCGGACCGATGCTGCGGGCGATCGCGACGCCGGTGGGCAACGCGGAAGCCGGCTCACGAATCCGGCGCAAGCTCGGTCAGCCTCCGTTCCAGGAATCGGCGCTCGGCGTCCGTTGGCGCGAGTTCCAGCGCCTTCCGATAGGCAGTCACCGCCTCCTCGGCGCGTCCGGCGCGACGGAGCAGATCTGCCCGTACGGCCGGCAGCAGGTGATAGCCCGTCAGCCGATCGTCGTCCTCGAGCGCGGCCAACGCGGTCAACCCGGCGTCGGGCCCATCCCGGAATGCCAACGCCACCAACCGGTTGAGCGCCACCACCGGAGACGGCTGGACGACCAGCAGGCAATCGTAGATGTCGACGATGCGCCGCCAATCGGTCTCACCGGCGTTCGGGGCGGTGGCATGCAGGACGGCAATCTCGGCCTGGAGCCGGTATGGCCCCGGTGGCCGCCGGCTCGCGCGGGCGGCGGCCAGACTCGCAACCCCCGCTGCCAGCAGCGACCGGTCCCACCGACTCCGATCCTGATCCTGAATGGGCACCAGATCACCGGCCTCGTCGATCCTGGTTGCCCGGCGTGAGTACTGCAGCAGCAGCAGCGCCCGAAGTCCAACTACCTCGTCGTCGTCCGGCAGTAGCTCGGACACCAGTTCCGCGAGCCGTACGGCTTGGGTGGCCAGATCATCGCTGCCCGAGTAACCCTCGTTGAACACCAGATAGATGACGGCCAGCACGCCGTCGATCCGGTTGGTCAGCCGATGCGGCTCCGGAACCTGGAAACGGATTCCGGTGTTGGCGATCTTTGCCCTGGTCCGCAGCAACCGTTGACCCATGGTCGCCTCGCTCACCAGGAAGGCCCGGGCTATTTCCCTGGTCGACAGTCCGGCGACGGTCTTCAGCGTCAGCGCCACCTGGCCCGCCTGCGGCAGCGCCGGATGACAACAGGTGAACAACAGCCGTAGCTGATCGTCGCGATATACGTCGCCGTGCGGGTCGGGATTGCCGCCGGACAAATCCTCGAACTCGATCATCGCCGTCAGCTCCTGAACCTTTTCCACCTCCGTCCGCCGCCGGCGCAGGACATCCAGCGCACGCCGGTGGGCTGTCGTGGTGAGCCAGGCGGCCGGATTGTCCGGAACGCCGTCCCGCGGCCAACGGGCGAGCGCCCGCTCGAGGGCGTCCTGCAGGCAGTCTTCCGCCAGTTCCCAATCACCGGTCATCCTGATCAGGCCGGCCACGATGCGCAGTCGCTCGTCGGCGACGGCCGTGCCGAGCGCCCGCGCGACGTCGCCCGCGCCGACGTCACGCGAGTCATCGCAAGGCATTCCGCCGACGGGTCAGCCCTCGTCCATCGGCCAGAACGGCCGAAGCTCGAGCCGGCCGTGCCGGGCCATCGGGTGCTTGGCTGCAATCTCGATCGCCTCGTCGAGGTCGTCGCACTCCAGGACGTCGAAACCGCAGATCCAATCCTTGGATTCGGTGAAGGGTCCATCGGTGATCAGCAACTCACCAGAGCGGACCCGAACGGTGACGGCATCCCCCACTGGTCGCAATCGGTCTCCGGTCACCCACTTACCGCGGCTTTCGACGTCTGCGATCCACACTTCGATGTCGGGAGGGGGTTCGGTCGAGGTGTCGGGTTCGGTGTCGGTGGCGACGAACATCAGGTATCTCATCTGCATCTCCTCGAGTTGGACGGTTCGACCGGTTGGACGGTTCGACGGTACGACGATCGGCGCCGCGGGAATCCGACACCGGGCAAAAAGTTTCCCGATGCCGGCGGCCGGGTGCCGACGGGTGCCGAATCGTCGGTCGGGCCGAGCGGCGTCACCGGCTCGTGCCACGCTTGTCTGGTGACCACACCCGGGCGTTCTGCCTCAGCACAGCAACCGAGCGAGCATCGCACCGCCGAACACGCGAGGTTGGCCGAATCACCGTCGGCGGGTGGACCCTGGCGTCTGTGGGGCCCGTACCTGTCCGCTCGACAGTGGGGGACCGTGCGGGAGGACTACTCCGCGGACGGCGACGCCTGGGCCTACCTGCCGTTCGAACAGGCACGTTCGCGGGCGTACCGCTGGGGAGAGGACGGACTGGGCGGCATCTGCGACCGTTTCGGGTTCCTCAACCTCGGTGTCGCGCTGTGGAACGGCAAGGATCCGATTCTCAAGGAGAGGCTGTTCGGTCTGACCAACGCCGAGGGAAACCACGGCGAGGACGCCAAGGAATACTGGTGGGCTCTGGACGGCACGCCGACGCACTCGTTCATGAGCTGGTTGTACCGGTATCCCCAGGCTGAATTCCCGTACCAGCGGCTGCGGGAGGAGAACAAGGCGCGCGGTCGGGACGATCGGGAGTTCGAATTGGGGGATACCGGGGTTCTCGCCGAGAATCGATTCTTCGATGTTCGGATCGATTACGCAAAAGCAAGTGCGGATGATATTTGTGCGGTCGTCACGGTGACCAACAACGGACCCGATCCCGCTCCGCTCGATGTACTTCCGCAGGTGTGGTTCCGCAATACCTGGGCCTGGGGAACCGATGACCGGGTACCGAATATCACCTTGATGGATCCGGCGTTGATTGGCGGTCGGGCCAGGGCGGTGGAATGCGTTCACGGATACCTCGGACGGTACGTCGTGGTCGCCCAGGGAACTCCGCAGGCGTTGTTCTGCCGCAACGAGACGAACGCGGTGGAGCTGTTCGGAGCGAGCGAGAACACTGCCGCCCACACCAAGGACGGTATCGATCGGCGCGTGGTCGGTGGCGATCTGAACGCGGTCGACCCAACGGGACGCGGCACGAAAGCGGCCTTCTGGTATCACTTCGACGCGATCGCACCCGGTCAGTCGGTCACCATCAAGCTGCGGATGTCGCAGGCGGAGCCCGATTCCGACTGTTTCGACAGCGGATTCGATGCGGTGATGGCGGACCGCCGTAAAGAGGCCGACCAGTTCTACCACTCTGTGCTGCCGGCCGACCTCTCGGCGGAGGATGCGAACATCGCACGCCGCGCGTTCGCCGGATTGCTCTGGAGCAAGCAGTTGTATCGCTACGACGTCCGGCGCTGGCTGGCGGGTGACCCCGGGCTGCCGGTTCCGCCCGCTGTACGAGCGCAGCCGCAGGGCCGCAACGTCACCTGGGAACACCTGTCGCTGGCGGACGTGATGAGCATGCCCGATGAATGGGAGTACCCCTGGTTCGCATCCTGGGACCTTGCCTTCCACTGCGTGGCGATGGCACATGTGGACCCGGCGTTCGCCAAGGACCAATTGCTGCTGCTCTGCCGGGAATGGGCCATGCACCCGAACGGCCAGTTACCGGCGTATGAGTGGGCTTTTTCGGATGTCAATCCACCGGTGCACGCTTGGGCGGCGTGGCAGGTCTATCTGGTCGATGGCGGTACCGATCAGGATTTCCTGATCCGCATTTGCACGAAGCTGCTGCTGAATTTCGCCTGGTGGGTGAACAACAAGGATGCGGACGGCTCCAATCTGTTCGAGGGCGGGTTTCTCGGAATGGACAACATCGGACTGTTCGACCGTTCGGCGAAATTGGCGGCCGGGTACCGGCTGGAAGAGTCCGACGCAACGAGTTGGATGGCGGTGTTCTGCCTGAACATGCTGCAGATCTCGCTCGAACTGGCGATGACGGTGCCGGCCTGGGATGACATCGCGACCAAGTTCCTGGAACATTTCCTCGCGATCGCGAAAGCCACTCGGCAATTCGGTTCGCAGAATCTCTCACTGTGGGACGAGGAAGATGGCTTCTTCTACGACGTGCTGCTTCGTCCGGACGGCAGTTACCAGCGGTTGCGCGTGCGGTCGATGGTCGGTCTGCTTCCGATGCTGGCGGTGGCCACGGTAGCGCCGCAGGTATGGGACAGCCTGCCGGATTTCTCCGCGAGACTGGCCTGGCTGCGACGTCGTCGCCCAGACCTCGCTGCGGGTCTTCTGACGCCCACCGCCTCCGGAGAGGCGATGATGCTCTCGTTGGTCGACCAGGCGGCGCTGGGTCGGCTGACCGCGCGAATGTTCGATGAGACAGAGTTTCTGTCCCCGTACGGCATCCGGGCGCTCTCGGCGGCCTACCGGACGCCCTATTCGGCCGATGTCGATGGTCAGAACCTGACCATCGATTACGAGCCGGGAGAATCCCGAAGCGCACTGTTCGGTGGAAATTCGAATTGGCGGGGGCCGGTCTGGTTCCCCGTGAATGTGCTGCTGGCCGACGCACTGCGACGTTACGCCGGCTATTTCGGCGACTCCGTGACCATCGAAGTGCCCACTGGCAGCGGATCTCGGCTCAGCTTCGACCGGGCCGCCGATCTGATCGACGATCGGCTCACCGACCTCTTCCGCCGCGGGCCGGACGGCCACCGCCCCAGCGACGGCGCGCGAATCGAGGCCGGCGCCGATCGGCTCTGGTCCGAGCACATCACGTTCAGCGAATACTTCAACGGCGACACCGGTGAGGGTCTGGGCGCCAGTCATCAGACCGGCTGGACGGCTTTGATCGCTCATCTGCTGTGTCGCCGGCAGGTGGGCCAGGGCGCCTCGACGGCGAATCGCTGACGCCGGCGCGGCCGAGTTCAGCGGCGGTCGCGGGTGGCAGGCCGGGGGATGCGCTCGCGTTGGGGCCCGTCGCTCGCGTTGCAACCCGCGCGTCTGGGCGGCAAAGCGCGCGGGACGCGGGACGCGGGTGGCAGGCCGGGGGATGCGCTCGCGTTGGGGCCCGTCGCGCGTTGCAACCCGCGCGTCTGGGCGGCAAAGCGCGCGGGACGGCGGTCGCGGGTGGCAGGCCGGGGGATGCGCTCGCGTTGG
>JAABUY010002935.1_pt1 | contig 19440 bp, 19 predicted proteins | sample 5560271 | NCBI WGS metagenome assembly JAABUY01 (sample SAMN10711886, study PRJNA513374) | rock metagenome | isolation source: Antarctica rocks | place: Antarctica: Victoria Land, University Valley
GCGGTCCCGCGGTCCTGCCGGAGGTCGAGGATCAGGTTGAGGACCTGGGCCTGGATCGACAGGTCGAGCGCCGACACGGGCTCGTCGGCCACGACCAACTTCGGCGCCGTGATGAGGGCGCGCGCGACGGCGATGCGCTGGCGCTGCCCGCCCGAGAACTGGTGCGGGTAGAGCGTCGCGGTGTCGGGCGCCAGCCCCACGGCGCCGAGCATCTCGGCCACCAGCATGGCGCGCTCACGCGGTCCGGGTCGCGGGTCGAGGAGATGCAACGGTTCCGCCACGATGCGGCCGATGGTCTGGCGCGGGTCGAGCGATCCATAGGGGTCCTGGAACACCATTTGGACGTCGCGGCGCCGTGCCTTCAGGACCCGAGGCGCGAGGTCGAACAGTGCGGCGCCGTCCAGCACCACGCGGCCCGCCGTCGGGCGGTCGAGGGCCGCGACGAGGCGCGCCAGGGTCGACTTGCCGCAACCGCTCTCGCCCACGACGCCCAGGATCTCGCCTTCGGCAACCGCGAACGACACGCCATCGAGCGCCCGATGCCGGACCTGTGCCGGGTTGAAGAGACTGCCGCGGCCCAGGATGCCACCGTAGTCGCGGGTCAGGCGCTCGACGGAGAGCAGCGGCGCGGCGCTCAAGCAGCGTCCTCGGGGGCCAGCACGCAGCGGACCCCGCGGCCGTCGCCGGAACTGCGCCAAGCGGGTTCGCTGGCGTCGCAGGGCGTACGATGCTCGACGCAGCGTGGGGCGAAGCGGCAACCCGTGAACGCTTGTGCGGTCGACGGGACTGTGCCCGGGATCGTGGCGAGCCGTTCGGTTCCTTGGCGCGGACGGGGCAGGGCGCCGATGAGGCCGCGCGTGTAGGGATTGCGCGGATGCAGCAGCACGTCACGGGTCGGGCCGGCCTCGAACCGCGTGCCCGCGTAGAGCACCAGCATACGGTTTGTCGAACATGCCACCACTCCGAGGTCGTGGCCGATGAGGATCAGCGCCATGGCGCGCTCCGCCACGAGTTCGGCCAGGAGGTCGAGGACCTCGGCCTGCACGGTGACGTCGAGCGCGGTCGTGGGCTCGTCGGCCACCAGCAGGTCCGGCCCCGGCGCCAGCGCCATGGCGATACCGATCCTCTGCCGCTGTCCGCCCGAGAGTTCGTGAGGGTAGCTGTCGAAGCGGCGCGCCGCCTCCGGGATGCGGACGCGATCGAGCAGCGCCAGGGCTTCGCGCCGCGCGCTGCGCCGGTCGAGATCTCGGTGCAGGGCGGCGGCTTCGGCGATCTGGCGGCCGACCGTCATGGCGGGGTTCAGGGCCGTCAGGGGTTCCTGGAAGATCATGCCGATGCGGGCGCCGCGGATCCGGCACAGGTCCGACTCGGATCGGGTCAGGAGGTCGATGCCTTCGAAGGCGATCGTGCCGCGGGCCCGCATGCCGTCCGGCAGCAGTCCGATCAGCGCCAGCGCCAGGGTGGACTTGCCGGAGCCCGACTCGCCCACGATCCCCAGCGTGTCGCCCTTGTCGAGCGCGAAGCTCACATCGGCGAGGATCGGCATTGGCCCGGAGGACCGGGTCGCCGCGACCGACAGCGCACGCACGTCGAGGAGCGGCGCGTCGGTCATAGTGCGACGGTTCCCCGCCGGTCCCACCGGTCGCGCAGCCCGTCGCCCAGGAGATTGAAGCCCAGCACCGTCACCGCGACCGCGACGCCCGGCGCCAGCACGAGCCAAGGCGCCTGGGCGAGGTAGGTCTGGGCGTCGGCCAGCATGCGGCCCCAACTCGGGGTGGGCGGCGGCGCCCCGAGGCCGAGATAGCTCAGGCCCGCTTCGGTCAGGATCGCGAGGCCGAGCTGGACCGTCACCTGCACGGCGATCTGGCCGACGATGTTGGGCAGCACGTGTTCGGAGGCGATCCGCAGGCCGCCCTTGCCGGCACCCCGCGCCGCCAGGATGTAGTCGCGCCCCCAGATCCGCAGCGCCGCGCCACGCGTCACGCGGGCGAAGACCGGCACGATGAAGATGGCGATGGCCGCCACTGCGGTGAGGCGGCCGGGACCGAGCAGGCTGCCCAGCATCATGGCGGACAGGATCGGCGGGAAGGCGAAGACGACGTCGAGCGCCCGCATCGCGATGGCGTCGAAAACGCCCCGCCGCCCCGCCGCCGTCACGCCCAAGAGCGTGCCGAGGACGCCGCCGAGCGCCACCGACGGCACCGCGACCGCGAGGGAGTTCCAGGCCCCGGCCATCAGCATCGAGAGCACGTCGCGCCCAAAATTATCGGTGCCGAGGAGACCCGATCCGGGCACGGGGCCGGCCGCGAGCGGGGGGCGGAGCTTCAGGGCGATGTGCATCCTGGTCGGCGGCTCGGGGGTCCAGACCAGCGACACGAGAGCGAGCGCCACGATCGCCGCCGTGATGGCGAGGCCTGCGCCGAGACGGCCGTTCACGCCGAGACCCTCAGCCGCGGGTCGAGCGCCAGATAGGCGAGGTCGACCATGAAGTTGACCACGATCACCAGGGCGGCGAAGAACAGGCCGACGTCCTGCACCACGACGAGGTCTCGCTGGGTGAAGGCCTGGAGCGCGAGCCGCCCGAGGCCCGGCAGGGCGAACACGTTCTCGACCAGGACCGAACCCGCCACCAGGAACGAGAACTGCAGGCCCAGGATCGTGACGACCGCGGGCAGGGCGTTGGGCACAGCATGGCGCCACAAGGCGGCGCTGCGCGTCAGGCCCTTGGCGCGGGCCGTGCGGACGAAGTCCTCGCCGAGCACGTCGAGCACCGCGACCCGCGTCACCCGGGTCAGAATGCCGGCCTGGGGCAGGGCGAGAGCGATCGCGGGCATCAGCAGGGCGTCGAGCGCCTGGCCGATTCCGTTACCCCAGCCCGGAAAGCCGTTGGCCGGCAGCCAGCCGAGCCGCGCCGCGAACAACAGGATCAGCAGGAGCCCGATCCAGAAGTTCGGCACCGCGACGCTAGCCTGCGAGAAGGCCGCCGCGATCCCGTCGAGCATTCCGCCCCGCCGCGCCGCCGCGCCGACGCCGAGCGGCACCGCCACGGCGACCGACATGAGGATCGCCAGGGCGGTCAGCGGCAGCGTGACGGCGAGCCGGTCCCGGATCAAGCCCGAGACCGGGACGCCATAGGTCGTGGAATCGCCGAGTTGGCCCGTGATGGCGCCACCGAGCCAGGCAACGTAACGCAACAGCGCCGGCCGGTCGAGGCCCAGCGCGGCATGGAGCGCCGCCAGCGTGTCGGGCCGGGCCGAGGTGCCCAGCATGATGGCGGCGGGGTCGCCCGGCAGCACGTCCATGACGAGGAAGATGGCGACCGAGGCCGCCAGCAGCGTCAGGACGAGGCCCAGGACGCGCCGCGCCAGGAGGGAGGCCAAGGCTGCTCCGGCTAATCGGCCCAATGCACCTCGCTAAGGTCGTTCGAGGGGATCGGCTCGTCGGTCCAGAGGCCCTGCAACTTGGCATTCCAGACGCCGAGCTTGGGGATGACGTAGAGGTAGAGGGCCGGCACGTCCTCGGCCAGGATGTGCTCCGCGCGCCCGTAAGCGGCAGCGCGCGCCTCGGCATCGGTGGCGCGCTGGGCCGCGTCGATCGCCTTGTCGAAGCTCGGGTTGCGGTAGCCGAAGTAATAGTCAGGGCGCGCATAGATGCCGATGTCGAGCGGCTCCGCATGGGCCACGATCGTCATGTCGAAGTCATGGGTCTTGAACACGTCCTGGATCCACTTGGCCGGGAACTCGGTCGGCACGATCGTCATGGTCACGCCGACCTCGGCGAACATCGCCTGCAGCACCTCCGCCGAACGCGTCGCGTAGGACATCTGCGGCACCTTGATGGAAAAGCTGAAGCCGTTCGGGTAGCCGGCCTCGGCCAGCAGCGCCCTGGACCTGGCGGGGTCATAGGGCAGCACGCCCGCGAGGTCGACGAAGCCGGGGTCGTTCGGCGTGAAGTGGCTGCCGATCGGCTGGCCGAAGCCGGACGAGACCGCATCGACCACGGCACGGCGGTCGACCGCCATCATCATGGCCCGGCGCACGCGCCGGTCGTCGAACGGCGGCTTCGTGTCGTTCATGCCGGCCACGACCTTGAGCTCGGTATTGCCCGCCACGACCGCGAATCGCGGATCGGCCTTGAAGGCGGCGAAAAGTTCGGGCGCTTCGAGTTCGGGCACGGCGTCGAGGTCGCCCGAGCGCAGCCCGGCCGCCTGGGCCTGGGCGTCGCCGACGAAACGGAAGGTGGCGGCCTCCAGCGCCACGGGCCGGCTCCTGTCCCAATAGCCGCGGTCGCGGACGAGGTCGACCCGGTCGCCCTTCGACCATTGCTTCAGCCTGAATGGGCCGGTGCCGACCGGCACGGTCTTGTCGGCCTCGGCGGCGTTGGGCGCCACCATGACGGACGCCGGCCAGCCGAGCCAGTAGAGCAGGTCGCCGGCCGGCTGCTTCAGGTGGAGCACCAGCGTCAGCGGGTCGGGCGTGTCGATGGCGTCGATGACGGTGTAGAACTGCTTCTGCGGATTGGTCGACGCCGCGCCCCGCGCCCGGTCGAGCGTGAATCTGGCGGAGGCCGAATCGAAGGCTTCGCCATCGTGGAACTTGACCCCCGGCTGCAGCGCAAAACTGTAGGTCAGGCCATCGGGCGACACCGTCCAGCTCTTGGCCAGTTGCGGTTGGATTTTGCCGCTGCGGTCGAGCCGGACGAGCCCTTGATAGATGTTCTGCCAGGTCACCTGTCCGATCGCCACCGGCGCCGCGACCGTGGGATCGAGGCCGGCGGGCTCGATGCTCATGCCGATCACGGCCGAGGTCTTGCCGGCTTCGGCCGGGGGCGCCGCGAGAGCAGCCGCAAGCAGTCCGCAGGCGACGGCTGCGAGCGACCTGGGCGTGAACACGTGGGCCATCTGGTCGATCCGGAGGTTGCGGACGGCCCCGCGGTCTCGCGAAGGCCCATTCCTCCACGGAGCTTACGTCAGGGCGGCCTCGCGTCAAAGATCGGACGGTGGAACCTGGGCATCCGCCCTTTGCCCGTTGCGAACGGCTGATGCGGGAGGGGACGCGTCGATCACCTTCAACCTACCCAGGGGAACCCCGCCCGTGCTACCGACGGCGAGGCTCGTCTCCGTGCGCTTGCATGGGCATGCAAGGAGATGTCTTCGCCCCCTTTAGGGGCCGGGTACCGCACGAAGCGCGTTGGAGGCGGCGTTTCCGCCCCTTCTGGGGGCGGGGGACCGCGCGAAGCGCGGTGGTGGGGGCGTCTCCGCCGGAAAGGCAGATGGAGGGGTTATGGACGCACCACGCCATACGGTCGCCCGTGCCCGGCGATTGCGCCGCGCCATGACGCCGCCGGAACTGCGCTTGTGGACCGCACTGCGGATGCGGCCGTACGGCTTCAAGTTCCGGCGCCAGCACCCGTTCGGGCCTTACGTGCTGGACTTCTACTGCGACGCCGCAAAGCTCGGCATCGAAGTGGACGGCGCCGCGCACGACCTCGGCCGCAACCCCGAGCGCGACCTCGCACGGGACGCCTGGCTGCTCCGACGGGGCATCGCGGTGCTGCGAATCGTGGCCGAGAAGGTTCGGGTCAATCTGGAGGGCGTCGTGGCCGGGATCGCGGCAGCAGCTTCGGCGCGTTGTTCCGCGGCCGGCAGCCCCCACCACCACGCTACGCGTGGTCCCCCGCCCCCAAGGGGGGCGGAGACAACCTCGATCGGTCGCGCTCTTCCGAACCCGACAGACGGTCGCCCTCGGGAATTCACTCTATCAAAGGTGGAGTGGCCGAAGGCGCTCCGAATCATCGGGAACTCTTAGGGCGGCTAGATGTCTCCGAAACCCTGCCCCGCCTGCGGGCACCAGGTGAGCCGGTCCGCCCGCACTTGCCCGAGCTGCGGTCATGCCATCCGGAAGAAGAGCAACCCATTCACATGGATGCTGTTCGCCATTTTGGTGTTCATCCTGATCGCGACCTTCCTGCACGCCTGAAAACGCGGACGGCGATAGCGCAAGTGGAAGACGAAACTGACCGTCGTGAATCTCCGACTTGGCGGGACCTCTCGTGTGGCCCCGCAAGCTCAAGCCAAGCGAGCTTTTTCTATTCAAGCTCCCGTCGAGCGCTCACCGACGCTCGCGGTAGTCTCCTGCACCCGGCTACCCCTTTCCCGTATCGCGCCAGGACCTCAATGCCCTCCCCCGATGTACCCTCCGACCTCCTCGCTTCCGCCGGCGCCTGGCCCTTCGAGGAAGCCCGCAAGCTGGTGCGCCGCGTGGAACGGACCGGGCAGGCCAGCGTGCTGTTCGAGACCGGCTATGGCCCATCGGGCTTGCCGCATATCGGCACCTTCGGCGAGGTGGCCCGGACCTCGATGGTCCGCCATGCCTTCAGGGCGCTGACGCGCGACGCCATCCCGACCCGTCTCGTCACGTTCTCGGACGACATGGACGGGCTGCGCAAAGTGCCCGACAATGTGCCCAACAGGGACCTGCTGGCCCAGCATCTCGGCCGGCCGCTGACCGAGGTGCCGGACCCGATCGAGCCAGGTGTGAGCTTCGGCCACGCCAACAACGCGCGATTGCGGGCCTTCCTCGACCGGTTCGGCTTCGACTACGAGTTCATGTCGTCGACCGAGGCCTACAGGTCGGGGCTGTTCGACCAGGCGCTGCTGCTGATGCTGGAGCGGCTCGAGTCGGTGATGGCCATCATGCTGCCGAGCCTCCGGGCGGAGCGCGGGGCCAGCTATTCGCCGTTCCTGCCGATTCATCCCGAGACCGGGATCGTCATGCAGGTGCCGCTGGTCGGCCACGACGCCAAGGCCGGCACGATCGCGTGGCGCGACCCCATCGGCGGCGCGCTCTATGAGACCCCCGTGACGGGCGGTCATTGCAAGCTGCAATGGAAGCCCGATTGGGCGATGCGCTGGCACGCCCTCAAGGTCGATTACGAGATGTCGGGCAAGGACCTGATCGATTCGGTGAAGCTGTCGGGCCGGATCGCGCGCGCGCTCGGCTCGGAGCCGCCCGAGGGTTTCAACTACGAACTCTTCCTCGACCAGGACGGCCAGAAGATCTCGAAGTCCAAGGGCAACGGGCTCACCATCGAGGAATGGCTGCGTTATGCCTCCCCAGAAAGCCTGTCGCTGTTCATGTTCGGAAAGCCGACGGCTGCCAAGCGGCTCTATTTCGACGTGATCCCGCGCGCGGCCGACGATTACCTGTCCTCCCTCGACACCTATGGACGGCAGGAGCCGAGAGAGCGGCTCGGCAACCCGGTGTGGCACGTCCATGCCGGGATCCCGCCCGATCCCGAGCGCCTGGCCCCAGCCGATGGGGATTCGCCCGGTGAGCGGCAGGGCGCGACGGCCCTGTCATTCGCCATGCTGCTCAACCTCGCGACCGTGGCCAATAGCGAGGATCCGGCCGTGCTCTGGGGGTTCCTGCGCCGCTATGCGCCGAGCGTGTCACCCGACACCCATCCGCGTCTCGACCAACTGATCGGCTACGCCGTGAGGTACTACCGCGATTTCGTGCGGCCTCGGAAGCGGTACCGCGCCCCCGACGAGGTCGAGCGCGACGCCTTGCAGCGCCTCGACGCCGCCCTGGCGGCACTGCCGCCGGGCGCCAGTGCCGAGGAGTTCCAGACGGCGCTCTACGACGTCGCCCGTCCGATCCCGCGCTACCAGGATTTCAAAGCCAAGACCGCGACGCCGGAGCGCCCCGGCGTCTCCAACGAATGGTTCAACACGCTCTATCAGGTGCTGCTCGGCGAGGAGCGAGGGCCGCGCTTCGGCTCCTTCGCGGCCCTTTACGGGATTGCCGAGACGCGCGCCCTCATCGCCAAAGCGCTCGACGGCGGACTCCTGGCCGAGCATGCGGCGTTCCTGGGCGAGCGCGAGGCGGCTCCGGCCTGAGGCGCTGCGGCGGCGGGAACGCCGTCCCGATCACATCCCGTGACGCATCATGCGACGCATGCCATGCATCGTCCGGTGGTGCATGCGATGATGCATCATCATGCCGTGGTGCCGCATCATCATGCCGTGGTGCCGCATCATCATGCCGTGATTCATCCTGTGGTGCGCGGCTTCGGCCGGAGCCACCGCGCCCAGAGAGAGCGCAAGGGCAGCCGCCATGGCGGCGATTTTCAGCTTGTTCATGGGTCGTCTCCTCGATGGTGCGGCGGGTCTGCCGCAGGTCGTGCGCAGCCCGCCGATACGTACATAGGGCCAAGCACGATGGGGTGAAGTCCTCTTCCAGCATAGGCCGAACCATTTGTGGAGCGGCGCCGGTGCGAGACGGCAAAAGGGCCGAAGCCGCTTCTCCGCAACGCCGCGCCGCGCTAGAGGTCGGATCGCAACGCGAGGGACGTCAGCGCTGGTCGCGCGGACCTCCTGTGGTCACGCCGTCTCGTCGAGTGTGAACAGTTCCTGCGCCTTGCCGACCCCGCGCAGCGCGTAGCGGCCGACCGACACCATATGGGGCCGTGCGTCGGGCGGCGCCGCGGCGACGAAATCGCTCGAAAGCAGCACGGTCCGGTCGGCGGAGCGGCACATGGCGGCGACGCGGCTCACCTCGTTGACGGCCGGCCCCACCACCGTGAAATCGAGCCGGCTGTCGGCCCCGATATTGCCGTAGAACACGTCACCGATGTGGAGCCCGAGATAGACCGTGGTGATGGGCCGTTGTTCGGCCGCGCGGCGCTGGTTCAGTGCCGCGATGCGCCGCCGCAGCTCCGCCTCGGCCACCAGCGCGCAGCGGCACGCTTCGGCCCGATCGTTCGCCCTGAAGATGGCCAGGATCCCGTCGCCGATCAGCTTCAGAACGTCGCCGCCCGCGCCGTCGATGGCCGAGATGGCCGCTTCCGCATAGTCGTTGAGCAGCGGGATGATCTCGCCGGGCGGTGCCGTGTCGGTGATGGTGGTGAAGCCGCGCAGGTCCGAGAACCAGAGCACGGCCGCGATCTTCTCGGTGATGCCGCGTGAAATGCGCCCGCTCAGCACCAGACGGCCGGCGTCCCGACCGAGGTAGACGTCGGCCAGCGTGCCGGCGATGCGGGCCAGGGACGCGCACTTCACCGCCAGTGCCAGGACCGGCACCAGTCTGTGCAGCGCCGCGATATCCGTGTCGCGGAAGCCGTCCGGGTGGCGCGTCATCCAATGGGAATAGAGGCAGTCCATCTGGCCGATCGCGCCCTCGCTGGCGAAGCGGGTCACCATGGCGAGATAGTCGACCTGACCCTCGTCGCGGAAAGCAGCAAGGTTGTGGAAATCGCAAGGATCCCCGTGGCCGAGGCGGCGCCGGAGGTCGCTGCCACCGCTGGTCAGTATGTGGTGAAAGACGCTGCGCTGCCAGTCTTCCGCGGCCTTTCCCATATTGGTGCGGCCGTACTCGGTCATCGGTGCCTGTGTGACGCCGCCTTGGCGCCAATGGAAGGCCCGTCCTTCCCAGACCGGGTGCAGCGTGTCGACGAGCGCGATGGCCCGCGACAGATCGAGGCCGGTGTCACGGCAGCGTTGGCAGAAGCCGTGCAGCAGGTCGGGTTCCGACGCTCCCGCGAGCCCCTGCTCGACCAGCCAGGCCGATACGGCGACGATATCGTCTTCCTGCATGGATCCTCCTTAATCCCTGGCCTGCTGCGCCGTGCTAGCCTGTCCAGGACCAGGCCCCGGTACAGGACAGTCCTTGACCACGCTCATCTACAAGATCGCACCCCACGCGCTATGGCGCGAGGCCGAAGCCGCGGGCCGGTTCGATGGCGCACCTGTCGATCTTGCCGACGGCTTCATCCACTTCTCGACAGCAGGCCAGGTCCGCGAGACGGCGGCCCGGCACTTCGCCGGCCGGGCCGACCTGCTGTTGATCGCCGTCGACGCGGAGGCGCTCGGCCCCGCTCTGAAATGGGAGCCGTCGCGCGGCGGAAACCTCTTTCCCCACCTCTACGGGCCGCTTGCGCTGTCGGCCGTCCGGGCGGTCGGGCCATTGCCCCTCGGACCCGACGAACGCCACCGGTTTCCCGCGCTGCGAGGAGCTGACCGAGAAGGCTGAGCCTCGCCCGGGCAGGTGCCGGCGTCGAGCGATTGGGGCCGGCGCGCAGGCGCCGACGGTCGCGGCTCAAGACCTCCGCTCGTCGCCGACCCGCTCGGGATCGGACCAGCGCGGCCCGGCCGTGGGTGCTGCCTCGGACCCCGAGACGTCCCGAGGGTCGTCCCGGTCGCGCCGGGAGCGCGGGTCGCGGTACCGCAGGAGACGCACCACCAACCAGACGGGAACCACCACCAGGGCGCCGGCCATCAGCGTCCGGCCGATGTCGCTTAAGGCCGCGAAGCCGCTGCTCCACAGACGAAGGACACCGCGCTCGACATTGCGCAGGATATCGGCCGCATCGATCCCCAACCAGGACATCAAGGCGCCAACCAGGAGAGAGACGACGATCAAGCGGATCACCACGGCCAGGGGCGAGCCACCGAGGAATCGCGTCGCCATCGTGTCTCGCATGGAAGGCGCTCCTGGAAGCCTTGCGCCGGAACGCGGTCGAGCCCGGATCTCATCGGGTGGCCCAGCCAGATGTAGCGGGCGAGGTCGGCTGCACAAGGGCAGTCACGCGGGGGGGGGGCTTCACGAAATCTGAAGCCTTGCTGCCGAAGACTGGCACGATTATGCAGGCCATGGCGAGGAAGTGGCGCGGCAACAGCGGGAAGAACCACATGGGGCGCAGGTATTTCGGAACCGATGGCATCCGCGGGCGCGCCAACGGCGTGATCACGCCGGACCTCGCCATGAAGGTCGGCCAGGCCACCGGGCTTCTCTTCCAGCGCGGCTCCCACCGCCACCGCGTGGTGATCGGCAAGGATACGCGCCTGTCGGGCTACATGATCGAATACGCCATGGTGGCGGGTTTCACCTCGGTCGGCATGGACGTCATGCTGCTCGGGCCCATGCCGACCCCCGCAGTGGCGATGCTGACGCGGTCCATGCGGGCCGACATCGGCGTCATGATCTCGGCGTCGCACAACGCCTACGAGGACAATGGCATCAAGCTGTTCGGTCCGGATGGATTCAAGCTCTCGGACGAGGTCGAGGGCGAGATCGAGGGCCTGCTCGACCAGGATCTCGGACGCCGGCTGTCGAAGTCCCCGGCGCTCGGCCGTGCCGTCCGCATCGACAGCGCGCAGTCGCGCTACATCGAATTCGCCAAGCGCACCCTGCCGCGCCAATTGTCGCTCGAGGGGCTCCGCGTGGTTCTGGATTGCGCCAACGGCGCCGCCTACAAGGTGGCGCCCGAAGCCCTGTGGGAACTCGGCGCCGAGGTGTTCTCGATCGGCGTGTCGCCCGACGGCTTCAACATCAACCACGATGTCGGATCCACGGCGCCGGACGCGCTGGTCCGCAAGGTGCGTGAGATGCGGGCCGACGTCGGCATCGCGCTCGACGGCGACGCCGACCGTCTCCTGATGGTGGACGAGAAGGGCAACGTCATCGACGGCGACCAACTCATGGCCGTCATCGCCCAGAGCTGGATGGAGGACGGGCGGCTGTCGAAGCCGGGCCTCGTCACCACGGTGATGTCCAACCTCGGCCTCGAGCGTTATATCGAGGGTCTCGGGCTCTCCATGGTCCGCACCGCGGTCGGCGACCGTTACGTGCTCGAGCACATGCGCCAGCACGGCTTCAATGTCGGGGGCGAACAATCGGGCCACATCATCCTGTCGGATTTCTCCACTACGGGCGACGGCCTCGTGGCGGCTCTGCAGGTGCTGGCCGTGGTCAAGCGACATGGCAAGCCGGTCAGCGAGGTCTGCCACCGCTTCGAGCCGCTGCCGCAGGTGCTGAGAAACGTCCGCGCCGTCGATCGCCGGACGCTCGCGCAGAACGACGTGATCCGCGCGATCGAGGGTGGCCGCGAGCGGCTCGGCGGGTCCGGCCGACTGGTGATCCGTCCGTCCGGCACGGAACCCGTGATCCGCGTCATGGGTGAAGGCGACGATCGGGCACTGGTGGATGCCGTGGTGGACGAGGTCTGCGCGGTGCTGTCGGCGCATGCGAGCGCGATGGCGGCCGAGTAGTCGGGCCGCGGTCGATGCTGCCCGCATCCCTCCGGCTCGGCCCGTCTCTGCCGTCAGTCCGCGCTGCCCTTCAACGACACGGCGTCCCTGCCAGGATCGTCCGGCGCCGACCGCCCTTCGTGAGCCATCGTGGCTGTGAAGGCCGGCATCGACCCGGCCTTGGTGGTCGGCCACCTGTGCGCGAGTGTCCTCTCGGTCTCGGAACTCCATCCCGCGGGAGCCGGGCGCGTCGGCGTGCCGTCACGGCCCGGCACGACGTGGACGACGCGAAATCCCTCCTGCTTCAAAGCGTCCAGCAATCGCGGCAGCATGGCGGCGGTCTGCGGCTTGATGTCGTGCAGCAGGATGATGCCGCGGCGCGTGGCGCGGAGCCGGCCCATCAGGAGGTCGAACTCCTCCTCCGGTGTCATGGGCATCCAGTCCGATGCCCACAGGTCCGCACCGAACACCGCGATCCCGCGCGCCCTGAGATCGTCCCTCAGTTCCGCGGTGTCGCCGAAGCCGGGGAAGCGGAAGAAGGGAACGCGCGGCGTCCCGGTCCAAGACCCGTAGCCCGCGGCCTTGTCGTCGGCCTCCATGCCGCGGTCGATCTCGGTCAGCGCGGCCCTGTAGGTCAGGCCGCGCAGCGTCACGGCAGGGTGCGACCAGCTGTGATGGCCCACGCTGTGGCCTTCCGAGACCTCGCGCCGCACGAGGTTCGGACGCGCCGCGGCGTTGCGGCCGATCAGGAAGAAGGTCGCTTCCACGCACTGCGCCTTCAGGGCGTCGAGCACCTTCGGCGTGGTGACGGGCCAGGGACCGTCGTCGAAGGTCAGAACCACCTCGTGATCATTGAGCGCCAGCGTCCGTGGATAGCTCTTCAGCCCGATCTCCGGCGCTCCACCGACCGACACCGTCCGGCTGGTGCCGAGCGCGTCGGGGTTGGGACAGGCAGGGGAGCCCGAGGCGGCCCCCAGCGACGCCAGAAGGAGCAGCGACGCCAGCGGCATTCGCGATATGGAAACCATGCCGCGTGTTTCCGCCCACCCTGCGGCAATCCTATGACACCGGACCGGCGCCCTGCCGCGCCATTAACGAGCCATTACGACGTCGGTTCTAAGTCTAACGCCGTCAACGATGCGAGTTGCGGTCCCGCCATGAAGTTCAAGCGTATCATCGCCATCATGGCTGCGACCCTGGCTTTGGCGGGTTGCGCGGCAGCACCGGGCATCGCGCCGGGCATGACCACGCCATTCGGCGGACCCTTGCCGACGGATTTTGCCGTGCATGGCATCGATGTCTCGAAATACCAGGGCAACATCGATTGGGACGCGGTCCGCGGCTCGGGCGTGCAGTTCGCCTGGATCAAGTCGACCGAAGGCGGCAACCGCATCGACGACAAGTTCCAGCAGAACTGGGAGCGCGCCCGCGCTGCCGGCGTGGCGCGCGGGGCCTACCACTTCGTCTATTGGTGCCGGCCCTGGCAGGAGCAGATGGCTTGGTTCGAGCAGAACGTGCCGAACGAGCCCGGGATGCTGCCGCCGGTCCTCGACGTGGAACTGACACCCGACTCGCCCACCTGCAAGCGGACCCTCTACCGCGAGCAGACGCTGCGTGAGATGCGCGGCATGCTGCAGGAGATGGAGCGCCACTACGGCCGGAAGCCCGTGATCTATTCCACCGTGGACTTCTACGCTGGCATCCTGGCCGGCGGGGCGTTGAACGATTTCCCGATCTGGGTCCGGAGCACGAAATACCATCCCAGCGTGCGCTATGCCGGTCGCAAATGGCATTTCTGGCAGTACCAGTCCGACGCCCATGTCGAGGGTATCCGCGGCCGCGTCGACCGCAATGCCTTCTTCGGCTCGCCCGATCAATGGGCCGAATTCGTCGACGGCGCGCAACTGCCGCTCTAGCCGGGGGGCGCTCGCGGCAGGCACCGGCTCCGGTGGCGTCGCGCTGCCCGGGGCCAGCCTCGAGGACCGCGCCCTCTTGTTCTTCGTTCTCTCCAAGGTCCTGTGGATCGCTGCCGCGCCCACCAACGTCCTGCTGGGACTGGCGGCGTTCGGGTCCCTGGCGGACCTGCGCGGACGGCGCTGGGGCGGCCGGCTCGCCGGGGCCGCCGTGCTGGTGGCGCTGCTCTGTGGCACTCTGCCGGTGGGGCGTTTGATGCTGCGTCCGCTCGAGAACCGGTTCCCCCAGCCGTCGCTCGACATAGCGGCGCCGGACGGCATCGTGGTGCTGGGCGGCGCCATCCAGCAGGTGATCGGGGCCACCCGCGGCCAAGTCACGATGTGGGACGCGGCCACGCGGATCACCGCCGGGGCCGTCCTGGCGCGCCGCTTCCCGACCGCGCGGCTCGTCTATACCGGCGGCTCCAACGCACTGGTGTCCGAGATCGGCAGTGAGGCCGAGGATGCGAAGCGCCTGTGGACCGACCTCGGCATCGACCCCGCCCGTATCAGGATCGAGGACCGCTCGCGCAACACCGCGGAGAACGCGCGCTTCACGCATGATCTGCTGCAGCCGCGGCCGGGACAGCGCTGGCTGCTGGTCACCTCGGCCTATCACATGCCGCGCTCGGTCGGATTGTTTCGTGCCGCGGGTTTCGAGGTCCTGCCCTTTCCGGTCGATTATCGCAGCACCGGGACGTGGCGGGATCTCCTCCCGACCGTCGAGATCGGTTCCGGCCTGACCCGGCTCGATGTCGCGGCGCGGGAGTGGATCGGCCTCGTGGCCTACAGGCTGTCGGGCAGGATCGCCGAGGTGTTTCCCGCCCCCTGAGGTTCCGGCACGGTCTCTTCCAGGGGCAGTCGCAGCGTCACGGCCGACAGGGCATCGGACGAGAACTGGCGGAACATGATGGCGACCACCACCAGGAGCGTGGCGGCGATCAGCACGAGCGGCCCGATGAACCAGCCGAGATAGGCCAGGGCGAAGAAGAAGGCGCGCTGGCCACGGTTGAAGTGCCGCCCTGCGACGATGTTCATCTCGGCGGCCCTCAGGGCGGTGAGCCTGCGCTGCTCGGGCCGGCCCGATTTGTGGCTCGGCGTGGCGCCGATCAGGATCGCCACATAGTTGAACAGCCGGTACGACCAGGCGAATTTGAAAAAGGCGTAGCCGAAGATCATCGCCAGCCCGACCACCTTGAGGTCCCAAACGGCGCGGCTGGCCGGCGCGCCGAACGGCAGGTCCGACAGGACCCGCAGGGCGTCATCGGCGCCTCGCAGGAGAGTCAGCGATCCGCCGAGCGCCAGAAGCGAAGTCGAGGCGAAAAATGCCGTGCCGCTCTGCAGCGTCGCCATGAGCGAGCTGTCCACGATACGGTTCTCGCGCGCCTGCATCTCCAGCATCCAGCGGAGTCGATATTCGTTCATGCGGTTGTTCAGTGCCAGCCGCCCGAAGCGCGACCGCTCGACGAAGACGTGGTAAGTGACCCAGCCGAGCAGGAACACCGCGATCGCCGCGAGATCCAAGTCAGTCAGCAACATGGTCGGATCCCGCTCTGGACTCGGGCCGTGTTTATAGGGGGAGGGGAAGCGCGGCGCCAGCGCCGCCTCATTACGGCCTCCGCTCACCGCACCGATCCATCGACCGGGACGATGGGTCGCATCAAAACTCTTCGCTTGTCCCGGGACCCCGAGGATCGCCAGATAACGACCTCGCCAGCCGGAGACCCACCCGTGACGCTCCACCTCACCATCGGCAACAAGAGTTATTCGTCCTGGTCGCTGCGGCCCTGGATATTGCTGAAGCAGTTCGGCATTCCGTTCGACGAGACCGTGATCCCCCTCGACCAGCCTTCGACCCGGGCCGACATCGCGGCCGCCAGCCCCACCGGGAAGGTGCCGGCGCTGCGGGCCGACGGCATCGTGGTGTCCGAGTCCCTGGCCATCATGGAATTCGTGGCGGAATTGTTCCCCGACCTGCCGATCTGGCCCAGGGAGCGCCCGGCCCGTGCCCTGGCGCGCGCATCGAGCGCCGAGATGCATGCCGGCTTCGCGGCGTTGCGGCAGGCCTGCCCGATGAACGTCCGGAGGCAGCCGAAGCCGATTCCCATCGGGCCCGAAGTCCGGGCCGACATCGACCGGATCGAGGCGGCCTGGGCCGAGGCCCGTCGTGCCTCGGGGCAGGGTGGCCCTTTCCTCTTCGGTGCCTTTTCCGCTGCCGATGCCATGTGGGCTCCGGTGGTCAACCGCTTCCACGCCTATGCGATCGAGGTCCGGCCCGACACCCTGGCCTATATGGAGGCCATCATGGCGCTGCCGTCCTGGCGGGCTTGGGTCGCCGTCGCCGAGGCGGAGCCCTGGCGCATCGCGCGCTACGAGGCACTCTGAGGCTGCCCGAGACGCTTGCTTCGTTGCTCGGAGGCGACCTTGCCGCCTGCAGTCGATCCGGGGGACATCCGTTCTCTGGCACCCCCGGGGTCGCGCTCGAGACAGCCGAGGAAGCTGCCAAGCGCCGCCGGCCCATGGCGGCCGCTCGGGTCAGAAAAGGCCCTGGCAAGTGTGATTGGCCAGCACGGCTCGACTGCGGCGTCGTCGCGCCTTGTTCGTGCCGCGATAGGGGTCTAGACGAGAATGAACGTTCATTCTCTAAGGTGGAATCATGTCCGTAACGGTTCTGGCGGTTGACGACGACGATCGCCGTACCCGCATCCTGCAGGCGGCCGAGCGCGCATTCGCGCGCTACGGCTTCCGCAGCGCCACAATGCAGCTCGTCGCCGTCGAGGCCGGCATGAGTGCCGGCAATCTCTATCGAACCTTCGCGTCGAAGGAGGAGATCGTATCGGGCCTCGCGGCGCGCGACCAGTGCGCGTTCGCCGAGGATTTCGACACCCTCGATTCGTCGGGCGATCTCGCCGCCATGATGGAGCCGATGCTGCGCAAGCATCTGGTCGAGGCGCCGGTCGAGCGGCACCGGCTGGCCCTGGAGATCTGGGCCGAGGCGGGCCGCAACAGCGCGGTCGCGGCGATGTGCCTCGCGACCGAAACGGCCGTGCGGGCTCGCCTCGTGACCGCGATCCGATGCTCGCGGTCGACAGGCGTGAAAATAGGAGGCCTCGACCCTGAATTCATCGTGAGGTGCATGTTCACGGTGGTGGCTGGGCTGTTCAAGCGGCGCGCCCTCGAGCCGGATTTCGATGCCGAGGCCGAGATCGCCCTCGCGCTCGGCATCCTGCGGGCGCTGTCGGCCGGTGCCGTCCGCCCGGTCCGGTCCGGCGCCGAAGGGGATATCGCGTGACGCGTGCGTTCTTCCGCTTCGTCGTTTTCGCGCTGGTTCTGGCGGGCGCCGGCGCGGCGCTCGGCCGCTTCGTGCCTGCGTCCCGGCCCGCATTGCAGGCGGGACTCGACCGCATCGGTCTGGGACGGCAGGCCGACCGCTGGTTCGGTTCCGACGACGGGCTGGCCAATCGCGCTCTCGACCGGGCCGCGGCACATGGCGAATCGGCGGCCGCCGCCGTGCCGCTGCCGCCCGCCGTCACGGTCGCGCGGGCGGCGACGCGCGCTTTCCGCGACAGGCTCTATCTGTCGGGCACGTTGGTGGCCCGCGAAGAGGCCATGGTGGGGCCGCAGATCGACGGACTGCGCATCACCGAACTCCTGGCCGATGACGGCGACCGCGTGGGCAAGGGCCAGGTGCTGGCCCGGCTCGACCGCAGCCAGCTCGACGCCTTGGCGGCCCAGAGTGACGCCGCGCTGGCCCGCGCCGATGCCTCCATAGCGCAGGCCGGGAACGCCATCGCCCAGTTCGACGCCACGAACGGACAGGCCCAGGCCGACTATCTCCGCTCGCGGCGGCTCGAGGCCGGCGTGATCTCGCAATCGGCGCTCGACCAACGGGCGTCCGCCGCGAGGGCGTCCGAAGCACAACTCGCCGGCGCCCGTAGCGCGCTGGCCGTGGCCCAGGCCGACAGGCGCAGCCAGGAAGCCCAGCGTCGCGAACTCGACGTCAGGCTCGCCCGCACCGACGTCCGGGCGCCGGTCGCGGGCGTGGTCAGCCGGCGCTCGGCCCGACTCGGCGCGCTCGCGATGAATGCCGGCGACGCCTTGTTCCGCATCACGGGGGATGGCGCCATCGACCTCGACGCCGAGGCGCCCGAGGATTCCCTGGCCCGCGTGCGTGTTGCCATGGCGGGCAGCGTCACCGTGTCGGGCGACCCGAACCCGATCCCGGGCCGTGTTCGGCTGATATCGAGCGAGATCGACAAGACGACGCGCCTCGGCCATGTGCGCATCGCGCTCGATCCGGACCCGGCGGCCCGTATCGGCGCCTTCGCCACGGCCGTGGTCGAGATCAGCCGCCGCGACGGCCTCGGCGTTCCGACGTCCGCCCTGATGGGCCAGGATGGGGACTGGTCGCTGGAAGTGGTGGCGGATGGCGGGCGCGTCGAGCGCCGGGCTGTCGAGCCCGGGCTCACGGCCGGCAACGACATCGAGATCCGGCACGGCATCGCTGCGGGCGAAATTGTGGTGGTGCGGGCAGCCGCGTTCCTGAGACCTGGGGACGTGGTCCGGCCCATGATGGCCGACACGGCGGGGCCGCGGTCGGCCGGCGAGGAGGCCCGCCGATGAGCTTTCCTATCTCGGCCTGGTCGATCCGCCGGCCCATGCCGGCCCTGGTGGCCTTCGCGGTGCTGGTGATCCTCGGGATCGTGAGCTTCCGCTCGCTGCCGATCACGCGCTTCCCCAACATCGACATCCCGATCGTCCAGATCGCCATCACCCAATCGGGCGCAGCCCCGGCCGAACTCGAGACCCAGGTCACCCGGAAGGTCGAGGATGCGGTCGCCGGGGTGCCGGGCATCTGGCACATCCTGTCGTCGGTGTCGGACGGCGCCTCCAGGACCACCATCCAGTTCGACATCGGAACCAACGTCGACCGCGCCCTGAACGACGTCAAGGACGCCGTCTCCAAGATCCGGGTCCAGCTGCCGCGCACCATCGACGAGCCCATCGTGCAGCGGTTCGACGTCGAGGGCCTGCCGATCGTCACCTATGCCGTGTCGTCGCGCGATCGCTCGGTCGAACAGGTGTCTTGGTTCGTCGACGACACCGTGGCGCGCGAACTGCAGAGCATCCGCGGGGTCGGCGGCGTCACGCGTTCGGGCGGCGTCGACCGCGAGATCCGCGTGTCGCTCGACCCTCGCAAGCTGCTCGCCCTCGGCGTGACGGCGGCGGGCGTCTCGGCGCAGCTGCGCGCCACCAACGTCGACCTCGCGGGCGGGCGGGGCGAGATCGCCGGTCAGGAACAGGCCATCCGCACGCTCGCCGGCACCCGAACCGTGGCAGATCTGGCGGCCCTGCCGATCGCGCTCGGGGGCGGCCGCAAGGCGCGGCTCGACGAACTCGGAACCGTGACCGACGCGGCCGCGGAGCCTCGCACCTTCGCATCGCTCGATGGACGGCCTG
>JAABUY010002939.1_pt1 | contig 19424 bp, 19 predicted proteins | sample 5560271 | NCBI WGS metagenome assembly JAABUY01 (sample SAMN10711886, study PRJNA513374) | rock metagenome | isolation source: Antarctica rocks | place: Antarctica: Victoria Land, University Valley
TCCTCGTAAGGGGCAGCCCGCGCCTACCCAACGGAGACCCTTCTTCAGGGGCTCCGTTCCGCCCGCTTGGGCGGAATAGAGCGCGGCCCCGCTTGGGGACATGCCCAGACTTGCTTTCTTCTGTCAGGTCGCGGCGTACCGTCCAGCTCGAAGCGTCGCTGTGACTTTTGCCATCCTTTCGGCATCTCGCTGCGAGTCACGCTGCGCTCGAACCCTCGCCAAACTGGTGCGCGCTTCCTGCGTTTCGGTGTTTGTTGAGCCACTTAAGAAAGAAAATTCTAGCCTTTGATCTACCGTCTGCGGCGCGAACTCTGTGTCAGCGGCAGGAGGATTGAAGCGATAGGCGTTCGTCGCTTGCAGGCTGGCGGTGCCGCCCTGGTGCCAGGACACGCGCAGCCGGCGCTTGATCTTCCCCAGCAGCCCGCAGCTCGTGAGCCGGGCGATGCCCTTGGCGACCGTGGCGCGGGCCATGCCGGTGATGCGCTGCAAGGCGCTGTAGCTCACCACCACGGCGCCCGTGCTCGGGCTGCGGCACTGGAACAGCATCGCGTCGAGCAGCCGATGATCGTAGGGCGTCAACACGTTCTGACGGCCGAGCTTGCGTGCCCGCTTCATCACGGCGCCGACCTGGGCGGGCGTGAGCTTCTGCGAGGGCGGTGGCGGGAGCTGGATGGCACGTTGGATGGGCGAAGGGCGCCGCCTTCCTGGCGACGGTTGGGCTACCTGCATGTCTCTCGTCCTGGGTTGGGACGAACCTTTCGGAGAAGGCAGACAGGTGGCGTCGAGGGTCTTGACGGCTGAAAGCGCCATCCTTACCTTCGTGACCAGAGCCGCGACAGCTCACTATCTGGTTTCTCGGAACAACCGCCCTTGCAGGGGCGGTTGTTCCATTTCTAGGCCCGTGGTTTCAGCGGTCTAACGGCGTCCTCTCTCGATTCAGTCGAACAGTCTGACCCGGAACGGTCAGCGCGTCTATGCACGCGCTTTTTGCCCCGGTTCGCGCGGTATCCTTTGCGGTCAGTTACGACCTGTCAACTCGTCGCGCGCGGTATCGGTTGGATAAACTTCAAACTTCTTACCCCGTAACCGTCGCAACAAACACAGAACGTCTCAAAAACACACTCTCCTCAACCGCTGGTAGACTGAAAAACACCAATGAAAATGATGTTTTTTCCTGCTTGCGGTAACGAGTTGTGTCGTGAGACAACGGACTGAGAGACGCAGCCGGTTAGTGTTTTTGAAAAACACCAACCTAGTGTCACCAGATCGACCTGGCGATTTACGGAATCAACTAGAGGCGTCTTTCAGCCGGCTTTGCGGCTTCCTCACAAGCGAGTGCGATTGTATGTCCTGTGGTGCGGTTGAAGGTCGTAAGAGGGGCACGCCACCATGCGGGACGGCTATGCTGCGCACGGGCGTAGCTGCAAATTGCAAGTTCCTGCCCGGTCACGATCTTGCTAATTGGACCTATGAGCAGGCTCCCGACGTAGCGTGTCTACCTCGTTGCAAGAGGGCGAAATTCGAACTGCCTTGCGCGAAGGCGGGAGCATCCGAGGCGTATTCCTCGTCGCCCGACGCGAGAGCTACGGCTTCGAATTCCAGGCTTATCTTCGCCCAAGCTGGAGCCGCTTGTACCTCCCCCTCCGCACGTTCGGTGGCAAAGCCGACCGCACGTATCGGGATGTCGGTAGGCTTGTGCAGCTCATCTGCGAGGACTTCGGGTTCGTCGGACCGATTTGTATCCACGCTGCTAAAGCACCGGAACTGGCCAGATTTCGAGGATTATTACCGCACGACGCCCCGTCTCGCGTCGAAGGTAAGTCCATCGTCGAGGAAACCGAACAGGACTGAATCTCCCCACAGTGGGGAGGTTCTGAGCCTCGTGGCTTCCCTCGTTGCGATCTGCCTTCCCACCCTGGCGCACGCTGCGCCGCTATCTCTGTCCACCTTCGCGCAGCTCGCCGCGAGCTGCGCTCCGCACAACCATGTCGAGACTCTTGCGGCTGTGGCGCGCACGGAAAGCGGCTTCGATGCCCTGGCGCTGCACGACAACACTACAGGCCGCACCTATCACCCCGCGACCCGCGAGGATGCCATTGCCTCCGGCGTCGAGCTGGCGACAGTCGGCCGGCACTCCGTCGATGTCGGCCTCATGCAGATCAACAGCGCCAACCTGGCGCGGCTGGACCTGACGCTCGCGGACGCCTTCGACCCCTGCCGCAACTTGGCAGCGGCCGATCGCGTGCTCGTGGACGGCTACACCGCGCCTCTGCCCGGCCAGGACCCGCAGCCAGCCGTGCAACAGGCGCTCTCGCGCTACAACACGGGCGATGCCGCGCTTGGCTTCTCGAACGGCTATGTCGGCAGGGTCCAGGCCTCGGCAGAGCTGGTCGTGCCGGCCCTACGCCTGCGCGGCGAGGCTACGACCGATCAGCCCGGTCCGCTCGGCAGCGACGCTCCGGTCACGGCGCAGCCGCTGCCGCCCCCGCCCGCGAGCTGGGACGTGTATGGGCAGGCCAAGGCTAGCCGTGGGCAGGGCGCCGTCGTGTTCAGCGCCTCGCCCTTGCCGACACCCGTCCCCGCCGCCGCAGCCCTTCCTGTGCCCGTCCAGGCCCCTGTGGCGCCGCTCTCTGGCGAGCCGGTGCCGCTGCGACGCATCCCGAATGTCGAGGCGATGAACGATGCGCGCTGAGCGCGCTGCCGCCTCCACCCGAACGGCGGGGGAGGGCAGGCCGCCCCCGCTGCCGCGTGCCTTCGAGCCTCCGCACAGTGCGGAGGCTGTCGGCCCGTTCTTCCGGCCCTTTGCTGCACACCCACGGAGCCCACACCGCATGAACGTCGTGACCAAGAGCGAGGCGGTTGCCGCCTCCACCACCTTCGCCCTCGCCCTCGCGGGCACCCGATTCCGCACGGCCGGCACTCGCCTCGCGGCGATGTCCGTCCGCCTCAAGGACCGCGCCGCCACCTCGCACGCCCTCGTCCCCGGTGCCGTTGCGGCGGCGCTGCTCGTGCTGTCGATGCACCCGGCCGCCGCCGCGACCGCAGGCGGCACGGGCTCGCTCGACTCCTTCCTGACCAACGTCGCCAACCTGGTCACGGGCACCACGGGCCAGGTCATCGCGGTCATCGCCGTGGCCCTGACCGGCGTGGGCGCCATGTTCGGCGCCTTCTCGGTCCGCGCCTTCGGCGGCGTGGTGCTCGGCTGCGCGATCGTGTTTTCGGCCGCCTGGATCGTCGGCCAGATCACCGGCGGCACCACGTCCGCCTAATGGCGCAACGCGGGATCACAGTGGACACGCTGTTCCTCGCCTGCACACGCCCTGCCATGTGGCAGGGCGTGCCTGTAGAGGCGGCGTGCATCAATTCAATGGGCACAGTGATCTTCTTCATCGTTATGAAGAACCCCTGTTACATGCTGATTGGCGTCGTTCTGCACTACGTGATCCGCGCTTTCATCAGCAAGGACTACAACATCTTCGGCATTCTTCGCGCGTGGATGGACACCAAGGGCCGGGCGCGCAACGCCGCGAGCTGGGGCGGCTCGTCTGTCAGCCCCCTGCCGCTCGGCCCGGCCCGCAACGCCAGGGAAGTCCGCATCCATGTTTAGCTTCAGCGCGGCCAGCCGCGAGCGCGAGCCCGATACCTACGTTCCCTACATCGGCCATGACGGGCCGGGCACGCTGCTGCTCGATGACGGCTCGCGCCTGGTGATGATCCGCCTGAGCGGCGTGGCCTGGGAGACGGCCGACACCGAGGTCGTCAACGCCCGGCACGCGCAGCGCAACATCCTGCTGCGCAACATCGCAAGCCCGCGCCTGGTGCTGGCGACGCATGTGGTGCGCTCCATGGCGGACCCGTCCGAGTATCCGGCCGGCGAGTGCCGCAGCGGCTTCGCCCGCGAGCTGGACGCGGCGTATCGCGCCCGTCTGCTGGACGGGCGGCTGTATCGCAACGATCTGTTCCTGTCCGTGCTGCTGCGGCCTTCGCAGGCGGGGGGCAAGCGCGTCTCCGGCCTGCTGAACCGCAGGCGTCGCGGCGACACCGGCCGCGTCTCGTCGGTGTCGGACACCGAACGCCTGGAAACCGCCGTTGCCACCCTGCTCGCCGGCCTGGGCGAGTACAGCCCCATGCGGCTCGGCCTGCGCCGGAATGCGCGCGGCGTGGTGTTCAGCGAGATTGCCGAGGCGCTGCGCCTGGTGCTGACGCTGGACCGGCTCGCCGTGCCTCTGGTGAACGGCCACCTGGGCGGGGCGATCTACACCGATCGGGTGATTGTCGGCCGCGAGGCGATCGAGGTCCGCGCTCCTGGCGGCTCCACCTACGCGGCCGGCTTCGGCCTGCGGGAATACCCTGCGACCACCTGGCCAGGGATGTTCGATACCGTCCTGTCCGCTCCCTACTGCTGCGTCCTGACACAAACCTTCGCGCCGCTCGACAAGCAGAACGCGCAGGACAAGATGACGCGCAAGCAGAACCAGATGGCCAACGCCTTCGACAAGGCATCGAGCCAGACGGCGGCGCTGTCCGAGGCCGCCGACCAGCTCCAAAGCAATGCCTTCGTGATGGGCGACCACCACCTGACGCTCGTGGCCTTCGCGGACACCCTGCCGGCGCTGTCCGAGGTCGTCGCCGTGGCGCGGCGCGACCTGGCCGAGAGCGGGGCGGTCATCGCCCGCGAGGATCTGGCGCTGGAAGCCGTGTACTGGGCGCAGCTCCCCGGCAACATGGCGCTGCGCACCCGCCCCGGTGCCATCACCAGCCGCAACTTCGCGGCCATGGCGAGCCTGCACAACTACCCTCTCGGCCCCAAGGTGGGCCATTGGGGCGAGCCGCTGACGGTGTTCCGCACCACGGGCGGCACGCCCTACCGCTTCCACCTGCACGCCTCCACGGCGACGGTCACGGACCTGGGCAACGTGTTCGTGGCCGGACCCTCCGGCTCGGGCAAGACGGTATGGGTGCTGTTCACCCTGGCCCTGGCCGAGAAATACGGCGCGACCGTCGTGTATTTCGACAAGGACCGGGGTGGCGAAATCCTCGCCCGCGCCCTCGGCGGCACCTACCTCGTGCTGCCCTCGGGCCAGCCCTCCGGCCTGGCGCCGCTCAAGGCGCTCGACGCCAGCCCCGGCAACCTCGTGTTCCTCAAGCAGCTCATCGCCAGCCTGATTGCCTCGGACGGCGCGGAGCTGCCACCCGACATGGAACGCAGGCTCGACCAAGGCTTGCGCCAGGTCATGTCGCTGCCGGCCGAGTATCGCTCCCTGGGCGAGCTGCGTGCCTTCCTGGGGCAGTCCGACGCGGCCGGGCCAGGCGCGCGCCTCGACAAGTGGTGCAAGGGCGGCTCGCTCGGCTGGGTGCTGGACAACGACGCCGATGACGTCGAGCTGACGGCGCCCTTCATCGGCTTCGACATGACGGCGGTGCTGGACGATGCGACCACGCGCGGTCCGGTCATGGCCTACCTGTTTCACCGGGTGGAAGGGTTGATCGACGGCCGGCGCCTGGTCGTGGCCATTGATGAGTTCTGGAAGGCGCTGACGGATGAGGCGTTCCGCGATCTGGTGAACGACAAGCTCAAGACGATCCGCAAGCTGAACGGGGCGGTGATCCTGGCGACGCAAAGCCCGCGCGACGCGCTGCGGAGCCCGATCGCGCACAGCATCATCGAACAGTGCCCGACGCAGGTATTCATGCCGAACGACAAGGGCGATGCCGTCGATTACGTCGAGGGCTTCAAGCTCACGGACAGCGAGTTCACGGCTGTCACCGAGGACCTGGTGCAGCCTGGGGCGGATGGCGGGCGGCGCTTCCTGCTCAAGCAGGGCGATGCCTCCGTGGCCTGCGAGCTGAACCTGTCGGGCCTGGACGATTTGCGCGCGGTGCTCTCGGGTAACAACAACACGGTGCCGCTCATGGAACGGTTGATCCGCGAGCTGGGGCCGGAGCCGGAGGCGTGGCTACCGGCGTTCCGACGCCAGTGGCGCCAGGCCAGCAAACGCCAGGTGGCGGCATGAAGGCGGGCAGGAGGGAGAAGGAACCCTTCTCGTGGCCGAAGCTGCTGGTGCCTTCGGACGTGCCTGCGGCGCCAGTGACACCGGGCTTCGTAATGGACGATGCGTTGGAAGCCGCGATGCACGGCGAGCGGGGGCGGATCAACCATAAGACCGCGTACGCCATCCTCGCGCGCCACCACCAGACAGGCCGGTGCAGCCGGGTACCCGGGCACATCGATGTGCTGCACCAGTTCACCGATCGGCGCGGCTTTGGCGGCTGGGAGTGGCAAACCATCCCTCTCACGCTCGGCGCCCTGCGCGACTGGCTTGGCCACTGAGCCGGCCGCGCACCATCCCATCAGCAAAGGAAGCGACATGAACAAGCGAGTGACACTCCTGGCGACCGCGAGCATCGCGGCGCTACTCGGCTCCGGCACGGCGCGGGCGGAGTTTCCAGTGATCGATAGCGCCAACCTCGCCAACACAGCCAACATGGCCTTGGACACCGCCAACATGGTGAAAAGCCTCTCGGATCAGCTCAAGGCGGCGCAAGCCACGCTCGCCTCGATCGCGCACGCGCCGTCCAATCCGCTGCAAGCCTCGTCCTCCCAATTCAACGTTCCCGCACTGCGCAACGTCCTGCCGGCTGGAAGCGGCGCCTTCGGCGGCCTTGTGAACGGCACCAGCTTAGGCGGCTCGGGCAACCTGGCCACGCAGAACCTGAACGCAAACCATGTCTACGCACCACAAGGGAACGACTTCAACGCGCAGCAGATGGCGATGAACGCCAACAGCATCGCGGGTGTCCAGGCGTCCTCCCAGCAGCTCTACCAGTCAGCGACCTCGCACATGATTTACATGCAGGACCTCGAAAGCCAGCTCAACGACTCGCCGGATGCAAAGACAACAGCCGACCTCCAGGCCCGCATCGCGGCGGAACAGACCTACCTCCAAGCGCAGCAGGTCCAAGCGTCCACGTTGCAGACCTTGCAGCAGGCGCAGATGCGCAATGCGGATCAGCAGCGGGATGAGAGACAGCGTCAGAACGTTGACGACGTGCTGGCCCAAGACGGCTACTCCGGGACAACCAGCTCGCCCGGCACGGGCGGCGGTAGCGTGGATCAGGCCATGAACCCGGCCGATCAGGCCACTCGGCAGTCTGCGCGGGCACTGTTTCTCCAGTCTCTGAACAACTCTGGCACCTCACAGACCACCGGACAGGGCTCGGTCGCGGCGAACATGAACCCAGCCGACCAGGCCTACATGGACGCTGCGACCGCGAAGATGCTGGGCGGACCGATCAGCAGCTCCGCGCCAGTATCCTCCGTCATCACGCCTAGCGATCAAGCCTACATGGACGCGGCCACCGAGAAGATGCTTGGCGGGCCGATCAACCGCATCAATCCGGCGCCCTGATATCTGGTCGTTCGGTGTCCCCATCCCCGTCCTAGCCGATCAGGCCAGTCGGCAGGCTACGCGGGCAATGCTTACCAAATCTCTGTCCAGCTCCAGCCCCTCACAAACCACGGCAAGCGGAGGAAACTGACACTATGACCATCAACTTCCCCACAGTGGGGAGCCTGGCGCTCGCGCTCTCCGTCTCCCTCCTACCTTCGGCTGTGACAGCCCCGGCTTACGCGCAGGGTGCCTATCCTCCAGAAGGGCAGCGCACTGTCGAGTTCTATGTGCAGCACCCCGACGTGCGGAACAACGTCAACCGCGCGTGCCTCAACGATCCGGGCCACTACCGGAACAATCCGGACTGCTGGAACGCGCACCAAGCGAACACCGAGGCTGCCGCCCGCGAAACGCACAAGATGGCTGGAAACACAAGCGACCCTCGCACTCCAGCCTACTGGGACAAGCGACCGAATGAGCGGCAGTTCACACTCAACCTGTGCAGCCACATGACGCCGCAGCATGTCAGGGAGTCACCCTCTTGTGGGCCTGCTGCACAGTCATTTATGGAACAGCATCAAGCCAGTGCTCGATAGCTTAGGAAGGTAGCAGCAATGAACGGTAGTGCGGTATTTAGTTACATCTTTACGGCAATCGAAAACCCGCTACTGGACAATCTTGCACAACTTATGGCCGCCTTGGTGTCCTACGCCGCTGCGCCAGTTCAAGATGCTCTCGTGCTCTATATTGCTTTGACGGGCACCCTCATGCTGCGCGGCCACGCTAGCGAAGCAATCGGCAGCCTGTTCAGCCGCCTTATTAAGCTGTCTATTGTCGTGTGGTTCGCCACTAGTGGTGCCCCCTATACTACTTTGGTCAGTGACTTCTTCCTCACGGCGCTGCCGAACGACATCAGCCATGCCGTCACGTCCTCTATGGCAGGCGGCACGGCGATTGCTGCCGATTCCTTCGACACGGTTCTGCTCAAGGCATTCGATGCCGGCTTGCAGGTCTGGAAGCTCTTGGAATGGTACGATCTTGGGGAAAAGAGCTTCGTCATCATTTTTTGGGCCGTCGCCATTCTCGCCTGCTTGGTGACGTTCGCCATCTGGTTCATCTCGCATGTCTCCCTGGCGGTGTTCGTCGCACTGGCTCCGCTCATGGTTCCACTCGTGCTGTTCCCCGTCACCAAGCCGATTTTCGAGCGGTGGATCGGCGCCATGATTTCCGCGGTCATCGTGCAGGTCGTCACCGTGATCCTGCTGACGCTGACCTTGCAGGTTGAAGGGCAGCTTGTGGCGCAGCTCGCCGGCTACACCGGCACCAACCCCATCGAGCAGATGCGGACCTTGATCGCGGCCATTGCCTTCTTTGGCTTTGCAACCCTGCTCGCGTTCCAGATCCCCGGCTTCGGCACCGCCCTGTCGGGGGGCCTGCACTTCCACACCGGAGCCCTCGCCCGCGCTGCCCTCGGTGTCGCCACCGGGGGCGTCTCCACCCTGGCGCAAAAAGCCGGCGCGATTGCCGGCAAGGCGGACGCGGCGGCGGCCTCCGGCGCCCGCCAGCTCTACCAGCGCATCCGCCCGACTGTCGGCGGCTCCCTCTCCAGAGGCACGCCACCTCCGGCCTGAGCCGGGGTCCTCTGCTTCCTCATAGCTAGGAGTCCGTCTGGATTCCCCCCAACTCAAGGAACGAACCGTGATTCTCCGTCGCCTCACCCTGGCCCTCCTGCTGCCCCTGGCGGTCGCCGCGTGCGACGGCCGCCCCCTCCCCGTCGCCTCTGGTCCTGTGCGTCAGCTTAACGTCGGCCGCTGGACCCCTGGCGCGAACGATCTGACGACACCCCCCGCCGTCTCCACCACCTCGGCGCCCGCGCTCGCGAGGCTTGGCGCATGAACGCCATCAGCAAGCCTCCCGTCGCGGCGCCAAGCCTCGCTGCGCAGCCGATCCCGAACGATCCCGAGCTGCTAGCCGCTTACTTCCGCCAGGTTGCCAGCTATCAATCCAACGAGGTCAAGCGGGCCAGGCGCAGCGTCCGTGTCGCCTGGTCGATCGCCGTGGCGGCCGGCGTCGTCGCCGGCACCGCCTGCCTGGGCATCGCGGGCCTCGCCCCGCTTAAGTCGGTCCAGCCGATCGTGTTCCGGGTCAACGACACGACGGGCATGGTCGATCGCGTCTTCGACGTGCGCGGGGGCGAGATGGCCGCGAGCGAGGCCGAACGCCGCTACTTCCTGTGGCAGTACATCCTTCACCGGCAGGGCTACGAGTTCACCGACGCGCAGCGCAATTTTGACGTGGTGAACCTGATGAGCACGGCCGACGTGCAGCAGCAGTACACCGCCTGGTTCAAGGGATCGAATCCGCAGAGCCCGCAAGTGCTGCTCGGCCGTGGCGGCACCTCCACGGTCAACTGGATCAGCACCTCGTTCCTCGGCCCGAAGCAGGCGCAGGTCCGTTTCGTCCAGCAGGACCGCAAGGGCGATACCCTCCTGCCGCTGCGCCACATGGTCGCGACCATCACCTTCGACTTCGCGCGCGGCGACACCACGGGCAGCGCCATCAACGTCAACCCTGACGGGTTCCTCGTCACCTCGTTCCGTGTCGATCAGGAAAACGCACAGTGAGCTGCGCCCCAGCTCGTGCCCTCGGCCTGGTGCTGCTCGCGAGCTGCGCTCTGGCCGGCCCCGCCCTCGCAGTGCAGGACCCGCACGCGGGCCGCTTCGACGCCCGCGTGCGAACTGTGGCCTACAATCCGGCCAACGTCGTGCGCGTGATCGGCGGCACCTTCGCCAGCACGGAAATCATATTCGCGGTCGGCGAGACGATCACGCAGGTCGCCATCGGGGACGCGGATGGCTGGCTGGCGCAGCCGGCCGGCAACCTTCTGTTCCTCAAGCCTGTCGAGGTCCGCGCGCCGACAAACGCTCAGGTCGTCACGCGGCGGCAGGATGGCTCCTTCCGCTCCTATCAGTTCGAGCTGGTGGCGCACGCCGGTACGGCGCAGCAGCCGGCCGAAGGTGCGCAGTTCGCCATCAGCTTCGTCTATCCTGACGACGCCAGGCAGGCCGTCGTCGCGGAGCGCGCAAAGGCAACGACGAACGCCGACGAACAGCTCGCGCAATCCCGCCTCGCCGTCGATCTGTTCTATGGGCCGCGAAACTGGCGCTACACGGCGCAAGGCGCGAACGCGATTCAGCCGCTCGAAGTCAGCGACAACGGCCGGCTGACCGCCTTCCGCTTTCCTGGCAACCAGGCCCTACCGACGATCTACACCGTGGCGCCTGACGGGCAGGAAACCATCGTCGCCTACACCATGCGCGACGACCTGGCCGTGGTGTCCACCACGGCCAGGGAGTTCCGCCTGCGCTACGGCGGCGACGTGCTGCGGGTGTTCAACCTTGGCTTCGATCCGGTTGGCCAGAACCCCGGCACCGGCACCACCACCCCCGAAGTGCAGCGCAGTGTCAGGGAGGCCCGCCAGTGAGCCAGGACCCGTCTCCGACGCCACGCGAGCCCATGGTGCCCCCCGGCTACATCACCGGTGCCGATGGGACGCTCTACCAAGCTGTCCCAAGCTCGCAAGGCATTCCTGCGGATGCGCAAGGCGTGGCCGGCGAGCGCCACGTCTCGGCCGTGGCCGGTTCCGGCCGCAGCTTCTCGAGAACGCAGGCGACCGGCGTTCTGGTCCTCGCGGCCGGCCTGGCCGTGGCGTTCATCGTGGTGCGGTCGCACCGCACGCCGATTGATCCGCACGAGGCATCGCTTGCCGAAAAGCTCAAGGTTGGCCTCACGACGCGCTATGAGGCACCACCGCCGCCGCAGCAAATCACACCCGCAAGCTTCAACGTCGCGGGCTTGAAGCCGACACCGCCGCCGGCCCCGACCCAGGCCAGCAACGTGCCCTCGTTCATGCCCGTGGTGGGCGGACAGAAGCCGCCGCCCGATCCGATGCTCAAGGCCCGGCACGCGGGCCTGTTCGCCTACGCAGGCGGCGGCGGCGTGGGCGGTGCGCAAGCAGGCGGGCAGGAGGGAGGAAGGGAGCCGGTCGCACCGGGCGCCACCGGGCCGAACGAGCTGGCCGCCAGGTTGCAGGCCACGCCGATCAGCAGCGTCACCGCCAACGTGCTGCGTCACCAGCCCTATCTTCTGACGGAAGGCACGGTGATCGGCTGCGTGTTGCAGACAGCCATGGATTCCACCCTACCCGGCTTCGTCACCTGCATTATCCCGCAGGACGTGATCGGCAAAACCGGCATCACCCTGCTTGATCGCGGGACGAAAGTGGTGGGCGAGTTCCACGGCGGGATGCAGCAGGGGCAAAACCGCCTGTTCGTGCTGTGGACCCGCGCCGAGACACCCACGGGCGTCATCATCAACCTCGACAGCCCGGCCGCCGATCCGCTCGGCCGCTCCGGCTTCGACGGCGAGGTTGACGCGCATTTCTGGGCACGCTTCGGCGGTGCCCTTCTGCTCTCCCTCGTACAGGGCGGCATCCAGGCCGGCACCGCTGCCGTCTCGCCCTCCGGTTCCAGCTACATCCAGACCGGCAATGTATCGAGCGTCGCGGGCGACGCCCTGAACAGCAGCGTCAACATCCGCCCGACCCTGCGCAAGAACCAGGGCGAGCTGGTGTCGATCTTCGTCGCCCGCGATCTGGACTTCTCGACCGTCTATCGCGTCAGCACCGCCCCGGCCGAGCTGGTGGGAGGCGTGCGGTGATCCGCCCTGGCGAGCGCACCTTGCGCCTGATGCTGGCGCCGATCGCCGCCGACCTGGCGGACGACACCACCACGGAAATTGTCGTCCAGCGGCCGGGCGAGGTCGGGGTGGAACGCCGCTCCGGGTGGACCTGGCGCGACGTGCCGGAGCTGACGTTCGATCGCCTCGACGGCATCGCCGTGCTCTGCGCGGCCATGTCGCAACAGGATGTCGGACCGGATCGCCCGCTCTGCGGTTCCGTGCTGCCGGATGGGCAGCGGGTGCAGATATGCCGCCCGCCTGCCGTGCCGGCCGGCACCATTAGCCTCACGATCCGCCGTCCTAACTCCTTCTCGCCATCCCTCTCCATGCTGGCGCAAGGCGGCCTGTTCGCGGGCACGGACGCCGCGCAGCTCCGCGCCCATCCCGACGATGCCGAGCTGGTGGAACTGCACCGCGCGAAGGACTGGCCACGCTTCCTGGCTCTCGCGGTGCGGGCACACAAAACCATTCTGGCAAGCGGCGATACCGGCAGCGGAAAGACTACCGTGGCCAAGGCGCTCATTCAGGAAATCCCCGAGCACGAGCGCTTGGTCACGATCGAGGACACCGCCGAGTTCAACCTGAGCCGGCGCAACGTCGCCTCGCTGTTCTACTCCAAGGGCGATCAGGGCCTTGCCCGCGTGCGCTCCGAGGATTTGATCGAGGCGGCGCTGCGGATGCGCCCCGATCGCGTGCTGATGCAGGAGCTGCGCGACGGTGCCGCCTTCTCCTTCATCCGGGGCGTCGCGGCCGGGCACCCCGGCAGCATCACCACCCTGCACGCCGGCAGCGCGGCCGGTGCCTTCGACGCGCTGCGCCTGATGGTCAAGCAGCACGACGCCGGCAAGCACCTGGCGGACGCCGACGTGCGGACCTTCCTGCGCCAGCTCGTCGATGTGGTCGTGCATTGCACCAAGCACCGCGACGGCAGCCGCACCATCAGCGAGGTCTACTTCGATCCGGCCGCCAGGGTCGCCCTCGTCCCCTCCCCCGCCCTCGCGGCCGAGTAGAGGCACCCCATGAAGCTCAACGAATTCGACGTGCGCGATTGGCTTGAGTTCGATGAATGGCCGCTTGCGGCCAGGATCGCGGGCGGCCTTGTTGCTGCCGCCCTGGCCGTGGCGCTGTGGTCCGTCGTGGCTTCGGCCATCTTCCTTCTCGGCACCGGCCTCATGGCGCAGCACCATGGGTTCCCGATCGCGGATTGGTGGCTCTACCTGTTCTTCTACGGCCTCGACCGTCCCGTGGTCGGGTTCTGGCTCAAGCTCTCCGGTGCCCTCGCGATCGGCCTGCCGCTGCTGCTCGTTGTCGCGGGCATCGCCCGCAAGGGTCTGCCGGGCGACCGGCGCGCGCTGCACGGTGAGACGGAGTGGGCCGACAATGCCGAGCTGAAGGAGAACGGCTTGCGGGCCGGCTCGGGCGGCCTGTTCGTCGGCAAGATCGGGCGCAGCAAGTACGTCCGCTTCGGCGGCCCGGAGCACGTCGCCTGCTACGCGCCGACCCGCTCCGGCAAGGGCGTCGGCCTCGTGATCCCGAACTGCCTGCTCTACGAGGCCAGCCTGGTCTGCCTCGACGTGAAGAAGGAGAACTTCGCCGCCACGGCCGGCATCCGTGCCAAGGTCGGGCAGAAGGTGATCCTGTTCGATCCGCTCGCCCCGGACGGGCGCACCGCACGCTACAACCCTCTGAGCTACGTGCGACGCGGCACCCTGGACGCCTTCGATGACGTGCAGCGCATCGCGGGGATGCTGTTCCCGCAGGAGGAAGGCAAGAACGCCTTCTTCTCGGACAGCGCACGCTCTGCCTTCGTCGGCGCCACCACCTACCTCGCGGAAACCGAAGGCGCGGAGCTGACGCTCGGCGCCGCGCTGCGCATCTTCGCGCGGCCGGAGGCACCAGCCGAGATACAGGCCGCGATCAAGGCACGCGCAGCGGCGGGCAAGCCCTACTCGGAACCGACCGTCACCGCCCTGGCGGACTACCTGAGCGGCAATGCCGACACCATTCAGGACATCCGCAAGACCGTCACCTCGCGCCTGGGGCTCTGGTTCAACCCGCGCATCGACTGCGCCACGTCGGCCAGCGACTTCGATCTGCGCGAGCTGCGCCGCTCCCTGCACGCCGTCTATGTCGGGGTGACGCCCGACAACATCGTGCGCCTCCGGCCGCTGCTCACGCTGTTCTTCCAGCAGCTCGTGGACCTGACGGTGCAGGTTCTCCCGCAGTTCGACCCCAAGGCGAAGCACCAGGTCCTCGTCTTGCTCGATGAGTTTCCGCTGCTCGGGCCGATGCCCGTCCTGGCGGACGCCTTCGCCTATGTGGCCGGCTACAACATGCGGATGATGCTGGTGATGCAGAGCAAGGCGCAGCTCCGCGACCCGGCCCTGTATGGCCCCGACAAGGCCGCCGCGATCCTCGACAACTGCGGCGTCGAGGTCGTGTTCGGCACCAAGAGCAATGAGCTGGCGCAGGAGTTGAGCGAGCGCCTGGGCTACGACACCGTGGAAGGCGTGAGCCGGTCGGGGCCGCGCTTCTGGCGCATGTTCCGCAGCAACAAGCTCAACCTCTCGGAAAGCGATCAGCGCCGCGCGCTGCTGCTGCCACAGGAAGTCCTCACGTTGCGCAAGCGCGAGGCGATTGTGCTGCGAGCCGGGATGCACCCGGCCAAGGTCCGCCGCATCCGCTACTTCAAGGATTCTCTTTTCAGGCGCCTCGAAATCAAGCCGCCTGAAATCAAGCAAATCGAGATCGTGGCTCGGGTGCTTCCGGTTCCGGTGCAGCCTCCTGCACCGACAGAAACCGAGGCGACCAAGGCCGCGACTGAGGCCGTCGCGAAGGTCGCGCAGCCGGAGGATGCACCGGACACCCATGCCATTGAGGCCACGCAATGCGAGGCGTTCTTTGCGGCTGTGTCAGGCAGCGAAGTGGATATCAGCAAGTTCGGGATGAACGACGGAAAATCGTTCGTGAACGGGGTTCTGGGCGATCTGTCCACGAAGAAAAACAGAAGGAGGAAAGCGGCGTGATCCAATCTGCTAAACAAGATGGAGTGGACATTCTCATTCCCAAAGCGATCCGCGACCGCCGCAAGGTCGTGATGCAAGAGAGCTGTGTGGACTTCGGTGCTTTGATCGACGCGCTGCCTTCTGCCTCTCCTTCCCCCCTGGATGGGGTGCTGTCCGCCGCCTTGGCAGAAGCCGACGCGGACACCTGCAAGGCGTGGATCGCCCGTGCGATCCGCGCCCTTCCGACACAAGCCGACATGCAGCATTCCAGCGAAGACGATGCGGAACCCTTGCCTCGTCCCGGCAAGAGTGTGCGTCCCCTGGTCGCGGGCTGGTCTGAGCCCAACACTTTCGTGCTCTGTGACGTCAAGCTTGAAGCAGTCCAGGTCACGTTCGCCACAAACCCTCGTACGGAGAACGACAATGGCGTTGCTTGACCGTCTGAGAGACGCGACGAAACCGACCAACACCATCGAGGCGGTGCAGCAGCCGGAGCCGGAACAGCGCCAGGAACCGCGTCTCGGGCAGTCAGCTCCGACTGCACCAGGCGGCCCGCAGAACACCGCGTCTGGCCCCGTGGAGGCGCCCGCCAAGCCGGGGCAGGCGCAGGCCAAGGCTCCCGCCTACACGAGCGAGCCGGAGGCCATCAGCCGGGCCTACTTCGTGGAGGACCGGGGCACCGAACGCCGGTACTTCGATGACTACCAGAAGAAGGCGCTCGCGATCCGCGCCGACGACACCACGATCAACAGCAAGCGCGAGGATCTGAACACCATCCGCGCGATGCTCACGATGGCCGAGGCGCGCGGCTGGTCCGAGGTCAAGGTCGCGGGCTCGGCCGAGTTCAAGCGCGAAGCCTGGATCGAGGCGGCGGCGCGCGGCATCACCGCGCAGGGCTACAAGGCGGGCGATCTGGACCGGCAGGAGGCCGATCGGCGCCGCGCGGAACGCGGGCCTGATGCCGCCCGCCCTGTGTTGCCTGGCGACGGCAACGAGGTCCGCCGCGCCACACCGCAGCAACCGGCCCCGGCCCAAGCTCCCGCACAACCCTCCGTCGAGGCCAGCCAGGCTCAGGCCCGTTCCGTGAAGCCTGAGACTGCGGCGCAGGCGGACGTAACGCAGGCGCCAGCTCGTCAGTCGAAGCCGGCCGATGCGGTGCAGCCCGCGCCTGCTGCCGAGGCGACGCAGGCCCGCAAGCCGGCTCCTGCCGAGGCTGAGAAGCCAGCGCCGCAGCTCACGGCGGCCGATCATCGCAAGGTCGCCAAGGAGGCGGCTGCGGCGCTCTCCGACGACGGCAAGCTCGTGTTCGCAGCGATGAGCGAGAAGATCGACCGGCAGATGAACAAGCTGAACGCCGATGGCAAAGCCGAGATGAAGGCGTTTGTCGCGACGGAGCTGGTCAAGAAGGAGAAAGCCGAGGGGCCTGTCATGCTGACCAAGGAACAGCGCCAGCTCGCCACCGCGCCGGAGCCGGCACAGCAGCAGGCACCCGCTGCCAAGCCTGTACAGACCCCGGAGCGTGCCCCGGAGATGCCGGAGCGGGCGCCCCGGCCTGCTCGGGATGATCCGACGCCAAAGCAGCCTGTCCGCAGGCGCAGCCGCTAATCGGGCATGGACAACAGACCCGTGGAGACGACTGCGGTCAACCTGCCTGCGCCTGGATGGGTCTATGTCCTGACCCATCCGGCATGGGAAAGCCTGGGGATGGTCAAGATCGGCCGCACGGGTCGCGACCCGCGCACGCGAGCTGCGGAAATCACCGCCGTTTCCGGCCTGCTCGCGCCTTGCTCGATCGCCTGGTGCTCGCCCGTATCCGACATGGCCGCCGCTGAAAAGGCGGTGCATCGGATGCTTGGCACCAGACGGGTACGCAAGCGGCGTGAGCTGTTCCGAGTGGATACGGCCACGGCGCAGCAGGTGGTCGAGGCGATCGCCCGATCGCTCCCGGCACCTGGTCGTCTTTCTATGATCCCGGTTCGTCCAGTGTCGGCCAAACGATCGGAAGCCTCGGGCCGTCACCGGGCTCCCCCTCGCTTCGGCCGTTGGCATCACCGCCGGCGCCGTTCCGCTGTGGCCAGCCGCCTGGTGATCGGGCTCGTGTCATTGACTGCCCTGATAGCCCTCTACACCATGAATTAAGTGATGGCACAGAACAAAGACGAAGAAGTTTGGCGGGTAGCCAATACTGCAAAGGGCAGCGACGTAAGGAAAGGAAAGGGAGCTGGTGCAAACAGCTCTCGCTCTCTTTCTAATTCTGCACGATCAAGGCTCTCACGGATCGTTGCAAAGAAACCAGAGGTAATGGTAAAAATTACCGGACGGACACGCGGCGAACAGCATTTGAAGAAACATCTTGATTACATTACTAGGAATGGAAAAGTAAGTGTGGAAGATAAGGACGGCCTAGTTCTGACTGGCAGGGATAGTGTCAGGGTTCTGCATGATGACTGGCTACAGGACAATACCGTTCTTGCGCGAGGCAGGAGTAATCTACAAGGCGTTCAGTCTGTCTCGATTATACTTTCCATGCCGCCAGGCAATCCGCCAGACCGTGTACAGGAAGCAGCTCGGACCTGGGCGCGAGAAACCTTTGCGGGTCGCTATGATTGGCTAATGGCGCGGCATGACGACAAGGATCACCCGCACGTTCATGTCACGGTTCGATCGGTCGGCAATGACGGAAAGCGTCTGAGGGTTGAGCCGAAAGACTTGCAAGTGTGGCGCGAACGGTTTGCTCGCGAGCTGCGCCGCCATGGCGTTAATGCCGAAGCAACTCCGAGACAGGCTCGTGGCCTCGTCCGCAAGTCGGATCGGATCGAAATTTATAAAATCGAGAAACGGGGAAAGGTGCCAACTGCAAGACTTCGAGACGCTGACCTAGCAGCCAAGGAAGCAAGGACAGTAGCACCTCGCCCTGCTTACGAGTGGGAAACCGAGATCAGGCAGCGGCAGCGCGCAATCCAACAATCCTACTTGGATCGGGCCGAACTGCTGAATACGGGTGATGATCCCGCAGATAAGCAACTCGCAAGAGACATTAAGCGGTTCGTTGCAGAAATGCCGATCGCAACCACCCGGCGCGCAGCCCTGGCATCCGAGCTGCGGGAAGTCACTAACGAAAGGCATGAGCACGAGCGGCTTAGGCGCACGCCCAAACAACCATCACTGGAAAGCCCGGTAGGAACGCCCTCGGCCACGATTGAAGGGCCAGAAATCGAAGATCGGGACAAGCGCCCAACGCGGCGGCGCTAGGCGTCAGAACCTCCGCACTGTGCGGAGGTTTTAGAAGACGGGGTTCCTCTGCTACCGGACCCTCAAAACCTATGATTCTTGAAACCGAGTGGGGCGACGGCGAGGCCGCAGTCTAATCTTCCTGCGCTCCTCCTCTGTAGCATCAAGGTCACGAACCTTCGCGCCGTAAGCGGCGGTAGGTCGCTCAGCGTCTGGCAAGCCCCAGTAGTCAAAGTTTCCGGTCATCACTGCTACAAGGCGGCGTGTCTCACGACGCAGCACCTCGACGGCCTCAAGGGCTGCGTCCCCTTGTCCGGGGGGATATTCGCCAGAAAGCGACGCCACGTTCAGAGCCCTGGCGATCTGGTTCAGATTGGTTCCGATCTTTCGCAGCTCGGTGAACATGGCCCGCAGCTCGGTGACTTCGCTGCCATTCCACTGAGGGCGTCGGCCAAGGTGGATGATGGCAAGGGACCGCAGCCAGTTAGTAGGGGTGGTGTTCCGTGCTGTGGCCGCCTGTAGCAAAGCCAGCCTCTCGGCATCCTTCAAGCGAACGGTGACACGATAGCCGGCAGTCCCGATCGGACTAGGAGGCTCCTTACCGTCAACAGCCAAGGCCATAAACTTGCGAAAGGCTGCGGATGCACCGCCCTCGGTGATTCGCGCCCAAGCCTTAAACCGTTCCGCTAAATCCCTGTCCACATAGGCGCCGACCATAATCTTATCTGGAGGAGTGGACATAAACGCTCCTGACTTTAAAGACTGACAACCACATAGATATCCTGCCCTAGTCCCTTTCAATAGTTTCTGCCCTAGTCCCTTTCAATAGTTTCTGTCTTGCTGGACTAAAGAAGAAAGTGGGCAGGAGGAAAAGGGTGTTGAGCGAGGCACCACCCCCCGATCGGTCCCGCCGCTTGCTGGCTACTGAGCCCAAACCTCCGCACTGTGCGGAGCCTCACGCCCGTCCCTGTAGCCGCGCGGCCCCTCAAACCTCCGCACCGTGCGGAGCCTCCTGCCCGTCCCTGCGGCCGTGAAATCCTCGCGAAGCTCCGCACCG
>JAABUY010002940.1_pt1 | contig 19422 bp, 10 predicted proteins | sample 5560271 | NCBI WGS metagenome assembly JAABUY01 (sample SAMN10711886, study PRJNA513374) | rock metagenome | isolation source: Antarctica rocks | place: Antarctica: Victoria Land, University Valley
AACAACTAAGGAAACAGCCTGACTGAAAAGAAGTGATCAAAAAGCACATCAGCATGTAAATTTCTTATGTTGAGAGTTTTATGTGCTATTTCTAGTGTTAACCGCCATAGCCTTATAGGCTGCATGCGATGTATGAAGAATAAATAAATAAATAAATTATGAATTTCAGTTGTTTAAAAGAATTCTTTTAATCAGATTTAGATAAGTTTTTGTTGTTTAGTCTTTGTCTTTTTTGCTGATGTAAATGTCACATGACTTTTGACTAAAAGATGTTTCTTTTATGTTAGAATCTCTTATGTTGAAATCTTTTATGTTGAAATCTATTATGTTGAAATCTATTATGTTGAAATCTCTCATGTTGAAATCTCTCATGTTAAATTTTCTCAGACTAGTTTCTGAGCTATATTCTTTCAATTTTGAGATGTTTAATAACAATTTAAATAGAGTGTGTAAAATCCTAATTAATTGCGTTGAATATTTCTTTATGATTTGAATATTAATTTCATTTCAATCTAAAAATTTATTTTTATTCAAATTCAATTCAGTTTGATATTCTAATGAATAGATAATAGAAGTTCTTTGTCTTATAAAATAATTTACAGTTATGCAGACTATTCTGAGTGCATATAGTCTGTATGTTTTCTGAAATCTCACTATGAAAGAACAAATAGTCACTTCTATTTTCATTGCTGAGAAAGATGATGTTTTAAAGATCTTTAAAATCTTTTTAAGTGCTGAATTTTAAAGTTTCTGAAAAGAATTCAGAAATTCTTTCTGATTATTGAATTACACTTGACACTTATAGTCATTAATAGATGTAATGTATACAATATAAAGCTGTCTATTAGCAACAGCTAATAAACCTTATTCTGAACTAAACAATCTGTATAATAGATGTAAAGTTCTAATTGTAGAGACTATTTTCTTCTTGACATAATCTTTAAAAGTGAGTTTTTGATTAAATTACACTTTTAGTCATTGTAATAATGATGTTATTTAAAAGTGTAACAGTTGAAATAACTATTTCTTTATCTTTATTGAAGTGTATAAGCTCTGTTTTACTGTCATTAAAGATAATTGCATTGTCTTTTGCTCATAGAAATAGTGATTTGACTACTTTTTTAAGCATTATACTATTTTCTTCTGTTGATTTGCTCTTAATCATCACAGTCACATCATCAATATAGTTAAATATTTTGATTTATAAATCTGTGTATTGTTTTTTGACTTGAGTAAACAGAAATCTGATATATATCAGAAACAGTATAGATGAAATTGATGAACTTTATAATATTTTAAATTTAACTTTCTAATTTGAGTTTCTTTCTTCATTAAAGACAAGACTGACAGTTCAATCTGATAGAAATGATTGAACTTATTTTGTCAAAATATATGATAGATAAAGATTTTGCATGATTTTCAGCAGTTAATTCAGTAAAATATGATTAAATATTTTCTTAACATTTAAAAATAGCACTGAAAAAGTTCTTTTATGATGATTTGTCAGCTAAATGTCATGTATAAAACATAACACTGCATTCATAGTGAATCTTTGTCTTCTATCATTCATTTAATCTTTATAAAGCAGATCAGACACCTCAGTCAGTTTAGAAAGTCTTGTGATTATTATCATTTTAGATATTTTATTTAGACAATTTAACAGCATGATGATTTGATATGTCTTGAATGCAGAGTAATTAGATTTTTTATCTTTTCTTAAAATGACATCAGTTATTTGACATCAACATGTTAAATGATAATCATTATTCAGTAATTTTGCAAATATAGTAAAAAATAGTTCTGAAATAGTCTGAAATACTTATTGTAGAATTAGAAAAGAAATTCTATCTGATTTAGATGCTTTTCTGAGTGATAAGAACTTTATGATTTGCTTAACTTCTTTAAAAATAGTTAATTTTCATGCTATTGTATCTAAATCATCAGGTTTCAGAGCTGTGACTGTTGATTTTGAAGATGATGAAAACATAGTCTTTAAAACATTTTGAATTTTTTCTGAAAAGTTATTTCAAGACTATTTTCATGCTGAATTGATGAAATTTTGACTATTTTTTTAGATTTAATGAAGTGATATACTAATGCTTTATACTTAAGACTAAATTCTTCAGTAATGCTTCTAGCTCTGAGTATGTATTCTTTATGATTTACTGATATGCTTTAATATTCTGTTCTTTCTCTTTTGAGAGATCTTTCTGCACAAAGAAACTGCAAAACTGACTTAAAACAGGAAATCTGACCTAAAAGATTGGAAAAGTAGTCTAAAAGGTTGGAAAAGTAGCATTTTGAGAGTGAAATATAGTGAAGTGAATGTGATTTTGATGTTTTGTAAATGTTTTGATGTGATGTGATGTTTTTTGGTGTTGTTGCTGTGTCATTTTGTTAAGTGAGAAGTCAGGAAAATCAAAACTTTCAATGTTGTGTGATGTTTTTGCTTATAATCTTCTGATAAAATCAGATATGAAAACAATTTTGATTTACGAAATACAGAAGAATGTGAGGTGAAAAATTTGCTGTTTTTGATCTTTTGATATCTTTGTTGGTTGTTGGTGTGCACACAAAAGTGAAGTTGAGATAATTGTTTTGATGTGTGAGTGTTGTAATGTTGATGTTTTTGAGTTGTTTTGATGTGAAAATAGACAAGTGAATAAGTAAGAACTCAGAAACATCAAAAACTAAAGCTTGTGTGAAGAGCTTTGCACTTGAATGCACTAAAAAGCAGCAGATATGATGAGAAATGATGAGTGTATAAAATGCAAATAAGACAAATTAAAACACAACTACAAAGTCTGTTTCTTATTAGTGGCTATGCTTGTTGTGTGGTTGATGGATATATGTGAGAAGGAATTAATTGTATGATGTAGTGATGAAAATTTTCAGATATTGGAAATGAAGCTTTGTCATCATGAAAAATGATGATGAAGAGAAAAGATTTGAGAAGTTTAGAGATGTGAATGAGCTCTTTTTACATACATTAAGTGAATTTTCAATAGCTGATGTGGTTGTGATGTTTTGGTGTGTGTGTTTTGGTAAATTATTTGTATTATAGTTGTGAAAGATAGAACAATCAATTTTGTTTATGATTCTTATAGTTGATGAATTTTTAATGATTAATTCACTAAATATGAGCACTGAAGATTCAATAAACAATTTAGTAATTCATTAAACATTTTTTTTCTGTTATAAGATATGATGAAATTGATCTTGTAACACATTCTTTAACATATATAATAACAAAATTCTAGTTTAGAGCAGTCTAATCTGTATTATTCAGTGATATAGAGACTTAACTTTTATATGTCATTATATTTAGTCACAAAATAATGTAAAACAATCATCAACATTAATTACAGTAGCATGATTTTATCATGATCATCAATTATGTACAACTCAGAAAATGTCAACAATGTTTTCTTACATAAGCTGCAATATAATATACAAAGAACTCAGCATCATCATATGATTACAAGATACTGTGAAACATACATTGAGCATTGATAAATACACATATACACTTTTATTGTTGAAGCTAAAGACTCAGATAATTATACTTAATCTTTTAAAAAAGAAACTAAACATTGTTAAAGTTAAAGCAGTACTTTAATGAGAATTTATCATCATTTATTATGATTTTAACAATGTGTTCTATGAAATTCTCAACTCATAAAAGAATAAATGTCTTACATTTTTGGCTCAGTGATATAACTACAATAAGTGAAGACAAATTAAAGAAAAGAAAATATTTAGAAGAGTTAAAGAACATAATTTAGTCTCAGCTTCTGATATATTATAGTTATTTAATATAAATCTTTTTTCTTATATTAATAATGAGAAGCTTAAATTACTGAAGACAGTTCAGAATATTATGAGATAAGTTTATTGAGACAACAATTATAGCATTAGCTGTAGATTACAAGATCTACTATTATTAAGAAAAATTGAAAACTTAATCATAATAAATGACTTGAATTTCAGCAAGTTTATATTGATGATTATGAAGAAACTAAAATCCAATGAATGATGAGATACAATTGTGTATGAATGTATTGATGTGACTATAATGCATATTATAAATGAGCTTAAGTGAAGAACAGCACTCTTAAAGATATATATAGAGAGATTTATATGATTCTTTTTTACAGTTAAGAGAAGAACATAAAGAGCAGATTGTATATTTATTGATGTATAACATAAAGTTAAGAAATTAATTTAAACAATTAAAGACTTAAACTTATTAATTTATTCATTTTTAATACTGTTATTTCTGACACACAGTTCAACAATCATCATTTAAAGAAAGATATAATAATTTAATGTTGTTCATTGAATGTATTCAATGAACAAATTTCTGCAAGCATTAATATTATTTCTTATTTAGTTTTATAAAATTTGTAAATTCAATCTTTTAACACATCAAAGTAACAACAACTGTTCTGAAATCATCAACATTTATATAAACAAGATTCTTTTTATTGAAAACAATACTGACTCAATGACAGTGATGTCTCAATCTTGAAAATAAATCATTATAAAGAATGTAAATTAATTCATTACAGATATTGATTAACTTGCTGTATTAATTACTTCTTACAGACAAAGTGTACTTACAGAGACAGTGCAATCTTATTAAAATTATATAAATATTTTAGACAGCATTTGTCTGAAGATTATGATGTTAAGTGAATGCTGAATAAAATAAGAAATAAGAATTCTTTAAGAAGCTTTTTTAATGATTATTGTGTTAAGTTTAAGATAAGAGTCTTTATATATGATATGTCTGATAAGATTAATCATTAAAAGATGAAGTCAGATATAAGATTTAATTCAGATCTTAAGTAAATCATTAAGAGTTATGCTGTTAAGTTTGCTGAAAACAAGAAAGAAGACAGCATTAATATAAAACTTTATAGACAGATACTGAACATTCTTTTAGAATAAAAGTTTGTTGAATAACTGTATAAGACTGAAACTGCAGCTGCTTCACTGAAACAGTTTCTGAAATTTAATATGCAAACTTACAGATTTAGATCTGTGAATTCTTATTTTATTGTCACATTGTCAGAGAAAGAGATCATAAACAATTCATTGTTTAAATTAACTGCAATTAACTTTAATTATAATACACTAAAGCTCTTCTCTTATGTTAAGATTTCTGTCAACAAGATTAGTCATTTAGATGTGAGTATCTCAATTAAGAGAGTCAAGACATTTCTATGCATTAAGATATTAAAGAGAAGACAGAAGAACAATGACATTAATTTTAATGAGTTTAGAATAAAGATCTTAAGAGTTGCACTGACATTGACTGCATTTACAGTCAATAATGAAAGTAATAAGCACTCAGTAAAAACTGATATCTTAACTTCTCTGATATATGCTGAAGCAGTGAGAGACTTAATCTGAGAAGAGATGTGAAAGAATGTTATTAATGTAGAGCTGACAGCATTTGCAGTGAATGACATTTGAGAAGAGACTGTTTCATTAAAAGAAATTAACATTGTGATTAGTAAGTAAGTATTTAAACTTAAGCTGCATATTGATGATTTTCTTGACAAATTGAAGATAAAAGTAATGATAAGAGAGTTTTTACAGATATATAACATTGATTATGAAGATATCTTTGCATTAACTGTGAAATTTAATACTCTTTATGTCTTTCTGACTCTAGTTGCACTCAAAGATCTAGAATGTCATTAAATAAATGTTAATAATGTTTTTATTAAGTCATTTCTAAAGAAAACAATCTACATAACATCATCTCTCAAAGTTACAACTATTTTTAATTATACACTATGCATTCTGCACAGTCTATATAATCTGAAGCAAACTGTCAGAGATTGACATAAATGATGTGTCATTAAGCTTCTTTATTTAAATTTTCATTAAAGCAATGCAGATTCATGTCTTCTGATTCACACTGTTAAGAGCATTATGCTACTTCTTTATGTAAATGATATTATTATGATCTCATCAGATCTCTTAAATATTCTCTGATTTAAAAAGTTTCTTAAAAGCTTATTCAAGATCAAGAACTTAAGAGAGACACAGAAAATCTTTGACATTTAAATAATTTATAACTGCAAGAAAAGAACACTGTGCATAAATCAGACATACTATGTCAATAAGATGCTCAGAGATCTTTACATGTAAAGTGATAAGCATTGATGCACTGAGATCTTACTAAATAAATATGACTCTCTTTGCTTAACTGACTCTAATGATCAGCACATAGATCAAAGAAAATATCAGCAGATCATTAAAAGTCTTATGTATGCTGCAATTTATATGCATTTAAACATCTTCTTTATCTTAAAATGACTGAGTCAGTATCTCAGTGACTTGGCAGAACATCATAAATATGTGTTTAAGAAGTTGCTGCAATATGTACAGTTAATTATCAATCTTAAGATTATGTATGAGCTTAATGAAAGTCAAGATCTGCTTAAATACTTTGACTCTGACTATGCATCAGACAAATTAGACAAAAGATCTATTTTAAATTATGTTTTTCTGTTTAAAAAAGAATCTGTGTCATGAATCAGTCAAAAATAAAAGTCAGTAATAATATTGATTACAGAGACTGAATATATAATTATATCAATATGTGCAAAGACTGAAGTCTGACTCACTTAGATATTAAGAAACATGAGATTAGATAAGTATCTTGAAGTCAATTTACATTGTGTGAGCATTCAGAAGAATGAGACTCATAGAGAAAATATATTTCTTTAGTTTAAAAGAAATAATCAGACTGTCTTAACACTGATTAAGAACACTTATGTGCATGAGTAATTAAAGTACATTGATGTCATCTATCATCACATCTGAGATCTGCACAAGAGAAATCAGATTCAAATAAACTTTATATTTAGTCAAGACATAATAGCTGATGAACTGATTAAGCTTTTATTAAGACAGATGTTTAAGTGCTTTGTGTGTTAGTTGAGACTTAACAACAATGAAAGTTAATAGATATGAATGCATCAAGTAAGAATGTTGAGAAGTATAATGCTCTGTTTACTTTCTTAACTTCTTTAGTCTTAACATAAGAGATTAACAGAGTCTTCTCTCATCTTAGATGACAGAGCTTCTGTCATCAATCTAACTATATTTAAGTTAACTGCAGTCAATGTTGACACATTAAATCTACTAGATAGGCAGATAGCACAAGTATCATTATTCTTTCAATAATTAAAATAAATATAAAATCAATGATACTTTATTAATTAGCTCTCTTTCAGATTGACAGTTCTCTTAAAATAAGTAATGAGAGATTATTTATTATTGTTGCAGTGTAAAGATGTTTTGATTGTGTTTTATAAGCAGTATGTAAATCTCTTTAAAAAAGATAATGAGCATTGAAATCTCTCAGAAGCATAATCTTTTCTTTAACTTTATAAATAATCTGTTGTATGATATGTCAAGTCTGAATTTGTGATCTGTTGCTTTACAGATTATATACATTTATAATGATGATGTTCTTGTCTGTAAAGCACATATGCAGTGTTGTTACATATCAAATATAAGCTGAAGTCTTTTTGCTGATTATAAAGCATATTTTAAATGCTGAGTTAATGTTATTTGTCAGAATATAATCTCAAGAACAATAAATAAATATTATATATTTGTTGAAAGTCTGTTTCTGTATGATCAGCACTTAATGAGTATTTAAGTTAACTGCATTTAAAATGAGTTTTGTCATGCTATAGTTTGCAAGATCACAGTTAAATTAAAGAATTCAGATATTTAACATAAAGAAAACTTTAATTGCACAGCATCTTCTTTTATGAAGTTTGTCAACATCTCATTTAGGGTGGCCGTCGGGTCGGGTCAGGCCCAACTTTCAAAACCTGACCCGACCCGTCGGGCCCAACATTGAGGCCCGACCCAACTCATAATATTGTGTAATTTTCATTGTTTGTTGGGTAATTTTGGTAATTTTTACATCATTAGAAACCCCTCACAATTCTCTACAAAATGAGCCTAAAATCATAAAAATCAGATCACTGTCAAGCTTAATGCACACAGCTGAAGTTTTATTCAAATTCTTAAAGTTCCTGCCACTATGGTTGTTCACGGCTAACAAGGCATGCAAAATAAGCAAAAAACCAGCTTTGAAAAAGCCTGATGGTCACTCTAATCTCATTATATATTAAATGAGTTTTCTAATCACTATCATTAAATTCTGATGCAAAAAGCTTAATCTAAATGAGATCTTATGCTGTTATTAAGATGTCTTATAAGTAATTAGAATCTCATTTAATTAATATTGATGCAGTGCTTAAGAACTGTTCTTACTTTCTTAATTAAATAACTCTAAACTTATCAGACTATGATGACAGTTACATTGTAATTATAAAATAACTGCAAATTGTTGTCATTTTGACTGTTAAGATTACACATTTCTTTTAATAAATAATAAGAAAGCTTTTAAAGATTTTATACACTGTTTTCTATTATGTTTTGTGAATCTAATCACAGTTCATACATAAAACTCTTTTTTTAAAGCAGTTTATGATTTAATGTGTATTTATGCATATGCTGCACTTCATCATCTTTTTACAGATAAACTGCATGTAATCTTACTATTTACAGTTAAAACACTGTCTAATCTGTATGCTGTGATTATGAAGATAAGCATCATATAACTAAAAATTAATGATCAGTCTTTTCTAAATAATCTTATGCTGTAATGTCTGTGTAAGAAGACTGACTATCATTATTTTTCTAATTTTGTCTTTTTGCAGTCAAGATTCATACTGCATAAATGTGTGCAGTCAGCAAATCTTATTTATGATGAGTATAAATAAAATGATCTTAAAAGTGATGCAGATTCTCTGTATAAGAATTGCATTGTTTATATTTTTCTCACTGTTGATCTGCATAAAAAGTGATACTTCTCAAAGTTTTATAAAACAGTTCTGATACAGAATTCAAAGCTTCTTCATTTGTAGCTGATTGAGCACTTAATTCTTTGTGTATTAATCAGAAATTGACATCTTAATATCATTACTTTATAATTATTTTATTGCATATGTCTCTGCAATTAAAGACTTAACTGTAACAAGAAGTTCAGTAAATAATTTGTTTTATAAGTTTAACAGTTATACTCTGATTACAGTGTGTTGCAACAACAGTTTAACTATTTAATGAATGTCTTGCACTATCATGCTTATTCATGTTTAATTCATTAAATCTCATTCTCTTTACATTTTCAGCTGAGCTTGATTCATTAAATTATTATTTATTAACAAATTATTCAGTTTTTTCTTTATTCTTAAGAGCTGCTTTTAAGCAGAGTTCTTCTTTCAGTTTAATTGTTTTTAAAGAATGTGCACTCTTTAAGTTACATTCAACATCTTATTCTGTTGTTAATCTGTCTCTTTAAACTTTAAGAGATCATCTGTAAATTTGTTGAGTCTGTTAATTAAAGTATATCAATCAACATTAATAAATTTAAAAATGTTTTGTTGCTTTCTGCTCTTTTGCTGTTGAGATTTAAGCATAACTGATGATTTAATAGAGTTTTCATATTTTCTTTGTGCTGTATCTGCATTCTTCATGCAAGCTGTCATTAACATACTCACCACCTAGTCAAGCCAGCCACCTAAGTGAGTCACCTCAAAATCTCATAGAAACCATGAACATTTAGAAATTCATAACTTCAGAACATCTATATAAAATTCAGAAAGTGTAGTTTAATTTGACATTATATGAATATGTTTACTTATAGCTCTATTATAATTCAATAAAAATACATAATCTTGAGTTCTTCACTTATAAAAGCTGTAATTTATGAAATTTATAATTATATCATACTTCTACAATTAATTCTTGCAACTCTTATATAATATTTTTATTCTTAATTGATTTATCTATTTTCTGAGCAGAATATCAATTCTTAAGTAAATACATCATAATGTGATAAAGTTATGAATTTTCAAAATATTACTATTGTATAAGATTTTGAGGTGGCTTGCTTAGGTGGCTGGCTCAACTAGGTGGTGAAGATGTTAATGTAATAACAAGTAGATAAAAGAATGATTTTAAAGTGTTTTATGCAATCTGTTTGACTACTTAAGTTATGTATTGAGAGTTTTGCTGCTGTTGTGGCTCTTTTGTCTATATATATATAACTAATTACTACATAATCATCACTGAATATAATTATAACACAATTTTCTTTCTTTTAAGCACTAATTCTCTAGACTTCATAAGCAAACATGTATTTATAACTTAATTTCTTCATTAAAATGTCTTTTACAAAGCAGAAGAGTCATTTGCATCTTGTTAAATTTATTATAATATATAATTATATTTCTTTTTCAATCTATAAGCATTACTCTGTATCTCTAACAGTCTGTATCATTATAACTGATTCTTCAAAGTGTTCTAAATATATTCATTATAATCATTCTTGCATTCTGATATTGTTAAAATCTCTAAATTGCATTTATCTTTAACTAAAATCTGAACTTAAAATGATATTAAATGAATATGCTGTTCAAGAAAAGATGTTAAAAAAATAAACTGCTTATCTTTTTACACTGAATATAAAAGTTCTTCATTTTTTAAAGACTCTTAATCAAAAGAAAAATTATATTATCATTAAAGTTTGCTGTGTTGCTGAAGAGCTTGATGATGACATAAATGAAATAAGAAATGATGAGAAAACTTTTAAGTATATTTTAAACTTTAATTTTCTTTTAAAATCAATAAATTTTAATTTCTTCACAGATTTTAAACTCTCTTCTTAAATTGCTGAAATGTTCTTACATAATTAAGTAAGTTCCCTTAAGATTTTCATATATTTTTTAATGCATCATATTCTTTTCATTTAATAAAATAATAAACTTCTTCATTAATCATTTTCTTCTTTAAAATGTTTTTAACTTTATATTCAGTTTTGAGTTTAACAGATATTGATGTAACTTAAAGTAATATGAATTAATTATAATATTGAAGTATTAATGCATAAAACACTGAATGTATTTACATTTTCTAAAATAAATTTAATTTATAACTTAGTTTCTTAATGTTTTATTTAATCATAAATGACTTAATATTCTTATTTATGAGTTTCTTACTCTTCTTCTTCATTTATATATTGTTCATTTATAAATATATCTTTTCTTCAATCTTATATAATTTTATCTTTGTTATTTATTTCTTCTGCTCTTCAATTCTCTTTATAAGATCAGTATGCAGTTTTTTAAGCTTCATAATATTTAATATTGCTCTTTAACTTCAAAATTTATGCACTTATGAATCTTGTTAAATCTTTAGATAATATTCATAATTCACTTTAAATGATATCTTTTCTGTGATTTTGTTTCATACATTATTGTACATAAACTGTATTATAAACAGTAATTGTATTTAATTGTCTTGTTTTGTGTTGACATAATACTGCAAATATATTTTAATTATTTAATTTATTTATTTACTCTGCTTATCTGTCTGTAAATAATATGCTGTTAACATCTTATACTTTATTTCAAGCTTTACTGTAAGTATTTCTCAGAACTTACTCATAAATAGTTTATCTTTATTAATGATAAACTTCTTTAATAGCTTATAATTGTTAATCAATTCTCACAATATAATGTATATTAATACTGATGCTGTTACAGTTTCTTTAAATAAAATAAACATTATATACTTTATTAATTTATTCATTATAATTAATATACTGTTGAATCTAACTTCTTATGCTGAATTCTTTGACTTTAATAACTTCATAATAAAGTTCATAATAACAGACTCTCAAAGCACATTTAATGCATTTAATTATGTCACTTCATTGTAATGCTTATCTCTTTAAATCTTATTACATTGACATAAATTACATTTAACAATATATTTAATAATTTAATTATAAAAAATATCAATGTTACATTTTCTCTATACAAAATCTTCTATATATTTAACTTCTAAATGTCTGTCAGCTCAGCTGTCATAACATAGTTTAATAAGTTCTTTATTCATTAAGAAAGTATTCTTCATCTTATATATTGTTGTTAAATCTTTTATGAGAGTTTCTTTCTTATCTTTGTGCAGAATTTCAGCATAAATTATTTTTACTTTTTTATGATTAAATTATTTACTTAAAGTATCTACATCATCATTTTCATTACTTTTTTTGTAATAAATCTAAAATTCAAAGTCTGCTAACTATTTTATTCAGTGAATCTGTTGTCAGTTTAGTTACTTAATTATTGTGAAGTTTCTCAAATTCTTATAATTTATAAAGATCTAAATAGATTTATCTATATTTACAAGATAAGATCTTCAATCTTACAGTGCTTTTAATATTATAAGAAGTTTCTTATTATAAATCTTATATCTTTTCTTGAATTCTGATAGCTTTCTAAATCAATATATAATAAACTTTCTTTATTTATCTTTAATCTAATATAAACATGCTTTAACTGCAAAATTTAATGCATTAATTTTCAATATCTTCTTACATACTTAATTAAGTATTTACAGATATACTGTTTTACTAAAACTTCTCTTTAATATGCAGAATGCATTCTTCTACTTTTTATTTTAATATTATTTCTCATTTCTGCATGTTAAACACATAAGAGATTTTACAATCTTTGTATAATTAAATATAAACTTTCAATAATAATTCATCAAATCTAAAAAGACTTATACTTTCTTAATCTTCTTTGATGTTAATTAATTTCTGACTGCTTTCATTTTCTTTAGATTCTTCTTAATTTATTTAAATTAAATAATATATTTTAAAAATTAAATTTTCTTAATTTCAAATCTGCTCTTTAACTTTTTCATATACATAGCTCTTTCATTGAGCCTTATTAAAATCTTTTGTATATATTCTTAATGTGTTTCAAGACTATCTAAGTATATTAGAATATTGTTCAGATATATAATTATAAAATTATTAAAATACTTTCTCAATATATCATTAATGAATCTTTAAAAGATAATTAAGATGTTCTTAAGCTTAAATGACATAATAATGTATTCATAATATCTATATCTTATTTAAAATATTGTTTTTCATTCTTTACTTTCTTTTATGCATATACAGTAATACACTTTCTTCAAATCTAAATTTATAAATTATTTAATTCTTTTTAATCTATCTTGCAACTCTTTTATCAACAATAGAAAATAATTGTTTCAGTAAATTATTTCATTAAGTTGTTTATAATTAATATATAATTACTTAATATCATTCTTCTTTAATACAAACAGAATTGAATATTCTATCAGTGACTTTAATAATTTAATGAATTCTTTCTTTAAATTCTCATTAAAATAGTTTTAAACTTTTGTAAGTCAATCTTTACTTATAAAGTAAAGTAACATTCACTTTAATTATTTATTATCTATAAATAATATCTTATAATCTTAAGACTTATGCTCTGATAAGTTCTTTTTTAATTGTTTAGAGATATTATATGCATTCTTTGTTGTATAAATTTTTTTATTAATTTAGTTAATCTATAAGTTCTTTTTATGTAATCAGAGCATCTCTAATATTATATTATACTTAACTAATTTGAAAACATCTAGTGATTCTAGTCTTAACTCTTATAAATGTGAGACTGATCTTAACAGTTATGTAACAGTGAATTAGATAGAGTCTAATATGTATATAGAATTATTATTAGTCTTTGTAAAAGATAAAAGTGTGTGCTTTTATTTCTTTGTAAAGACTAGCTTACTAAGTGTACTAGTTACACAAGATTATGCAAGAGAATTTCAATTCTCATAAACTAAAAATGAATTTACAATTATTCTCTTTCTTATATACTGCATTCTTGTGACACTTGCATTCAGCTGACTCTCTATTGAAAAAACTTCTTGTTGAGAAGAAAAACTGTGAGTAAGGCTGCTTTAATACTAAAAATCTTTTAAGAAAAAAAAGATACTGAGTCAGTTCTTTAGCACATTCTGATCACAAATATTAAGTTCTTTTCATGATCAAGATTTTGAACTTTAAATCTCTTTGTGATTCTAGCTTCAACTCATCTTATTATAACTTTGTTGCAATTTCAAATCTTCTCAACATGCTCATTGCAAGCCTAACTCTTCTTTATAAATCTATTGCAAGCCTAACTCTTCTTTATAAATCTATTGCAAGCTAAACTTCTTTTATGAGTCTATTACAAGCTTAAGCTCTTCTTCACAAATCTATTATGAGCTAAACTTATTTCATAAGTCTATTACAAGCTTAAGCTCTTCTTCATAAGTCTATTGTGAGCTGAACTTGTCTCTCACTTCATTATTTCTCAATTTCACATTATCATCTCTCATCTTCACATCATCATTCTTCTCAAACACAGAAGCTTCTATCTTCTTCAGTGACTCTTTTATGACATTTAATGAAATTAAGTTGTGTCTTTTAAAGAAGTTGCTTTAAACTTAAGAGCAAGATAAAACATCAGTTATGTTAAAGATCATATAATGTGATCATCAGAGACTTACTGAGACAGTTACAGCATAAAATAAAGTAAATTTTTATCTCTATTTTTCTGAGTTTTATATTAACTGTATATAGCTCTGAAGAGATCAGAACCTCAGATAGAGATTAAGTTTATATATTTTTGTTTGAAAAAATGTAAACAATATATCTTTAACTTTACAATATTCAGCATATCTTTCTCTCTTTAAAATTGTCATCTTCTCAAAGCTGTTAAGCTTACAGACAATTTCTTCTTCTTAAGAATCTTATTGACATTCTTTTTGCTGCTTTAAATAAAGAACACTTGTATAAGTCTGTACTTCTACACAATATAAGTGACAAGTAGCTCTGCAGATGAGTGCAGAATGAAATTAAGTTAGGCTTTTGTTTTCTTTGACTTTATAAATTTTATAAATGTCAATTTTAACTTCTTAAGATACTTCTTATAAAACTTATTAATTAATCTTTGAATGTTCTTAATATTAACTTTTAATTCTCAGATTAGATCTGTATATCTTTTCTATGCAATTAAGTATTGTAGTATTGATTGTTTCTCAGAGTTAATTTGAACTTATAAGTTCACTATAACAGCAATCTTAAATTCACAGAAGTCTGAGTTTACTGTTAAATGTAAAGATTTAAATTTTAAGAATTCTTTTTCTTTACAAGACTTATGAGCTCAAAGCAGACTAACATAAAAGACATTATAAATGCTCAGTTTCTTAAGCAGCTCAAATCTATAGACTTGTTTTCTGATTGACTTTACAATTTAATATGACTTATAATGAAGTCAATTCAGCTTCTGTGAGAATCTTTCTATAATCATATTCTTAATACATAATTAAACTTTCTGCTCAACCTTAAATGTAATGTTCATTTATTTCTTATTACAATATCTCTTTTAATACTTTTACATCTTAAAAACAGATCTTTAAGTCTCTTCATAACTTATTTACAATCAATTTATAAGGATTTCAGCTTCTGTAAAGCTTTCTTGCTTTATAATATACTTAAAAATCTTATTCATCATTAATAGATAAAATCTTAAATTGTATTCATAGATCATCTTAAAAGATGTCTTTTAAGTTGTGAAGTGCTTACTTACATTATATATAAACTTCATTAAGAGCAGCAGTGCTACTCAATTATTTTGTTTATAGTTGACATAACTTTATAAATATTATTCAAAAACACTATTTTAATACTCTGTCTGCTTATCTATTTAAGAATGAAAGACAGTGCTTAATCATTACTTAATCTTTAAAGTAAACATTACATTAACTTAAAATCACAAGATAAACAATGACTCTCAGTCTGTCATTATGACTGTCAAGACTCTGTGTAAACAAACTATTTTCTGCATAAAGACTTTTACAAAATCTTCTGTGATGATGTTCTTTCAACATAAAATGTAGTAACACATCTTTAAGAATTTATCAATTACATTCAATATTACATCATAGATGTTCTTATAGACTCTGCTCTTCAGCAAATCAGTAATGAAATTCATTGTAATTATATCTTAAAGTTATATAAAGTATTTTAAAAGCTATAATAGTTTTACAGACTTTCTGTAAATCATTTATGTCTTTTAACATTTAAAACAGATAAAACAGTACTTATTAATCTGTTTTTTCATCTTTAATCATCAGTACTTCTCACAAATCTATATATAAGTCTAATCTGTAACTAGATGCTCTGCAAACAGATTGTTATGATGCTTATGTAAGATCTTAATGTATAAGACTTTTATATACAGAATATACACTGCACTGTTGACATAAAATAAATCTTTTATTTATATTCAGTTTAAAAATCTATTCTTTTTCTCTGATGTCTCAGCAGCTTTCAAGCTCTGAATTATCTGATTTATAAAAGAATCTATTCAAAGACAATTTAATAGAGTCTTTAGAAGAATCTGATTTACATTTTTATATATAATTTTCTTTAAGACAGCTTTGTAAACATATTCATTATAATCTTTATTATTTTAATCTGTGCAGTCTGCACTTAGCAGCTATTTAACTTATATATAAGTTTAAATATATATTTTACAACTTACATTTAAGATCTGTTCTTTCTCTACAGTAATCATTGCTATTGAAAACAGAATCTTCTTTAACATAAAGTAATGCTTTATAGTAGTATTCTTTTTTTTTAACTTTTTATTGATAATCTGTTCTTTTAAATAAACTATTTACAGAGTTCAATGTTCTCTTATAATACATTATACAGAAATTATATATTAATAGTGTCAGAGCTTATTTAATATGTTTTTACAACAATTTATAAAATAATTTCATTATTTAATGCAGATTGTCATGATCTGTAAGAATCTCAACTGTATGTTGCACTTCTTTAAGATAATGTTGTCAATGATGAATGCTTTTAATTATGATGAACAGCTTCTCATTATCAGTTTTATAGTTTCTCTTTACAGATATTATCTTTTACAAATAAAATGTAATAACTCTTCAGTCAGACTCTTTTTCTTAAATGAAAATGTTAGATATTGTAAACTTTAAGATATTTATTTTTATTTAGATTCTCTTTTTTGAGTTAAAGTGATGCAGAAAGAATGCTGTTATAAAGATTTAAATTAATTTGCAAAAAGAAAGCTAAATCTCTAAAATCAGAAATTTTAATATCTATAAGATTTACTTCTTTTTAAGAACATTCTTGCTGCTCTACAACATAATTGTAAGTCTTGTCACAATGCAGAAGAAATTCTTTATAAATCTTTTATAGAAGTTTACAAAGTCTATAAAGCTTTAAATTTCAAAGATGCTCTCTAACTCTGACTAATTAATCACTGTAATGATGCATTCTTTTTTCATTTCAATGTTCTTGTTAATAATCACAAACTTCACAAAGAATATTCTTCTCACTGAGAATTAACACTTAATAAGTTTTATGTATAGCTTAATTTCTAATAGAGTCTTCAAAACTGTATAAATATGTTGTTAATGATTGACTTTATTCTTTAAATATATCAGGATGTCATTCAGAAATACAAATATATTTAAGTATTCATAAAGCACTTTGTGTATATATAATTGAAAGATTATCAACACATTGATTAACTTAAAGAGCATTATTAAGTATTTATATAATTCATACTGAATTTAAAAGACTGTCTTTCATTTATCATTCTTATAGATACAAATTCAGTAATAAGCATTCTTTATGTTAATCTTTATGAAGATCATAATCTCATTGAGACAATTCATGATCTTATTAATTAAAAGCAGAGAATAACAATTCTTTATTGTGATAACATTAAGTCTACAGTAATTAACATACAATTGTAATTTATCATTTAACTTTAATGCAACAGCACTGATGTCTCTATGAATAACTATAAAAGTTAAATAAAATCATTTTTAAGATTTTTATTCAAATATCTATGAAGCTTTGCAAGCTTCTTCTTTAAGAGATTATAGATAAAGTTAAATAATAAGATTTTTTTTTTCATTAAATTAATTCAGTAATTCTGTTTGCAGTGTGAAGACAAGCTGTTTACATTGCTTTTAAGAATATCTTTATAAAATCATTATATATCTTTAAAATTTCTTATAAACTTTCATCATTCTCTATGTTCTATGTGAATCTAATATATTCAGTTAAAGACGTTTACATTAAGCTTTATCTTAAAAGTCTTAAAATTCAGCTTTTTACTGATCTTATAATTCTCAGAGTCTTTCAGTTCATTTTTTTAGATAATTATATTTTGAGAAAAGTTAATTATTAAATTTCTTCAGATCAGTTAAACAACTCTAAGTATTATGTTTAGTTCTATTTTCATAATTAAAAAAGATTTACACAGCTTGTAAAGCACTTCTTTAACATTGTGAATGAAGATTAATTCATAATACACATTATGTATAATCACTAACTGTTAATTAATATCAACTACATCTCATGTCAAGAACAGTAATGTAAGATCAAGACTTTTAATCAATTCTGATTACAGAAAGTTAATATTACTTTTATTGTTTATTAAAATTTATAGTTCTTAATTTATAAGATGCACTACAAGTCATAAGATTTTCTTTTTAAGTGAATCTTTCTTTATAGACTTCTTCTTTATCTTTTTATTAATAGACTCATTCTTCTAAACAAAGTCATATATCTTATAAGAGCTCTGCAAGTCTTTTTTGTTTACAGTGTCAATAAAGAATTTTTCTTTCTTAACTGAATAGCAGTTCTTCATTATGTAATCAGTCTTGTCACAGTTAAAATACTTAATAGACTGATCTCATTTGTTTTGTATGAACTTTTCATTCAGTTTAATTACAAATTTATTATTATTCTTATTGTAGAGTTCAGACTTCTTTTAATAGAGTAATATCATTTTATGTTTGCAGTTAAATAGACTAAGATGTAGTTTCTTTGTAAAAATCATTATATCTTCAGTGATGATTAACAGCTAAAACTGCTCATAAATTTTTCTACATATTGATTCATTCAACTTATAGTAAAAAAACATAACTTAAATCTTATCTGTCTTATTTACTTCATCTTCTATCTGAAACTGAAGTTCATTGTAGTTTATTTATTTATTCTTCATACATCGCATGCAGCCTATAAGGCTATGGCGGTTAACACTAGAAATAGCACATAAAACTCCCAACATAAGAAATTTACGTGCTGATGTGCTTTTTGATCACTTCTTTTCAGTCAGGCTGTTTTCTTGGTTGTTAACCAACTTTCTTTCATCTTTCTTTTCTTCTTTAGTCAATTTCTCCTTCTTCTTCTTCCCCTAATAACCATTTTCTGGTTCCTACTTTGGTTTCTTTCAGAAACTGTAAAACAGCCTGAATTCCTTCTTTTATGGTAAAAAGAGTTCTGATTCCTGGTGGTAAACTTTCAAGTTTTCTTCTTAAAACTAGTTGTTCATGTTTAAAATGACAACAAGTAGTTAAAAGATGTTCTGGTGTCTGTCTTTGATGACATGGCCAGTG
>JAABUY010002941.1_pt1 | contig 19418 bp, 19 predicted proteins | sample 5560271 | NCBI WGS metagenome assembly JAABUY01 (sample SAMN10711886, study PRJNA513374) | rock metagenome | isolation source: Antarctica rocks | place: Antarctica: Victoria Land, University Valley
TACCGCACCGAGCGACCCCACCAGTCACTCGGCTACCTGACCCCAGCCGAGTACCGCGCCGCGGCACCCGGCTCAACCAGTGCACAAAACGCAGCCTGAAATGTCAACTTCCGACGGGACCACTACAGCCCGCCGGACAGACCAGCCCAACTCAAGTCCCCGGGAGTAATTTTTCCGCCGTGAGCGGAGACGGCAATAGGCCGGATGGCGATCCGAAGCGCCTGACCATCGAGATCGGCGAATCGGACCCGGTCAGCGGCGTGCTCTAGGACCGGCGCGCCAACAGGACCTATCCTTTGGCCATGGGCGCACGCGCAGGAGATCTTCCGCTCCTCAACCGTCCGCGAAGCGCTGAATGGCAGCGCATCAACCGCGAGGAGGCTGAGCACAACCGCCGCGGCAACGCGGCGCTGAGCATGTCCCAGCGCCTCGAGCTCGGCCAACGCCTCTCGACCCAGGCCGTGGAGCTGCTCGCGGCCGCACACCGCGCCGGCCTTGGACCCCGCCGAGCCCAGTCCTCCTGACCTCGCCAAGGTCGTCAGGGCCGCCCGGGAAGCCGGGCTCCCGCACGTCGTCATCGGCGGCTTCTCGGTCATCGCCCACGGTCACGTCCGCGCGACGAAGGACAGCGACCTCCTGATCCCTGACGGGCCCGACGCCGACCAAGCCGCCCAGCGCTTCCTCACCAGCGTCCACGCTGCTCGGCTCGCCGACGGCGAGCCGGTCGAGCTCAATGACATCCAGGGACGCGAGCACCTCCGCGTCCACAGTGCCTGCGGCCTGATCGACCTCCTCCGCGGTGGCATCGCGCCGCTCGACTTCGACACCGTCGACCGCAACGCAACCGACCTCACCCTCTTCGGCGCGACGGTCCGAGTCGCCAGCCTCGAAAGCCTTGTCGGCTTCAAGCGCCTCGCCGGACGCCCGCACGATCGGGCAGATCTTCAGGAGCTCAAGGCCATCCACGGTGAACTCCCGATGACCCCGATCCCAGGCCTCGACGCGACCCCTGACGACACGGACCGGCCGTAACGCAGTCGCCTGGCGTGGCCGACTACGCGGGGGCCGGCACCCCGGCGCGCTCGCCGACTCGCCGGGCCAGCCGCTCGATGGTCGCGCAGGACAGGCCGTGGCGGACGGCGGCGCGCATCACCGCGCCGGCGATGGCATCGAGCTCGGGCTCGCGACCGGCGGCCACGTCCCGGCGCATCGAGGACCCGAGGGTCGGGTGGAGCGCGTCGAGCTCGGCCAGCGTCTGCTCAGCCGAGATCTGCGCCCCCTCGGCGTTGGCCGCCCCGACGGCCTCCTGCACGCAACCCTCGAGCGCGGCCCGCATGGTGGGGTCACTGCGGATATCACCGACCGGGCGGTCGAAGGCCGTCGTGGTGCAGGCGATGGCGCACAGCCGCGCCAGCTTGGTCCAGAGCACCCGGGCCTCGGACTTCCCCACCTCGGCGTCGATCCCCGCCGCCGACAGCCGGGCGGCCAGGGCCTCCAGCTCGGGCCGGCGAGCGGGATCGTCGTCGGCGAGCTCGATGCCCACACCGGGACTGGAGTGAACGACGAGCCCCGTCCTCGGCCGATCGGACTCCACCCGCACCGTCCCCACGCACGCCCGGGGTCCGAAGCGCGCGCGCACGAGCGAGACGTGGTCGAGCCCGTTGAGCAGCGGGACGACCAGCCGAGGCGCGTCGGGCGCGACGCGTTGCAGGGCGGAGACCAGGCCTGCTGCCTTGGTGGCCACGATCAGCGCGGCGACGGGCTGTTCGAGCCGGGACGTCGTCGCCGGCCGAGCCGTCCAGTTCCCCAGCCTGTCGCTGCGCACGGTGAGGCCGTCACGCCCAAGCACCGCCGCGGTCTCCTCGCGAGCGACGACGAGGACGGGCTCGCCGGCGCGGTCCAGCGCCGCGGCCACCAGCCCGCCCACCCCGCCGGGGCCGAGGACGGCGAGGGTCTGCGCGCTCACGCGGGCCGCGCGGCGACGGGGTCCACCAGCACCCCGGGGTTGAGGATCGCCGCGGGATCCAGCTCGGCCTTGGCCGAGCGCAGCGCGGCGGCAAACGGATCGGGGCGCTGGACGTCGTACCAGGGGCGATGGTCGCGCCCCACCGCGTGGTGGTGGGTGATCGTCCCGCCGGCGGCGATGACCGCGTCGCTGGCCGCCTGCTTGATGGCGGCCCACTGCTCGAGCTCCTCGCCGGGTCGCGCGGGAGCGAGGACGGTGAAGTAGGGGGCGGCGCCGTCGGGGTAGAGGTGGGTGAGCCGGCAGCTGACCTGCCCGGCGCCGCAGCGCTCCAGGACGGCGGCCTCGGCCGCACCGCGCGCACGCTCGATGAAGTCGGCCGCGCGCTCCCAGGTGATCGCCGTCTCGAAGGTCTCGGAGAGCACGCCCATGGCCACGAAGGTGTCGCGCAGGTGAGGGGCGCGTAGGAAGGCCTCGCGCCACGCACCAGCCGACCCCCCGCGCGGTCCGCTGCGCTCACCGGTCCCGCCCTGCTCGGCGCACAGGGCCAGGGCGCGGTCCAGCGCCGCCTCCACCGGGTGATCGGCGGACTCGAAGCCGAGCACGAGCAGGGTCTGCAGTCCATCTCCGGCCCCGGTGGTGCGTGCCTCGAGCGCGTCGATGAGCCGGCAGTTGGCCGGGTGCAGCTCGGACTGGGCGACGGCCCGCGCCCCGTCCAGCCCAGCGGCGAAGGAGCCGAAGCGCACGGTCGCGCCCGCCCGGTACGCCGGTCGTGGCCGCACGCGCACCCAGGCCTCGGTGATGATCCCCAGCGTCCCCTCCGATCCGATCAGCAGCCGGTCGGGGCTCGGGCCGGCGCCGGAGCCGGGCAGCCGGCGCGACTGCCACACCCCCGCCGGCGTCACCGCCCGCACCGACTCGACGAGGTCGTCGATGTGGGTCCAGAGCGTGGCGAAGTGGCCACCAGCTCGGGTGGCCACCCAGCCCCCGAGCGTTGACAGCTCGAAGGACTGGGGAAAGTGACGGAGGGTGAGCCCGTGCTCGGCGAGCTGGGCCTCCAGCCCCGGTCCGGTGGCCCCCGCGGCGATCCGGGCGGCCCGGGAGACCTCATCCACCTCGAGCACGCGGTCCAGGGCGCCGAGGTCGAGGGAGACAGCGCCGGCGTAGCCGACCCCCCACCACGGGCTCGACACCGCCGACGACGCTGGTCCCGCCGCCGTAGGGGATGACCGCGACCGCGGCGCCGGTGGCCCACTCGAGCACGGCCTCGATGTCGTGCTCGCTGCGCGGGCGCACGACAAAGTCGAGAGGCGACGGGTAGGACCCAGAAAAGCCGCGGACCACGTCGCCGTAGCTCTTGCCGTAGGCGTGCGAGGCCCGCGCGTGGACGTCATCGGAGCACAGGGCCGACAGTCGCGCCGGCGCGGCGATCCGCGGCTCGGGCAGGTGGAGATCGGCCAGGGCCACGAAGGGCAGCGGCCGGGGCGAGCCGAAGCCCAGGTGGGCGGCGATGGTCGGCGCCAGCGCGGCCAGCTCCTCGGCGGAGGGCTGCTCGTCCTCATACCCCCAGCCCCAGTGCTTGCGCCGCCGCCCGCTCACCGCGGCCCGAGTCTACGGTCCGCGGTGAGGTGGGCGCCGAGTCTACGGCCACTAGCCTCAGTCCCATGCACGACGCAACCGGTCTGCTGGCCCGCGGGCCCTGGTCGGTCGATCAGGTGGAGGCGGCCTGGCTGCCGCGGCCCTACGAGCCCGACGCCGCCGCCGACGCGGCGGCCGACGCCGCGGTCCGGGCGCTGCGCGATCGCGGCTCGCCCAGCCACGACGGGATGAGCGCCCGCCTGGCCGGGTTCCAGTCGGTCCCCGGCCGCCTGCGACTCGAGCTCCAGCCGGCACGGTGGTCGCTGCGCCTGGTCGAGGACCCGGCCGACAGCCTGTCGGTCCTGTGCATCACACGTGCCGCCGACGGCCGCTGGCTGGCCGGGCGCCGTGCGGCCTGGCTGGCCTCCTGGCCCGAGCGCTGGGCGCTGGGCGCCGGCGGCGCCGTCGAGGTGGGCGAGAACCCGGCGCACGCCCTGGGCCGCGAGCTGGAGGAGGAGTGGGCGGTCATCCCCGAGCGGCTGCGCATCGAGGCGCTGGTCCGCCTGCCCAGCCGGCTGCTGCTGCTCGTGGGGGTGGCCTGGCTACCCGGGGGCGCCGAGGTGACCCCCGACGAGGAGCACGACGACCACGCCTGGTGGCCCCGCGACCCCGATGACTGGCCCCCCGAGGCCGACGCCCCGCTGCGGCGCATGGGCACCCTGCTGGCCCAGGCGTGATGACCGCTGCGCTGCGGACGGCGACGTCCTTTGCCTTCCTGCGCGCGCTCTCGTTCACCAACTCAGCGGTCTTCTGCGGCCTGCTCATCCTCTGGGTGGCCGGCAGCCCCGAGCCCGCGACCTTCGCCTTCGGCCTGACCCACGGCCTGATGTGGATCACCCTCTCGGTCCTCTGCCTCCTCGCCATCCGGCGGAGGACCATCCCGTTCTGGCTCGCCGTGCTCGTAGCGGTGATCGGCGGGCTGGGTCCGTTCGCCGGCAGTGCCGGCTTCGTCTGGGTCAAGCGGCGCTCGGCCCTGCACCCCGGCAGCACGCACCCCGACGCCGCGCATTAAGCCCTCGGTCAGCCCCATTAGCCCTCGGTTAGACCGGGCCTGTGGCGCTATCGCCCTGCGCTAGGTTCAGCAGTGCCGATATGGCAGTTGGCACCACCACCCAGGTCCTCATGCCGCAGATGGGCGAGTCGGTCACCGAGGGCACGGTGCTCGAGTGGCACAAGCACGAGGGCGACGCCGTCGCCGTCGACGAGACCCTCGTCGAGGTCTCCACCGACAAGGTCGACGCCGAGGTTCCCGCCCCGGTGGACGGCACGCTGATCCGGATCCTCGTCGCCGAGGGCGAGACGATCGAGGTGGGCGAGGCGCTGGCCGAGATCGCCCTGGAGGGCGCCGTGGGCAATGGCCCGACGCCCGATACGGCGCCCGCTGCCGGCCCGACGAGCGGCAACGGGGCGGGCAGCGCGCCGGCGAGCAGCGAGAGCTCTCCCTCCCTTTCCCCCCCCAACGGTGGCGGCGCGGGCGCCCGCCTCGTCGAGCTCGTCATGCCCCAGATGGGCGAGTCGGTCACCGAGGGCACGGTCCTCGAGTGGCACAAGGGTCCCGGCGAGGCGGTGGAGGCCGATGAGACGGTCGTCGAGATCTCCACCGACAAGGTCGATGCCGAGGTGCCCGCCCCGGTGGCCGGGACCCTCGCCGAGATCCTGGTCGAGGCCGGGGAGACCGTCGAGGTGGGGCAGGCCCTGGCCCGGATCGCCGTCGCCGGCCCGGAGGCGGGGGGCTCCGCCCGGCCCGCCTCCACCTCGTCCGCGGCGGCCCCGGCGGCGGCGGGCAACGGCGCCGCGGCCCCCCCGAGCGCTGCGGTCGGCCCGACAGATGCCACCCCGGTGGCCCGCCGCGCCGCCGCCGCCCACGGCGTGGACCTCGACGGTGTGCCGGGCACCGGTCCCCGCGGCCGGGTCCAGCGCGACGACGTTCTCGCCCATGTCGGCAACGGCGCGGCGAGCGCCACCGCTCCGCGTCCGGCCCCGGCGGCCCCGGCTCCGCCGCCCACGCCACCCGCGGTCACGCCCCCCACAGGGGCTCAGCCAATTCGCGGCGCGGCGGCCGCGCTGGCCCGCTATATGGACGAGAGCCGGCAGATCCCCACCGCCACCTCGTTTCGCACCGTCACCGTCACCGTCCTCGACGGCCGCCGCCGTCAGCTCAGGGCGGCGGGCAAGCGGGTCTCCTTCACCCACCTGATCGGCTACGCCATCGCCCGGGCGGCCACCGACATCCCGGTCATGGCCCATCACTTCACCGAGGTGGGCGGCAAGCCTCACCGCGTCGACGATGGTCAGGTCAACCTCGGCCTCGCCGTCGACGTGGAGAAGAAGGACGGCTCGCGCACGCTGATGGTCCCGGTGATCCGCGACGCCGGACGCCGGCCCTTCGCCGACTACCTGACCGCCTACGACGCTCTCGTCGACAAGGCACGCACCAACTCACTCGGGGCCGACGACCTCACCGGGGCGAACGTCACGCTGACCAACCCCGGAGGGCTGGGGACGGTGGCCTCGGTTCCCCGGCTCATGGCCGGACAGGGAACGATCGTGGCCACCGGCTCGATCGCCTACCCCCCCGGCCTGGCCAGCATCGGCGCCGAGATCGGGGCCGAGAAGGTCATGACGGTGACCTCGACCTATGACCACCGCATCATCCAGGGGGCCGAGTCCGGGCGCTTCCTGGCCCGGATCGAGGCGCTGCTGGGGGGTGAGGATGCCTTCTACGAAGACGTCTTTGCCTCGCTGGGGGTCACGCCGGACCGTCAGCCCGAGCCACCGCGCGCGGCGCCCACCGCGGCCCGGGCCGGCGCCACCCCCGCTCCGGCCGCCACCACTTCCGCCCCGGCCGGGACCACGTCCGCCCCGGCCGCCACCACTTCCGCCCCGGCGGGGACCACCTCCGCTCCGGCCGCCACCACTTCCGCCCCGGCCGCCACCACTTCCGCCCCGGCCGGGACCACGTCCGCCCCGGCCGCGCCGGGCACCGCTGTGGCTGACGAGGAGCTGATGGCTGCCGTGCAGGCCGCCATGTCGCTGCTCAAGGCCCACCGCATGCACGGACACCTGGCCGCGCGGCTGGACCCGTTGGGGACCCCGCCGGAGGGCGATCCCGCGCTCGACCCCCAGCCGCTGGGCCTCACGCCGGAGCTGATGGAGCGCATCCCGGCGCGGATCCTGCGCACCGGCGTCCCCGGCGAGACCCTCGCCGATGCCCTGCCCCATCTGCGCGAGACCTACTGCGGCACCATCGCCTACGAGATCGAGCACATCTCCTCGCACCGCCAGCGCACCTGGTTGCGCGACAAGGTCGAGTCCGGCGCCTTCCGCAGCCCGCTGGCCCCCGACGAGCAGCGAACTTTGCTGCGCCGGCTGATCGACGTCGACGGTCTCGAGCGCTTCCTCCACAAGGCCTACCTGGGTCAGAAGCAGTTCTCCATCGAGGGCGTGGACATGACGGTGCCCATGCTCGACGAGATGATCCAGCTCGCCGCCGGGGTGGGCGCCCGCGAGGTGGTCATCGGCATGGCCCACCGGGGCCGGCTCAACGTCCTGGCTCACAACCTGGGGCGCCCGCCGGAGACGATCTTTGCCGAGTTCGAGGGCGCTTCGACCCTGGAGGCGGTGACCACCATCCCCCAGGGCGGGACCGGCGACGTCAAGTACCACCACGGCGCCGAGGGCTCCTACCAGCTCGGCGAGGAGCGCTCGATCATCGTCCGGCTGGAGTCCAACCCCAGCCACCTGGAGTTCGTCCACCCGGTGGTCGAGGGCGCCACCCGCGCGGCGCAGACCGCCCGTCAGGGCCCCCACGCCCACATCGACTCCAACCTCGCCTTTCCCGTCGTCATCCACGGCGACGCCGCCTTCCCCGGGCAGGGGGTGGTGGCCGAGACGCTCAACCTCCAGTCGCTCGAGGGCTACCACACCGGGGGCACGCTGCATCTGATCACCAACAACCAGGTCGGCTTCACCACCGAGCCCGGCGACGCGCGCTCCACGCGCTGGGCCTCGGACCTGGCCAAGGGGTTCGACGTCCCCATCATCCACGTCAACGCCGACGATGTGGCCGCGTGCATCTACGCGGTGCGCCTGGCCTTCGCCTTCCGCCAGGAGTTCGGTCACGACGTGCTCATCGACCTCATCGGCTACCGGCGCTTCGGCCACAACGAGGCCGACGAGCCCGCCTACACCCAGCCGGAGATGGCCGCCACGATCAAGACCCACCCGCGGGCGCGCGAGCTCTACGCCGCCCGGTTGATCGAGCAGGGCGTGGTCACCCAGGAGGAGGTCGACGCCCAGCTCGAGGAGGCGTGGTCGCGGCTGGCCGACCTGCACTCCGACCTGAAGGAGCTGTTGGCCGCCGCCTCGCACGAGGACCAGCCCACCGGCGAGTACCAGCTCGACCGCACCCCGAGCCCGGTGGTCACCACCGCGGTCTCCGCCGAGCGGCTCAAGGTTCTCAACGAGGAGCTGCTGCGGGTGCCCGAGGGCTTCACCGTGCATCCCAAGCTCGTGCGCCAGCTCGAGCGCCGCCGTCAGGCCCTGGGCGCCGATGGGGGCATCGACTGGTCCCACGCCGAAGCGCTGGCCTTCGCCTCGCTGCTCACCGAGGGCACGCCCGTTCGCCTCACCGGCCAGGACACCGAGCGCGGCACCTTCTCCCAGCGCCACCTGGTTCTCCACGACGCGCGCACCGGGCGGCGCGTCTCCCCGGTCCAGAACCTCCCGGGCGCGCTGGCCACCATGGAGCTGCACAACTCGCCGCTGTCGGAGATCGCCTGCCTGGGCTTCGAGTACGGCTACAGCCAGGAGGCGCCCGAGACGCTGGTGCTGTGGGAGGCGCAGTTCGGCGACTTCGCCAACGGCGCCCAGGTGATCCTCGACCAGTTCATCGTCTCGGGCCTGGCCAAGTGGGGGCTGAGCTCGCGGCTCACCCTGCTGCTGCCCCATGGCTATGAGGGCTCGGGGCCCGAGCACTCCTCGGCTCGGCTCGAGCGCTTCCTGCAGCTCGCCGCCGAGGGCAACATGCGGGTGGCCAACCTGACAACCCCGGCCCAGTACTTCCACATGATCCGTCGTCAGGCGCGGGTGGCCAAGCTGCGCCCCCTCGTGCTGATGACGCCCAAGAGCCTTCTGCGCCTGCCCCAGGCGACCAACCGCATCGAGCACCTGTCCCAGTCGCAGTTCCTGCCCGTGCTCCACGAGCCCCGGGTGGTGGAGGAGCGGGTCACCCGCCTGCTGCTGTGCACCGGGAAGGTCTACTACGACCTCGTCGGCCATCCCGCCCGGGAGGGCAACGAGCGCGTGGCCGTGGGCCGCATCGAGCTGCTCTATCCGTTCCCCGAGCGCCAGGTGCTCGAGCTCATGGCGCGCTACCCAAACCTGCACGAGGTCGTCTGGGTGCAGGAGGAGCCGCGCAACATGGGGGCTCGGGCTCACATGTCGCCCCGGCTCATGCAGATCATGCCCGACGAGCTGGACTTCGGCTACATCGGCCGCCCGGAACGGGCATCGCCGGGCGAGGGCTATCCCGTCGCCCACGTGGCCGAGCAGGACCGCATCCTGGGCACGGCGCTCAACGCCGACGACCCCGTTTCGCAGTACCCGCGCAAGACGCCGGGCGAGCGGTAGGGGGCGGGGGGGCGCCCGCCCCCGCGTCGACCGGCGCGGCGCGGCCCGGGTGCACTTGGTGGGCAGGAGGCCCCGGTGGATCGGCACGCGGGCGGCCGTGCCAGCGGGCCTGGGCCGGGGCCGCGGGCACTTGGTGGGCGGGAGGCCCCGGCGGATGGGGGCATCCGGGGCGGGCGGGCGCGCCAGCGACGTAAAGCGGGCAGAACTCGACACGGTCCGCCCGCGACGCGCTTCGTGTCGAGAACATCCCGGTATACGGGGTGCTTCTCGACACGGCCGGCGCCGCACGGGGTTGGTGTCAAGAAGTACCCGGGCGTGGCGGCGCAGCGACCCGGGCGCGGCGGCGCCCTGGCGCGGGGAACTCGGGCGCGGCGGCGCAGCGACGGGGCGCCCCGGGCGCGAGGAACCCGGGCGTGGCGGCCGGCGCTCCGCCGGGGGCCCGCCGAAGCGTGTCGAGAACCGCTGACCGTCAACCGCTTCTCGGTACCGCCTGGCGGCCGCCGGAACCCTTCACCGCCCGCCCCGCCGCAGCCAATCGGCGAGCTGCTCGCCGGTCGTGGCCAGGCTCTCGCCCAGGTCGCGGAACGTCGCCGAGAAGCGCTCGGCGTAATGATCGGCGGCGCCCGCCGCCTGCGCCCGCGGATCGACCGGGTCGCCCCGCCGCGCGTACTCACCGGACACGATCCGGTCGTACTCGCCTTCGCGCACCCAGCGCATCACCTCCTGGGCGCGGCGCACGGGGTAGGCGTGGGTCATGCCCAGCTCGCGCCACAGCCGCGAGACGCGATCGAAGCCCCAGCCGGACTCCTCGTACTCGGCGGCCTGGGTCAGGAAGGCAGCGACATCGAGCTCCTGGCCGACGAGGCGCGGGCGTCCGGCAGCGACGTGCATCAGCGCCCGGCAGACCAGGCGCGGGTCCCCGACGACCAGCGCCGACGCCCGGTCGCTGCTCAGCTCGCTGGCGCGAAACCACTCCAGCAGGGCCATCTGCACCGCGCGCAGGGGCAGCGCCGCCAGCCCGGGCAGTCCCCCAGCCGAGGTCAGACGCAGCAGGATCTGCAGCGCGGTCCGATAGAGCACGTGGCCGGAGAGCACGTGCCCGGCCTCATGGGCGAGGACCGCCTTGGCCTCGGCCGCGTCCAGCACGTCGAGCAGCGCCGATGTGAGCAGGACCATCGGGCGACCGACGCCGATGGTCATGGCGTTGACCTCGGAGTCCTGGACGAGATAGAGGTCCGGCGCCTCGGCGACGTCGAGCGTCTCGAGCACATCGAGGTGGGCGGTGTGCAGTCCGGAGAGCTGACGCGGGCCGAGCCGCACAGCGGAAGCAAGTAAGTCCTGGCGATAGGCGCGCTCGTAGCCGAACTCGACCAGTCGCGTGACCACCGTCTCGAGCATCGGGATCTGTGCGAGCGCCGCGGTGGCCGCGCGATCGGCCGGGTGCTCGTAGGCCTTGGGCGAGATGCCGGGGAAGCGCCGGGGCGCCGTGAGCACGGGAGCCTCGACCATGGACAGGACACTAGTCCTCACCGCTTGCGGATACGGTACGCCGCCGTGTGGCGCAGCGCCCAGATAACCCTGCTGCCGTGCGAGCGGGGCATTCACCTGGTCACGGGCGAGGTGGTCGAGGGCCTGGGAGCGTCGCTTCAGGAGATATCCGTCGGGCTCTGCCACCTGCACCTGGCTCACACCTCGGCGGCGCTGACCCTCAACGAGAACGCCTCGCCCGAGGTGCGGGGCGACCTCGAGCGCTGGCTGGACCGAGCGGCGCCGGACGGCGCGCCGTTCTTCCGTCACACTCTCGAGGGCCCCGACGACATGGCGGCCCACGTGAAGGCGTCGCTGCTGGGCGTGGGGCTGCTGCTGCCGGTGCGTGACGGGCGCCTGGCCCTGGGCACCTGGCAGGGGATCCAGCTGGTCGAGGCGCGGGACCGCGGCGGCGCGCGGCGGATCCTGGCCACCGTCTGGGGCGAGTCGGGCTGAGCGGGCAGGGGCCGGGCGATCGTCGAACCGAGCGCCACGACTTTAGTACCGACCCGGGGCATACGTCCGCGTGGGCGATCCCGGCGTCGGTGGAGGTGCGCTGGCCGTGACCGGCTACGGGAGCCCATCCTCGACGGCCAGCGCCGGCGCGTCGGGGAACAGCGCGACGAGCGCGTCTGCGAGCGCCTCAAAGTCGCCGCGGTTCTCTGTCGCGACGTCCAGCCCAGCGGCGAAGGCGGTCGCGGCAATCTCGATGTCCAGCAGCCAGGACGCCTGGCGCATGGTCTTTGAACGGCGGTCGCGCTTGGGCGGCGGATGGGGCAGGACGCCGCGCAGGCGGCCGGCGACGAGCGCGGCCCGGCCGTCGAGGGCGACGACCGAGAACGCGTCGCTGGCGAGCAGGCGCGCGAACCAGGCCAGCAGTTCGCCGTAGCGCGCATCACCGGAGGCCATGCGCTGGTAGCCGTAGGCGATCTCCAGGACCGCAGGGGCGGCGACGCGTACCGGCGTCCCCTCGGCAGCCTGGTCGATCACGTAGTCCAGAACCTCGCCGTGGGGATGCAGCCGCGATGACAGCGTGGTGTCCCACAGCGCGCTCACGGCGCGGGCTTGGTCAGCTCGCTGGCGCTGGCGGTTGGCGCGGGCGGCGAGGATCGCGTCCCGCGCTTCGCTGGGCGAGGGAAGGTCGGCGTGGTCGACATCGGCGACCCCGGGAACGACGGCGGCCCAGCGCTGCGCGCCGCGCACCGCGATGCTCTGCTCCTGCTCGTAGAGCCGTGCGCCGCACGTCGCGAGCCGCAGCAGCGCATCGTTGCGCGAGATGTCCAGCTCGCGGGCTAGGCGCTCAGCCACGCCCGCCAGCGCATCGGGCAGCCGCAGCGTCGTGCGCGGCCCCTCGCTGCGCGGCGCCCGCGCCGGCGTCCGCTGCGTCACCTTGCCGCTGCGCTTGAGCTCGTCGAGCGTCGCGGCCCCGACCGTGTCGCGCTCGCGGATCCGGCCGTCGGCACCGTGGACGACGACTTCGACGCCACCGCTCTTCAGCGCCTGCCGCCGTCCGGCCGCGATGGCGTCAGCCTGGGTACGGTGAACCGAGGATGCCTGCTCGGTGCCCGAGCGCGTGACCACCCAGCCCTCCGCGGACCGCTTGGTGATGTGGACGGCCTTGGCCATGCGTCGATGCTAACGCATCAGCTGATGCGTTCAGTCTCGGACCTTGAGTGCCCTACGTCACGCCCATAATGCGTCCGACGATGCGGAAGACCAGCGTCTACCCCGACGACGAGCAAGCCGAGCGCTTGGCCCTCCTCGCTCGCCAGGAGGAACGGTCGCAGGCAGAGATCCTGCGTCAGGCCGTCGCCGCCTACCAACCCACACCGCCCCGAAGCTTTGCGCTCGCGGCCGGCTTTGATCGCATCGACGACGACGATCCCCGTCCGATCTCGCAGATCCCCGAGGACGAGCTGCTCGACGGCTTCGGCGCTTGACGCTGCTGATCGACGCCGGCCCGCTCGTCGCGCTCGCCGATCCCGGCGAGCCACAGCGAGACGCGATCCTCGATGCTCTGACCAGCGAGCCCGGGAGGCTCGTCATCCCCGCGCCGACGACCGCCGAGATCGACTACCTCCTCGGACAGCGCTTCGGCTCTGCCGCCCGCCGTGCGTTCCTCAGCGCCCTGGCGACCGGACGCTTCTCCGTCGTGAGCCTCGAACGTGGCGACAATGCCACCGTCCTTGACCTCGAAGCCCGCTACGGCGACCTCAACCTCGACCTCGCCGACTGCGCTCTGGTCATTCTGGCCGCCCGCCACGGCACGACGCGCATCCTCAGCTTCGACGAACGCCACCTCCGTGCCGTCACGCCGCTCCAGGGCGATGCGTTCACCGTCCTACCCGCCGACGCGTGACTTACGTCCGGCCGAGGCGCCCGGATCGGGCCGAGACTCAAGGCTGACCCGCCGAGCTTGCGCCGAACCACATGTGCAGGCGCCCGAATGGCGCTATCGTCCTCGGTGATGCCGAGCCTCCAGATCAAAGGCGTCCCCCCGGAGGTCCACCGCGTCCTGCGCCGCCGCGCCGCCGAGACCGGCCAGTCGCTGCAGGAGTACATGCTCGCGCGCCTGGTCGAGCAGGCGCGCCAGCCCACCCTCGACGAGGTTCTGGCCCGCGCCGCAGACCGAGCGGGCGGCAGCGTCTCACTCGCTGACGCAGCCTCGACGCTGCGCACCGAACGCGACGCCAGGTGATCGTCGTCGACGCCTCGGTCCTCGCCTCCGCGCTGGGGGATGATGGCGCCGACGGCCAACGCGCCCGCCACCGGCTCGCCAGCGAGCGACTGTTCGCCCCGGAGATCGTCGACCTTGAAGCGGGCTCGGTCTGGCGTAGCGCCGTCCGAGCCCGGCGCCTGGACCCGCGACGCGCCCTGCAGGCGCTCGCCGACCTGAGGGCACTCCCGCTCGCGCGCGCTCCCCACCTGCCGCTCATGGCCCGCGTCTGGGAGCTGCGCGACAATCTCACGCCTTATGACGCCGCCTACGTCGCCCTCGCGGAGGCGATCCCCGCGCCGCTTGTCACAGCCGACCAGCGACTCGCCGCGGCGCCGGGAATCGGCTGTGAGATAGCGCTCCTGCGCTGAGCCGTCGTCCTGAGAACGGGTCGCGTCGGGTCCTCTCATCTCCAGTCCGGGAGGCATGCCACCTTCGTCGTCCCACATGTTGAGTGCCCTACGTCACGCCCTATACCGCGTCCAACGATGCGGAAGACCAACGTGTACCTCGATGACGAGCAAGCCGAGCGCTTGGCCCTCCTCACTCGCCAGGAGGGGACGGTCGCGGGCAGAGATCCTGCGTCAGGCCGTCGCCGCCTACCGAGACGCGATCCTCGATGCTCTGGCCAGCGAGCCCGGGAGGCTCCCCGCCCCCACGACGGCCGAGATCGACTGCCTCCTCGGACAGCGCTTCGGCTCTGCCGCCCGCCGTGCGTTCCTCAGCGACCTGGCGACCGGACGCTTCGCCGTCGCGTGCCTCGAGCGTAGCGGCTACGCCACCGTCCTCGACCTCGAAGCCGCTACAGCGACCTCAACCTCAGCCTCGCCGACTGCGCTCTGATCATCCTGGCTGCCCGCTACGACACCATATGGCCTGGAGTAAATTTGTGGCTCGATGAGCAGGTGAGTCAGCGAACCGCTCCGGGACCGGCGCGGGTGCCCCCTTACGCGGCCAGCGGCTCGGAGTGGAGCCCGAGCTCGGCACGCAGCCACGCGACCTCCGAGCCGGGGACGCCGTCGGTGCGCTCGCGTGCGCTGTGGTGTTCGAAGGTGCGCAGCTGGCGCTCGAGCTCTTCGCGGTACTCCTGACGCGCGGCTGCCGCGCGCGGGCTGAGTCCGCCCAGGTGTTCGTTGGGGTCGTCGATCCAGCGCCGGTAGGCGAGCTCGCGAATGCGTGCCTCCGGCACGAACGACCTCTCCTCCCGGGCCGGCGCTTCCGGACGTGAGCCCGACGTAGACGAGATGCCTCGCTCGGCTCGGGCCGCCGCCAAGGCGTCGTCCACAGATCGTACGCGACGCTTGGGGCGGCCCGCGAGATGCCCGAGTAGCCGCTCGACCAGCGCGGCGGCCGCGGACACGCGTGTCCGCGAGAGCCCGAAGTACTCGAGGCGGTCGCCGCGCAGGGTGAAGGTGCCGAGCGAGGTCACGTCGTCGAGTTCGATCTCCCCGGTCTCGCGCACCGATACGGGCCCGCTCTCCATGCAGACGGCGCCCATGGGCAGTTCGGCCCGACGGGCGAGCAGCCCGCGGCGCGAGGTCAGCCAGTCGAACGTGACACCCTCGCCATCCTCGGTCTCGCCGCCGAACGAGAGCTCGGGCGCGTCGCGAAGCACGTCAAAGGCCGCGCCGGGCTCACGGAGGCGCCAGGACGCCTCGGCCATCGTCACCGGGTCGCCCTCAAGCGTGTACGGCAGCGGCTTGGCACGGCGGCTGGGCGGGACGAAGCACACCAGCTCGCCGGCTCCCAGGTGCAGCGCCGCCTCCAGTGCGCTGGCGCCGGTGCCAAGCTCATCAGCGTCGGCGATACGCCGAAGCTCCGCCAACAGCTCGGCCTCCTCGGCCGGTTCGTAGAACGCGGCTGCGCCCCACAACGACGGCGCGGGCCCACGCTCCACGACCCGGCAGAGCAGGACATGCCAGCGGACCGCCTCGCGTGAGACATTCGGGCTTCTCACGCGCGTGGTTGCGCCGGTGAGCACGCTCTCCAGCTCGATCCAAGCGCCCGGCTCGGCGTCTCTGACCCGGTGCAGCCCGAGCCGGCTCGTGGCGATGCGCACGGCCATCTCGCGCTCTCCCTGCGTGAGCTCGGGCAGCCGGGAGTAGAGCCGCGCCGGCGTATCGCTGTTCGCGACCTCGCGGTCAATCAGCAGCCAGCAGAGCGCCAGCGACAGATCGTCGTCGATCGCCGGACGCTCGTCGCTCCCAACGCCGCGGGCATCCATGTGCTCCTTGAGCGCCGGACCGAGCTCCTCTCCGAACCGCTCGAGCGCCCAGCTCTGCATCCGATCCCAGACGCGCTCAGCCTCGGCGGCGTCGAGAGCCACTTCGTCCTCCCGACCCAGGCAGCAGCGCTTGTACTTCAGTCCGCTTCCGCAGGGGCAGGATGCGTTGCGTCCGATGTCGGTCATGTCTGGTCTCCTGGACTTTGAGAAGCGCGCGTGGCAAGCCGGGCGGGCAGTCACCCGCTCGCCTCTCCCCAAGCTAGGAGCGCGGCCGGACGGACCGGGTGCAGAGGCGCGCGTGTCGTCCTGATGAGAAATGCCGCATCGGCTTTACCGGGTTCCGGCTATTTCACCCGCCCGCGGATGTCCGCAGGACAGGACAACTAACTCTTACCCTGGTCTAACCCGCGAGGCCGCGCCGAAAAACGGGATGGCGAAGTCCTGCAAGGACAACGCAGGACACCTCGGGCCGTGCCAGTACGCCGCGTAGCTCGCTGCGCCGGCCCCCGCCGGGGGGCCCGGCTAGTGATGGGCTACGGGGTGCCTGTCTGGGCGCGTGATGCCCGCCCGGACATTCATTGCGCCAGCCTCAAGCCGTCGCGCCCCAAGCTCTCGCTCGTCCCACGGAACCTCCCGCGTGGCGCCCGGCTGGCAGTGGTAGCAACGCCAAGTCTGCTCTTCGGCCTTATACCACTCGTGATCGCCGCAGTTGTGGCGGCCCTTTGATCAGGGCGGCAACAGACTCCGGCAGGCCCTCCCGCAAAGCGGTCCGGTACCTGTACTTGCCGCTACGCATACGAGTCAGTCTATTCCCCACCAGGAGAATCGGACGCACCACGAGCCAGCGCCCCTCCGCTTACCCATCGGCCGCAACTACTCGGCCTTCAACAGGCCGGCGGCCGGCTGGGTTTGTCAGCTACAACATCCCGACTCTACGTTCCAGGCCGTCATGAGGCGCCGGTGCGTTCGAGGGCACTGATGTCCTGGAGGTCGAGTGGACGTCCCGCAGCGTGCTTCATCGCGATCAGGTCGTCGCGGCCAGCGAACGCGGCCGGGTCGTCCATGCCCGGCAGGTCGGGTACGACGGCCCCCTGGGCGAGCTGCTCGTAGCTGTGGATGCCGGAGACGTACTGCATCACGTCCAGACGCCCGAGTCGGGTTTGCAGCACCCAGTCACCGCCACCTTCAATCAGGCCGTCGGCGGTGAAGCTCACGGGCAGCTCCTCGGCGTCGAAGTCGCCGAGCATCGGTGCCGCGTCGAGGTCCTGCAGGGCACCCCATAGCCGTCGCAGGTTGGCTGGGTCGGGCTCGGGCACGATGTCGACGTCCCTGGTGGCGCGCACGTAGCCGTGGGCGGCCAGCGAAAAGCCGCCGATGACCACGAACTCGACCCGGTGGGAGCGCAACGTCGCGAGCAGGTCGAGTGCCCGCAGCGGCAGCGGCGGCGCGCTCATCGCAGCCTGCGCGAGGTGGCGATAACGCTCAGGGCGTGCGAGAGCTCGGCGGCCTGGACGACGCGCTCGCCGCTTGTCAGCTTGAGGTCTGCCTGCGCGTCGGCCAGTGGCTGGTTGGGCTCGGGGCCGGGAAGGGCGCGCACATCGAGGCGCTCGCCCATCACCGCGAGCAGCCGATCGAGCGTCGCGACGCTCGGGGAGACCTGGCCTGACTCGATGCGGGCGATGTGGGTCTGACTGGTGCGCGCCCGCCTAGCCAGCGACCGCTGGCTGACGCCGTGGCGGTGGCGGGTTCCGCGGATGAGCTCCGCGGTGTCCACGGTTCAGCATGATACCAAATCAGGCTTCTCGCGGACGTCAACGGGGACGCCCGGATGCGTAGGAATCAAGGAGCCAAGGGCCATCGCCTCATACGCAGTAGCGACCGAGCAGCGTGCACCCCCTCGGCGCGTGGCTCCCGCCACCGTCTCAGACGCGAGGGTCGCTTGATCAGCCGGGGATCGCGGACGCGAGCGCGTCAGCGGACACGCGGCTGGGGATCGTGATGCGCACATCGCCATCGCGCTCGAGCAGCCATTTAGCGTTGACGAGCGTGAGCGCGATGACCTGACCACTCTCGTCGTAGCAAACGTTGTGACCCTCCGCAGTACCGTAAGAATCGGCGGGCTCACGCGGCTCGCCAACGCTCAGATAGAGCACGTCGCCGTCGGCGTCGTAGTCGCTGTGGTCGAAGGTGATCGTGCCGATGGTGATCGTCATCTTGGGAGGCCTTCCGGCCCGACCAAGGCTACCGCCCGAAAGGGGCATACGCCGCCCCTGGCGCCCCAAACGGCCGGTAGCTCAACGTCCATGTCAGCGCGTGCGTACCTGGGCGGTGGGGGTGCGTGGGCCGGGCCGGCCTGAGACGTTGTCGCGGGCCGCGATGGCGTAGTAGTAGGTGCTGTGAGGGTGTAGGTGGGTGATGGTGAGGGTGATCCTGGCCCGGATGACGCTCACGGCGAAGCGGCAGGTGGCGTGGCAGAGCGTCTGGGCGGAGGCGAAGTCGCGGGCGCTGCGGATCGGGCGGGGGGACTGCTTGGTGAGATATCCCTGGGCGGGGGGCGGGTGGTTGCCGTCGCTGCCCGCCGCGGCGAAGGAGAGCACGACCGCCGTGCTCGATCGCGCTCGGGCATCTACTCCCGTCACGCGGCCAGGTATGCGTCCATAGCGCTTGAGGCAATCTTTGCCCGTGCGGCTCCTGTGGCGCCTTGGCCCGCGGGCCGCCTTTGCCAGGCAGCGGCGCAAGCCCCCGGCGCGCAAGGCCTCCAAGTGACGCGCATCGACCGCGTGAGCGGGGGGACGGCGCGGGGCGGCCCGGTGAGCGCCACCACCGGGCGCCACGCCACCCCGGGCGCCGGGTGCGGCACCCGGGCCGCCGCCGGGAGGCGGACTCGGGGCGCTGGCGCAGGTGGCGCCGCCGTCGCCGGGTGTGAGGCTCACTGGTCCGACCGAGCCGGGGGCCTGGGTGTCGCCGACGTTGCTCTCGTTGCAGTAGCCCAGGCGGCCGTTGGCCCCCGACCCCCAGCAGCGAACGGCCTGGTCGTCAAGGCGCGCGCAGGTGTGATCCCGGCCGGCGCTGATCGCCAGCGCGCTGCGCCCGGGGCCGAGGTCCACGGGTCCGACCGAGCCCGGGGTCTCGTCGTCGCCCACGTTGTCAGCGTTGGCGTACCCGAGCCGCCCTGCGCCACCGAACCCCCAGCAACGCACCGTGCCGTCATCGAGCACGGCACAGCTGTCAAAGGCGCCGGCGCTGATCGCCTTGGCGGTCCGACCCGCGCCCAGATCCACCGGAGCGAGCTTGTCGGGGGTCGTGGCCGGCGTATCACCGACGTTGTTGGTGTTGGTCCCGGCGCCCAGCTCGCCGCGGCTGCCATCCCCCCAGCAACGCACGGTCTGATCATCTAACACCACGCAGGTGTGCCGCCCGCCCGCACTGATGGCCACTGCGGTGTGCCCGGCGCCCAGGCTCACCGCAGGGACCGAGCCCGGGGTCTCGTTGTCACCGATGGCATCCGTGCTGCCATTGCCAAGCGCGCCCTCCTCGGCTCGCCCCCAGCAGCGGACGTTGCCGTTGTCAAGGATCGCGCACGTGTGATCCTGGCCGGCGCTGATGGCCACCGCCCTTCGCCCGCCGAGATCCACCGACCCCGCCGAAGCCGGGGTCTGGCGGTCCCCCACGTTGCTCTGGTCGGCATAGCCCAGCCGGCCGCTTCCACCAAAGCCCCA